>OCTW013426835.1_pt1 | contig 17243 bp, 17 predicted proteins | sample 1539671 | NCBI WGS metagenome assembly OCTW01 (sample SAMN02144230, study PRJEB22623) | gut metagenome | biome: sheep rumen | host: Ovis aries | place: New Zealand
GAGGTTACCGACATCATCTTTTCATCTGCCTTTTTTACAGATTCAAGTGAAATGCTTTTTGGAACCAGGTTAAATAAATCTGAATCGATTCCGATTTTTCCATGAAAAATTATAAAAGAAATCAGAAAAAAAACTGCTATCAGAGCATGATAAATTATCCAGCTTGAAAGCAGTTTTTTCTGTGAAATATTTTTTATTGAATCACTCAAGAATAAAGATTTTCTTTTCATCTGCCGAAAGTTCCTCTGGATATTTTTGATTTATAAACTCATAAGTAATTGAATTACCAGAAGCTTCAGACATAACAAGCGTGGTCATTGCTGTTTCTGGTTTTGTAATGCCAGAAAGCTCCAGCGTCTTCATAACGGAAGCTATGGTTGAATCCTTCGGAGTAAGAAGAACCTTCCAGCTTCCATCACTGCCGCTGGTAAAATCACATTCAAAATTCTTTTTTAAGGCAGCGACATCTCCGGAAAAAACGGAACTCAAAGTTTCTGAAATCTGTCCGAAAATCTGGTTATCTTTTCCATTCATTACAGCCTTATTTCCATTTGCGGCAATCTGTACCATTGCGTCCTTTGTGAGAATTAAAGATGTAGCAAGTGGTTTTTCTGTCTGCCACAAAATCCCTTGAGTAGAGATGATGTATTTTCCACTTGATTTTAACTTACGACCGTTCGTTTGGATTGTTTTAATCTGAGTAAAATCTCCAATCGTATTTGGATGTGAAGCAAGAGAAGAGCATACTGCTTCCAGGCTTTTTGCAGACTGGGCAAACAAGAGCCCGCTTGCAAGAAATAATAGAAATATTATCTGTTTTTTCATAAAGCCTCCCTCTTAATCCTTGTCAGGCTCCTGCCAGAAATCAAAGAAATTATACCATTGATAAGGATATAAGATACAAAATTTTTCCAGACGTGCTACAAACTCTCCGCAGCACTGAATAATTCTTTCCTCTCTTTCTGTGCGGGAACAATTAAAATCTGTATGACATTTTTCTATATAGACATTCTGCTTAGGATTAAAAATTGAAAGCTTGCTTCTAAGCCCAAACATAAAATAAACCGGAACCTTCATTAATGCGGGAATCAGGAATACGCCGTAAGGGAAAGAAGCTTCTTTTCCCAGAAAATTAATTCTCAAAACCTTTTCTTTTGATTTTGGAGAAGTGCGGTCACCTGCAACTACTACCAGTGCGCCCTGCTCAACTGCTTCCATAAGGGTAACAATTGAATCAGGTCCTATCTGATTTGAATTAATAACATTAAAAGAAACCTTTGGATTTACACTTTTCAGGGTTTGCGAAAAATTACTGTTTACATCCATATCCATAATGACATAAACAGGAACCTCTCTTCCTACCAGCTGGACATTATAATCAGAAAGGCTTCGCATAAGCTCCATATTTCCAAGATGAGAAGTTATGAGCATTGCTCCTTTACCCTGTTTTAAGAGCTCAAGAATACTGCTGATATCATCATTGTGATACTGAATTTTGCTGAACTTGATTTTTCCCAGCCAGCCTTCCATTTTTTCGAGAACACAAAGTGCAAAAGAAAGAATCTGTTTATAAGGGCTTATGCGGGGCGGAATATTTCTTCCAGTAAAGTCTCGAAGCTGCTTCTGATATTCTTCTGCACTTTTGCGGGCTTCTTTTACAAAGACATAATAAAAAAAACTCACTGGATAAATCAGGGCTCTTACAAAAACACCCGGAATATGCTTGAGCAATAGAAGCAGAAGCTTAAGAGGCTTATTTGTTTTTATGACTTCTTTTTGTTCCGTCCAGTGGCTTTGATTACTCATGCTTTCTTAAAATGCCTTTTAATTTTTCTGCAAATTAATACAGGAAGACGTGGTATAAGTCCAAGACAAAGTCTTGTATAAGAACCTGAAATTCGAAGCGTATCTTTTATATAATGATAATTTGAAATTCCGTCCTGCGGATAAAAAACCTTTACAGGTTCAGAAATAACAGGAACACCGCGCCAATACATTCTTACAAGAACTTCAATATCAAAACCCATACGGCCATCAATATAAAGCGTTCTCTGTAACATTTTTACAAAGGGCTCAACCGGGTAAACTCTAAAACCAATAATTGCGTCTTTGATATCATGTGAAAGTGTTACAAGGTGAACCCAACCGTTAGCAAACTTACGGCCATTTACGCGATGACGTGGAGCACTCTCATCATATTCCGGATAACCACAAATAATTGAATCCGGATTCTGATTAGACAATTCCAGAAATCTCTGAGCTTTCCCCACATCATGCTGACCATCAGAATCGAGCTGAAGAATATGTGTGAGCCCCATCTCGTAAGCTTTATAAACTCCAGACATTACTGCGGCACCTTTTCCGCCATTTTTTTCACGCTTTACCACTGTAACAAGCGGATATTTTTCTGCCACTGCGGCAATTAAAGCACGGTTCTCTTCATCATTTCCATCATCAACTGCTATGATTGGATAATTAAAAGAAAGCAAGCTTTTTACAACAGCTTCAAGAGTCGAACCATGTCTGTAAACTGGAAGAACAAAACCATATTTCATATTAATTTGAACCTTCCTCCAATACCGCAAAGCTTCCAGAGGAATAAACCTTTCCTTCAACCTTTGCATCTGCCATATTAAAGGTAACACTACCCTTTTCCTTTTTATAGGTAAGCTCAAGATGAATTTTTGTGTCAGGCTTAATTGGTGCAGAGAATTTTATTCTTTTGATGTTTGGAACATAACGCTGAGTTCCAAAATATTTTCTTGAAAAACGGGTAATCACTTCGAACTGTGCAACTGCGGGCAGCAGCTTATACTGTGGAAAATGGCCGTCAAAAAAATCACTGGTCGCCGGAATTACAAATTCCAGAGAAACCGCATTTTCCTCACGGTTCACTACAACTTCATCTCTAATATCATGATCATTAAAATTCATTATTGTTTCTCCTCAAAAAGAGCCATTATCTCAAGCTTATGCTTTTTTCCCTGAACGTCGGTCGGAAGCTTATCCATAAAACGCCATTTTTTTGGTATTACAACGTTCTCAAAATATTTCATAAGGAAGTCGTGGAACCAGCGGTTGATCATAAACTTTTCTGTATCCTTAAACTGCTCCCTGCCTTTTTCATTAAGCACCAGAGCCGCCGCAAGATACTGTCGCACATCGTTACTCATTGCAACAACCTTTACATCTTCTACAAGACCGCTCTCCAAAAGCCGTGCCTCAACCTCTGTCATAGAAATACGCTTTTCTTCGATTTTTACAATTGAGTCTGAACGCCCCTTGAGAAGAAAACGGCCGTCTTCAAATATTTCTGCAAGGTCTGCTGTAGCAAAACCCTCAGGATTTTTAATATAAGGCGAAATGATTCTAAGGCAGCCATCATCACCCAGCCAGATTTTTGCATTATCAAAAGGAGTCCAGACCAGCTGATCCTTTTTCTGCTGACGGTAAGCAATTCCTGAAGTTTCTGTAGAACCATAAACCTCGAGAGGACAGAAGCCGAATACTTTTTCTGTCTGTACTGCAAGCTCCGGAGAAACGGCTCCTCCACTGGTGAAAATCCAGACATTCTTCATGGCAAGCTTGTCTTCTACTTCAACTGTACGTTTAAGGAAGGCTGGTGTCGCGATAAGGATATAACTAACGTCCGTTAGTTTTTCAAACTCTTCAGGGAATTCAACACGGTTGCGGCGGAAAGGACAGCCTAGTGTAAAAGGCAGAGAAATACCAAAGAGGAAGCCATAGATGTGGTGCTGACTAACGGTCGTTAGTAATTTACGATTTGTAAATTCCTGTCCCCACTTAGATATAATAAAGGCGTTATCTTCTTCAAACTCCTTCATGCGCTGAGGAACAGCCTTTGGCTTTCCTGTGCTGCCGGAAGTAAAAAGGAAGATACGGGTTGTTTCCCCGTCAATTGCGGGTGTAGTACGATATTCCTCTACCGACGGAGAGGCAGCATCATCAATTACCTTCTTTATAGAAACCGCGCCGGCAAGCCCCGGAGCCTCAGGTTCAGAAAGAAGCTGGTCTGTCAAAAAAGCCATACCAGGTTTACGAACATCTGCCATAAAGCTTGAGCTGATATTTTGTGTAAGATAAACAGCCTTCTGACACTGTAAAAGAGCCACAAAGGTACAAAGAAAATACCAGTAATCCTCGCAATGAAGGATAAACTCATCTGCACCAGAGCTCTCAATAAAACGACGCAGCTTTGCAGTATCAATTAAAAAATCCTTCCAGCTTTTATAAGCGGCTGCATCATTACCCTTGCCTGTCCAGGTATCTTCATAACAGATGACATAATCATCTTTGCGGGAATCTGCATTGAATTTTGTAATCGGATATGCCTTAATCATTTTTCTATCCACCAGTTTTCTAATAATAAATTCTACAACGAAAAGCAAACCCATCAAGGCATAAGAAATACCACCGTTGTATATAGCCCAGACACTGCGGGCCTTTTCTTCACTCAGTCCGAATACTTTATCTGCAAAGGTTGTAAGAACTGCCGCACTTCCATTAAGAATAAAAAAGCAGCACCATACAATCGTTACATTTCTACAGTATAACTTAACTTGATTTTCATAGGAAGAGCCAGAAATTGATTTGTCGGCAAGAGTGGCAAATCTGAAAATAATATTTGGCTTTAGGAAAAGTGTACTTCCAAAAACAACAAGAAGCGTAGCATTTATTACGACTGAATAAAGCTTTAAGAAAAACTCTTTGCCGGTAATAAAACAAAAAAGACCAGCGGCTAAAAAGAGCACAGAACTTAGAAGCGGTTTCCAGTCCAATGCACTTTTTTTCTCACTGGTCTTTTTGCTTCCTGTTGCGCTTAAGAAAAATGCGGCTGCCAGTGCAATTATGCACAGGGAAAGAATTTTTGTCTCAACCTTGAATATTACAAGCAGTGTAAAAACAAGGATTGGATACACAGCCGCAATTACATAAAAAAGCGCCTTAAGGAATTTTTTCATCAGTCTTTAGTCAGCCTTATGCCATGTAAGGAACAAGAGCGTCTACTACATCCTGAACTGTCTTAACAGTCTTGAAAATTGAAGGATCAACATTTCCCTTATCTGCAGGCATGAATTCCTTCATCTTTACGATAAGGTCGATAGAGTCGATTGAATCCAAATCCAAATCATCTCCAAGAAGTGCATCAGGAGTTACATCTCCCTCATCAAGTTCAAATTCTGAAACAAGGATTCCCTTGAGCTTTTCAAAGATTTCATCTTTAGACATACTAAAACCCCTATAAAAAGATTAAGCTTTCTGAGCCGTAATATATTCGGCCAGTGCATTCACAGAAGCAAAATGCTTCTTATTTTCTCCGCTTTCAGCAGAAAATTTTACTCCGAATTTCTTCTTTAATGCAACGCCAAGTTCCAATGCATCAATAGAATCAAGACCGAGACCATCTCCAAAAAGCGGTTCTGAATCCACGATATTCTCCGGCTTAATATCTTCAAGCTGGAGGGATGAAATAATTACTTCTTTTATTTCGTTTTTCAACTGATCCATAATCGTTCCCTATTTTAACAGTTTAACTTATTTAAATTTACACTATTCTATTGAATAATTTTAATAAAAGCAATAGAAAGCAAAAATTTCCTCGAAATCCTTTGAAATCTTTGACATATTTCGCGTTAGTTTACAGTAAAATACCACCTTCTTGAAAAAAGCACTAATCTAATATAGTATAGAATTGTATTATGGATAAAGCTTTATTTGATATTAACAAGTACAAAACTGATAATTTGCGCGCTGTAGACGCAAAATTTGAAGCACAGAAAATCGCCTTTGCCCCACTTGCTTTTCAGGCAATTAAAGCAATGCTGAATCTTGGAATTATGAAGGCTATTGAAGATGCCGGTGACCAGGGTATTACCCGCGCCGACCTTGCCGCAAAAACAGGGATTTCTGAATATGGTGTAGGTGTTCTTTGCGAAATGGCACTTGGCATGAATGTCATTAAGCTTACTCAGGATTCTGAATCTGATCCTAAATCTGAAAAATATATTCTTGGAAAAATCGGCTGGATGCTTCTGGAAGATGATTTAACCCGCGTAAACTTCTGGTTTACAAACGATATCTGTTACGAGGGGGCCTGGGATCTGGAAGCTTCCATTAAAAACGGCAAGCCGGAAGGACTTAAGGTTTTTGGCGATAAATGGATTACTGTTTACGAAGCTCTTTCTACTCTGCCCGACCAGCCTAAAAAATCCTGGTTTGAGTTTGATCATTTCTATTCTGATATTGCTTTTCCTGAGGCACTTCCAATTGTATTTGCGAAAAAGCCAAAGCATATTCTGGACATTGGCGGAAATACCGGTAAGTGGTCACTAACCTGCTGCCGTTACGACCCTGATGTTAAAATGACAATCTGTGATTTGCCGGGCCAGGCTAACGTCGCAAAGAAAAACGCAGCTGAGGCAGGCTTTGCGGACCGCGTTGATTTTTCAATGGGCAACGTTCTTGAAGAATCAACAAAGCTGCCTGCTAATCCGGATGCTGTATGGATGAGCCAGTTCCTTGACTGCTTCAGCCTGCATCAGGTAACAAAGATTTTGAAGAAGGTTCACGAAGCTGCAACTCCGGCAACTAACGTCTGGGTGCTTGAGCCTCTCTGGGACAAGCAGAAATTCGAAGCAAGCTCTTATTCTCTGATGGGAACCTCGCTTTACTTTACCTGTATTGCAAACGGAAACAGCAAGATGTACCGCTATCAGGAGCTGGTAGACGCAATTGAAGAAGCGGGCTTTAAGCTGGATTGTGCTCATCATAATCTGGGAAGTAATGCTTATTCTCTCTTGTGTTTTAAAAAGAAATGAAAGAAATATATATTTCTGGCATAACCAAATGGGCGCCGGGGCTTGCAGATGACGAAAATCTCTGGCAGTCCTGGCTGACTGGTGATGTACAGATAGAACAGATTAAAGAATCTCCAAAGCTGGAATATACAGACCCGCTTTTCCGTCGTCGTCTTTCACAGATTACAAAGATGACGGTGCATGTAATTCATAATCTGCTCGGAAAAACAAATGTATCAAAAGAAACAAAAATTGTATTCATTTCCCTTCGCGGCGAAATTGAACGTGAATTTACAATAAATAAGGGAATAATTGAAGACGGTATGATTTTACCGGCGGGCTTTTCACTTTCTGTTTTCAACACTCCGGTTTCTTCTGCAACACTTGCCTTCGGCTTAAAAGGCGGTTATTCTGTTTTATATCCTTCAGAGAACGATTTTTCGCAGGCATTTAAAACAGCGGTTGCTCCCCTTCTTGCGGGAACAGAAAAAGAGATTATCCTTGTTTATGCTGATGAACTTGTACCAGACTTTTATGGAGACAAACGGCCTTCAGAAAATATACCACTTGCCTTTGCTTGTCTTATCAGTTCACAGAAAAAGGATAATAGTATAGAGTTAGATGATTTTTCAGATGTTGGGAAATCGCCGGTTGAATTTCTGCGGTTTCTGGTTAAATAGTTTTATAACAGGAAGAGATTTATGAGCAAACAGGAAATAAGTTATAAAAGCAAACAGCCTAAAATCAAGAATTTTTTCGTGTACACTTATTGCTGTATTTCGAAAATCTGCGCAATAATATGGTTTGGACTTGGAGCCATTTTTCTGGCAATTTTCGTATTCCCTTTTATCCGTCTTTTTACTCTTCATAAAAAGGATTTTGGAATTATTGCCCGCGCCTACGTTTCACACACCTTCAGGGTTTTTCTTAAAAATCTGGATATCTGTAAAACCTCTCATTTAGAGGTTGCCGATAAAGAGGCCTTCCGTAACATTCACAGCAAGGTTATAATTGCAAACCACCCTTCACTTTTAGACTTTGTTTACATTATGTCTCTGGTTCCAAATTCAACCTGTATTGTACGCGGTGGTCTTACTCACACTCCTCTTCGCGGTGTAATTAAGCAGGCTTATATTACAAATACAACTGATTTTAATGATGTTCTTGTTGAATGCAAAAAGCTTACCGACAAGGGCTGTAACGTAATAGTCTTTCCAGAAGGAACCCGCTCTCCCCGCATAGGCCAGAATAACTATAAAAAAGGCGCTGCCCGAATTGCACTTTATTGTGGTTGTGATGTTCAGCCAATGTTCATTGGTGGAAGCGATAAGTACGGGCTTGGAAAGCACGATCCTCTGTGGTCTTATAATCATGTTGAAGAATATATTTATGATATTAAAATGCTGCCTGTAATTTCTATTGAAAAGTTTAAGGAGCTTTCAGAACCAATTGCCGCAAAGCATCTCACAGAAGAAATGGAAAAGGTAATTCGTGGCGCCGGTGATGAATATAAAAAGACTTATACTGGAAAGACTCTGAATAATTACTAATTCCCCCGTGTCATCCTGAACTTGATTCAGGATCTAAATACTAGACCCCGAAACAAGTTCGGGGTGACAATAAAAAAAAGTAACACAAATTCCAATCTCATGTGTTAAATTTAATGACAGGACAATTTGTACAATGAAAACTTTGTCGATGGATGATTTTGATAATCTATACCGCCAGTTCGGTCCTATGGTTCTCAGACGCTGCCGCTTTATTCTGAAAAATGAAGAAAAAGCGCTTGATGCCATGCAGGATGTTTTTGTGCGCCTTATTGAACGGAAGGAAAAAATCAGCAATGTATGCTCAAGCCTTCTCTACACTATGGCCACAAATATCTGCCTTAATAAAATCAGGGCTGATAAGCTTCGAAACGGACCGGAATTTGATGTAATTGCAGAAATTATTGAAGACAGTGCCAGTGCCGAAGGAACAGAGAAAATCGAAACCTCTATCCTTCTGGACTGCATTTTTTCTGAACGAGACAGCAAGGACAGGCAGATTGCAATTTTACATTACGTAGACGGCTACACGCTTGAAGAAACATCTGTAAAAATGAAAATGTCTGTTTCCGGAATCCGAAAACGTCTGGAAAAACTTAAAGAATATGCAACCTCAAAGGTATCATAGGAGGAAGGTATGGCAATTCCAGTTAGAATTTTAGAGGAAATCAAAAACTCTGAAGTTGATGCTAAAAACTTTTACTCAATTTATGGAAAAGAAAATATTGAGAACGCCTTAAACGATCTCAAAAAATCAGACGAAGAAATTTTAAATACCTATTCTGTTCAGGCTATGAAGGCAGCTGTTGCGGGTAAGCTTGAAGCAAATAAAAACGAAGAAGAAACCGCAAATATTTTCAGATTCCCGGCCGCAAGATTTATAACCTATGCCGCTGCGGCAGTACTGCTTGCCGCAATTGTAATTCCTGCGGGGCTTAAAAACTCAAAGCTTTCTGCAGGCAAGACTCCAACAGAAAGAATTAAAGGAAACGTAAGTTCAACTATAACTTCACCGCTGCTTAAGCTCTACCGCCAGAAGGGCCGTGAAATACAGGCTTTAAGCGATGGTGATTTTGCCCGCTCAGGCGATGTTATTCAAATCACCTATAATGCAGGACAGGAAGAATACGGTGTAATTTTTAGTGTAGATGGAAACGGAAGTATAACCCGTCATTTCCCGGAAAACAGCTGGAAGGCAGCAGCACTCGAGCAGCGCAATGATGAAACCCCTCTCGACTTTTCTTATGAACTGGACAACGCTCCGGATTTTGAATGCTTTATTATGGTAACTTCTAAAAAAGAATTCTCTCTCGAAGATATTGAAAGCAAAATCAAAAATAAAACCGATATTGATTATCTGACAAAGCTTTCTTATTTGCCAAAGAAAACAGAAGGAATTACTTTTACACTCGAAAAATAGGATGGAGATTATGAAAAAACTGATTTTGATAACTATAGCACTGCTTTCACTGTCACAGGCCTTTGCCGCAACAGAAACAGCTGAAGGAAATGCAAGCGGTGTAGACAGATATGCAATTTATATCGGCTCAAATAAAGGTGGAAAAGGCCGCGAACAGCTTTTATATGCCGGCAGCGACGCACAGAATTTTAAGAAGGCAATGTCAGAAATTGGCGGCGTTTCAGAGGAAAACAGCTATGTTCTTATTGATCCGTCAAAAGAAGCAATAGACAGCACCTTAAATACAATCTCCAACAAAATTTCTACCAGCCAGAGTCATGCTAAACGCTCGGAATTTATTTTTTACTACTCGGGTCATTCAGACGAAAACGCTCTTCTGCTTGGTGATATTCCTTATGATTATTCTTCCCTCAAAGCAGCAATTACAGAGGTTCCGAGCGATATTCATGTTGTAATTCTTGATTCCTGCTACTCCGGAAACTTTATCCGAACAAAGGGCGGTCAGAAACGCAAGCCTTTCTTAATTGATGATTCTTCGGTTGTTACGGGTCACGCTTATCTTTCTTCCAGCTCTACAAACGAGTATTCCCAGGAATCTGATGAAATTGAATCTTCGTATTTTACTAACGCAATGATTACCGGTTTACGAGGTGCCGCTGATGCTTCGGGTGATAATAAAGTAACTCTTAACGAGCTTTACTCTTATGCATTTAATGACACCCTTTCAAAAACAGAAGACAGTAAAGCAGGTCCTCAGCATCCGAACTATAATATTACACTTGTTGGTTCCGGCGACCTGGTGCTTTCCGATATTTCTAATGGGGAAGCAATGCTTTCTCTTTCCAAGGATGCAAAGGGCAAGTTTATTCTGCGCGATGAAAACGGAAAACTGATTTCTGAAATCAACAAGGTTGCCGGCCAGCCGATTTTCATGGCATTACCGGCCGCCCAGTATTCTGCTGTAATCATTGATGAATATTCTACAAAACAGGGTTTCTTTATCCTCGAAAAAGATCAGATTTATGTGCTCGACCAGAACTCGCTTTCTACAATCAAGCGAAAAACAAACCGCGTACGTGGAACGACAAATGAAGATGATTCTGATATTCTCCCGATTGATGATCTTGAAGAAAGTGTAGAACGCAGAGGTTCACGCCGCCGTTATGATATTGATGATGAATCTTCGCTTCCAGAACCAGAAGCTTATGAAGCTGTTGAAACTCTTTCTTCTCCAGAAGAAGACAACTCTTTTGAGCAGCCTTTTGATGCCGCTACAATGAACGTCTTCCATTTGTCAGCTGTACCTGGTGTGAGCCTTGTTGGCTTTGGAGGAGAATCTTCTCTCTTCTCTCTTGGTCTTCTTGGCGCTCATGACAAGAACGTTTATGCGATTCAACATTCTACTCTTATGAATATTGCATCTAACACGGCAAATGGAATTCAAATATCTGGACTCTTTAATATTGCCGGCCAGACAAATGGCGCTCAGGTAACAGGGCTTTTCAACACCTCCGGAAATGTTAACGGCGGTCAGGCATCTGGACTTTTTAATGTTGCGAAAAATGTAAACGGTATTCAGGCCAGCGGCCTGTTTAATGTCGCACAGAAGGTAAATGGTGTTCAGGCAACTGGACTTTTCAATTACGCAAAAGAAGTTAATGGCCTGCAGGTCGGAGTTATAAATATTGCGGAATCCAGCGAAGGTGTAGCAATAGGTGTTTTCAACTTCATAAAAGACGGAATGCACCACATCGGCTTCAACTGGGATACAAACAATATGTTTGATGTCTTCTTCCAGAGTGGTACAAAGCACCTCTTTGTAACCCTGGGAACCGCCACAAGCTGTAATGATGTTTTCCGAAAGAGAGAAGAAAAATCTAATATAACCTCTGTGCTTTACGGTGGTTTCGGAACAGAGTTCAGATTCGGTTTCTCAAGCCTCGACCTCGAGCTCCTGGGCAAATTCGTCTACAACTCTAAAGCGATGCCAAAAACAGAAGAAGAAGCCAAGGCGTTCAACTTTGCCGACTTCTACATTCCTTCCTTCCGTCTGACCTTTAATCCACTCAGCCTGAATCACATTGATTTAAGTGTAGGTGCAAGCTTCGATATCCGCAATCATGGAACAAACGACAAAGCCTTTACCTACATAACCCACCGCTTTGCCACCGAAGATGACGATGACACCACAATTTACCCGGCCCTCTTCCTCGGATTTAAGATTAAGTAAGAACTAAGGAGGGGAAAGTCTTCCCCTGCGCCCGAGCCTCCTCACTTCGTTGCGGTGTCTCAGGCTACCCTTTCTTACGGGGGCTAAGCCCCCGTAACGCCCCCATATTTTATCCCGCCCACCCACCCCCGCCACCTCTCCTTTCACAATATAAAATAATTGACACAAAAGCAAAAAAACATGTTATATTATAATTATCAAATAATGGAGGTATATATATGTTAGGAATGCCAGCAAGAGCTCATGCAAAACGTCTCATCGATTATATTCCAGATGATAAAATATCATCTATCGTTAATTACCTTCAGAAATTCACAACCTCAAAACCTAAAGCAGTATCTGTAGACCCAACAAAAAAAGCTGCTTATGAAGCATTACTTGCCGATGTTAAACCTGTAAAAGGTAAACCTCTCAGCTTAAACGGCCAGGAGGAAGTTGCTGACATCATTATGAGGAAATATGAAGGCCTTAATTGACACAAATATTGTTCTAGATTTTCTTTGCAAACGCGAAGGTTTCTATGAAGATGCAAATATAATTTTTCAGCATTGTTTCTCAGATGTTGATGGAATTATCGCAGGCCATACAATTTCGAATCTCTTTTACATCCTAAAATGTCGTTATGATTTTACACTTGATGAATGCAGAACAAAAATTCGAAATCTCTGCACTCTTCTGGATGTTGCAGACATAAACAAAGATGTCATTTTATCAGCCTTGGACAATGAATCTTTTTCAGATCTGGAAGATTCCCTGCAAAATGCTTGTGCTATAGCTAGCGATGTAGATTTTATTGTAACCCGTAATCTTGAGGACTTTAAGAAAACTACAATTCCTATTATTGCACCGAAAGATTTTATTGAGATTGTGAGAAAACAGAAATAAAACAGTGATGATTTTGAAAATCACCGCTGTTATAGAGTAAGTCGGCAGGCACAGCCTGCCTCTGAGCCATTTTTTCGATGAACCTAAACCGACCCTTTCGGCTCGGTTTTTAACGGTTCTTCGATTTTAGGCTTATTTCGAAAGCAAATTGTTAAGATGCTTTACAAACTCGGCCGGTTCTTTTACTTCCATGCCGGCAATCATGAGGGCCTGGGTAAAGAGAACTTCTGAGATGTCGGCAATTACTGCTTCGTCGCTTGTGTCCTTGAGGCGGGCAACGATTGGATGGTCACCGTTTACTTCGAGAATAGGCTTGAGGTCTGGACCGGCCTGGCCCATTGCCTTCATCATCTGAATCATCTGATAGCTTGGATCGTTTTCGTCTACTACGATACAAGATGGGTTTTCACCTGTGAGGGTCTTGCTAAGTTTAACTTCCTTAACCTTGTCGCCAAGTGCCTTCTTGATTTTTTCTGTAACAGGCTTGAACTCTTCTTCCTTCTTTTTAGCTTCTTCCTTGTCGCCGCCAAGGTCTTCGTCTGAGCCGGAGCGGTTTACAGCCTTGAGTTCGAACTCGTTCTTATATTTTCCGAAGCCCGGAATTACGATGTCGTCGATATCATCATCCATGATAAGAACTTCAAAGCCCTTGTCTGTATAAGCTTTTACAAGTGGATTTGCACGGAGATTCTTTTCGTCGCTTCCGCTGATGTAGAAGATTGATTTCTGATCAGGCTTCATACGCTGAACGTAGTCTGCAAAGCTTGTGTAGTTTCCGTCGCCAGTTCCAGATGCGTCTGTAGACTTAAAGCGAACGATTTCTGCAATTTCGTCGCGGTTTGCATAATCTGAATAGAGACCTTCCTTCATAGGGCGGTTGAAGTTGCGTACGAACTTTTCCCACTTTTCAATTGCTTTTTTGTCGTCGTCTGTGCGCTTGTCTGCTTCAACCTTCTTTGCCTTGTCTGCAGCCTCGCCCATTTTCTTAAACTCGGAAAGCAGCTTCTTTACGCTTGAAGATTTAATGTTGTCGAGAATGCGGTTCTGCTGAAGGATTTCACGGCTTACGTTCAATGGCAAGTCTTCGCTATCAATAATACCACGAACGAAACGCAGGTAGCTTGGCAAAAGCTCGCGATCATCATCAGTGATGAATACGCGCTTTACGTACAATTTCAATCCACTCTTGTAATCTGCCTGATACATATCAAAAGGAGCTGTCTGTGGAACAAAGAAGAGAGTTGTATATTCCTGAGTTCCTTCTGCGTGTGTATGAACGTAGTGAAGCGGGTCCTGTCCGTCGTGGCCAAAGGTCTTGTAGAACTCGTTGTAATCTTCTTCCTTAAGCTCGCTCTTAGCACGCTTCCACAAAGCTGAAGCTGAGTTTACCTGGTCAATTTTGCTCTCGCTGCCGGTTTCTTTTCCCTTGTCATCATATTTTTTCTGTTCGTAGTGAAGGTAGATTGGGAAAGCGATGTGGTCGCTGTACTTCTTAATCAGCTCTTCAATCTTCCATCGGCTTGCAAACTCCTTGCTGTCGTCATTCAAGTGCATTTCGATTGCGGAACCAGAAAGTTCAGGCTTATCAAAACCATATTTCTTAGCGGCAGCAGAATCAGCTGCTACTTCTTCAATTTCGTAAGAGTTTGTACCGTCACTTGACCAATGCCAGATTTTTCCGTCGCCTGCAGCCTTACGGGTATAAACATCAATCTTTTTAGCAGCCATGAAGGCAGAGTAGAAACCTACACCAAACTGACCGATAAGAGCCGAGTCTTTCGAAGCCTCAGCTGTAAGCTGCTCCATAAAGGCCTTAGTTCCTGAACGGGCGATTGTACCGAGGTTGTTAGTCAAATCCTCGTCTGTCATACCAATACCAGAATCCTGAACGGTAAGCACAGAATCCTTTTCATCAAAAGTGATGTCGATTCTTGGCTCGAACTTGATGTTCTTATAAGCCTCATCAGAAACTGTAAGATACTTTAATTTATCCAGCGCATCAGAACCGTTAGAAACGATTTCGCGGAGGAAAATGTCTTTATTTGAATAAAGTGAATGAATGATAAGTTTGAGAAGCTGATTTACTTCTGTCTGGAATTCGTATTTTGCCATTTTTAAACCTCGAATAAACTGGGAGTCAACCGTCATGCTGAACTTGTTTCAGCATCTATAAGAAAGAGATTCCGAAACAAGTTCGGAATGACATTATGATATCATCCCTATTTTAAGTGTTTACTTTTAAAAATACTAAAAATTCTTCTTTTCGGCAAATTTTTTGATTAAAAAAATAATCGCTTTTTCTTAAAATCTAGTTTAAAATATCTTTGTATGCCTGATATTACATTTTTCACCGGCGGAGTACAGAGTTTTTTTAAATTTACCGCACCTATTCAGCTTCAACTGGTAGCTCTTGTTTTTCTGCTGGTTCTTGAAATCATGTATTTTCACCGCAGAAGACTTCCCATTCTTTCTACGCGAACCTTTATAGGCATTTTAATTTTTTCCCTTATCTTCATTATTGCTGATACTTCCGTTATTCTTGTTTCAAAGCTTATGCTGCCAAGAAACTGGGGTATAAGGCTTGCCAGCCAGACACGTCTTTATGCTTATCTGAACATTTCTTTGTGCCAGTACTTATATATAACCTTTCTTCAGGGACGAAGGCAGCACATCAGTTTAAAAGATGGACTCAGAATATTCACCATTTATGGGTTTGGTGTAATTTCAATTGTAAGCGTTAATTTTCTGACAAAAAATGAACAGCAGGGATTTTTTGCCTACGATGTAATAAACCTTATCAACAACATCATTTCTCTTTTCTATGCCTCAATGACCCTGATTGAAAGCCGGATCTTCTACAAGAAAAATCCGGAATCATTCTTCCGCGGAAAAAGACGGTATATTTACTGGACTACTACAGTCTGGGTTATTATTGTAGTCATTCAAATCTTACAATCAAGAACCACTATTTCCAGCATCGGTGTAACAGCAATGTGCTTTTTGATGTATATGGGTCTTGAAACTCCGGGTAACTACATTGATCACGATACCGAGGCTATGAATTCCACAGCTCTCCGACTCTTTTTGCAGGACTATATCAGCCATAAAAAAGTTTTCTTTATTCTTAATATTGATATAGAAGATTATGAATCAATAGAAGAACAGTTTGGAGAAAATATAGCTACAGCCCTGATTTCAAAGATAAGTGAGTTTGCACTAAAATCCTTTACCTTCCCGGTTTTTCACACTGCACCTAATTCCATTACCCTTATAATTCCAAATAAGAAAAAGCTGGAACATAATTTTTATATTGATGTAATCATAAAGCGCTTAAAGGATAGACTTGAACAGGCCTGGTTCGTAGGAGAAAACAGTTTTTATCTTTCTTCTCACTGCGATTTCATTGTTTATCCTGATGATTTGAACACAGAGATTTCTATTCACGAATTTATAAGCCTTATTAATGACTGGCATTTCTATTCAAAGGATTCAGGCTTTATTCGTCAGGCTAATCCGGAGCTGGTAAAAAACCGTAAGCGACACAACAAGATTGTTAAGCTTGTACGGGAAGCAATTGATAATAATGGAATTGAAATGTACTATCAGCCGATTTACGAGCTCCAGACTAAAAAATTTACGAATTTTGAAGCCCTGGTCCGCCTTAAGGACAATAAAACCTACGGCTACATCAGCCCGGAAGAATTTATTCCGCTCGCCGAAAAGCACGGCCTTATTATGAGGCTTTCAGACAGAATTTTTAATCAGGTTTTTGATTTTGTTGCCTCAAATAATATTTCCGACAAGGGAATTAACCACATGGAAGTAAACCTTTCAGGCCTGCAGTCGGTAGATGCGGCACTTCCGGAACAGATGACTCAGCTGCTTAGAAAGTATAGCCTGAATCCAAATATCGTAAATCTTGAAATTACAGAATCAATCGCCATTACATCAAGCTTTATGCTTAAAAAGAATATGGATGAACTGAAGAAAATCGGCTGTACTTTTTCTATGGATGATTTTGGAACCGGCTACTCTAACCTTTCACAAATGGCAAAGGTTGATTACGAATTAATCAAAATTGATAAAAGCCTTTTATGGCCCTGCTTTGACAAAAATAATCCGGTGCAGGCAAACGCAAAAATCATTCTTGATAATATGATTACCATGATTTTAAGTCTTGGAAAGAAAATTGTTGTAGAGGGCGTAGAAACAAAAGAGCAGCTGGATTATCTGGAAAAGATGGGCGTAACCTACATTCAGGGCTACTACTTTTCCAAACCGCTTCCAGCTGCCGATTATCTTAAGTTTCTTGAAGAAAATAATTAGTTCTCAGCGAACATTGC
>OCTW013434783.1_pt1 | contig 17241 bp, 10 predicted proteins | sample 1539671 | NCBI WGS metagenome assembly OCTW01 (sample SAMN02144230, study PRJEB22623) | gut metagenome | biome: sheep rumen | host: Ovis aries | place: New Zealand
GACAAAGATACTAAATTAATCTGATTATTCAAAATAAATTATTTGAAATAAATAATTTTAAATGTTATGCGAAAAACAGGTTTTTTCTTCATTCTTTTGTGGAAAAATCGTATATTTGTGGAGAATAATGAATAGTGTATGAAGATATTAAGATATTTATGGTTGGTCATGTGCGTCGTGATGATGGCATTACCTATGAATGCGCAGACGGTAAAGAAACGTAGTCAGCAGGAGATCAACCTGTTGGCGAAGCGTGCGTGTGCGGCATTTGAAGCAAAAAGGTTTCAGTCGGCTATCTCCCTGATGGATGAGTATAAGCAGTATGCGCCCCTGCCCCGGTATGGTTACTATATGCTGACGCTGAGTTGTCTGAAGACCGGACAGAACGAGCGTTGTGTCAACTACGGTAAGGAGTGGGAGAAGTCGGCCGACCGAGATAGGGATGAGCGTTGTAAAGCGTTGATCCTCGGTAATATGGGCGTGGCTTATTCATTGATGGATCGCTATGAAGAGAGCATCGAATACTTCAGGCGTTCGTCGGTCATCCATCAACAGAAGGATAAGGAGCATTATGCCCGTGACTGTGAGAATATCGGCTATGGCTATTGGGCGTTGAAGGATTATGATCAGGCTCGGGAGTGGTTCCAGTGTTCTGCCGAATCGTGGATGACGAATCTGAAGACGGATCTTACGAAGGTAGAGCAGGGAAGATGTAATAATGCTGACTTAGGCAGGGTGCTGTACGACTGGTCGATGGCGTGTTATGCCGTTGGTGATGACAGCATGGGTAAACGCTTGTTGTTTGCATCCTCTCGTTGTGGTTATGCAGAGGCGAAGGAGTATATTGAAGCTAATGGAATACAGAATTAATTGAAAATGGATAATTGAAAATGGATAATTGAAAATGGATAATTGATAATCGCCAAAGGCAATTGATATGAAGAGACATTTTTTTACGATAACATTCTTATCGGCATGTTTGCTTACAACGTCGGCACAGAAGAAGGCGTTGGATCATTCGGTATACGACGCATGGCAGTTGGTGGGCCCTACAGCGATCTCTCCCAAGGGAAATATCCTCTCTTATGAGGTGAATCCACAGGAGGGGGATGGTTACCTGGTAGTAAGAAACATCAAACAGAACAGGGAGATTACGATTCCACGTGGTTATCGTGCGCAGATCCTGGATAATGAACAACAGGTGGTGTGCCTGATCAAACCGTTCTTTAAGGATACCCGACAGGCAAAGATCAAGAAGAAGAAAGCAGAGGATATGCCCAAGGATACCCTCGCTATTATCAATACCAAGGACTTCTCTGTGAAGAAGTTTGCCTCGGTGCAGAGCTATCAGTTGGGCAAACATGCTGTCGATGCGGTGGCTTTCCTATCGACGGATACGGCGCTGATACCCAAGAAGGAGCGCACGAACAAGGATGTCGGTAAACCGCTGTTGGTGTATTCGTTTGCCACCGGAGCGATGGATACCCTGAAGCATATCGGCAGTTATCACTTTGATAAACAGGGCAAGGCACTGACTGTTACCGTAAAGGAGAAGAAAAAGAAGATGCTCACGGGCTGGTATGACGTGGCACAGCGTACCCTTCGACTGCTCCCTGATACGATGGTATACTACTCTCTGCCACAGTTTGACGAGACAGGTAGCCGGGCTCTCTTCATCCAGGCCGCCGATACCCTCGATAGTGGTAGCAAACACGGAGAACTGATGTGCATGTCGATGGCAGGAAACCAGTTGAAGAGCAGTAAACTGGTGGCCCTCGACCAGTTGAAGAACCTGCCCGAGGGATGGGGTATCACAGAGAACAGCCGTCCGTCGTTCAGTCGTGACGGTAAACGAATCTTCGTGGGTGTACAACCCTACCAGGCTCCGAAGGATACATCCTTAGTACCTTTCGAGACGGCAGGACTGGATATCTGGAACTATAATGCCCCCGAGATCCCTCCAATGATGAAGGCTAACCTACAGCGTGACCTGTCACGAACGATGACGGCTGTGTATGACGAACAGCAACATCAGTTGATTCCGCTGTCTACATCGCCTTACGACCGTGTTACCCTCATGGAAAGAGGGAATGCTCCGTATGCCCTGTCGATAGATCGCACGAAGACGATCGTCGCCACGCAGTGGGATATGCAGGGGGAACAGACCATCTCGTTGGTTAACCTGAGTAATGGTAAGCGTACCCCCGTCGTAACAGGAAAGGTGGATGCGGTATCTGCCTCTCCAGCCGGCAAGTATGTGGTATGGTATGATGCGCCCGAACGTTGTTGGATGGTGTATGATATCAATGCCGGTTCTACGAAGACGCTCTCTGCCAATATCCCCACCTGTATGTGGGATGAGGAGGATGATCATCCGATGATGCCGCAGGCGTATGGTATTGCCGGATGGACACAGAACGACCAGGAGGTGTTGATCTACGACCGTTATGATATCTGGAAGGTGAATCCCGCCAATGGCCAAACGGTATGTCTGACCAAAGGACAGGGTAGGGAGAGACAACTTACTTATCGATATATCCCTCTGAAAGATGCCGAGGAGGAACCCTTTATCCGTCCCAATGAATCATTGTATTTGAGTGTCTTCGACAATGTCACCAAGAAGAACGGTTATGCCTCAGTGGCCGTGAATAAACCGGCTGCTCCACAACTCCTCGCATTGGAGGGGTATATGTATGCCAATCCGGTGAAAGCGAAGGATGCGAATGTGTATCTCTATAAGAAAGGAAACTTCCAGCATCCCATGGATCTGTATGTATCAACGGCTATCGGAAAGAAAGAACAGCAGTTGAGTCATATCAATCCCCAACAGAAGGATTACCTGTGGGGTACGGCAGAACTGTTCCACTGGTATGCCTACGATGGCACCCCGTTGGATGGTCTGCTGTATAAGCCGGAGAACTTCGATGAGAACAAGAAATACCCCGTGATGATCTACTTCTACGAGAAACGTTCGGAGAACCTGTATCAGTATTACTCCCCGGCACCCAGTCGCTCTACGGTGAACATCCCGTTCTATTGTTCTCGTGGTTATCTGGTCTTCGTGCCGGATATCGTCTATCATGCAGGTACACCTGGCGAGTCGGCTTACAACTGTATCGTCAGTGGTGCTGAGGCTCTGGCAAAGAACAAGTGGGTGGATAAGGAGAATATGGCGATTCAGGGACAAAGTTGGGGTGGCTATCAGGTGGCTTACCTAATTACACGTACCAATATGTTCAAGGCAGCAGGGGCAGGAGCACCTGTTGCGAATATGACGAGTGCCTATGGCGGTATCCGTTGGCAGTCGGGTATGAGCAGACAGTTCCAGTACGAACAGAGTCAGAGTCGTATCGGCAGGGATCTGTGGAGTGGTATCGAACTGTATATGGAGAACTCTCCCTTGTTTAAGTTGCCTCATGTGCAGACGCCTGTGCTGATCATGCACAATGATGCCGACGGTGCTGTGCCCTGGTATCAGGGTATTGAGATGTTCATGGGATTGCGTCGCTTGGGTAAACCGGCATGGTTGTTGGAGTATAACAACGAGGAGCATAACCTGAAGGAGCGTCGTAACAGCAAAGATCTGTCGATCCGTCTGCAACAGTTCTTCGATCATTACCTGAAAGGGGCTCCAGAACCCGCATGGATGAAATACGGCATCCCCACCTCAAAGAAAGGTCAGTACTTCGGTTTTGAGAATGCGGAGTGAGGGCTAAAGGATTTGTTTGCATAATATTTGGAGATTTACCGCTTTTCCTTTATCTTTGCAAAAGTGTTTTTACAAAGGTGTTGTTCCGCTAGCTCAGTTGGTTTAGAGCGCCGCCTTGACAGGGCGGAGGTCACTGGTTCGAACCCAGTGCGGAACACGGGAAACGATATAGGGTGTGCCTCGGCACACCCTATATCGTTTTAAACTTTAAACCTTAAACTTTAAACCTTATACCATCAGAAGCGATACACAGCGAAGGTACGTGCAGGAACGGTGAGCATCACCTTGTTGCCGCTGGCCTTTACCTTAGCCGTCTTAGGCACTACCACATTCTTGTTCTTCGTGGTGTTGGCTGCATCAGCACTGGCTGCATGCAGGGTTGTTACTGTACCGTCTTTGAAGAGATTCTTGGTTCCCTTGAGAGTTATCTCCACGGGCTTGTCAGCCTCTGAAGTGTTCACGATCTTGATAATATAGTTGTTATGATCCTTATCATAAACAGCTGAGGCACAGAGGCCGTCCTTACCGGTGATGGGTTCCTTGTATTCCGTCAACTTCAGTACATGGGTACCTCTGTTGCAGGCATACATCTGTTGTACGTAGTAGTTGGGTGTACGTACGGTGGTGAGGTTATCCATCCAGATCAGGTCTGGGCGCCACTGCCATCCGTCAACATGTGCGAACAATGGAGCATAGGTAGCCATGTGGACGATGTCGGCATTACGCTCGAAGCCAGTCATCAGGGCTGCCTCACAGATAGCTGCGTCGAACACGTTCTTTGCTTCGGGGAAATCGGCAGCATGTTCTTTGATATGACAGGCATACTCACCGGCGAACACCTTCGGACCCTTACGGCTATAGTTGTCATAACGGGTGACATTATTCATGAACCAGTCTTGGTTGCAGTAGTAGTGCTCATCCACCAGGTCTACCTTCAGACGGCGCATCTGCTCCCAACCGTAGTCGAACTTATCACCATCAGGAGACGGACCGGAAGAACCAACGATCTTGATTTCCGGATGACGATCGCGCAGTACGGTGACGAACTTCTCCAGTCGCTCTGGATAGAGAGGTCCCCACTGCTCATTACCGATACCTAAGAACTTCAGGTTGAAGGGTGCGGGGTGACCCATATCGGCACGCAGCTTACCCCACTTCGTAGTGACATCACCGTTAGCAAACTCGATCAGGTCGAGGGCATCCTGGATATACTCATCGAGCTTGTTCACAGGGATATGTGCATCTGAGTCGTCATCATTCTGATACTGACAAGCCAGTCCTACATTTAAGATAGGTAATGGGGCAGCACCGATATACTCTGAGAGAAGGAACAACTCATAGAATCCCATGCCATAGGTCTGGTAGTAGTTAGGATACATACGGTGAGGGAACGTGTAGTTCCAGCGGTTCTCGTTGAGTGGACGGTTCTCTGTCTGTCCTACAGAGTGCTTCCACTGATAACGGGTGTCGATATCAGTACCTTCCACGATACATCCGCCAGGGAAGCGGAAGATACCCGGATGAAGATCCTTCAAGTCGTTTACGAGGTCACGACGCAGTCCGTTCCAGTTGTCTTCCGGGAACAATGACACATGATCGAGATCCACGCCGTCACCTTTCTGGTGGAAGATACGCAGACCACCCTTAGCCACAGTCTTCTTACTGGTGAGGTTCACCTCGTACTTCTTCCAGTCTTTGCTGTTGATGGTAACGGTCTGTTTGTCGATAATCTCGTTGTTCTCATCAATCAGTTCTACACGAATCTCTGTCGACTTGCCGTTGGCAGCATGCAGACGTCCGTAGACTGAGAAGAAATATTTCATGTTTTTTTTGAAGCCCATGCCGAAGAATCCGTGGTTGTCGATACCACTGCGCTTCTCACGATGACCGGGATCGAAGATGGTTACATAGTGGGGGTTGCGTTCGAAAGCAGGGCGGTCGGTGCTCAATGATACCTTACCGAAGGTGTTCCATCCCATGAGGGATTGTGGAAACTCGAAGGATCTGTTTTCAACCATCTCGGCATACAGTCCGCCGTCGGCACCGAAGTTGATATCCTCGAAGAAGATACCATACATGGTCGTCTGGATGGGAGAGCCCAGTTTCTTAGCATCTAATACGAATGGGTGCAGTCCCTCATCGGCTGATATGGGCAAAGTTGTCATTATCAATGACGTACATAGTGAAAAGATTATTTTTTTCATAATTATTTGGTATTTAGTGTTTCAAGAACTTTTTGATATACCTGTTATCCCCGCTGTCCACTCGCACGATATATACATCGGCGGGCCATGTGGAGATATCCACCGTTTTACTCTCGGTCATATTCACGCTGTAGTGCATCTGTGCGCCGGTTGACATACTATAAAAATACACTCTTTCCCATATTATCTGATATTTTTGTTGATGTGTACTTTCTCAACAGATAACTTGGAATAGAGTCCCCAAAAATATAGAGTACTAAGAGCAGGCCAGCTTCCTTCACGAGAGACTGGAGCAATATCCAAGTTTAGGACGGCATCATTATTGTTAATTGTAACATATTGCCTTGTTACATAGAAGAAAGATTCCGGCATACGAACTTTACCGATAATTAATGTATAACGATTGAAGTCTATTTTCGGCAAATCTTTTTCCCCTGAATAGATTTCCCGAAACTCACGACTGCTATTAATTATAAGGCACAGGTCAGAGTCTTGGTTTTCATTGATAAAGAAACTATCTGAATACCCAAATGCCGGCAGTTCCTTTTCAAAAAAAGAGACAATATCCTGACTGATTTTGCTTTCTGGTGAAATGACGGTTTCACCTTCGGCTGAACATCCCATAAAATTCAATGCCACCATCAACAGGAACAGCATTGATTGGATTATCTTATTCTTTTGCATAATAATATGTTTTTTAATTATGATATGTTGTCATTAAATATTTAAAGACAGCGGATTTCAAATTCTAATACTCATTCAGGTCGGATTAAAATCCGACTGAACAGGGATCTGTTTTCTACCATCTCGGCATACAGTCCGCCGTCGGCACCGAAGTTGATATCCTCGAAGAAGATACCATACATGGTCGTCTGGATGGGTGAACCAAGTTTCTTAGCATCTAATACGAATGGGTGCAGTCCCTCATCGGCTGATACGGGCAAGGCAGCCATGAGGAGCGACACTCAAAGTGGAATGATTGCTTTTCTCATTTTCTTATTTTTTAATAGGTTGAATACTAAAACCAAAGCGTTTCTTATTGTAGTTTACGCGATATTGCTTGAGGGCCTCGGCATCGCCACTCCAACTGTCGATACCACCCACACCGGCATGCTCGGAATCGATATAGACATGGGTGAACTTACTCTTCTCCAGCTGTTCGGAGTGACGTTGATCTTTCTCATCACCATCATCGAGCGTCTCGATATCGTAATGCAGGGCAGAGGCATAGAAGGGTCGGCGACAAGAGATACGACAACCGTTGCCGTTGGCATCGGTCTGTTTCCACCAGCGCATATCACTCTTCGTTCCTGTCTCCTGCGGACGGATATAAGGATAGAACTGCTCGTCGGCGGTCTGGCTGTAGATACCGATACGCTGCGACTCCTTACGGTCGATATAGTTTTCTATCGGACCGCGACCGTAGAACTCACTCTTGTCCATCGTGTATGGCATCTGGATATCCACACCATAGCGGAACATATTGGGGATGTCTGCACCTTCGGTCGTCTCCATCGTCTGATGCAGCACGATCTGACCGTTGCTCTTGATGATAAAGTTCATAGTGAGTGTAGCTTGTACCTCGGGCATCTCGAAGACGGCATCCACAGTTACCTGATTCTCTTTCAGCTTGTTCTTACTCTTTACAGCCTTCAGATCTTTCAGTGTCAGGGTGGGATTCCTCCATACCTTGTACTTCGTGTGGATCTTGGCACCCATATCATTATCGGTTACGGCATGCCAGAAATTAGGTTTGATAGTGCCGCCCTCACCGAGGATGGATACACCATTAGCCACATAACGGGTCATCAGTCCTGACTTCAGATTGAAGTCGATGGCCACATTCTTGTTGGAAACGGTTACGACACCCTTCTTCTTGTCTTTCTTAATCTTGAAGGTAGCAGTGGCATCATACTCATCATCGTGGTTGTTCAGGTACTTACCCATCACAAACTGACGGTATGCCACCAACTGATTAGCTTTCATCAAAGGCTCTGCCTTCTTCAGACGGAAGTCGATGTTCAACTGCAGTTCCTTGTCGATATACTCTTCTTTATCCAACTGTACCGGCAGTGTGAATACCTCTTTCTGTTGCGGAGCGATATTCAGGTCGTTATAAGTACCTGTCTGCACCTGCTCACATTCTACCAACAGGGTCCACACCATCTTCACGTTTTTCAGATCCTTGAAGAAGTTCTCGTTGCGTACGGATATCTTTCCGTTCTTTACATCCACATCCTCGGCCCAGATATTCTGGTAGAAATAGCCCACCTCGTACATATGCGGGTTGGGCACACGGTCAGGACTGATCAGTCCGTTGCAGTTGAAGTTCTGATCTCCCTTTTCATCGTAGTTGTTGTAATCGCCGGCATAGGTGTAGATCTTACGTCCCTGTGCATCCTTGCCATGCAAAGCCTGGTCTACGTAATCCCAGATAAATCCGCCTTGGAACTTAGGATACTTACGTACCAGATCCCAATACTCCTTGAAACCACCGCACGAGTTACCCATAGCATGGCTGTACTCGCACTGGATCAACGGTTTTGTCTTCGTGGGGTCTTTTGCATAGCGCTCACACCATTCCTGTGAGGCATACATCGGACACATGATCTCTGTGTTGTCACCGCCTTGCGCCCGCTCCCAGTGGATAGGTCTGTCGGCATCAACGGTCTTGATCCATTTGAAGACCTCTGCGAAGTTCGGTCCGTCTACCGTCTCATTACCCATACTCCAGATAATCACGCTGGGGTGGTTGAAATTCACCCTGAGGTTATGCTGGTTACGTTCCATGATCTGCTTGGCGAAGAGTGGTGTCTTGGAGATGGCGTCGTCGTGATAGCCGAAGCCATGACTCTCTTGGTTAGCCTCGGCACAGAGGTAGATGCCGTATTCATCACACAACTCATACCATATGGGATCGTCGGGATAGTGACAGGTACGTACGGCATTGATATTAAACTGCTTCATGATCTTGATATCCTGGATCATCCGTTCACGACTGACCACATAACCACCATCAGGATCCATCTCATGACGGTCTACACCTTTTATATAAATAGGCTGTCCGTTCACCAGCAGTTGGGCATTCTTGATCTCTACCTTACGGAAACCGATCTTCTGACAGATTACCTCGGTAGGCTCGGCTGCCACCTGGGTGATGGTCTTACGCCCTTTCTTGGTTGTCTTCACGGCATAGACGGAGGCAACAAGGCGATACAGGTATGGTGTCTCAGCTGTCCATCGCTTACAGTCGGGTAGGGTGGCCTTGAAGGATTTCACACCGTTCTCTTCTGTTTCCTGAATGCCGGTCATCGTCATCTCCTTGCCCTGGGCATCCAACAATTGGTATTTTATGACGGTGTTAGCTGTTGCGGGAGCCTTGATGTCGAGCGTTCCGTCTTTATAATTGTTGGTCAGACTCTGTTTGATCTGCAGGTCATCCACGTGCACATCCTTATTCCGCGCATACAGATAACTGTCGCGGGCCACACCACTGAGGCGCCAGAAGTCCTGATCCTCGCAGTAGCTGCCGTCACTCCAGCGGAACACCTGGAAGGCAAAGAGGTTGTCGCCGCTATGCAGATACGACGTGACATCAAACTCTGCGGCCATCTTACTGTCTTCCGCATAACCCACGAACTGTCCGTTCACCCACAGATAGATATTAGAAGTGACACTGCCGAAGTGGGCGATGATCTGCTTACCATCCCAGTTGTTGGGAATCTTGACGATCCTGCGGTAGCTGCCCACGTGGTTGTCTTTCACCGGCACATAGGGCGGGTTGTTCTTGAAATGTCCTTTCCATGCAAAACCGATATTCACATAGATAGGGTCGCCGAAGCCGTTTACTTCCCAGATGGCAGGGATCTTCATCGTGCCCCAACCCTTGTCGTTATAGTCGGTCTTGTAGAAATCGGTGGGACGCTGGTCGGCATTCTCCACCCATTTGAAGTTCCAGTTGCCATGCAGGGAGAGGAAATTATCAGAGGCATTCATATCCCCTTTGAGTGCTTTCTCCTTATTCTCGTAGGCAAAGAATGAGGCATGCGGGGCAAAACGGTTGATCTCGTTCACCTGCATGTCTTGCCACTCAGTAAACTGCTGTGCCTTTGCTTGGATGGCGAGGGCGCAGACTATCATCAGGAAATAAAGTTTTCTTTTCATATTACGGTTCGTTATTTATTGTGCCATGCGGTAAATACACTCCATTGCCTTGGTGTCCAACTTCTCCAGGGTGCCAATACACATCTTTCCACCCCTGCTGCATTTGTCTACCAGCACAGCAATCTCTTCATCTGTCAGTTCACGACCGATCAGTTCGCGCATATTTGTCGGCATGCCGATCGTCTTGTAGAAGGTCTCCATGGCCTGGATGCCACGCTCGGCCGTTCCTTCAGGATCGGTAAAGTCGTTGGTGATACCCATCACGTTGACGGCAAACTGTACGAAACGAGATACGTGGTTCTTCATCACATAACGTGCCCAACTGGGCCAGATGGCTGCCAAACCTGCACCATGGGTGACACCGAACATACCACTGAGCTCATGCTCCAACTTATGTGAAGCGAAGTCTTTCTCCATGCCGCACTCCATCAGGTTGTTGTGCGACAGACTGCCTGCCCACATGATCTGTGCACGATGACGGTAGTTCTCCGGTTCTTTCATCACCACGAGGGCACTGTCTTTGACGGTGCGCAACAAGGCTTCTGCCAGCGCATCGGTAAGATTCATATCCTGATGCTTGCAGAAATAGCGCTCCATGGTGTGCATCATGATATCCGTAGCTCCTGCCGCAGTCTGGTAAGGAGGTAAGGTAAAGGTGCGGACAGGGTTCATGATGGCAAACTTACAGCGACACAGGTCACTGTTACATCCACGCTTGAGCATGCCCTCATCCTTGGTAATGACACAACTGTCGCTCATCTCACTGCCGGCAGCGGGGATCGTCAGCACTGTTCCGATGGGCAGACAGGCAGCGGGAACACCCTTGCCATCCCAGAAATCCCATACATCACCCTCGTAAGGCACACCGTAGCCAATGGCCTTGGAAGAGTCGATCACACTGCCGCCACCGACAGCTAAGATAAAGTCGACACCTTCTTTTCTACAGAGGTCTATACCCTCACGTACCTTGGAGAGCAGTGGATTGGGAATCACACCACCTAACTCTACGTAGGGGATGCCGGCCTCTTGCAGCAAACCGAAGACCTTATCCAATAAACCCGACTTACGGGCACTGCTGCCACCATAGTGTACCAGCACCTTCGTGCCACCATATTTTTTGATCAGTTTGGCCACTTGTTCTTCGGATTGCTTACCGAAAACCACCTGTGTGGGTGAATAGAAATTAAAATCTTTCATATGTTATCTTTTTAGTAATTTACATAGTTTGCGGGAAACAGCTACAAATATACGAATAATTATTGAATAACTAATATTCCCTGACTACTTTTCTTCCTTCCATCCATGCCAGCATGTTCAATACGAGGTAATTCCAATTCTGGAAACCTTTGTTGATGATGGGCTCTCCTGTGTCTGGATTGTAGTATTCGTGCAGGGCTCCTTCTTTCTTGAGGTCTTCACCAAAAAGAAGAATGGTCTTCTCAGCCAACTGTCGTGCCTCTTTCTTAAAGCCATAATCACATAGTCCGCGGAATACCATGTAATTGGAGATTCCCCATATCGGTCCTTGCCAGTTGGAAGGGTTGTGGGTAGCGCGCATATTGTACATCTTCTCCAACTTCGAAAGCGTCCGTACACCATAGGGAGCACAGAAGGTACGCTCGTCCATCAGGTTCTCTCTTACCATACGTTGTGCCTGCTCAGGAGTAGCGATACCTGCCCATAGAGCCATAAAGCCTGACCAGCATCCCAGTCGTTGGATCAAACAAGGATAGTCACGGGGAGCTCCCTCATGAAGGATCATCTGTGTGCCGAAGATGGTCTGTGGCTGTCCTTGATAGGGTAACAGATTGAGGTCCACACTGTAATACATGCCGTCTTTCTCATCCCAACAGTATTCACGGATACTATGCAGGAGGGAGTCGGCCATTGTCATGTACTGATCTTTTTGCTTTGTAAGAGAGAGTTGCTCAGACAGGAAGGCCATAGCTCTCAGCTCTTTATACATAAGACAGTTGAGATAGATACTGGCAGAACTGCCTTTCGGTCGGAAGAAGGTGGAGGGATCATTGTCCACACCTATCGCTAAGTCGTCTTGCCAATAGTACAATCCGGTGGCAAGATGACGATGGTGGTCATGGTAGTTTTTGATAAAGGCCTCCATACGCGGGAAATAACTGCGTAACCATTCCGCGTTCCGATTCCCTGAGGTGGCGTGCTCCATACTTTGCTTTACGAGGAAGGCGGCATGCTGTGCCAGACAGGGCTTGTGCATATTGGTGCTGTAGATGTCCTTCGGCTTGATGATGTCAGGATTCGTTTTCCCGTCGATGACCATGGGCATATAACCATCCTCTGGAGAGGTATATGCCAGATAGTTCAAGACACATCCTTGTTCATACTCAAAGGCTTCCTGAAGGTCATTCTCTGTCCCTATGTCTTCAAGAATCTGACGTAATGCCACGTCAGAGAGCCATGAGTCCCAATCCCACAGAACGTTGTCGTAAGACTTACTGCCTGGTGTTATGTATGGATAGATGAGTGCGTTGCCTGATGGCTTTCGGAACATCTGCTTGTAGTCGGCATAGACATGTTGTTTGATGAGTTGCTGATATTCTTTGACTGCCTTTCCTCCCTTGGCATGCGCTATACAGACGATGAAGATGCCTGCTGACAGTAAAAGTGCTTTTTTCACGATCTTCTTCATGACAATCCTTTTTGTATCGAGTGCAAATATAATAATTTTTTATAAAAGTTTTGTGTCGTATCCAAAAATGTTTATCTTTGTAGTTGTTATTTGAAAACCTCAGAATACCATTAAAAAATATTTAAAGATTCAGACTATGGAACAAAAACAAAACAGCAAGATTAGAGAGGCCAGCATCATCGCAGCTGGAATCGTCGTAGGTATGCTGGCTCTGGGACTGACCCTGAAGGCCGGTATCGATCATTTTACGGAGAAAGACCGTAAGGTGACAGTGAAGGGATTGGCAGAACAAGAGGTGGAGGCCGACAAGGTGACATGGCCCATCCAGACAAAAGAGATAGGCAATGACCTGCCGCAGTTGTATAATAAGATCAACAAGACAACGGCAACCATCAAGCAGTTCCTCACCAAGAATGGCATCAAGAACGAGGAGATCAGCGTGAATGCTCCTACTGTCGTCGACCTGAATGCCGAGCGATATGGTGACAACAACCGTGGCTACCGCTATAATATCACCTCCACGATCACCGTCTCCTCACGTAACGTGCAACAGGTGCGCAAGCTCATTGCCCGTCAGGGAGAACTGTTGCAAGAGGGTATCGCTATCGTTGATGGTGGTTATGATGCCCCTGCCACCCGTTATGAGTATGTCTCCTTCAAGGAGATGAAACCCAAGATGATGACCGAGGCCATCGAGAATGCGGAGCAGACCGCCCGCCAGTTTGCGGAGAACTCACATTCTAAGATCAACAAGATCATCACCGCCGATCAGGGACAATTCTCTATCGAGAATCGTGATGAGAACACGCCGTACATCAAGAAGGTGCGCGTGGTAACCACCGTTACCTACTCATTGAAGAACTGATACCAGACTAATCGGGTACCAATTAGTCGAGTATTTGGTATTAAAAGTCAACTAATCGAGTACTGATTAGTCGAGTATTGATGATAAAAAGCAGAGTCCGCAATACACGCGGACTCTGTTTGTATCACTCTTTTGTTAATGTTTCAACGGGAATGATGCTGATGGAGCATAGTGAGACGTCGGCCTTTTTGTCAGGTAAAGATACGGAGATGGTATGACGTCCTGCCCGATCAAATCGCATCCATCCCATAGGACGACTGAGCGGGATCTCCACTGCACGTTGTTGATTCTGCACGAAATGACCCTCATCACTTTCGATCTTACATACAACCTTCGTGTTATTACCCTTCAGGGTAAGAGCCAATTGATAGAGGCCAGGTGATTTAATGTCAACAGTCCAAGATAATGATCCACCTTCATTTAAGTCTGAACAACAGTGGACGTGTTTCCATTCTCCAAATTTCTCTGCCCAACTAATTTTATTGACATGACAGTTGTTGGTTTCTGCGAACTGAACGGATATGTTTTCCAGACCATAATCACTGTCCACGGCTAATGTGTTATCCACTACGACGTTAGCTTCTTGCATCTTCAGTTCTATGACATTTACCAGTGCATCTGGTTGCTGATAGGGTAGGGATAGTTTAGTCCAACCGTTTTCCTGAGTGATATGCAAAGAAGAACCGTTACGTCTGCCAAGGATTTTTGCAGAAAGGATGGGGTTCTTCAGCCCAGGTAAATAAAGTCTTCCTGTCCGTGGCCATTCGTATATCATCAAATAGAGTTTATTACCTTTTTTTATCACATCACCCCATGGCATAGCATGTTTCCAGGGAGACGGTTCACTCTCATAGATTACCTGTGGGTAACGAGCTATCCACTTACCTACTTCTCGAAGAGATTGTTGTATCATTTCCGGAATATTTCCTTTACCGTCCGGACCAACATTTAGCATATATGTACCACCACGAGCTATAGTAGATAGTAGTAATTGCAGAATCTGTTTCGGTGATTTCCAATTTTGGTCATACCAGGCATAGCCCCAGGTATCGTTTGTAACATCTACACTTTCCCACAATCCTTCCACATTCTCGAAAGGAACTTCCATATCACCCAAACACTGATAATCACCTAAGTTGTGGCCGATGCGACTGGATATAAGAGCATGAGGCTGATTACGGCGTACTACTGCAACCAACTTCTCTGCATATTCCTTGGGCATTCCAGACGGCATGTCGAACCAAATCAGTTCTAATTTTCCATAATTTTTCGTAATCTCTTCTACTTGTGGCAAGCATTTCTCATGGAAATAGTCATCAATGGTTTTGGAATTACCTTGTGCATCCACCTTTGGCCCGCGTGTGGCCCCTGGATAGGTCCAGTCATAGTTGTGAGAATAATAAATGCCGAGGCCGAGGCCAAGTTTGGTACAGGCCTCAGATAGCTCTTTAAGAGGGTCTCGTTTGAAGGGAGTAGCATCATATATGTTGAAAGCGTCTGCAGATGAGTGGAACATGGCAAATCCCTCATGATGCTTGCTGGTAATAACGATATATCTCATACCTGCATCCTTGGCTAACTGTGCAATCTTCATGGCGTCAAAGTCTTGCGGATTAAAATGTCTGGCGGCAGCCATGTACTCCCGCCGGTCAATATTTGCCATACTGGGATTCAATATCCATTCAGAAACGCCATAATATGTTTTACCGTCCCATTTGCCTGCCAGTTCGGAGAACAATCCCCAGTGGATGAACATGGCATATTTCCCCTTTTTGAATAATTGTCCGCGCTCCCCCAAAGAAAGACTATTATCTGAATGATTGTGCCCATTGACACTTGTTTTTTCCTCTGTTGGAAGACCGTCGATAGTCATATCTTCAGTAGGTTTTTTCGGATAGGCTTTCAGATAGTTAGCTATCTTTTGTGCTATCATATGAGCTCCTTCGTCATTAGGATGGATGGCGTCGGGCAAAAGTTGTGGAAGACCTTCAAATAAAGGATGCATATCAAGGACTTCTAAATGCATTTTGCGGGCAGCTTCAATGATGCGTGGATTAATATCTCTTACTATAGCTGTATCCCAAATCCCTGTGGAGTCGTTAGTGAAACCGGGAATGGCTGTCATTAAGATAACACGGGGATGAGATGGCAACTGCTGATAGCGACGAATCAGTTCACAGGCATCCTCAACAAAATCGTTCTTGTAAATCCGATTCTTTAGTTTTGCATCATTACCGCCAAGGTCAATCAATACAATATCAGGTCTTGATTGCATGGAAGGTTCATATTTTTCTTTGTTCCAATAAGGACTATTGCCTTTCCGAAGCATTGTGCAGCCGCTCCTTCCATAGTTCTCAACGTGGTATTTTGTGCCAAGAAGTTTTCCCAACAGAGCAGGATATGAATTTTCACTCCATGGTTTGGTAGTTCCGTAACCCTCTGTGATGCTGGCTCCTACGCAGGATATTCTGACAGTCTGTGACTGAGCATACACTACTGAACTGAGGAGAAAGAAAAAAACAATAATAACTTTCTTCATCATCTGTCTTTGTTATTTAAAAGGATAGCGATTGGGCACATATACTGTTCTCCTTTATACTCTTTTCCCTGCAATGTGCAATGGTGTAATCCTTTTTTCAGATGGATCACTCCCACCTTAAGACGATTAGTACCTTGTCGTTCGGTAAATCCTTGATAGGGCACTTCAAAGGATTGGTTGTCGATGGTAACCATTACAGTACCTTGATCTTCTGCCTTTACGGTATTATAGTCAAGATATAAGGTGTATGTTGCCTTTTCGTTTAATCGGAAAGACCAATCCATCTGTTGGCTGTTATCTTTCCAGTTTTTTACATAATTCCTATTCACCTTGCCGTCGCCGTATCCCAGTCCCTTGCCAGTCAATGTTGCATCGAAGGTATATAGGATATTGTCTGTATGAGCATTGAGCAGGCGATCAGGACATGCATCGGTTTTCTTGTCTATCGTGAAAGCAACAACTGTACTCAACGTGTCGGGCATGGGTCCGGATAATAGGAGTTGACAATCATCTTTATTGATTCTCTTCCATCTTACTTCTTTCTGCTGCTGTTCAGATAGCATCCATGCCTTACGGATATTACTGCGTAATCCTCCGATGGTAATACGACCGTCTTTCGGCCACTGATGGATATGTGCATATAGCGTGTCATGCTTTTCTGTGAATACACCCCATGACTGTATGGGTAAGTCTGTGCGGTCAGCTCCGTAGATACTGTTGCCGTTTTTCTTCATCCACTTGCCAATGCCGAGGAAGATATCCACATCCCGCTGATCCCATTTGCCATTACCCATCGGTCCTACATTCATCAAGATGTTCCCTCCTTTGGAAACAGCCGACTCAATGAGCCTCACGAAATGCTTGACACTCTTCCGTTTTGTATCAGAGGCACTGTATCCGTACGACTCATTGGTGGTGGGGATGCTCTCCCAGAGACCTTGTTGTGGGAAGAAGAAAGCTGCTCGATCACCGGTATTCACATAGTCACCCATGTTCATCTTACCGAATCTTACCAATCGTCCGTTAACAACAATCTGTTGTTTTGGGTCCGCTTTGCGTATGGCCTTGAGGATTCGGATATTCTGATATAATGGT
>OCTW013398852.1_pt1 | contig 17240 bp, 12 predicted proteins | sample 1539671 | NCBI WGS metagenome assembly OCTW01 (sample SAMN02144230, study PRJEB22623) | gut metagenome | biome: sheep rumen | host: Ovis aries | place: New Zealand
AAGAGGAAGAAGAGCAGGAAGATGAGGGTGGCGGCCACGTACTTGTTCTTCACTATGCGCCAGATGACGAGGAGGGTCTTTTTCATGGTTGGGGTTGTTGGGTTGTGCTGGACGGGTGCGGCGGGCGCGGTTAGCGCACTTTGAGCCGCTGGCCATAGCGGATGCGGTCGGAGCGGAGGTGGTTGAGTTTTTTCAGTTTGCTGACGGTGGTGCCGTGCTTGGCGGCGATGGACGAGAGGGTTTCGCCTCGGCGCACTTTATGGTAGGCCGAGCCTCCGCCTCGGCGGCTGGAGGCGCTCTTCTTGGTGACAACGTGGCGTTCCTCGGCAGAGGCTACGGCTACGGGCGCGGCACTGAGGGTGTCCTCCGAGTCGCGGAAGATTTCCTCGGCGTGTTGGATGAGGTCGTTCATCTTGTTGGTGGGCAGGCAGAGGGGGTAGGAGCCGTTCTGGCCGGGGATGTAGTCGGCGCGGTACTGGGGGTTGAGGGCGCGGAGCTCTTCGATGTCGATGCCGATATATTTCTGTATGTTGGCGAAGGTCATGTTGCGCTCAACCATGACGGTGTCGGTGCGCAGGGGGATGGTGACACGCTTGGGGTGGAGGCCGTGTTCGGGATAGAAGTGCATGATGTAGGTGGCGGCGATGAAGGCGGGCACGTAGCCACGGGTTTCGCGGGGCAGGTAGGGGTATATCTGCCAGAAGTTGTGCTTGCCGCCGCTGCGGGCTATGGCTTTGTTGACGTTGCCGGGGCCGCAGTTGTAGGCGGCGATGGCCAGATGCCAGTCGCCGAAGACGTTGTGGAGGTCGTGGAGGTAGTGGGCGGCGGCATCGGACGATTTGTAGGCATCGCGGCGCTCGTCGATGACGGAGTTGACCTCCAGGCCGTAGTTCTTGCCGGTGGTGTACATGAACTGCCAGAGGCCGGCGGCGCCCACGCGCGAGGTGGCCATGGGGTTCATGGCGGACTCGACGATGGTGAGATATTTGAGTTCTTCGGGCACGTCGTAGCGCGCCAGCGACTCTTCGAAAAGGGTGTTGTAGTATTCCGAGAGGGTGAGCATGACATCCAGGCGGTTGCGCATGCGGTTGAGGTACATGCGTATGTGCGAGCGCACCTCTTGGTTAAAGGTCATGGGGATGACGGTGTGGAGGGAGGCCAGACGCTTGGCGATAACCGAGTCGGGTATTTGGTCGAAGGCGTAGTCGGTGTTGATGTTGGCGTGGTGGCGGCGGGTGGTGGAGGTGTATTTGGTGATGACGTAGCTGTTGAGCAGGCTGTCGTAGTTGGTTACAAATTGGTCGGCCATATCGAGGGCCTCCTGGTTGATATGGTGGTTTTGGGCTGTGGCCACGGGCGCGGCGAGCAGCAGGACGATGAGGGTGTATATGTATCGTTTCATCTGTTATGAAGGGGCAACCCCGGATTGTGTTTGTTTGACCCGGCCGAGGGCCGGCAGCGGGCGAAAAGACTATCGCTCAGCATGTCGAAAAGGCACTCGGCAGTGTGTTCCTGTTATATTGAGAATGCAAAAATACGCATATTTTTGTTTTTGGCAAAATAAAAATGGACGTTTTTTCGCACGGTCTTATGTGGGTAAATAGTTATCCACATCCAACCTATTGATGGAAAAAAAATTAACTGCACGGGGTGGGGAGAAAAAAAATATTTTGGGACGGAAAGGGGGTGTGATAGGATTTTTTTTTGTATCTTTGCAGCATCATCAAAATGAATCAAACAACATTATAGTCATGGAAATCACGATTACAGAACAGAATTTTGACGAAGTTCTCAAGAACAATGCCGTCGTTATGGTCGATTTTGGAGCCACTTGGTGCGGACCCTGCAAAGCCCTCGCCCCGGTGGTGGAGGAGATTGCCAACGAGTATGAAGGCCGCGCCGCCGTGGGCAAGGCCGATGTGGACCAGTGTCCCGAAGTGACAGGCCGGTTCCGCATCCGCAACGTGCCGACAGTGCTGTTTTTCAAAAACGGCGAGCTGAAGGACAAGAGCGTGGGAGCCGTGCAGAAGAAGACCCTCACCGACAAGATTGACGCCCTGCTGTAAGAAAATTGTTCGAAGATTTAGAGAGATACAAATCGCTGGACTTCTATGCACGCCAGACGGTGGAGGGATTCATCGCGGGCCTGCACAGGAGTCCTTTTCACGGTTTCTCGGTCGAATTTGCCGAGCACAGGCAGTATTCGCAGGGCGAGTCGACCCGCAATATTGACTGGAAGCTGTATGGCCGCACGGACAAGTTGTTTGTGAAACGGTATGAGGAGGAGACGAATTTGCGCTGCCAGCTGGTGGTTGACCACAGCAGCTCGATGCTCCTTCCCACCGAGGGGCAGGGCAATATGCAGCACCCCAACAAACTCACTTTTGCCTGCTATGCCGCCGCCGTGCTGACCGAACTGCTGGTGAGGCAGCGCGACGCTTTCGGCCTGTCGCTGGTGAGCGAGGGCATCGACCTCCAGACCGACTGCCGCAGCAGCCGGGCGTTCCAGCAGTATGTGCTCCAGTTGCTCGAATCGGAGTTGAAACCCACCGAAAAGACTAAGGGGAAACCGAAGGGTGCGGACGGCCCCGGCCGCGGAACGCAGATAACGGAAGCCCTGCACTTGACCGCTGAGCGGCTGCACCGAAGGTCGATGGTGGTGATTTTCACCGATGCACTGGTGAGGCCTTCGGACCGCGACCCGTTGATGGATGCACTGAGGCATCTGCGCCACTGCAAACATGAGGTGCTGCTGTTCCACACGCTCCATCACGCCCAGGAGGTGGAATTCGAGTTTGCCAACCGCCCCACCGAATTTATCGACCTTGAAAGCGGCCAGCACCTAAAAGTGATGCCCTCGGAAGTGACGGAACGCTACCGGGACATCATGCATCGGCAAACCGCTGAACTGAAACGCCATGCAATTCAATACAGAATTGATTACCAACCAATTGACGTGAGCTTAGGTATTGAGCAGGTGCTGCTGCCATACCTTCTGAAGCGGAGCCGTCACCATTGACAAGAGGATTATTTTGTTAAAATATCACGCTGAATCGCATTAAATCAATATTTTTTTCTATCTTTGCAACTTGAAGTGATAAACGTTTAACCGCGTAAGTCAATAAATAAAAAAGTATCGAAAGAAAAATAAACCTAATACTATGAGTACAAAGAAATATACCTTAGTGATCAACCCCGGCGCAACCTCGACCAAGGCTGCTATTTATGACGGGGAAACGGAAGTGTTTACTGAAAACTTATCTCATCCTATTGAGGAAATACAGAAATTCAGCGAGGTCGCTGACCAGTTTGACTATCGCAAGGGTGCTATACTCGACATGCTGAAACGCCACAATGTCGGCACAGACGAGATAGCCGTAGTGATGGGTCGCGGTGGCCTGACCCGCCCCTGCGAGAGCGGCGCCTACCGTGTGAACGAACTGATGAAACAGGAGTGCCATGACGGTATACAGGGCAAGCATGCGTGCAATCTGGGAGCCTTGATCAGCGACTCCATCGCCTCCGAAATCGGACTGCCTTGCGCCTACATTGCCGACCCCGGCATCGTGGACGAGCGTCCCGACTATGCCAAAATCACTGGCCACCCTGTCTTTGACCTCGACCCCTCGCACGAGGGTGTGATTTGGCACTGTCTGAACCAGAAAATGACTGCCAAGCTCTACGCCCGCGAACTGGGCAAGCACTACGAGGACCTCAACCTCATCATTGCCCACATGGGCGGCGGTGTGAGTGTGGGTATCCACGAGCATGGCCGCTGCGTCGAGGTGAACCGCGCGCTGTGCGGCCTGGGAGCCTTCTCCCCCACCCGCTGCGGAAGCATCAACGCCAGCAAGCTGATTGAAGTGGCCTGCAGCGGCAAGTATACCGAGGCTCAGCTGAAAAAGATGGTCACCGCCGAAGGCGGATTTGTGGCTTATCTGGGCACAAACGATGCTTATGAGGTGGAGAAGAAAGCCCTGGCGGGCGACAAGAAGTGCCAACTGCTGGTCGACGCATTCTGCTATCAGGTGTCGCTCGAAATCAGCCGTCTGGCCGCTGTGGTGAACGGCAAGGTGGACGCCATCCTCCTCACAGGCGGTATTGCCTACAGCAAACCCTGGATGCAGATGATTACCGACCGCGTCAGCTGGATTGCCCCGGTGAAAGTGTACAAGGGCGAGAATGAAATGCTGGCCCTGGCTATCTGTGGCAAAGAAATCCTTGACGGAGTAGAGCCCAAAGAATACAAATAACCCCTGCCGGATTTTGTTCCGGACACCACGACATCAATGCCTGCCGGCGGAAAGCCGGACGGCATTGATGTTGCATGTATCGGTCAGGAAGTCAAACCTATATTTATTAATAAATCTTTAACCGATGAAAAAAGTACTGATTCTATTGGCAGTATTGACTGTGGGAGCCACGGCCACTGCCCAGGAGGTAAAAATCAAACGTGGCAAAGTGACAATGAGCGAGGCCGACTACAACATGTTGAAGCAAAAGGCCGATGCCTACGAGGCCACGAAGAAAGCTCTCGACGAAACGCTGGAAAGCTATCAGAAACAGCAGAGCTTGGACAACATGTACAAGCCTATCGAGCTCAAGACCTTTAACGACTCAGCCTCGTACGCTATCGGAAAGGACATCTATCAAAGCTGGCTGCAGCAGAACCTGGGCATCAACGGCGAGGCCGCCGGACAGTCAATGATTGACTGCTACAAGGGACAGAACAGATGGGACGATGCCATCATGCGCCCCCTGCTGAACCGGTTCCAGCAGGAATTTGAAAAACGCCAGCGCGAGGAGCAGGAGAAGATGATGGCCAGCAAGGACGAGAACATTGCCGCCGGCAAGGCGTTCCTGGCAAAGAATGCGGAGAACAAATCGGTCTATCAGACCAAGAGCGGACTACAGTACAAAATTGAGAAGAAAGGCAACGGCAAGAAGCCCAAAGCTACGGACAAGGTGAAGGTACACTACACTGGCAAACTGCTCGACGGCAAAGTATTCGACAGCAGTGTGGAGCGCGGCCAACCCGCCGAATTCTTCCTCAACCAGGTCATCCCCGGCTGGACAGAAGGTCTGCAGTTGATGGACGTGGGCTCAAAATACACACTCTACATCCCCTATACACTCGGATATGGCGAGCAGCCCGTGGGGTCCATCCCTCCCGGTTCCACCCTCATTTTCGAGGTCGAACTTCTCGAAATCCTCCCCGGAGGCAACGCTAATAACGGCATTCAGGTTATTCGCAAATAAGTGAACACTTTCGGCACAGTATTCCGGCTGACAACCTTCGGCGAATCGCACGGTACCGCCGTGGGAGGCATCGTCGACGGTTGTCCTGCCGGTGTTGCCATCGACACAACCTTTATCGGCTCGGAGCTGCGCCGCAGGCGTGAAGGCGACAGCCCTGCGCTGCTCACCACCACCCGCCATGAGCCGGACCAGATTGAATGGCTCAGCGGCATACTGGATGGCCGAACCCTGGGTACCCCCATCGCATTCGCTATCGCCAACCGAGACTGCCGCCCAGAAGACTACAACGCTTTGCAACACTGCTGCCGCCCCGGCCATGCCGACTATACTTACGAGCAGAAATACGGCCTCCGCGACCATCGAGGCGGCGGAAGGGCTTCGGGGCGTGAAACGGTTGCCCGCGTGGTGGGAGGTGCCATCGCCAAGATGTGGCTCAAAGAGCGGCACATCACCATCAGCTCTCGCCGCAACGGATTCCTTGTCTCTTGCATTGTCACCGGCCTCCCCGCCGGGGTCGGCAACCCCGTGTTCGACCGGCTCAACGCCCGGCTGGCATACGCCGCGCTCTCCATCCCGTCGGCACAATCATTCGCCACTGGGCAGGAACCTGACGACTGGCGACTGCCCGCCGACAGTTACCCCGACCAATGGGAGCCATTCGGCAGTGGTCCAAATCTCACCACCACCAACCACTGCGGAGGCATACAAGGCGGCATCAGCAATGGAATGCCCGTGGTTTTCCACGTGGGTTTCCATCCTCCAGTCACCAGCCCTGAGGGTATGATGTGCCGCAAGGCCGACGGCTCTGTGGCCGAAGTGGCTCCCCACGGCCGCCACGACCGGGACCACAGCTCACGCCTTCCGGTTATAGTTGAAAGCATGGCAGCCATTGCCATTGCCGACCTCCTCTTGTGCAACCAAACTCGAGTCTGAGGCTCAATATTAAATCCCCGTCTCTCCATCATGCCCTCCTCACCGACCGTTATGTTATAATGAGAAACTCCAATTCACAACAATCCGAAACAAACAAAACCATCATGAGAAAAAACAGATTCCTCTTACTCCTTGTCCTCCTCGCTGCGGCATCCTGCGGCAACAAAAACGACATCACAATTCAAGGCACGCTCGACGGGGGCGCCGGGAAAGTGATATATATCGAAGAGATGACTCCCGACGCACGGCTGTTTCTCGACTCGATAACCCTCGACAAAAAGGGGCACTTCAAATTCCGTTACCCCATGCCATACAAAACCTTCTACAACGTCCATGTGAGCGACGCCGACTATATTGTGCTCCTGCCCGATCCCGGCGAGACCATCACCCTCGAAGGCAGCTACGACTCCCTCTCCACCACCTATCATCTACAGGGCGGCCCCGAATCACAATTGCTGTGGCAACTGCAGGACTACACCAACCATGGCAGCCGCGCCCTCCTTGACATTGTCAACACCGACCAGCACAACCAGCAGCTCCTTGCCGAAGGCCAGATTACCGAGGCTGACTACGACGCCGCACGGAAGGTCACCGACTCGCTCTATCTCGATGCCTTTGCCGACCAGCAGCAATACATCGTCCACTTCATACAGGACAACCTTGGCTCTCTCGCCACACTCATTGCGCTTTACAAGCCTTTCAACAATCGTCCCCTCATCAACCCCGAAGACAGTTTTGAATTCTATGAAGCCGTCCTCGAAGGGTTGCAGGAAAACCTGCCAGACAATCCGCACACCATCAGCTTCAAAAACCAAGTGGAACGTACCCGATTCCAGTATGCCCGGTAGCAAACTATATTTCATCACCGACGCCCACCTTGGCGCAGGGGCCGATACCCTTCAGCGCGAGAAAGAACTCTGTCGCCTGCTCGACGACATGGGCCGCGACGCAGTCATGATCATCTTCCTGGGCGACATGTTTGACTTCTGGTTCACCTACCGCCACGTTGTGCCGCGTGGCTACACCCGTCTGCTGGGGCGCATGGCGCAACTGGCCGACCAAGGTATCGAGCTGCACTACTTTGTCGGCAACCACGACATGTGGATGTTCAACTACCTCACTGACGAAATGTCTATCACCATGCACAACGACCCCGACGTGTTGGAATTCGACGGCCGCCGATTCCTCATTGGCCACGGCGACGGTTTAGGACATCTCGACAAAACCTACGACTGCCTCCGTTGGATATTCCGCAACCGCCTCAACCAAAAACTCTTCTCGCTCCTGCCCGAATGGATGACCTTCGGCATTGCCTCTGGCTGGAGCCAAAAGAAGCGAAGCACACGCATGCAACGAAAACCCGAAATCCTCGAATATCAAGGCGACGAGCGCGAAGGCATTGTCATATACTGCAAACAACGGCTTCAGCACGAACACCTCGATTACTGCCTGTTCGGCCATCGCCACACCCCCCTCGTCAAACAAATAACAGCCGACAACGGCAACCACACCACTTACGTAAACGTTGGCGACTGGCTCCTGCACCGCAACTACGCCGTCTACGCCGACGGCCGACTCTCCCTCCACGACCTCTCCAACAATGCCAACCCCATATCATAAACAATGAAATACGTAGAAATTCCCGAAAAGAAAGAACCCGACCCCAAAAACGACAATCGCAAAGAGAAATCCTCACGCCAAAGTCCCGGCAGCGGTCCCTGGCTGTGGGGCATCATTGCTGCAGTCGTGTTCCTCTTGATGATTAACAACTTCCTGGCTCCCGCCATCACCGAACGGGCCATGGTGCAGACCGACTACGGCACATTTGTGGCAAAAGTAGAGCAAGACTCTGTGAAACAAGTCGTCATTTCCGACAACCAAATCATCTACACCACCGACCACTGCACCTATCGCACTGGCCCAGTCGACGACCCCCACCTTGTCGACCGTCTCCTGGCAGCCGGCAGTCCCAACAAAGACGGAAAAATCGAATTCGTCAAGAAAATCAACAACCAGCGCTCCCCCATCATAGACTTCCTGATGTGGTGGATCCTTCCTGGACTGCTTTTCTGGATTTTCTACCGTGCCATGTTCCGCCGCATAGGACGCTCGTCCGCCGATGGCGGCGGTCTGGGTTTGGGCAACTTCATGTCCTTCGGCCAAAGCGGAGCCAAGGTATATGCCGACACTGACATCAAAACCCGTTTCGACGACGTGGCCGGTCAGGACGAAGCCAAAGCCTCGCTGCAGGAAATGGTAGACTTCCTCCACAACCCCAAGAAATACACCGCCCTCGGAGCCAAACTGCCCAAGGGCGCACTCCTCGTTGGCCCTCCAGGCACCGGCAAGACTCTCATAGCCCGTGCCGTGGCTGGCGAAGCCAATGTGCCTTTCTTCTCCATGTCGGGTTCCGAGTTTGTGCAGATGTTTGTCGGCATGGGGGCTGCCAAAGTGCGCGACCTTTTCAACGAAGCCTCCAAGAAAGCCCCCTGCATCATATTCATCGACGAGATAGACGCCATCGGCAAAAGCCGTGAAGGCACCTTCAGCAACAACGACGAGCGCGAGCAGACCCTCAACCAACTCCTCACCGAGATGGACGGATTCGAAGGCGACAAAGGAGTCATCATCCTTGCCGCCACCAACCGACCCGACAGTCTCGACAAGGCTCTGTTGCGTCCCGGCCGGTTCGACCGCCGCATACAGATGGAACTCCCCGACCTCGAAGGGCGCAAAGCCATCATCCAAGTACACCTCAAACACGTAAAACACGACACCATTGACCTCGACGTGGTCGGACGGGCCACTGCCGGTTCCTCCGGTGCCGACCTTGCCAACATCGTCAACGAGGCCGCCCTTCGCGCTGTGCGCCAAGGCAAAGATGCCGTCACCACAGACGACCTCGAAGAGAGTGTCGAGACCGTCATGGCGGGTGAGCAACGCAAAAACGCCGTCATCTCCCCTGCCGAGAAGCGCATCATTGCCTATCACGAAGTGGGCCATGCCATGGTGGCCGCTGCCCAGTCCCAGTCCGCCCCTGTCCACAAAATCACCATCATTCCCCGCACCTCGGGCGCATTAGGCTACACCATGCAGGTCGACGAAGGCGAACACTTCCTCTACAGCCGGCAGGAACTCCTCAACAAAATCGCCACCCTCACCGGCGGGCGTGTGGCCGAAGAGATTATCTGCAACACCTGCACCACCGGGGCGAGCAACGACATTGAACAGGCCACCAACCTGGCCCGCGCCATGGTGACGCGCTACGGCATGTCCGACCGCTACGGCATGATGGCTCTCGAATCGCGCGGCAACACCTATCTCGACGGTGGCTCACGCCTGGCTTGTAGCGACTCCACCGCCGCCGACATCGACAACGAAGTGAAAACCATCATCGCCCAAGCCAAAGACAAAGCCGCAGCCCTCATCACCGAGCGTCTCGACAAGATGCACGCCGTGGCCGAATACCTTCTCGAAAAAGAGACCATCACGGGCGAAGAATTTATGTCCATCCTCAACAAATAATAAACAAACACAAGAAAAAAAAGTAGAAGCCCTAACGGCTTCTACTTTTTTCTTCACATCGGTTCACTTTCCGCCTTTCACTTATTCTGGGGGTTGTAGAAGACAAACTGGTCGTCGATTACATCTATGATAATCGTATCGTTAGTCTTAATCTTCTCCTCAAGAATCTGACGTGAAAGCTCGTTCAGAATCTCGCGCTGTATGACACGTTTCACCGGGCGGGCACCCATAGCGGGGTCATATCCAATCTTGGCCAGATGGTCGATGGCCTCATCAGTGGCCGAGATTAATATCTCATTTTTCTCCAGCATCTTGGCGGCGTTATTCAGCTGAATTTTCACCACCTCGCGAATCTGGTTCCTTGTCAACGGGCGGAACATGACAATCTCGTCAATACGGTTCAGAAACTCAGGTCTCACCTGCTGCTTCAGCAGCTCCAGCACAGCCTTCTTGGTTTCCTCCAAGTCATACTCGCTCATCGAGCTGCCCTCCAACCGTTCACGGATTACATCGCTGCCCATGTTCGAGGTCATGATGATGACCGTGTTCTTGAAATCAGCCGTGCGGCCCTTGTTGTCCGTCAGACGGCCATCCTCCAGCACCTGGAGCAGCGTGTTGAACACATCGGGGTGAGCCTTCTCAATCTCATCAAACAGCACAATGCTGTATGGTTTGCGGCGCACAGCCTCCGTCAGCTGGCCACTCTCGTCATAGCCCACATATCCCGGAGGCGCTCCGATCAACCGCGACACGCTGTGCCGCTCCTGATACTCACTCATATCAATCCTCACCATCATATCCTCATCGTCAAACATCACCTCGGCCAGCGCACGTGCCAGTTCGGTTTTGCCCACACCCGTCGTACCGAGGAACAGGAAACTGCCTATCGGTCGGCGGCCATCGCTGAGGCCCGTGCGGCTACGGCGTATGGCGTTGGCGATGGTGCTGATGGCCTCGTCCTGACCCACCACGCGCTTGTGCAGCTCATCCTCCAGATGCAGCAGCCTTTCGCGCTCGCTTTGCAGCATACGGGTCACGGGAATGCCCGTCCACTTCGACACCACCTCGGCTATCTGCTCCGAGTCCACCTCCTCGTTAATCATCGCGTTATCGGCCTGCATCTCCTTCAGCTGCTGTTTCAAGTCCGCCACATGCTTCTCGGCCTCCTTAATGCGGCCATAGCGCAACTCGGCCACCTTGCCATAATCGCCGGCGCGTTCAGCCTGCTCAGCCTCGAACTTATAGCTCTCAATATTCTTCACCTCGGCTTGGATGCTCTCCACGATGCTCTTCTCGCTCTGCCAGCGTGCCTTCATCTGGTTGCGCTGCTCGCTCAAGTCGGCAATTTCCTTGCCCAGCTGGGCCAGTTTGTCGCTGTCGTTCTCGCGCTTTATAGCCTCGCGCTCAATCTCCAGCTGGCGTATGCGGCGTTCAATCTCATCCAATTCCTCAGGCACCGAGTCAATCTCCAGCCTCAGTTTGGCCGCAGCCTCGTCAATCAAATCAATAGCCTTGTCTGGCAGGAAACGGTCGCTGATATACCGGTTGCTCAACTCGGCGGCGGCAATGATAGCCTCATCCTTGATACGCACCTTGTGGTGCACCTCATAACGCTCCTTCAGTCCACGCAGAATACTGATAGTGTCGTTCACATCGGGTTCGTCAATCAGCACACTCTGGAAACGGCGCTCCAAAGCCTTGTCCTTCTCGAAATACTTCTGATACTCGGCCAGCGTCGTGGCACCGATGGCGCGCAACTCGCCGCGGGCCAATGCCGGCTTCAAGATGTTGGCTGCATCCATAGCACCCTCGCCTCCGCCGGCTCCGACCAGCGTGTGGATTTCATCGATAAAGAGGATAATCTCACCGTCGGCCTCGTTGATTTCGCGAATCACACTCTTCAGCCTCTCCTCAAACTCACCTTTATACTTTGCGCCCGCAATCAGCGCGCCCATATCCAGACTGTAGATTGTCTTGCTCTTCAAATTCTCAGGCACGTCGCCGCTCACAATTCTGTGCGCCAAGCCCTCGGCAATAGCAGTCTTGCCCACGCCGGGCTCGCCTATCAGGATAGGATTATTCTTCGTCCTGCGGCTCAAAATCTGCAACACACGCCTAATCTCCTCGTCGCGCCCGATTACAGGATCCAGCTTGCCTGCCTGTGCCAGCTGGTTCAGATTTTTGGCATACTTGTTCAGCGCATTGTAGCCATCCTCGGCGCTCTGGCTGCCCACCTTGCTGCCCTTGCGCAGGTCGGCTATGGCGGTCTTCAGTCCGCGCTCGCTCACCCCGGCATCCTTCAGCGTCCGGGCCAGCTCGTCGCGTCCGGCCAGCAAGCCCAGCAGCAGATGCTCGATGCTCACAAACTCATCGCCCATCTCCGTGGCCAGCTGCGATGCCTTCACCAACGCCTGGTTGGCGTCGGCCGAAAGGTACTGGCTGCCGCCGCTCACCCTTGGCAGACGGTCCAGCAGCCCATCCACCTGCTGCGTCAGCCTCGGTACATTCACCTCCAGCTTCTTCAGCAGGAAAGGAGTCACGTTCTCGTCCACACTCAACATACCCTTCAACAAATGGGCTGTCTCTATCGCCTGGTGCTGACGCCCCATGGCAATCTCCTGTGCCTTCTGAACGGCCTCCTGTGCTTTGATTGTAAAATTGTTGATGTTCATAACTTTTTATTTTTTTTATTGCCCTACCACCATCAACAAACAGGCCACAACCCCAGAATCTGCCAATATGGCAGTCCTCCTCGCACTCTCCAAAAGCGATAACTGACAAAATGAAAGAAGTGAAAGCCTGCCGGGCTTCCACTTCTTTCCGTGATTGAGTAATTGGTGAACCGCAATTAGTCCGTTCACCCACTCACAAGTTCAGACATTACTTTCGCACAACGCGCTGGGTGTACACACCGCCGTCCGTCACAATGCGGAAGATATAAACTCCGCTCTCCATACCCTTCATGTCAACAACATTCTGAGCGGTGGAGGCAATAGTGCGGCCCGTCACGTCGAGCACTTCCACACGGTTCACACCCTCCATGTCAATCGTCACAAAATCCGTGGCGGGGTTGGGGAACACCTTCACCTCGCCCTTACCGGCTTCGGCGATACTCACATTAGGCTCATCGCCCGTTGTAACGCGGATGGCCCAGGTGCCGCTATACTGGCCGCCCGTGGCAACTTCTAAAGGAGACCAAGTATTGTTGTAGCAAATGTAACCGCCATCGGGCAGACCACAGTATTCGCCCATGCTCATCGGGTATTGTGCGGAGCTGGTCAGGGCCACCCACATCGACTGAGTTTGGTCGATGGGCACGGCACCACTCATGTTGATGGTCGACCATCCTTGAGGCACACTTACAGTGCGGGAATAGACTTCAGTGGCGGGAGAAGTCTCACCGCCTTTATAGATGGTCACCTTCAGGTTGTTGTCGCCAGCGTTGCTGTAGTATTCCACATTTTTCACGTATGCGCGGCCTGCCATCATACTGGCCGGGAACTTCACGCCCCAAGTAATTTGACCGCCGATACCGAGCGAATTGGTAACCTCGCCAGAGAAGTAAGTCATGGGGTTGCCCATAGTGCTCACCGTCACGGTTGTAGAAGCAGTACCCGTGCCGTTGGCATTGGTAACCGAGAGGGTCACATTGTAGGTGCCGGCCTCAGCCCACGAGGTAGAGGCTGTTGCGCCCTGGGCCGTGGGGGTAGTGGCACCCTCAAACGTCCAGGTGATGTTCGTCACTGGCTCCACCGAACCCACCGAAGCGGTAAACTCGACATTGGTGTTGGAAAAAGCCGACGTAGGACCGCTGATTGCCACGCTGGGTATGCCGCCCGGCACAGGTCTGGCGGCCAGCAGGGCAGCCATGTTGGCGTTGCACACCGCAGTGTCGAAACTGCTGATGCCGTCAGGCTCGCCATAGATGGCGCGGCAGCGGCCGGTGTAGCCTTCGATGTAGGCCACGAAAGGCACGGCATTCGTGTAGATGGAAGCGCAAGTGTTCAGGGTCGTGTGGTCATCAATGATGGGGATGGGGAAAGTGCCGCCCAGAGTCCAGTCGCCCTGTGTCAAGCCGCTACGGGTGTTGCTCGTAGTGGTGCCATAAATCTGGTCCAGCGTGTTGGATTCCTCAACCTCAATCCAGAGCACACGCATCTCGTTGGTGCCGTTGGGTCCGAAACGGTTGTAGTAGCCTTCCAGCACACCCGCCTGATGCAAATTCCAGCACGGGCCGCACCAGCAGCACGAATAGTCAATCACCACACTGTAGCCGGAGTCGATCCAGGCCTGAAGGTCGATGGTCTGGCCATCGATAGTGGTGGCGACAAAAGCCTGCCCAATCTGCGACCACGTTGCTTTCGCATCGCCTTTAGCACCCGGCTGGCCAAGGTTCACACTCTGGAACTGGGCAAAACACACACCGCCCAGCAACAGTGCAGCCACAAAAAATAATCTTCTAAACATAATTATAAACATTCAGTCTTGTTATTGGCCATCAGACACATCGGCTTTAAAAAATGAAACAAATAGATAAATTCAACCCTGCAAAAATACAAAAAAAAATTCACAATACAACTAAAACACAAAAAAATCTCCGCCACTACCCGCCGACACCCTGCAGCCCCGCTCCTTCCACCCTCCACCAACAACACTCATACCTCTTTTCAACCCAAGGCGGAGAACAGACTGCCAGACAAAGACAGCAATCCAACCGCGGAAAGAGCGGACCGAGGGCGGGCCATGCCCAGCCGTATGGCTAACGGCCGGGCAGACTGGGCAAACTGTTCACCATTGCGGGTCCGACGCTGGGGGCGTGGTCGCTATCGTCCTGGCCCTGCGGGATGAAGACCTCGGTGAGCAGACGTCCCTTGCGGTCGCACACCCACAACTGGGGCATCCCCTCGTGGCGGCAGCGGAACGGAAGCCCCGCGGCCGCACTGTCGGGCAGGGTGAAGAGCCGCCGGGCCAGCGGTGTGAAGACCCCTTCCGAGGCATGTTCCCAGTTGGGGTTATAGTGCAGATAAAGGTCGTCGGGGCTGTAGCCCAGCTGGGAGGCCAGCTGCCTGTAGCGGGCTGCAAAGTGGGACACGTTGCCAAGGGTGTCTTCGACCAGATTGCCTTCGGCGTCGGGTACCAAGCGGTGAATCCAGTTGAATCCGGCCACAAGGTAGAAACGCCACTGGGCTGTGTCGCGGCCCAAGTACATGGCGCGGAGGTCTGTGCGCAGATTTTCAAGGCAAGGCTTGCAGCAACAGTCAAAAATGTAGATTACTTTGTGATGCAGGGTGTCGGCGGTGATGAGTCGGACCAGTTGGTCGGTGGTGACGAGGGCTGGCTCGACAGCCTTGGCCCGCTCGAATGAGAGGGCTGGCTTGACGTCCGCCGGGCTTTGGTTGCGGCTGCATGAACCGCAGCCAGCGACGGCGCAGACGATGGCCGCCAGCAGGGCCATACGCAGAGTGGGGGTGCTACGCGATGGGGTCATTGTTGTGTTTGATTCAATGTGTTGGTTTGTTGAAATGTGAGTGTTGCGATGTGAGCCAATGGCTCATACCGGGCTAATCGGCATTGCCGGTGCGGGCTTGGTTTTCCAGTTCAAGTTTGCCCAGGCGGACGGTGAGGCCGAACGAGATGTAGCGCGAGCTGTAGTGAGTGGAGTTGTCCATTGCCAGGTAGGGGTTGGTGGCCGAGGTGGAGGAGATGTTGCTGGCGAAGACATCTTTCACATTCAGATAGAGCGAGAGGCGCCGTTCGAGCAGATCGGCACTAAGGCCGAGGTCGGCTGTGAAGCAGGGGGCTGTGCGGGACATGAGCGAGAGTTGCCGCGTGGTGTAGCGCACGTTGCCAAAGACCTGCAGCACATCCCAGAGCTTGCCCCATACGTTGAGGCGCACACTGCCGGACCACAGACGGTCGTCCGCCCACTCGCCCGGACGGAACTGGCAGTGGTAGGCGTCGTGCATCAGCGAGGCGGAGAGCCTCACGTTGAACAGAGCCGTGGGGCGGTAGGTAAGGTTGAGGTCGGCCCCGGCCATGCGGCTGCTGCCGATGTTGAGGTCGTGGGTGTAGGGTACTTCGCGCCCGAAGACGGGATGGTAGGCCACATCGGTGAGGGTGCCGAGCCCATCGGTGCGGACGCGATAGTAGAGGTTCAGCTCGGCTGTGCCCAGATTCTCAAAGTACCTGCTCCAGCCGCCTTCCATGTTGTGGGTGCCGCTGGGCCGGAGGTCGGGGTTGCCGGTGCTGTAGCTGTTTTGGCTGAAGAAGATGAAAGGGCTGAGCTGCGACGCACTGGGCGTGGAGGTGCGGTAGGTGTAGCTGAAGGTGAAGTTGTGGAAGGTGGGGGTGTGGTAAGAGAGATGGAGGGAGGGGACGGGTTCCCACCAGTCGCAGAGGGTGGTGAGGTCGGTATAGCCGTGGTAGGCCACGCCACTGTGGGTGCGGCCCAACCGCATGCCTGCCTTGGCGGTCAGGTTGCCTATGCGGCGCGTCAGGGTGGCGTAGGCGCTATAGGACCAACTCTCGGTGGTGCGGGTGTAGCTGCGCAGGGTGTCGCGGTGGCCGGAGGGGAGGCTGTCGCGCGTGTAGGCATAGCTGTTGGGCAGTCCGTACTGGCCCGACGCGCCGACATCCAGTTCCCAATGCTTCGCAAAAGGCAGGGTGTAGCCGGCTTCGGCCATGGTGCGAGCCCAGTCGCTGCTGACGGTTTCATCCTTAACCACATAGTCCAACTGGGGTTGGGCTGTGTGGCGACGGTCGCTGGTGGAGGGTGCCCGATAGGCAAAGCCAGAGCCGTAGACCCTCAGCCACAGGCGCTGCCCGAGGGTGTCAAGGCTATGGTTGAAATGGAGTCCGCCATAGTAGCCGCCTTGGGGTATGTTGCCTTTCACCGTTTCGCGGTAGCTATAGTTGCCGGGGGAATAGATGCGCTCGTGCCACTGCACGTCGGCGGTGATGTCGCTGTTGATAATCGACGGGTAGGCACCGGCCCAGAAGCTGAGGGTGCGCTGGGTGTCGATGTCGTAGTGGCCGCCGATATAGAGGTAACCTCCATGCCGCCTGTAGTCGTAGTGCGAGGTGTGGTCTCTGACGGCCGAGGGGTCTCCCTGCGGGGTGAGGAGAACGCTGTAGCCTTGACGGTCTTCCCAGGTATGGCTGTAGTCGTACTCGGCATAGACGTTGATTGAGAATTTCTTGCCGCCATAGACATACGAAGCCCATGGGGACACCTGCGGGCGGTGGTTGCCGGTGAGGCCGAGACTGAGAAACTCGTTGCGTATCACCTTTTTGGTGGTGACGATATTCACCACCGGGCCTCCGCCACCGTAGCGCGCCGAGGGGTTGGTGATTACTTCGATACGGGCAATACTGTTGGCCGGAAGGGTTTTGATGTATTGCCGCAGGCTCTCGCCACTGAGGTTGGAGGGGCGGTCGTTGATCCACACGTCCACGCCCTGCGAGCCGCGCAGGGTAATGTTGCCTTCGGCGTCGACCTCCACACCCGGGGCATTCTGGAGGGC
>OCTW011618240.1_pt1 | contig 17239 bp, 10 predicted proteins | sample 1539671 | NCBI WGS metagenome assembly OCTW01 (sample SAMN02144230, study PRJEB22623) | gut metagenome | biome: sheep rumen | host: Ovis aries | place: New Zealand
CGCTAAGCCAAATGAGCAGAATGATGCTTGCATCAAGTCTGCCATGGCGAGAAAAGGTGGTTGCGAAGAAACCAACCCTTTAAGCGAAACAATGCAGGAATGTTGAAGTGCACCCCGAAAGTCTTTGTCTAACTTTCGGGGTGCACTTCATTATGACCACAAGTGTGACATAATACTAAAAAAATGTCGCTGGCAAAAGTGTGTACTCCCTACTTTCTGAGGCGCAGGCTGTTGAGGACCACGCTGACTGAGGAGAGAGCCATCAGGGCGGCGGCCCACATGGGGGTAATCTGGAAATGGATGCCGACGAGGTGGAGCGCTCCGGCGGCGAGGGGGATGGACACTATATTATATATAAAGGCCCAGAATAGGTTCTGCCATATCATGCGCACAGTGCTACGCGAAAGGCTCACAGCCCTGGGTATGGCGCGCAGGTCGTCGGTCATCAGGGTGAGCTGGGCTGCCTCCATGGCCACGTCGGTGCCGCGACCCATGGCTATGCTGACGTCGGCCAGGGCAAGGGCCTGGGTGTCGTTGATGCCGTCGCCTATCATGGCCACGGTCTTGCCTTCGCCCTGCAAGGCGCTGACGAGGGCCTGCTTGTCAGAGGGCCGGGCCTGGGCGTGCCAATGGGTGATGCCTGCCTGGGCGGCCCAGTGGGCCACGGCATCGGGGCGGTCACCACTCATCAAGTGGAGCTCTATGCCCTCGGCGTGGAGCTGACTGACGGCCTCGGCGGCGTGGGGCTTGAGGTGCTCGCGCTGCTGCAGAGGCAGGCTGTCGGCACGAGTGAAGTCGATATTGGGATTGGGGATGGTGAGGGTGCCGGTCTTGTCGATGACGATGGCGCTGACTCGGCGCAGCTGCTCGAGGGCGGCGGCGTCCTTGATGAGTATCTGCTGACGAGCGGCGCGGCCTATGCCCACCATGAGGGCGGTGGGGGTGGCTAGTCCCATGGCGCAGGGACAGGCTATAACGAGCACGGCGATGGCACTGGTGAGGGCCTGGGGCAGGGCTGCGCTGCCGCCTATGAGCCACCACAGCAGGAAGGTGAGCAGGCTGAGTCCCCCCACAACGGGCACGAATATGAGGGCAGCCTTGTCAACGATGCGCTGGACGGGGGCCTTGCTGCCCTGAGCCTCTTGCACACGACTGATTATGGCAGCCAAGGCGGTGTTGCTGCCTATCTGGAGTGCACGCAGGGTAAGTCGTCCCTGACTGGGTATGGTGCCTGCCATGACTGTGCTGCCCTGGCGCTTGGCTACCGGGTTGGGCTCGCCGCTGAGCATGCTCTCGTCAACGTAGGCGGTGTCGGCAGTCATGAAGCTCTCAGCCTCCACCACCTCGCCGTCAACAGGTATTTTCTCGCCAGCCTTCACCTCCACGGTGTCACCCACCTTGAGGGCTGCTATGGGCACCTCCACAGCCTGGCCGTCAGCATCAATGAGGCGTGCCATCTTGGGCTGCAAGCCTATCAGCTGACGTATGCTGGAGGCAGCACCATTCTTGGCTTTCTCCTCCAGCAGGCGACCTGTAAGCATGAAGGCTATTATCATGGCCGCAGTGTCGAAATAGGCTGCCTGCCCAACGAAACTGGCCAGGAAGGCTACAAGGGTGGAGAGGGCCACAAGCATGTCCATACCCGCACCGCCATGGCGCAACTGCCGAATGGCATTTGCATAGAAGCGGCTGCCGCACACTACCATGCTCAGGCCGGTAAGACAGGCAATAATAATACTGCTGGACTTTGCCATGGTCAGCGCCATCACTGACACGGCAAAAGCCCAGCTTACTATTACTTTATTCTTAAGAATCTTCAGCGCTTGCCGCTCCTCTTCGTCGGCATCGCGGTCCTCCTCTACCACGAGATCGAAACCGGCATCGCTCACTGCCTGCTTCATGGCAGTGGGGGTGGCCACCTGCTCGTTGTAATCAACGAGGGCTGAGCGACCGGCCAGCGACACGGAAGCTGAGCGCACGCCCGGCACACGGCTAAGCGTACGCTCAACATTGGCTGCGCAGTGGGCGCAAGCCATTCCTATGACTGGAAATGTTCGCTTCATGAAGAAAAGGACGAGTAGTTCGAGAGTTCGAAAGTACGATAGTTGCTTTCAAATCTCAAAACTCAAATAACATACGCTATTCTGCGGGGGCAGGCTCCATGTTGGTATAGACGGTCTGCACGTCGTCAAAGTCCTCGAGTTTCTCAACCATCTTGTCGATGGTCTCGCGCTGCTCGGCGCTGACGGCCTTGAGGTCGTTGGGCACATAGGTAAACTCGCCGCCTACATCCTCAAAGCCCTGCTCCTCCAGGTACTTCTGGATTTCACCGTAGCTCTTGGGGTCGCCGTAGATGGTGATAGTGCCCTCCTCGGGGTCTTCGTCGTACTCATCCTCCACACCGAGGTCGATGACATCGAGGATAAACTCATCCATGTCCATATCGTCCTTCTTCTTGAAAGTGAACACGCACTTGTGGTCAAAGAGGAAAGCCAGGCTGCCCATGGTGCCGAGGTTGCCGCTGAACTTGTTGAAGACTGAGCGTACATCGGCCACGGTGCGAGTGGGGTTGTCGGTAAGGGTATCGACAAAGATGGCGATGCCGTGGGGACCATAGCCCTCGTAGGTCATGTTCTTATAGTCGCTCTGGTCCTTGCCCATGGCGTTCTTGATGGCACGCTCGATGTTGTCCTTGGGCATATTCTCGCGCTTGCAGACGGCGATGATGCTTCGCAGCGCGGGGTTGTTCTCCGGCTCAGGACCGCTCTGCTTCACGGCAATGGCGATCTGCTTGCCCAGTCGGGTGAATGTCTTGGCCATGTGGCCCCATCTCTTAAGCTTTGCAGCCTTACGGTATTCAAATGCTCTTCCCATAGTTTGATTTGACGATTTTACTATTTTACGATTTTACAAATTATCGCAACTCTGCGTTAAGTTTTTGCTTGAAGTTGGCAATGAGTGAGCTCATGACATGCTCAATGTGCTTGTCAGTAAGGGTCTTCTCGGTGTCCTGCAAGGTGAAGTTGACGGCGTAGCTCTTCTTGCCGGCGGGGAGGTTCTTACCCTCATAAACATCGAAGAGCTCTATCTTCTTAAGCAGGTTGCGCTCAGTCTGATAAGCTACAGCTTCCACCTGGAGGAAGGAAATCTCCTTGTCAATGAGCAGGGCTAGGTCACGGCTCACGGCAGGATATTTGCTTATCTCGGTGAAACTGACTTTGTTCTTGCGACTCTTGCGCATGAGGGCCTCCCAGTCGAGGTCGGCATAATAAACTTGATTTTTGAGCTCAGCCAGCTTTAAGGCCTTGGGGCTGACGATGCCGAGGGTGGCATAGACCTTGCCGTTGCGGTCCTCCACCTGGAGGGCGGCGGTGTAGATGTCCTGGCAGCATTCCTTGAAGAAGAGCTGCCCCAGGCTGACGCCGAGACGGGCAAAGATATTCTCCACATAGCCCTTGAGGTTATAGAAGCTGTACTCTTCGTTGGCATGTACCCACGAGCCCTCCACTCGCTTGCCGGTCAGCCAGAGGCCAAGGTGCATATCCTCAGTGTAGGGGGCAAGGGGCTGTCCCTCCTTGCGGTCGTCGGCACTGTATGAATAGACTTTGCCAAACTCATACATCAGTAGGTTGGGGCTCTTATGGTTGATATTAAAGCGCAGTGACTCCAGTCCTCCGAAGAGCAGTGTCTGACGCATCACGCTGAGGTCTTCGCTTAGCGGATTCATCAACTTAACGCAGTGGTCGGCGGGGAAGGTGTCAAGACCTTGATAATAGGCGGCCTTGGTGAGTGAGTTGTTCATTATCTCATTGAATCCCTGGGCAGTTAGCTGCTCGCTGATGCGCTGCTGCAACTTGTTGCTGCGGTCAACCTCGCCCTTGACGGTGAGGGAGGAACGGACGGCGGAAGGAATCTCCACGTTGTTGTAGCCATAGATGCGCAGTATGTCCTCCACCACGTCGCAGGGTCGTTGCACATCCACACGGTAGGCTGGCACGGTGAGACTCAGGCCCTCGGCGGTCTCGTGGTCGATGGTCATCTCGAGGCTGCGCACGATGCTCTTGATGGTGTCGTGGGGAATCTCCTTGCCAATGAGGTCGTGGGCATACTTATAGCTAAGCTCTACCTTGAAGTCCTCGATAGGCTCGGGATAGACATCCTTAATCTCCATCGACACCTTGCCGCCGGCCAGCTCACACGCCATGATGGCTGCCTGCTTGAGAGCGTAAATGGTGCCGTTGGGGTCGATGCCACGCTCAAAGCGGAAACTGGCATCGGTGCTCAGACCGTGGCGGCGTGCCGACTTACGGATGGTAGTAGGATTGAAGTAGGCCGACTCAAAGAGCACGTTAGTGGTGGTGTCGTAGGTGCCTGAACCCTTACCGCCAAAGACGCCAGCAATGCACATGGGCTCCTCGGCATTACAGATGGCAAGGTCCTCGCTGGAGAGTTTGTGCTCCACTCCATCGAGTGTGACAAAGGGGGTGCCCTCGGGCTGTGTCTCCACCACTATGGTGCGGCCTTTGATCATGTCGGCATCAAAGCAATGCAGCGGCTGACCGTAGGCGTGCATGATATAGTTAGTAATATCAACGATATTGTTGATTGGGCGCAGGCCGATGATATTCAATTTTTGCTTAAGCCACTCGGGGCTCTCCCCTACCCTGCAGCCAGTCACGCTTAATGCAGCATAGCGCGGGCAGCGCTTGCGGTCACGAATCTGAACGTCAATCTCGAGATCATGGTTGTCAACCTTGAAGGCGTCAACGGAGGGACGATGAAGGGATGTCTGATGGCCGTTCTGCACGAGCCATGCATAGAGGTCGCGGGCTACTCCATAGTGGGAGCAGGCATCGGCACGGTTGGGGGTGATGTCCACCTCGATGACATAGTCGCTCTCCAGGTGATAATACTCTGCTGCGGGCATACCGACGGGGGTGTCGGCAGGCAGCACTATGATGCCGCTGTGGTCATTGCCCACGCCAATCTCGTCCTCGGCGCATATCATGCCAAGGCTCTCCACGCCGCGCAGCTTGCTACGCTTGATGGTGAAACTTTGGTCGCCATCATAGAGCACAGTACCCAGGGTAGCGACGACGACCTTCTGACCGGCAGCCACATTGGGCGCACCGCAGACAATCTGTGATGGCTCTGCCTCACCGATATTAACACTACAAACATGGAGATGGTCGGAGTTAGGGTGCATTTCACAGGTCAGCACCTCGCCGACCACCAGGCCCTTGAGGCCGCCCTTAACCGACTGAACTTCTTCGACTGAGTCCACCTCAAGGCCTATGGAGGTTAGGGCGTCTGCAGTCTGCTGGGGAGTAAGGTCAAAGTCCACATACTCCTTCAGCCATTTATATGAAATATTCATCCTTTATTATATAATTATATAAATTTGGTGTGCAAAGGTACAAAGAAATTAGGAATTAGGAATTAGAAAACAGAAATTATTCATGCCAATATGTTGCCAGCCGTGCTGCTATGCTTGCAAAATTTGATTACGGTTTACCGGACTTGGCTAAACCTCAAATCTAAAATGATAAAGTAGTTAAGCCGTTACTCATGACTATTCTCCTTCTATCTCCTAAATCTCAAAACCTCAACTTTTCAGAATGGCACCTTGGTGTCAAGATTGCCGCCCAGCGGGTCAGAGCCGTCCTGCAAAGGCATAGCTCCGCCGCCAAACTCGGGAGGCAAGTCGCCGGAGGGAGCAGAAGGAGCGCCGCCCTGCTTACGTAACGAGCCACCGCCATGCGACACGCTGTAGTCATCAAGGTTCATAAAGCGAGTAAACTCGGGCTTAAACTTAAGCTGGACAATATCGAGGGCACCGTTACGATGCTTGGCAATGATAAACTCGGCCTTGCCGCGATAGTCTTGAGTATTGTCGTTCGACTGATAAATCTTGTAGTACTCGGGGCGGTGGAGGAAGCATACGATATCGGCATCCTGCTCAATGGCTCCTGACTCACGGAGATCGCTCAGTTGCGGGCGCTTGGCTTCCTCGCCCTCGCGCTTGGTCACCTCGCGGTTAACCTGCGACAGGGCAATGATGGGCACATCAAGCTCCTTGGCCAGGGCCTTGAGGTTGCGGCTGATGGTGGACACCTCCTCCTGACGATTGCCAAACTTGATGCCTGAGCCGGAGGCGGTCATCAGCTGGAGGTAGTCAATCATTATTATCTTCACGCCATGCTCGGCCACAAGGCGGCGGGCCTTGGTGCGTAACTCAAAAATAGAGAGCGACGAGGTGTCGTCAATGAAGAGCGGAGCATCCTTGAGCTCAGTAATCTTGGAGTCGAGCTGTGTCCACTCGTAGGGCTTGAGGTCGCCGCTGCGCAGCTTGTCGGCAGCTATCTCGCAGACATTTGATACCAATCTCTTAACCAACTGGTCGTTGCTCATCTCAAGGCTAAAGAAAGCCATGGGCAGCCGCTGACTGACGGCAATATTGCGAGCCATGGACAGGGCGAAGGCCGTCTTGCCCATAGCGGGGCGGGCGGCAATGATAATGAGGTCGGAGTTTTGCCAACCACTAGTGATATCGTCTATCTTATGGAACAGTGTGGGCACACCGCTCAGGCCGCCCTTGAGCTTGGCAGCGTCCTCAATGGATTTGTACACCCTGTCCACCACGGGATTGATCTGGGTGAAGTCCTTGTGCTGGCTGTCCTGGCTTATCCTATAGAGGCTCTGCTGGGCGCTGTTGAGCAGCTCCTGCGAGTCAATGGTCTCATCGAAGGCCTGCGTCTGCATCTCACTGGAGGCTGTGATGAGCTGCCGCTTGATATACTTCTCGGCAATCACCTCAGCATGATAGCGAATGCCGGCAGAGCCGGTGGCCTCGCGCACCAGGTCGGCCAAGTACACCATCTGACCGGCATCATTGAAGGTGCCGTTCTTCTCCAGCTGGGCCTTGACGGAGATGGCGTCAAAAGGTTTGTCTTCGGCAGCCAGGTCACGGATGGCTGCATAGATAAGCTGATGTTTCTTGTCGTAGAAACTATCGGGACTGAGTATGTCGGTCACTATGTCGTAGCCCGCACGGTCAACCATGAGCGAGCCTAACACGGAACGCTCCATCTCGAGGGCCTGCGGCGGCATGTGAGTAAGCAGTTGATCGGGGGCCGCAGTGCGGCTATTGGTTTTGGAAGGCATGTTATTTCTTTCTTTTATAGTTGTTTCTTTCTTTTTATCGATGCTATAAACTATAAATATGTTATTTATACTCTTTATGGAACTCCACTACGGCCTCGATGCCCTTGCGCAGGATGTTGAGTGGGATATTCTCGTTGGGCGAATGGATGGCATTGCTCTCCAGGCCAAAGCCCATCAGCACGGTCTTGATGCCGAGTATCTGCTCAAAGTCACTGATGATGGGTATGCTGCCACCACGCCTAACGGCCAGCGGCTTCTTGCCGAAGGCTTTCTCAAAGCCCTTCTCCGCAGCCTTGTAGGCGGGCATGTCAATGGGGCACACATAACCCTCGCCGCCATGCAGCGGGGTGACCTTGATCTGCACGTAGGGTGGAGTGTTGGCCTTGATATAATCCATGAAGAGCTGCGAAATCTTGGAGTGGTCCTGATTGGCCACCAGTCGGCAGCTTACCTTGGCATAGGCTTTTGAGGGCAGCACTGTCTTGGCACCCTCGCCGGTGTAACCGCCCCAGATGCCGCAGATGTCAAACGACGGGCGACAGCTGTTACGCTCCAACGTGGAATAACCGCGCTCACCCTTGAGGGCCTTGACTCCGATGGCATCCTTATACCTCTCCTCGTTGAAGGGTATCTGGGCAATCATGTCGCGCTCGGCCTGTGGCACGGGCAGCACGTCATCGTAGAAACCTGGCACAGTGATACGACCATCCTCGTCCTGCAAGTCGCTCATAATCTTGCACAACACGTTGATGGGGTTGGCCACCGCTCCGCCGAAATGGCCAGAGTGCAAGTCGCGATTGGGGCCGGTAACCTCAAGTTCCCAGTAAGCCAATCCGCGCAGGCCGGTGGTCAGCGAGGGCAGGTCGGCACCCAGCATGCTGGTGTCGCTCACCAGTATGATGTCGGCCTTGAGCAGCTGCTTGTGCTCATACAGGAAGGCATTGAGGCTAGGACTGCCTATCTCCTCCTCACCCTCAAATATAAACTTAACGTTATTGCGCAGCAAGCCCTCACGCACCATGTATTCAAAGGCCTTGACCTGAATCATCGACTGTCCTTTGTCGTCGTCGGCACCGCGTGCCCAGATATGGCCGTCTCTTACCACGGGGTCGAAGGGCTCTGACTTCCACAACTCAAGCGGCTCGGCAGGCATCACATCGTAATGGGCATAGACAAGAATGGTCTTGGCCTCATCGCTCACGTACTTCTCGGCATAAACCAAGGGGTTGCCCTTGCTGGGCATCACCTCTGCCTTGTCGGCGCCAGCCTCCAGCAGCAGCTCTTTCCATCGCTCGGCGCAGTGTACCATATCAGCCTTATGCTCCTGCATCGCACTTATGCTCGGGATGCGGATAAGGCTAAACAGCTCCTCAAGGAAGCGTGACTCATTCTCCTGGATATATTGTTTGATTTCCATATCTCTTTTCTTTACTCTTTATCATCTCTCTCAATCTCCCCTGTTCGGGGACAAGGACTCTCTCCCTTAGGGAGGATTGGAGAAGAGGCTACCATTACTTCTTGCTTCCTTTAATCATGTAAATAATAATCATGCAGAACATGCCCAGAGCCAGAAGCTCGCTCAACGGATTCATCCACCAGGCCTCGTAGTCAAACTGGATGCCTCCGAAACGCAACGCTGCACTGACTACGCCCATCAGTGCGCCGCCAGCAATGAAGCCGCTGGCAATCAGAGTGCCCTTCTCGCCACGCTGACGGTTGACCTCCTGATCCTTGGAACGCGTAGTAACAAACCAGCTGATGGCACCGCCCACCAGCAACGGCAGGTTGAGCTCCAGCGGAATAAACATACCCAGCGCAAAGGCTAGGGCCGGCACGCCAAACAGCGTCAACACCACGGCAATCAGCGCACCAATGCCATAGAGCAGCCACGGGGCGCCCTCGCCACTCATCAGAGGCTCAATCACAGCCGCCATGGCATTAGCCTGCGGAGCAGCCAGCTGGCCTGAAGTAAAACCGTAGGTCTTATTAAGAATCATTATAACGCCAGCCACCGTCACTGCACTCACCAGCGTGCCGAGGAACTTCCACGTCTCTTGCTTCTGCGGAGTGGAACCCAGCCAATAGCCTGTCTTAAGGTCGGTAATAAATGCTCCGGCCGTGCTGAGCGCAGTGCAGACCACGCCGCCCATAATCAGTGCGGCCACCATGCCGCCAGTGCCCTTGAGACCCACGCCTACCATCACCACTGAAGCCACAATCAGTGTCATCAGCGTCATGCCGCTCACGGGATTGCTGCCCACAATGGCGATAGCGTTAGCCGCCACTGTAGTGAAGAGGAATGCTATGAGGGTCAGAATCAGAATGGCAGTGATGCTGAACAACCACACACCGTCCATAACGCCAAATTGGAAGAACAGGAACGTCACCACTATGGTAGCGATGGCACCAATGGCTACTACCTTCATGGGCAGGTCCTTCTGTGTTCGCTCAGCCTTGGCGTTGCCATCCTTGGCCTTGCCGCCCAGCTCGCGGCCAGCCAGTCCCACGGCTCCGCGTATGATAGGCCAGCTCTTGATTATGCCTATGACACCTGCCATAGCTATGCCACCGATGCCGATAGACTTGGCATACTTAAACAGCTGTTCAGGACTGGCGGCTGCGGCCGTAAGGCCATCGCCGATATTGAGGTCTGGCCAAATCAGCGCAATGCCCGGGATAATCAGCCACCACACGGCCACTGAGCCCACGCAGATAATGAACGCGTACTTCAGACCAATGATGTAGCCCATGCCCAGCACGGCAGCGCCGGTATTCATCTTAAACACCAGCTTGGCCTTCTCGGCCAAAGTGTCGCCCCACATCAGGGCACGGGAGGTGAAATTCTCGTTCCACAGTCCGAAGGTGGCCACAACAAAGTCATAGAGACCGCCAACCAGTCCGGCCAGCAGCAGAGGCTTGGCGCCCTGACCGCCCTTCTCGCCGGAGATGAGCACCTGGGTGCTGGCCGTAGCCTCGGGAAAGGGATACTTGCCATGCATATCCTTGACAAAATACTTACGGAATGGTATCAAGAACAAGATACCCAGCACGCCGCCCAGCAGCGAGGCAATAAACACCTCAAAGAAATTGACGGCAATGTCAGGGTACTTAGACTGCAAGATGTAGAGGGCAGGCAGCGTGAAAATGGCACCAGCCACTATCATGCCCGAGCACGCGCCGATGCTCTGAATCATCACATTCTCACCCAGGGCGCCCTTGCGCTTAGTGGCGCTCGACAATCCCACGGCAATAATAGCAATGGGGATAGCCGCCTCAAACACCTGGCCCACCTTAAGGCCAAGATAGGCCGCAGCGGCACTGAAGAGCACAGCCATCAGCAGACCCCAGGTAACCGACCATGTCGTCACCTCCCTGGGCCTTTGGTCGGCACCCATCAGCGGTTCATAAACCTCGCCCTCCTTCAGGGGGCGCATAGCATTCTCGGGAAGGCTACTCATGTCCTTCCGCGTCAAATCTTCCTGTGCCATAGAAATTAAATAATATTGCGCAGCGAAGTTACAAAAAAAACATAGATTGGCAATTAGCAACCACCTGTTTTTTTTAGAATAATAATTACCTTTGCAATATGCTTAGAAAATAGACACACCTTCCTACAGATGACAGCAAAAGAAATTATTCTCCACATGGAGACGCTGCGCAACGAGGAGCAGCGCGTCAACCTCATGCGCTTCTTCAAGACCGGCCCTGGCCAATATGGCGAAGGCGACGAGTTTTTGGGGCTCAAGGTGCCAGCGACACGCCGCATTGTCAAGGCCGTGGCCTCCGACCTGCCGCTAAGCGAGGTGCCCGCCCTGCTCCGTAGCCGTTGGCACGAAGTGAGGCTCTGCGGCCTGCTCGTGATGGTAGAGCAGTTTGCCAAGTTCACTGCCAAAAGGCTGGAAAAAGACGCCGATGCCGCGCACAAACGCGATGATATTATCACCATGTACCTTAAGAATGCCACGCGAGCTAACAATTGGGACCTCGTGGACCTGTCCGCCCCCAAGCTGCTGGGCCACTGGCTGCTCCTGCCCACCTTCCTTGGCGGCAAGACATTGGACCTGCACACGGCGCACAAGCTCCACACCCTTGACCGCCTTGCCTCCAGCCACAGCCTGTGGGAGCAGCGCATCAGCATGGTCTGTACATGGAAAACCTCGCAGCAGGGCGACCCTACGTGGTGCCTACGCTATGCCGAGAAACACCTGCACCATCAACACGATCTCATGCATAAGGCCGTGGGCTGGATGCTCCGCGAGATGGGTAAACACGTCAGCATCGACCTTCTCCGAGACTTCCTCCATCAGCACGTGACCACCATGCCTCGCACCGCCCTGCGCTATGCCATAGAGAAAATGCCATACGACGAGCGCCGCTACTGGATGGACTTCAGCTAATCCTCTGCGCATCTTCCGTAAGTCCGTGCGGAGAAAAATTTTCGCTGACAAGACTGAAAAAAAACGCGTGCACAGCCATAGTTTCGGCGCGATTAAATTCCGTCCCGACGCGATTAGATTTCGGCTTGACGCGATTAAATTTCGGCTTGACGCGATTAAATTCCGTCCCGACGCGGTTTTTTCGGCTCCCAACGCGGTTTTTTCGGCTCCCAACGCGGTTTTTGTTCGGCTTGACGCCGATTTTTTCGCTACTACTGGCGATGACTTCGCCTCACAACACGATGAATAAAAGAAAACCCGACTAACCGCCAGCTCCCTACGCCATTGAGCTTTAGTCGGTTCGTCGGATTATTCTGTAAGTCTTGACTTTCCACGTGTGTGCGTGGAGATTAAAACAGGTAGAGGCCTCTACCATATTCATTAATCAGTGGACCAGGGGAGAGTCGAACTCCCGTCCAAACAAGGAAGCCATGCGCTTTCTACATGCTTAGTCAGGCTTTGATTGTCTGCCCTGTGGCCGGAGCCCGACGGCCAACTGCAGGACATATCCTCTGAAGAATTTCGCCCAAGGCGCGAGGCCGCCTCAAGCTATCCCCGATTTGCTGCGCCGCCGGTTCAGTACGCTTCGGAGAAAGAGCGACTGGGCGACGTCTCGTTCCGCACCCTGGGCGCAGAATAAAGTAGTCCTACTGTGCTTCAGACTAAGCTGCGAGAGCGTAATTATTTTCGCCAGATAAATTTCTGATAGTTGCGTTTAGAGTGACCGCTATCAACGCACTGCATGCTTACACACCTCTTAGCCTCGCTGTCAAATCCAGTCTGGCCCGGATATCGCGTGGCGGGTAGGGAGAAAATAAACAGAGAAAAGATAATTGACAATTGCTTGCCCTGCTCCTATTATCTCTTCTCCATTGTTCTATACCGCCAAACGGTAATGTAGCGCCTACGGGACTCGAACCCGTGTACCCGGCGTGAGAGGCCGGTATCCTAACCACTAGATGAAAGCGCCAGTTATGTATTGCTTTAGACGATTTACTATCTTCGCCTAAGCGGAAGCTAGGAGATTCGAACTCCTGGTACGGTTACCCGCACGGCAGTTTAGCAAACTGCTGGTTTAAGCCACTCACCCAAACTTCCAGTCCGCATCTCACTGAATGCGGGTGCAAAGGTAACACCTTTTTCCGAACCGCCAAAAGATTTCGCAAAAAAAATTGCCACCACACAACAAAAAAGTCAGGATTTTCTAATCCTAAAGGACGATTGGCTAACGGTTATTGGCCATTAGCTATCGGTTCATCGCCCTGCGGCGCAGCTGCCAGGAATTATATAGGTTGTGCCAGATGGAGTAGAAGCCGCCGGCAAGAGCAGTGAGGGGGTCAAGAAAAGTGTAGCCGAGCCAGATGGCGAAGACAGTGTTCTTCTGACCGCAGCTCTGTGTGGCGCTGACTGTGTCGTTAAACCTGCGGCCGAGCACGCGGCCAAAGGCAAACTGCACGGCGCAGGCCAGGGTTGAGGCTGCGGCTATGCCTATGAGCACGGCCAGCGAGGCGTGGCTATGGACCAGGGCCTTGACACTGACAGCTATGGCCAGAGTCAGAGAGACGGCCCACAGATAGAAGGCCAAGCCGGCAACAGAGGCAACGGCCCTTACAAAGCGCGGCACCAGCCACCGCAGCAGCATGGCGAGCAACAGCGGCCCCATCAGCAGAGGAAAGACTTTTATTATTATAAGGAGAAAGGAGTGGAGGAAGGTGGCCGAGCCGTCAGGATAAAGCAGTGGCACTGCAGCTGGCACCACCAAGGCCACCACAAGGTTTATCAGCACCGTGTAGGTGGTGAGTGTGCCGGCATTGCCGCCGAGCTTGGCAGTAACGACTGCCGCCGCAGTGGCCGTGGGACATATGAAACACAGCATGGCACTCTCCACTGAAAGTGGCATCATCTGACTTGGCTGCCACCCCCTGGCATTACGCAGCAACAGCAAGGCTACCATCAGCAAGGTAAAGAACGCTATCTGCATAATAAGCGCATAGACATGCCAGCGCGCCAGATGTATCTCGCGGGGCCTGACCTTACAGAACGTGATGAAGAGCATCAGGAATATCAGCACAGGCTGCACTACGCCCACAGCGCGCAGCACAGCCGTATGAGTATAGTCCAGCGCCGGAATAGCCGTATATAGGCAATAGCCGGCAATGCCCACCACAATGGCCAGAGGCAGGGTCCACTGCCTTAGAAAGTTCAAAAGCATAGTTGATTGACCTTTTTCACAATCTAACTATTGAATCGCATATCGTAAAATCACCTTTGATTGCATGCCTCGGTAAGGCGATGAGATATGCGCATGGCGCAGAAGTTGGGGCCGCACATGGTGCAAAACTCTCCGCCCACGGCATGGCCCTGCTTATAGTACTCCAAAGCTCGCTCTGGGTCGAGGGAGAGATTAAACTGGTCTTTCCAGCGGAAGTCGTAACGCGCCTTGCTCAAGGCGTTGTCACGAATCTGTGCCCCAGGATGATGCTTAGCGAGGTCGGCAGCATGGGCGGCAATCTTATAGGCCACCACTCCGGCGCGTACATCATCGCGATCGGGCAGACCCAGATGCTCCTTGGGCGTAACATAACACAGCATGGCCGTGCCATACCACCCAATCATGGCAGCGCCAATGGCGGAGGTGATATGGTCATAGCCCGGGGCAATGTCTGTCACCAATGGGCCAAGGGTGTAGAAAGGCGCCTCGTGGCACTTGTCAAGCTGGCGGTCCATATTGGCGCGAATCTTGTCCATCGGCACATGACCGGGGCCCTCGATGAAGGCCTGCACATTCTTGGCCCAGGCATGCTCTACCAACTCGCCCATAGTGTCGAGTTCGGCAAACTGGGCACGATCGTTGGCATCGTTGATAGACCCTGGCCTGAGACCATCGCCCAGTGAGAGGGCCACATCATAGCGGGCACAGATGTCGCAGATATCATCAAAATGCTCGTAGAGGAAATTCTCCTGCCGATGGCGCATACACCACTCAGAGATAATGCTGCCGCCGCGGCTGACCATGCCAGTCAGTCGCTCTTGAGAATAGGGCACATTCTTAAGGCGGATGCCGCAGTGGATGGTGAAATAGTCAACGCCCTGCTCGCACTGCTCAATCAGAGTGTCGCGGAACATGGGCCAGTCGAGCTCCATGGCACGGCCATTGACTTTCTCCAGCGCCTGATAGATAGGCACGGTGCCCACCGGCACGGGGCAATTGCGGATTATCCACTCGCGGGTCTCGTGAATATTCTGTCCGGTAGAGAGGTCCATCAGTGTATCGCCACCCCATTTGCAACTCCAAATAGCTTTCTCTATCTCTTCATCTATGCCCGAGGAGGTAGCCGAGTTGCCGATATTAGTATTGATTTTTACAAGAAAGTTGCGGCCTATTATCATAGGTTCCGCCTCGGGATGATTGATATTTGAGGGAATGGCAGCACGCCCTGCGGCAACCTCCTGGCGCACAAACTCGGGGGTAATGTGGCTCTCGATGCCCAGCTGCTCGCAGTTCATACGCTCGCGGATGGCCACATACTCCATCTCGCGGGTGATAATGCCCTGACGGGCATAGTACATCTGTGTGAGCTGATGGCCAGGCTTGGCTATAAGCGGCATAGTGGTGTTAGGAAAGCGCACGTTGCTGAGGGTTGGGTCTGTGGCACGCTGACGTCCATACTGAGAGCTGAGCTCCGTAAGCCGGAGCACATCGCCGCGCTGCTCTATCCACGGAGTACGCAGTCGGGGCAACCCCTGGCGTATATCAGTCTTGACGGCGGGATCGGAGTATGGGCCAGAGGTGTCATAGACCATCACCGGATCATTGTCCACACGGCTGGCTGAGCCATCAGCGTTCTTGGTCACCGTAGGGGTTAGTTCTATCTCACGCGCGCCCACGCGCAAATCATTATAAATATGCCCCTGCAGGTACACTTTCCTGGAAGACGGATAGGATATAGTGAAAGATTCTTTCATCTCTTTTTTCTAATTAATAATAGTTGGCTTTTAGTTTGTTTGGCAAAGGTAATCATAATTTAAGGAACTTATTTCCATCGGGAGACTTTTTCTTGCTTTTTTCCGCTACTTTCGCCAAGACGACTTGTCGTTTCGGGCCATCAACGGGCAAAGTGTGTGTTTTTTTGATACCATTATGCTAGCAGATAATTGAAAAGTGGTAAATTCGCAGGCGTATGCGGAATATGGCATATGCCTCCCCTCTCTCCTCCGCATCAGCAAGAAAACCTTTTCTATCATGATAAGACACATTAAACTTAAGAAAGGTCTTGACCTGCGCCTCAAGGGACAGGCTGCACTCAGTTTTAGCACGCTACCCGTGGAGGGCACCTACTCCGTGATGCCTGACGACTTCTATGGTTTTAAGCCTCGCCCCGTGGTGAAAGAAGGCGACAGCATAAAGGCCGGCGAGCCCTTGTTTGTGAGCAAAGAGTGTCCCGAGCTGAAGGTGGTTTCGCCCGTAAGCGGCCATGTGAGTGCCATAGTGCGCGGCGAACGCCGAAGGCTACTGTCCATCAACGTGGAGGCCAGTGCACAGCAGGAGCATAAATTATTTAGCTGCAGCGCTGCCACGGCTGATGATATCAAGTCGCTGCTATTGGAGGCTGGCCTGTTTGCGTTTATCAGACAGAGACCCTTTGACATCGTGGCCAATCCGCAGGACACCCCCAAGGGCATCTTTGTGACCGCATTCAGCAAGATGCCGCTGGCACAGGATTTCTCTTTTGCTCTTAAAAGCGAGGAGGAGCACCTGCAGGCAGGCATCAAGGCCCTGTCCACCATTGCCAAAGTCAGTGTAGGCATATCACCCGAACAGGAAGAGGCCTTGGCTCCACTGCTGGACGATGCCGACGTCTATGTTATTAGCGGCCCCAACCCTGCCGGCAATGTGGGAGTGCTGATCAATCACACAGACCCCATCAACAAGGGCGAGGTAGTATGGACACTCGGTGCCGAGGAGGTGCTTTTTATTGGTCGCCTGCTTAAGGAGGGCAAGGTTGACCTTACCCGCACCCTGGCTGTAGCCGGTGCCGAGGTTAAGAAGCCCGCATACGTCAAGACACTCATCGGTGCGCCCATATCTGCCCTGCTAAAGGACAACCTACACCGCACCGAGCACATTCGCATTATCAACGGCAATCCGCTGGTGGGCATCAAGACAGACATCAACGGTCATCTCTCAGCCCGCGCCACCGAGCTCACAGTGATACCCGAGGGTGACGACCGCGATGAAATTCTCGGTTGGATTATGCCTCGACTCAACGACTTCTCCACCAACCGCAGTTATTTCTCGTGGCTGCAGGGACGCAAGAAGATATACAACCTCGACGCACGCATCAAGGGCGGCGAGCGCCATATCATTATGAGCGGTGAATATGACCGCTATCTGCCCATGGACATCTATGCAGGCTATCTTATTAAGGCTATCCTCACTGCCGACCTTGACCGCATGGAGGCACTGGGCATCTACGAGGTTGCTCCCGAGGACTTTGCCGTAGCTGAGTTTGCCGACTCCTCCAAGCTGGAACTGCAGCGCATTGTACGCCAGGGACTGGATCTGCTCCGCAAAGAAGGATAAGAAAATAATTCCTATAGTAACTGTAGTAGCTATAGCATCTATAAATAAAACAAAA
>OCTW013414418.1_pt1 | contig 17238 bp, 17 predicted proteins | sample 1539671 | NCBI WGS metagenome assembly OCTW01 (sample SAMN02144230, study PRJEB22623) | gut metagenome | biome: sheep rumen | host: Ovis aries | place: New Zealand
CGATTCTGCCTTTTCTACGTAGCTTTGCTCTATTGGCGCAATATCTCCCAATCGAAAATATTTCATATTGCCTCGCACAAATCTTAATTTATTTGACTTTTTTCATCAATTATTGTATATTATATATGAACCACTGAACCCGCGAATGCGATGTAGGTGGTGTTTTTTATTTTGGATAAATAACAAATCCATATTCATTTGACAAATTCGCTTTTAAATTCAGTACATCTCCATCTTTTAATATATCCAAAATCTTTTTTACAAAATTATAATCAATCAGTCGCGCTGCTCTTCCGGGAAGATCTCTCCCTCGAACGCGAACAATAAAATCAAGATGCACAAAATATGAAATGAAATCACAAATTTGGATAAAATACGATTGAGATGAGTTTTTATCCAAAATATCTTCTATCAACCCATTTAATGGTCGATTATAATAGTTTCCTTGATAATGAGATGGAATTGGATTATATATCTGAAGTCGACGAGCCGTTTGACGCATTGGTGCAAGACGTCCTTCATCAGTAATTACAAGGTAATTCCATTTTCCTGAGCTGTCATTTTCTATTCTTTGCAAATTATAGGTTAATGCTCTATCCAATATTTTATAATTTTCCGATTTAATATTTCTTTTATCAATAATTACATTAATTGAGCGAGCATCCATTTTTGAAATTGCTTTTGCGTATTGACACAATATTTCTTTTCTGGTTTCTTCCGACCAAGGATACTGGCAATAAGGATTTTTATTCGCTAAGAATTGTTTGGTGTGCATTTCTTCTTTTATTCTAAATCCATATTGTGCTTTAAATTTTTTACGAAGTTCTCTCATAAGATAAAAATTATCTTTCCATACGTTTGTAGACATATAGAAACTCGTTAAAATAAAATGATCACTAGATCTTTTGTTAAAGCCATCATCACCAGTTTCATCAAAATACACAATTGAAGTTTCCATTATTCTTCCTCTAATTTTTCTCGTTCAACAATTTTTCCAGCTCGTCGAGATCGCCCGCAATCTCTTGCTCCAACTTGCGAATATCCGCCAAGATCGTTTCAGTCGGCGGATACTCAACTGGAATGTACTCAATTTCCTTGTAGCGGTTAATCGAAAGGTCGTAATCATTGTCGGCGATTTCCTGCTTCGGCACCATGAAAGACTGTTCTGTCCGCTTGCGTGCCTTTTCCTGATCGCGGTGCTTGAAGCGTTCAATGATATCTGGAATGTCATTTTCTTCCACCGGCGCGCGCTTGTCGTCCAGGCTGAACCCGTCGGCCTTCATATCGTAAAACCAGACGTCGTCCGTCCCGCCGTGATCCGTCTTCGTAAAAATGAGAATCCCGGTCGACACCCCGGCGTATGGCTTGAACACCCCGGACGGCATCGAAATCACCGCCTCGAGCCGCTGATGGTCGACCAGCTCCTTTCTCAAGGATTTGTGCGCCTTCGACGATCCGAACAAAACCCCGTCCGGCACGATGCAGGCGCACCGCCCGCCGACCTTAAGCATCTGGATAAAGAGATCGACGAAAAGCAGCTCCGTCTTTTTCGTCTTGCAGAGCTTGAGCAGATCCGTCGAGACGATGTCATAATCCAGCGACCCCTTGAAGGGCGGATTGGCCAGAATCAGCGTGTATCTGTCCCGGTCCGGATTTTGGTCCGACAAGCTGTCCCGGTATTCGATCGACGGGTTCTCTATCCCGTGGGTCATCATGTTCATCGCGCCGATGCGCAGCATCGTCCGGTCCATGTCGTAGCCGTGGAACATGGCGTTCATGTAATGGTGCTTCTTGGCTTTGTCGTAAAAAATTTCTTCTTTGCGAATGTTTTTTAAATATTCCGCAGAAGCGACGAGAAATCCGGACGTCCCACAGGCCGGATCGCAAATCGTTTCATCAGCGGTTGGCGCCATTAACTCGACCATCATCTTAATGATGTGGCGCGGCGTACGGAACTGGCCATTTACACCTGAATTGGAAAGCTTGGATAAGAGATATTCGTACACATCGCCGCGCGCGTCTGTTTCGCCAAGGTGCTTCATTTGTCCGTAAAGCTCGTCCATTGCGCCCACGATCTTCGACAGCATCAGCGGCGTCGGAATCTTGAAAATCGCGTCCTGCATGTATTTGGAATACGCGCTGTCCTTCTGGTCGTGCAGGTTTTTGATAAACGGGAAGACCATCTCCTGCACCACCGCAAACATTTTTTCCGGCGGATAATCCCGGAATACCGACCATTTCAGCTGCCGGCCGTCGACCACACGGCTGCCGAGCTGAACTTCCTCGGCAAAAATACTCTGGTACGGCACACCGAGCATGGTGCTCTCCTTCGCGTGAATGTCGTCCGCTTCGTCCAAATCGTGGATGAACATCAAATAAGTCATCTGCTCGATCACGTCCAGCGGATTCGTCAGGCCGCCCGTCCAGAAAATTTCCCATAAATTGTCGATTTTATTTTTTAAAGTCCCTGTGATCATGGTTACCTCACTTCGATAAGCTTTGATGCTATTTTATCATATTTTTTAGTTTAAACGAAATCATCCCGCAGGCGGTGTTCTGGGAGGACACAAGCAAACAAAAAAATCCGCCCGAAGGCGGATGAAAAGCTTAGATAAAAAACTAGACCCCGGCCGTAGCCAGGATCTTGCAAAACCGAAAGGTTTTTGTTGTTATCTTTAATATAGCATTTTTAAAGACATCCGTCAACAATCTTAATTAGAAAATCAAATGCACTTGTGATCACTTGATTTTCTGAAAAATAATCCAGATGTTTTTGCAGACGCCCATGAACAAAATGATGAAGTTTTTCCATGCCATGTTGACGCACGTCTTCAGATACATACTTTTTTTCTGCATATAACAGACAAGAAATTTCAAAAAGCGGCCGACACGAAAGCTTCTTCTTCCTAACCCTCTGCCCTATTCCCGAAATTTGAGAAATAAATTTTGTTAAGGTTGTTCCCGGTTTGGTTTTTCCTGCATTTTCTTTTAAATTAAACAACACGCAGCTGTTATGCCCACAAGCATTTCTCAAATTTCGAACTGGGTTGATGATGCTCATATCAAGCATTTGTTTCTTCCGATTCAAGCGACGATAATAATCATTATAGAACCGCGTAAAATTTGCGAAAGTAAGTAATTCTACGAAAACCCAAACCGGGCAGTCAATATTGGTTATTCTTGGAACACGATTAGAATAGTCAATTGAAAAATATTTATCGATCAACCCATTTACAAAAGCGTCAGAGGAAGTATAGACAATAGAATTTTTCACTTTGGGATATTGATCAAGAAAGGCATTAACAATATGATACCCATCTTCATTAGGATCATCCTCTATTTCAGTAAGCAGAGAGACTTTCAATGCATGTTCCACATCAATGCGCAATTCAAAAAGGATTTGTCGAAGATACAAATCTAAAATTGACAATTCGCAAAGATATGCAAAGTCTAAATCTATATATTTGCCTTGATTTTGCCCCATCTGATATTTTGTAAAATTCTTTCGATACGCGGCAGTACGAAGATAATTATTTTGTTCACGTAGAAATTGAACGGCAGAAGCTTCATCTTTTATTTCAAAACGTATTCCTTTCATATCCCGCATGCTTTCAACCAGTTGAAAGGAACTTAATTTCGGTTTATTTAAATAATTATAACGCATTTCTTCTCCTATAGTGCGGTTCTAAAAGAATAATATTATTATATCACATTTCAAGTTTAAACGAAATCATCCCGCAGGCGGTGTTCTGGGCGGACACAGCAAAATAAAATGGATGCCCCCTGTACAATACAGAATGGCATCCATGTGTTCAGCCTAATTCGTAAATATGTATCCCAGATTCTAAGGACATATCCATCATTGGCTAGTTCAAGTGTTTTGTTGGACTGCAAGTTATTCAGCCGCTGCGCTGAGCTGTTTCAATTCTTCGATAGCCGCAGAATTCTTGGCAAGATCTTCTTTTTCGTTCGCGCAGTAGTCTTTGTAAAACCGGATATCCCATTTCAGCATTTGCGCCATGCATTCAAACTGCTTTCTGATCAATTTATATTCAACATGATCGGTAGGCGCGCCGCCAACGACCAGCACCCCGATTTTCTTGCCTGTCAGCAAGTGGCCTCTGCAGTAGCATTTGTCGATCACCAGCTTCAGCTGCGCCGTCATGCCCCACCAGTATACCGGCGTGGCAAAAATGATCATGTCCGCCGCGACGATTTTGTCGACGGTCGCGTTCGTATCGTCTTTGGCCACACAGCCGTTCCGACATTGACAGGCGCCGCACCCTTTACAGCCGCTGATGTTCAGCTTGTCTGCATGAATCACTTCAATATCGCTGCCTTCTCCGGCGCCTTCAATATACGCGCTAATCGCCGTGAGGGTGTTTCCCTTTCTCGGACTTCCGTTTATAATAACTGTTTTCATAAAATCCACCTCGCGCTTTGATATGTGATTTCCCTATATTATGCCATAAAAATCAGCATGCTTAATAATTATTTACGCGTCAGAGTCTGCATCCAGATCAACCGTCACACTGCCTGCTCGTCCTGATTCACGCGCACTGCCAGAAGGTGCCAGGGTTTCAAGAACACGCTGGTCAGCAGGCCGACACAGATCATCGCCGCGGCAGTGCCTTCGCGGACCCCGCCGATTCTGCCGGTGAAAATCAGCGAAACCACAATCGACAGCACGACGAGGGAGACGTCGAAGGTCACCTTCATCCGGCTGAAGGGAATCTCCGGGTTGGCCGTGCAGACCGCCAGGATAAAGCCTTCCCCAGCGAGCACCGTGGCCTTGGATTCGACCTCGCCGCTGACCCCGAAGGCGACTAGCAGGATGCCGACGACGCAGAGCAGCCACTGCCCGAGATAATTCGTGTAATATACCCCCCGCAGCGTCCACATCGCGAAATCCGTCAAAAAGCCAAAGGCGATCGCGACCGGCAGCTGCACCAGCTGAATGAGCTGATAATTCCGCCGAAGGATCAGAATCTGCAGCGCGATCAGCACCAAATGCATGAAAATCGTCACGTTGCCGATGGTGAACGGCGTGAACAGACTGATGGCGTAGGGCAGGCTGGAGATTGGCGACGTGCCCAGCGCCGACTTGACCGAAAAGGCCACGCCGTAGGCCATGATCAGCAGACTGACGGCGAACATGGCCCAATGTGAAAAGCCCGGAAGGGTTTGTTTGGTTTTGTTCATAAAAGCCGCCTCTCCCTTTCTATTCATCGATGCGCTTCAAAATTCTGGCTGGAACCCCGCCGGCCACAACGTTAGCTGATACGTCTTTCGTCACGACGGCACCCGCCGCGATGACCGCGTTGTCGCCGATGGTCACGCCCTTGGTCACCACGGCGTTCGCGCCGATCCAAACCCGCTTGCCGATGCGGATGGGCGCCGGGTGCAGCTGGGCGCGCTTGGCCGGGTCCATGTCGTGATCCAGCGTCGCCAGCACAACGCCGTGCCCGATCAGCGCGTCGTCCTCGATCACAATACCGCCCTGATCCTGAAATTTGCAGTCGGCGTTGATAAAGACGTTTTTCCCGACCGTGATATTTTTCCCAAAGTCTGTGTAAAAGGGTGGAAACAAGCCGAATCCGGCGTCCACCGGTTTGCCGATCAGCTGGGCAAACAGCGCCCGCAGCTCGTCGGGTTCGTGAAACTGCGTGTTGATCGCCATCGTGATTTTCTGCGCTTCCCGGGAGTAGCGCCGCATTTCTTCAATCGCTTCGCGGTCCTCGCCGAGGGTCGCGCCGCTGTTAAATTTTTCTAATAAGGCCTCAAGATTCATGGCTTCTCCTCTCTTCTATATAATAAAAACGATAGGGTTATTGTATCATACGTTTCGATTTGCGTTCTACATACCCCACCTTATCTTAATACCACGGAAATAGTCCCTATCAATCATCACCAGGATAGACAAATATTGATAATTGAGACTAAAAAAGAGCCGGTTCCCCGACTCTTGGAAAGATTAAATGGATCTAAAGCGTCTTGACAAGTTCAGCCATGTCACGGTATTCGGTGTGCCGCGGCGCCGGCTTGACGTTTTCTGCCGCGTAGCCGATCGGCATCAGCAAGACAGCTCGTTCGTTTTCTGGCAGATCAAAGGCCCTTTCTGTTTCACTGTTCGGGAACAAATTGACCCAGCACGAGCCGATCCCCAAATCCCAAGCCTCGAGCATGATGTGCGTCGCAATGATGCTTACGTCCTGCTGACCTGAGACGATGCCTGCTTCTATGGGATTCTGCCATTGTTCATCCGTATTGTAAGTCATCAACAGAACCACCGGCGCGTTGAAGGCGCAGCGCGTCAGGCCTCGAATCTTCGCCAATGCGGCTTCGCTTTTGAGAATGTAAATCCGGAAGGGCTGGCGATTTCCCGCTGTCGGCGCAATTTTCGCCGCGTGCATCAATTTATCCATTTTTTCCGGCTCAATCGGCCGATCCGAAAAATCCCGCACCGAGAATCGTTCCTCCGCCAGGCTCATAAAATCTTTCATCGCAATTCCTTTCTTTAATTATTAAATACTTGCCTTCGTCAATCATTTCGAAGGCTTTCTCCGGCTGGAGCTCCATCATCATGATTATTATTGACTATTTTACCATATTTTTTAGTTAAACGAAATCATAACAAATTTTTATAAAAATTCGCTAAAAGGCCTTGCAAATACCCCTTCAGGGGTATATGGCAATTCAACGTACAGGAGGCACACAATGGGTAAACCTGTCTTAGAAGTAAAAAATCTCAAAAAGCAGTATCAGACGAACAACGGCGTAGTCGACGCGGTGAAGGGCATTTCCTTCAACGTCAACAACGGCGAAATTTTCGGCTTTCTCGGCGCCAACGGCGCCGGCAAATCGACAACGATCAACATGGTGACGACGCAGCTTCTGCCGACCTCCGGCCAGATCCTGTACGACGGTGTCGATCTCACCCGCGACGTCGCCGCCATCCGGCAAAAAATCGGGGTCGTCGCCCAGCACAACAACCTCGAGCGCAGCCTGACGGCCGAGGAAAACCTCTACTTTCACGGCCGGTATTTCGGCATGACACCGAAGGCGATCCGGGAAAAATCCGACGAACTGCTGCACAAATTCGGGCTTTGGGAACGGAGAAAGGATTTCGTCCGGAGCTATTCAGGGGGTATGGCGCAGCGGCTGAAAATCGCCCGGGCGATGCTCCACGACCCAGAGGTGCTCTTTCTCGACGAACCGACGACCGGCCTCGACCCCAATTACCGCAATATCCTCTGGGATCAAATGCTCAAGATGAATCAGGCCGGGACGACCATTTTCCTGACCACCCATTATATGGAAGAGGTTGAAAATTTCTGCGAACACGTGGCCATCATGAAGCAGGGCAGCCTGCTCGCGTACGGAACTGTAAAGGAATTGGAAGAAAAAACAAAAACAACGTCACTCAACGATGTTTTCCTTGTGCTGACCAATCGGGACGGCGTCGACGACAGACAGCGCGCAAACAAGGAGGCATAATCCGCTATGAAAGCAAAAAATTTAAAATCCACAGCATTCTGGGCGATGGTTCACAGGGATCTCCTGGTGCAGTGGCGGGACAAATGGGAGTTCGTCTTCCGCGTGGGCATGCTCCCCTTTATCCTGATTCTGGTCTACGGCTACATGCTCCCGGCCATCGGCATCCTGCCGGCCGGTTTCCCGACCCACATGTTCTGCGGCATGATCGGCATGTCGATGCTGATCACCGGCATCCACGGCACCGCGGTGCCCACGTCGATAGATTTTCACAACCTGCGGGAAATTGAAGACCGCCTCCTCGCGCCGGTCTCCTCGCGCACCGTGGCCTTCGCCAAAATGTTCGTCGGCGTTTTGGAATCCTTCATCGGCGGCCTGATCGTCCTCCCGATTTCACTGATTTTCATGGGCTCCCGCATTTCGATTCAAATGACGCCCCACGCCATTCCGCTCCTCATGCTGGCGCTGGTGTTGACCGCGCTGGATTCGGCCGCCCTCGGCCTCTTGGTCGGCACCATCGTCAAGCCCTCGCAGATCGCCGCGATGTTCCCCGGTTTTTTGATGCCGGTCGTATTCCTCGGCTCAATTTTCTACACCTGGAAGCAGCTGGCGCCGATCCCGGTAATGCAGGTGATCACGCTGCTGGACCCGCTCACCTGGGTCAACGAAGCCATCCGCGGCATCATGACCCCGCAGATCGACAGCCTCCCGCTGCTCATCGCCCTACTCGGCGTAGTGGTCTGGATCCTTGTCCTCGGTCTCATCGCTTTCCGCCGCTTCAACAAAATGGTCTACAATCACTAAACCGCATCCCATTCACGCGAAGCGCAGAACGCTCCGCCTTAGACGGAAGGGCCCAATTATTCGGGCCCTTCCGTCTATTTTATTTTTATCTTTTCCGCTCATCTTTCATCTTTTGTGTTGATTGACTCACACCGCCTGCCGCCTCATTGGGCTGCTGCTCTCTAAAATTGACCATTTAGTCAATTTATGCTACACTGTTTTCAATTAAGGAGGGGGTTGCATGAAACAGGAAGAAAAAACCCGGCTGACGATCGAAAAAATTCTACAGGCTGGGATTGCAGAATTCGGCGAAAAGGGCTACCGCGGCGGACGCATCAACGCGATCTGCGACGCCGGTATCAACAAGGGTCTGATTTACCACAATTACAGAAACAAGGACGCCCTCTACCTCGCCTGCGTCGCGAAAAGCTTTGCCGACATGGCCGAAACCATTGAAGCTGAAATGGCCGACTCCGGCGTCACCTACTACGCCGCGCGGCAGCATTTTTTCAAAACCCACGACATGGAGGGCCGGATTTTCCTCGAGGCCGCTGTGGACCCGCCGGCCGCGCTGCGGGATCAAATCGCGAAATTGAAGGCACCCTTCGACGCTTTGAACCGCCGGGAATTTGCAAAGCTGCTGGCGCGCCACAAGCTGCGCCCGGGCATTACCGAGGAGATGGCCTTTGCGTGGAGCGAGGCCGTCGTGAACGGCTACCACATGACCTTCCGCCAGCGCGGCCGCCAAAACGAAAATTTTCAAGAAAAGATCGACCGCCACGAACGGGAAGGTCTGAAGTGGATTGAAATGATGCTGTTCGGCATCGTGGAAAAGGAGGACTGAAATGATCGTACTGCGCTGGATCGCCGCGCTTTTTATTGCCTTTGTGCTCGGCCGGCTGATAACCAAAATCCGCATGCCGGCCATTCTCGGCTGGCTGATCGGCGGCATGCTCCTCGGGCCCCACGGCCTCGCGCTGATGCCGAACCGCATTTTAAACAGCGGCTGGTACCTACTGATGCAGGACGTGCTCAGTGCCGCCGTCGGGCTCATGCTCGGCACGGAGCTCATCTGGAAAAGGCTCAAGGCCTACGGCAAAGCCCTTATTTTCACAACGCTGACCCAGTCTCTCGGCACCTTTCTCGTCGTGTCAGCGGCCTTCGCGGTGATCTTCGCCTTTCAAGGCATTCCGGTCTGGCTCGCCTTCGCCTTCGGCGGCATCGCCCTGGCCACAGCGCCGGCCCCAGCACTGTCCATCACCCAGGAATACCACACCCGCGGCCCGGTGACCGATACCCTGCTGCCGATGGCCGTGCTCGACGATATCGTCGGTATCGCCGTCTTTTTCACCGTCAACGCCTTGATCGCCCGTCAGATGTCGGCGGCGACCATGAGCCTTTGGATGGTGCCGGTCATGATCGTCCTGCCGATCCTCGTCGGCATTCTGCCAGGGTGGCTCGCCGGCAAATGGCTGCGCCGCTGCCATACCAAAGCCGTGATCCTGACCGCCATCGTCAACCTCGGCGCGCCCCTCAATTACCACCTGATTCTCGGCGCCGGCGTCACCACCGCCGTGTACATCGGCTTCCGAGGCATCGGCAAATACTTCGGCGCCCGTTTCGGCGCCACGGTGACCCACATGCCGCCAACCGTCCAGAAGGATTTGGGCCTCACTCTGCTGCCCCATTCCGGGGTTTCCCTGATCTTCACCGGGATCATCTGCGCGACGCTCTCCGCCCGTCCCGATCTCGTCCACGTCGTCCAGGGAACCATCGCCGCCGCGGCGATCATCAACGAATTCATCGCCGTCATCCTCGCGAAGAAGGGCTTCGAACTGGCCGGCGAAATTCCGAAAGACACCGCGGCCTAATGTTTATTCGGTAAGCCTAAGCATCTTGGCGGTTCGACAGACGAAGTCCACGATCTGCCGTTTCTCTGCCTCATCGATGTGGTGCCCCGCCCGGGAAGCGACCAGCCGGATGATACCGCCGGTAAAAAAAGCGGCGGTGTCCGCCGGGTTCGCGTCCGCCGCCGTCTGAGCGTGGGCGCTCACCCATTGTTTCACGTCCTGCTCGATCGTGTCGGATACGATATCGAGCAGCGTCGGGTAGGCGCTGCTCTGCACGACGCGGTGAACCAATTTAACGTTTTGATTAAAAAAATCCAGCAGCTCCTCGGTCAGCGTGCCGAAATAGGACGCCGCATCTTCTTTTCTCTTGTAATTTTCAATAAAAGCCTGCTGAATTACGCGGGTGTAATAGGCGAAAAAATCGTATTTATCGAAAAAATGGTTGTAAAACGTCCCCCTTCTGACCGCGGCGCGCTCGCAAAGGGCGTTCACCGTGATTTTTTCAAAGGGCCGTTCCTCCATCAAATCCTGAAAGGCGTCGCACAGCGCCTGCTTGGTTTTGACCACTCTCAAATCGTCCATCTCGGATTGACCTGACCTTTCTCTTTTTTAAAATTAGACATTTCCCGGGAAATGACAAATAATGCACATCCCTGCGGAGTTGTCCGTTGCCGGTGGGTTATTCAGATATTATAATGCAAAGTATTGAACATTTGTCAATTATCTTTGTTATGATGAAAGGAAATCCGCTGAAATGGAACACTTTTACCGCCATGTCGTCAAACACCGCCACGTGATCATCGCCATCTTTCTAGTACTGGCTGCCGTGTCCTTCTGGGCTCGGTCAAAGGTCAACGTGGATTACGACATGAACGACTACCTGCCGGCATCCTCCGCCTCCACCATCGCGCTGGACACCATGCAGTCCGAATTTAGTACCGCCATCCCCAACTGCCGGGTCATGCTGCGCCATGTCGACGAACAGACCGTGCTGACTTACAAAAAAAAGATCGCCGCCGTGGACGGCGTAACCGCTGTGACCTGGCTCGACGACCGCCTGCCCAATGACACGATTCCCCTTGAATTTTTGAGCAGCCACATCACCGCCCCCTATTACAAGAACGGCAATGCCCTGCTGACCGTCACCTTGAACAGCAAAAAGCGCATCGCCGCGGTGAGCGCCATTCGTAAAATTGTCGGCAGCCGCGGCGCCCTGACCGGATCGGCGGTCAGCACCGCCATCGCCACGACGAGCACGGTCAAGGAAATCCGCATCATCACCCTGGTGGCCATCACAGTGACCTTGTTGATTCTGACCCTGACGACCACGTCCTGGATCGAGCCCTTTGTGGTCCTGTTCGGGCTCGGCGTCGCCATTATGCTAAACGCCGGCAGCAATTTGATGTTCGGCACCATTTCCTTCGTCACCAATGCCGCCGGGAACATTCTGCAGCTGGCTGTCTCCCTGGATTACTCGGTCTTTCTGATTCACCGCTTCGAGGAATGCCAGCAACACGGTGCCAAGACGGCGGAGGAAGCGATGATCGAGGCCTTGACCAAATCGACCGGCTCGATCCTCTCCAGCGGGCTGACCACGGTCATTGGCTTTTTAGCCCTGGTGCTGATGCGCTTTCGAATCGGGCCGGACATGGGCCTCGCCCTGGCCAAGGGCGTCGGCATCAGCCTGATCACGGTCTTTCTATTCATGCCTGGCGTCATCCTGCTCGTCCATCCGCTGCTCGAAAAGACGACCCACCGCTCGCTGCTGCCCGACTTCACACGTTTCGGCCGGTTTGTCTCCAAAATCACCGTGCCCGCCGTCGTCGTTTTCGCGATTCTGGTCATCCCCGCCTACGTGATGAGCACCCAAAACAGCTATTATTTCGGGTCGAGCCACATTTTCAGCGCCGGGACGACCTACGGCGACGACACCGCCGCCATCCAAAAGGTCTTTGGCAAAACCGACACCTACGTCCTGATGGTCCCGAAGGGTGATGAAGCAAAGGAACGGGCTCTGGCCAAGGCCGTCGGTAAGCTGGACCACGTCACCTCGGTCACCGACATGACGACGATGGTCGGGCCGGCGGTGCCGACGGAGATGCTCCCCGAAAAGCTGACCAGCCAGCTGGAATCCAAGCATTACAGGCGGATGGTGGTTGCCGTGCGCGCCAATTACGAGGGCACCCAGACCTTTAACCTCGTGAAGCGCATTCGGAAAACCGCCGAAACATATTACCCGGGCAAATGGCTGCTGGCCGGCGAAGGCGTCAGCACCTACGACATGATGGACACCGTCACCGCGGACATGCAGAAGGTCAACTTCGTCGCCATTGCTGCCGTCTTCGTCGTCCTGCTGATCACGATGCGCAGTTTCCTGCTGCCGGCCCTGCTCGTGCTGACCATCGAAACCGCGATCTGGATCAACTTCTCGATTCCCCACCTGACCGGCACGCCCATTTTCTACATCGCCTATTTGATCATCTCTTCCATTCAGCTGGGCGCCACTGTCGACTACGCGATTTATCTCACCGGACGCTACAAGGAGAACCGCACCAGCTTCGTCTGCGGCAAAAAGCACGCCGTCGTCAAGACCGTTTCGGAATGCCTGCCCTCTGTGCTGACCTCCGGCACCGTGCTGGCACTGGTCGGCCTGATCCTCGGGGCCGTGTCCTCCCACGGGGTCTTGAAAGAAATCGGCCACTTCCTCGGCATCGGCACCGTCCTTTCGCTCATCATGGTGCTGACCGTCCTCCCCGGGCTGTTGTATTTGGCCGACCGGTTTGTCGTCAGAAAGCCCAAAGACCCGGACAGCGCGCAATCTGTCTAAAAGTCAGTGCCACAATCATGCTTCCTGTTGTCAGGCGCCTAAAACTGTGATACACTTTTCTAAAGAAAACGTTTGAGGTGAATGAAATGAAACAACAAAAAATCAGATTACAGCAGCTGCGGGCGATCGCCCGTTACGAAACGACCTTTAAAGACATCTTGGATGCGCAGGCACCGTCCGGTGACGGAAACGGCGTGCACATTCTCGGACGCTACTTCTACACTTTAGATGATTTGCTTGCGGCGCTGAAAAACATTCGGGACAAGGACCCGAAGGCTGCCGATTTCCAGACCTATTGGATCACGCCGATCCGCGACGGTGCCACCCATTTCAGCCGGAACTGTCTCGCCGGCGGACCGTCCAGCGACGCGCCGGAGGACAAGCTCTTCCGCAAGGCCTGGAACGTGCTCACGGCCATTCCCGCCGACGATCCTGACGCCAAAATCTCCGACACCGGCGCGATACCTAAAATCGACGCCGCGATTGCCGAAATCGAAGCCTTTTTAGACCAGGCTTAACGGCGATAGATTTCAGAAATCAACGGCAGCCCGGACATCAAGGCCTGCCCGACACGCCTCACGACCACCACACCAATTTTATCCGGTAATTTTCAGAGCAGAGCGCGAAAGCGCTCTGTTTTTTGTTTAGATATTGTTTAGATTTGAGGTACCTCCTGTCATTGCAGTGCCCCTGCCGATATGCTATGGTATTTTTATCTTAATTATTGGAGGTTGCATCTTGAAGCAGCGCAGCACTTTTATCCGCCACCCGGACCGGATCGTCTCGTACTTTAAATCCGAGGTGCCGGTTTTAATCGTCGTGACCATATCCGGACTGATCTACAACATCGGCATGGTCGCCGGTCCCTATTTCGAGGGGCAGCTGGCCCAATGCCTTTACGACATTTTTCACCATCGCGCCGTCTGGCACGACATGCTGACCCTCGCGCTGTGGTACGTCGCCGTCATCGGCGGGGTGCAGGTCATGCGCGCGGTCAAGCGCTTCAGCGTGCGGCGCTTCGCCAACAACGTCAGCCGGGACATGCGCCGCTGCCTTTACAACAGTCTCGTCCATCCAGATGCCGAATCCCTCAAAGACGAAAGCCTCGGTTCGCTTTTGACAAAGGCCATCGCCGACGTCGACGCCTGCACCGAGGGCATGCGCAAATTCACGACCGAGCTCTTCGACACCGGCGTCGTCATGATCGCCTACGTCGTCATGCTGGCCCGGTACGACTGGCGCCTGACGATTCTGGCCTGTTTGTTCACGCCGCTGGCCTATTTCGCGGCGGACAAGCTCAAGACGCGGGTCACCGCGGCCAACGCAGCCTACAAGCAGAGCGAATCGGCGCTGAACGGCGTCACGATGGACCGTATCGACCACGCCGTCACCTACCGCATTTTCGGCCGGGAAGCGGAACGGAACGCCGCCGCCGAACAGGCGCTGACGGATTACGAAAAGAAGAGCGCCCGGGCCAACCTCTACGAAGGCGCGACGACGCCCCTTTACGACGCGATCGCGATGATCGGCGCCGTCCTGATTTTGTATTTCGGCGCCCGCAACGTCACCGGCACCGGCTGGACCGCCTGGAACATCGCGGCGTTCACGACCTTCCTCGCCTGCTTCACGAAGCTGGCTGTCAAAGCGAGCCATGCGGCCAAGCTGTTCAACTCAGTGCAGAAAGCCGCGGTCTCCTGGCAGCGGATTCAGCCTTTGATGCGCGAGGCCGTCGAGGACGACTTGACCGTGATGGACCACCCGGTGGTGCCCGCCTCCCTGACCTTCGACGACGTGGCCTGCGGCTACCGCGCACCCGATTTTCTGCACCACCTCAGCTTCACCGCCCGCCCCGGCGAGATCATCGGCATCACCGGGGAAATCGCGTCGGGCAAATCCCTGCTCGGCAAGGTGCTCATCGGCGAAGCGCCCTACACCGGGGCTATCACCGTCGGCGGAAAGCCGCTCGCCGATCTGACGCCGGAGGAACGGCTCGAGACCTTCACCTACATGGGCCACGAGCCCGAGCTGTTGAGCACGAGCTTTCGGGACAACGTCGCGCTGGGCGACGCCGTCGACGCGGACCTTTTCCTGAAGCGCACCGCGATGGATCGGGATCTCGCGGCCATGGGCCGCACGCCAGACAGCCCGGTGGGTGCCGGCGGCGGGATGCTCTCCGGCGGACAGCAGGCCCGGCTCGCCCTCGCGCGCACCCTTGCCCACGCCAGGTCCATCGTCATCCTCGACGATCCCTTCGCCGCTGTGGACCAGGGCACCGAAACCCAAATCCTCTCGACCATCCGGCGCCACGGACAGAATCGCACCCTGCTTTTGATGTCCCACCGCCTCGCCCATTTTCCCGAGTGCGACCGCGTGCTCTACCTCCACGACGGCACCGCCGCCTTTTTAACCCACGACGCGATGCTCGAGGCTGAGCCCGGCTACCGCGCGCTGTACCTGAAACAGACCCGGGAAGGAGACTGCGATAAAAAATGAAAACAAAAACGCGCCATAAAACCACCACGCTGCTCCGTGCAGCGCTGAATCGTGTCATTCGAGACAATAAGCGTCTCGTCGTCGGGCTTTGTGCCGCCATCACCGCCTCAGTCCTGACGGCGCTGATCCCGCCGCTGGTGCTTGAACGGGTGGTCAACCGCCTTGCCGGCCGCCAGGCCATTCCCTTTGCGCTGGCACTGCTCTATTTCGCCTGCGTCGTCGCCGCCGACCTCTGCGAATCCCTCCAAAACGCCGCGATCACCGTCTTCGGCCAGAAAATGACCCACGGCATCCGCTCCGCCCTCTTCGCGAAGCTGTCCCTCCTGCCGGCCGATTATTTCCACACCCATCAGAGCGGGGTGACCGCTTCAATTTTCACCAACGACGGCGACGCCATCGACGTGCTCTACAGCGACGGCGTCGTCTCGATGATCGCCGACAGCTTAAAGCTCGTCGCGATTCTCGCGGTCATCTTCACCCGTTCCAAGGGGCTCGGGCTGCTGGTCCTCGCCGTCACCCCGCTGCTCTACCTGTTCACGCGGTGGTGTCAAAGACGCAACGGCGCCGCCCAGCTGGACAACCGCCGCGCCATCGCGAGCGTCAACAACCACGTGCCGGAAACCCTCAAATGCCTGCGGATGATTCGTCTGTTTCACGCCGAACGTCACATGGAAGCCACCTACGACGGCTACATTCAGAAAAGCTACGACGCGGTGGACCGCGCCAACCTGATCGACAGCATTTACTCACCGGTGATCCTGACCGTGCAGGCCGCGGTGATCGCCTTTATGATGATCGCCGCCGCTCGGGGCCGAGCCGCCAGCGCCTTCTTCGGCATCTCTGTCGGCTCCGCCGTCGCGATGATCGCCTACGTCGGGCAGATCTTCTCGCCGCTGGAAAACATCGGCATGGAAATCCAGAACATTCAGGCCGCGGCCGCCGCAGTGCGGCATATCGACGAATTCCTCGCCGAACCCGAATGGGCGCCTGCACTGACCCCGCCCGCCGACGACGCCATCACGGGCTTTGACCACCTGACCTTCGGCTACAACCCCGATCGGCCCGTCCTGAAAGATTTGTCCTTTTCCGTCCGCCCCGGCGAACACGTCACCTTCGTCGGCCGGACCGGCGCCGGCAAATCGACGGTGTTCCGCCTGCTGACCGGTCTCTACACGCCCCAGGCCGGCCGCGTTTATCTGGGCGGAGCCTGCCCCGCGGCGCTCTCCCCTGAGGATCGCCGCGCCCTCTACGGCTGTGTCACCCAGCACGTCGACCTCGTCCCCGGCACCGTTCGGGATCAGATCACGCTGTTCGATCCGGCGTACGACGACGAAGCCGTGCACCGCGCGCTGCATCTCGCCGGCCTCGACGACACAATTGCCGCCCTGCCTGACGGTCTCGACACGCCAATGCGGCCCGAGCTCTTTTCGAAGGGACAGCTGCAGCTTTTGGCCATCGCCCGCGCCCTCGTGGCCGACCCAAAAATCCTGCTCCTCGACGAAATCACCTCAGGTCTCGACGCTGAAACCGAAGCCCGGGTGACCCAATCGATTAAGGATTCCGCCCAGGGCCGGACCATGCTGTCTATCTCTCACCGGCTCAGCCGTGCCGTCGGCGAGACTCGGATCATTGAGATCGATTCTGTAGATTCAGAGCCAGCTTAATCAGGCATCAAAAAGGGGAAATCCGTTGTGGATTTCCCTCAGACTGTCGACAAAGTCCGAAGATTTCACTTCGGACTTTTTTCTTTGTCAAGAAAGCAGAAATCAAGCATTGCTTTGTATAATAAAT
>OCTW011273819.1_pt1 | contig 17224 bp, 12 predicted proteins | sample 1539671 | NCBI WGS metagenome assembly OCTW01 (sample SAMN02144230, study PRJEB22623) | gut metagenome | biome: sheep rumen | host: Ovis aries | place: New Zealand
CGTTTTCGGTGCGGCGGCGGGTCTTCTGGTCCTTCTGTTCTTCGCGGTGAAGACGAAGAGGCTTCAGATCAACAGATGGATCGTTTCCGACACGGATCATGTGGGCGTTGATATTTCCGAATATCAGGCAGACGTCGATATGGACACGCTCCGGGAGCAGGGAATCACATTTATATATATGAAAGCAACAGAAGGAAGCGGCCACGTGGACGGGCGGTTTGCGCAGAACTGGAAGAACGCGCAGGAGAGCGGTATACCCGCAGGGGCCTATCACTTCTTTTCCTTTGACAGTCCGGGACAGCAGCAGGCAGAGAATTATATAAAGACAGTCGGGAGCCTTGAGGGGAAAATGATCCCGGCGATTGATGTGGAGTACTACGCGGATAAAAAGGAAAATCCCCCTGCCAGGGAAGACGTGGTCCGGGAACTGGGCGCTTTTATCGCGGTGCTCGAGAGAGAATACGGGGTAAGACCGCTGATCTATTGTTCCGGAGAGATCTATGAAAAATATATTGCGGAAGAGTTCGGAGATTACCCGAGATGGGTCAGGAGTATCTATTATCCTGTGACCTTTGAGGCGGGCAGCAACTGGGTGATCTGGCAGTATTGCGATACGGCACAGCTGGAGGGATATGCGGGCGGAGAGCAGTGCATTGACCTCAATGTCCTCAAAAGAGGGATCAGTCCGGAAGAACTTATGGCCGGGTCCTGAAAGGGGAATGCGGGAGAGAGCTTTTACATAACAGTTACAATGAGCATAATCGAAGTAATATATGATATACTGTAATTACTTCAGCGCACAGACGCACAGCAGACGGGGGGTAAAAGGCATGGCAGATAACAGACCGCGCGGCAGGAAAAGAAATGTGACCGGCCAGGGGACCGGTGTACATGTCAGAGGCGACGGCCTCGGAACAGGCCCGGTAGGATCGGGGAAAGCTCCCGGCGGGGGCAGTTCGGGAAGTCCCTCGGGAGGAGGCGGTCAGAAGAGAAGCAGCAGAGGCAGCAGAGGTATGGGAGGCTTTCCGCTGATCGTACTGATCATTATAGCGCTTCTGGGCGGCGGCGGCTCTCTGGGCGGACTGTTTGGCGGCGGAAGCAGCGGAGGCAGCAGCGGCAGTTATTCCTCCACGGGCAACAGCTGGAATGTCGATGAGGATTATGCGCCGAGTTCCGGAAACAGCAATTTCAATTACTATCAGAGCAATTACGGCGGCAACGGATCGCTCTCCACGGGATGGGTCAGCGACAACGCCACGCAGACGAGCCTTGACAGTGAAGTAGCCTCCGGATCGAGGGAGAAATACACTAAGATCAAGGGCGGCGGAGAAGACGTCGTGACGATCATGGTCTATCTGTGCGGAACAGACCTCGAGTCCAGAAGCGGCATGGGAACCTCGGATCTCCAGGAGATGGCGGCTTCCAATATAGGAAGCAATGTCAATGTTCTGGTCTACACGGGCGGATGCAGCAGCTGGCGCAACAACATCGTCAGCAGCAGGGTCAACCAGATCTACCAGGTACTTAACGGGGGCGTCAAGTGCCTTGTGAAGGACGCCGGTTCATCGCCCATGACAGATCCCGACAACCTGGGCAGCTACATTCAATGGTGCGCGAAGAATTATCCGGCCAACCGCTACGAACTGATCCTGTGGGATCACGGCGGCGGATCCGTCAGCGGGTACGGATATGACGAGAAATACAAGAGCAGCGGCTCCATGACGCTCTCCGGAATTCGAAAGGCACTGGATAAAGGCGGAGTGAAATTTGACTTTGTCGGATTTGACGCCTGCCTCATGGCAACGGCGGAGACCGCGCTGATGCTGGGCAATTACGCGGATTATCTTGTCGCATCGGAAGAGACGGAGCCCGGCGTCGGCTGGTATTATACGGACTGGCTTAATACGCTTAGCGGCAACACTTCGATTTCAACCGTGGAGCTTGGAAAAAAGATCGTAGATTCTTTTGTGGAGACCTGCGACAGAAAATGCCGGGGACAGAAGACAACGCTCGCCGTGGTCGACCTCGCGGAGCTTTCCAATACGATCCCGACACTCTTCAACAGCTTTTCCAAGGCGATCAGCAGTCAGATCACGAACAACAATTATCAGCAGATCGCGCAGGCGAGAAATCAGTCCAGAGAATTTGCCGCCAGCACCAGGATCGATCAGGTCGACCTGGTCCACCTGGCGATCAACACGGGGCTCAGCGAGGGTGATGCGCTCGCCAAAGCGGTCCGCAAAGCGGTCAAGTACAACAGGACTTCCGTAAACATGTCCAATGCGTACGGACTCTCCATCTACTTCCCTTACAGGAGCAGTGCGAAGTTCGTGGACAGCATGTCCAAGACATACAATGAGATCGGTCTGGACAGCGCCTATACGACTTGCATTCGACAATTTGCAAGCCTTCAGGTGAGCGGCCAGGCGGCCGGCGGGGGATCCGGAAGCCCCTACGATACACTGTTCGGCGATTACGGCGGACAATTCAGCGGCCTCGACAGCACGGGAACGAACGAGCTGATCAACACGCTGCTCACAGGATTCCTGAGCGGGGATTACGGTTCCGTATCCGGAATGACCTCTTCGGGCTCTTCCTTCCTCTCGGACAGAGCGCTCTCCGAGGAAGACACGCTGCACTATCTGCAGGACAATCACTTTGATGTGAACGCGCTTGCATGGGTGAAAGAGGACGGCAAGGAGAAGATCAAACTCTCCGAGAAGCAGTGGAGCATGGTCACGGATCTGGAACTGAACACGTTCTATGATACCGGCAAGAGCTATGCGGATATGGGTCTCGACAACGTATATGAGTTTGACGGGCAGGGCAATCTCATTGCAGATGAAGGAAAGTACTGGATCTCGATCAACGGTCAGCCGGTTGCCTATTATCATATGGACACGCTCGATGACGGGACAACCTATACGATCACGGGAAGAGTTCCCTGCATGCTCAACGGTCAGAGAAGCAATCTGATCCTGGTATTTGACAGCGAACATGAAAACGGATATGTGTCGGGCGCGATCTCTGATTACAGCAAGGACGAAGAGATCAATGTTGTCGGCAAGGAAATTACCGAGCTGGTGTCCGGCGATGTCATTGAACCGCTCTGCGATCTCTATAATTACGACGGGACTTATGAGGATACCTATTATCTGGGCAACCCGCTGGAGATCAAGGAGTCGGCAGCTGATCTTACGATCAGCGACACGGTGCTTGGAGACGGAACCGCACTTGTCACATACAGATTTACGGATATGTACGGCGCAAATCATTGGACGCAGACAATCCGCAGATAAGCCTGCGGCCGGTACAATAACAGAGGATCACGGACGGTAGTATTATGAATTTCAATGATTTTTACGGGGCGGGGAGCGATATAGTGGACGCGGTCAATGACGCCGTCAGAAAAAATGACTATTCGGAGCTCAGTTCGGCCATAAGTAAGACCGTAAAGGAAGTTTCAGAGACAATTGCGCGTGATGTCAGAGAGTATAATGAGAAGAACCGAAGGGAAGATGTCAGGAGCCGCACTTACCGAAACGCGGCGGGACAGGGTGGTCCGCACCGTTACGGCGACAATCCTTACAGGAGATATCAGAATTCTTCGGCGTCCGCAGGCGCGCAGAGAATGGGCGGTCAGGGGGGACAGCCGGCGAGAAGATATACCTCTCAGAAAACGCCGTTCTTCCAGAAACTGGTGAGCAAAAACCCCGGTTTGGGCAAAATTGTCGGAAGTATTTTCGGACTCTTTATCAGCGTACCGATGCTGCTCGGCAACCTGTTCGACCTGATTGCAATCGGGATCACCGGCGGCACGGTCTTCGGAGTACTTGCCATGGCGATCATTGTCGGAGTCTGTGCGTATTTATTCGTCACGGGGAAGAAAGATAATGAACTGGCGGCGCGCTACTACGAATACGGAAAGGTGATCGGAACGGCGGAGTATATCGATATCGAGAAGCTCGCCAGAGCGACGGGAAGGACGAAGGAAGAAGTCCTTGCAGATATCAAGCTGCTGATGAAGAAGAATGTGTTCTCCCACGCCTGGCTGGACGAGCAGGAGACGACGCTCATGCTCACAAAGGAGGTCTACGATCAGTATGAGGAGATCCGCAGGCAGAGCGAGGAACTGAGAAGGCAGGCCCAGACAGAGCAGGTGTCGGATCAGGACCTTCCCGAAAACGCGAGGGAGATCATCAAAGAAGGCAGGGAGTATATCCAGACGATTCACGACCTGAACGACGAGATTCCCGGCGTGGAGATGTCGGAAAAGCTTTACCGGCTTGAGAGCACCATGGACCGGATCGTGGAACAGGTGAGGCAGAACCCGGAATCGGCTTCCGAGCTCCGCAAATTGATGAGCTACTATCTCCCCACGACAGTAAAGCTGCTCGGCGCTTATAAGGAGCTGGACAAGCAGACGGTAGGCGGCGAAAATATAGACAAGACCAAAAAAGAGATCGAGGATGCGCTCGACACGATCAACGAGGCGTTCGAGAAACTTCTGGACAGCTTGTTCCAGAGCATGGCCTGGGATGTGTCTTCGGATATCTCCGTCATGCAGACGATGTTCGCGCAGGACGGTCTGACCGGAGAAAAGATGTCGGCACAGGACGGCCAGAGCGTACCGGAGATGGAGCAGCAGGTTTACGGAACGACCCTTTCCTGGGGAGACGAAGAGGTGGCGAGCCAGGGGCAGGCAGCACAGGCCCAGGCGCAGACAAAGCCGGAAGGGGACTGAACGCGGCAGTGCGGCTCCTGAAGCGAATCTCAAAGTAACCGATCACAATTAGTAATTATTCAGCACCCCGGAAAAAAGATCAAAATAAGGTCCGGGGAGCTTGCTCACCGGAACGTTTTTGATCTTTTTTCCGGGGCGGACAAGACGCGCAGCGTCTCTGGACGCCCACAGTCCCGAATGCGCAGCATTTGGGACGTGGGGTGCTGAATAGTTACCACAATTTTAGCAAAACCTTAGTGAGAAGGAGAAAGCAGGATTATGGCAGACAATAATATGGATCTGAATTTTGGACAGACTGATTCGACGCAGCCCGCAGGCGCTGCAGCGCAGGCGGATCCTTTTGCGGATCTGGCATCGAGCGCACCCACACTAACATTCGGCAGTGAGCCTCAGGTGCAGGCCGCACAGCCCCAGGTTCAGGAGGAAGAGGCGCCGGATCCGGATGAGAGCATCCTTACGCCTGAAGAACTGCGCATGGTGGAGGAGTTTTCTAAGAAGATCGACGTCACAGACTCAAAGTCTGTCCTGACATACGGCTCCGGCACGCAGAAGAAGATGGCGGATTTCTCCGAAAAGACTCTGGAAAGTGTCAAGACTAAGGATATGGGAGAAGTGGGAGACATGATCTCCGGTCTCGTCACACAGCTCAGGAGCTTTGATATCGATGAGAACGAAAAAGGCATCATGGGCTTCTTCAAGAAGAAAGGCAACCAGGTGCAGGAAATGCGCACCAAGTACGCCAGCGCGGAGAAAAATGTGGAGGCTATTGCCACAGAGCTTGAGAAACACCAGGTGACGCTGCTCAAGGATATTGAACTTCTTGACCGCATGTATGAGCTCAATCTCAATTACTACAAAGAGCTCACCATGTATATCCTGGCAGGCAAGAAGAAACTGAAAGAGGTCAGATCGACCCAGCTCCCGGAACTGCAGAAAAAGGCAGAGCTCTCGGGACTTCCGGAGGACGCGCAGGCGGCGAGAGACCTGGCAGAGCAGTGCGACCGCTTTGAGAAAAAGCTTCATGATCTGCAGCTCACCAGAGCCGTCGCGATGCAGACAGGACCTCAGATCCGTATGATCCAGGCGGCTGATCAGGTCATGGCGGAGAAGATCCAGTCGACGATCGTCAACACGATCCCGCTCTGGAAGAACCAGATGGTCATTGCGATCGGTATCGAGCACGCCAACCAGGCGGCCAAGGCAGAGAGAGAGGTCAACGAGATGACAAATGCTCTTCTCAGAAAGAATGCCGAGAAGCTCAAACAGGCAACGGTCGATACGGCAAGAGAAGCAGAGAGAGGCATTGTGGATATCGAGACTCTCAAGCACACAAATGAGATGCTGATCTCTACGATGGACGAGGTCCTTCAGATCCAGACAGAGGGCAAACAGAAGAGAGCGGCGGCGGAGAAGGATCTTGCCAGGATTGAGGCTCAGCTCAGGCAGAAGCTCCTTCAGGCCAGCAAGAGCTGACAGCAGACGTGTGAAATTTGGCTTTTTAGTATGTTTTTACATAAATTAAATTTTGCAAAATTGAAATTTTCATAAAATTAGCAGTAGATTTATTTTGCAGCATGGTGTAGTATATAAGGTACAGTAGCAATAATGTAATATTTGTAATGGTTTTGTAACAGGTATACTACGAAAGACTTGGAGGAGAAAAGATGAAACGTAGACTAGCTCTTCTTTTAGCTCTGTCTCTCACCTTTGCGTCCTTCCCCGTCGCCGGAGCCGGTGCAGCTGAATTGGAAACACCTGCAACAGTTGAGCAGACTTTAGAGCAGACGGAAGAGACCAAAGAGGAAGAGACCGAGGCAGTCACGGAGAAGGAAGAAGCTGCCACTGCCGGAAGCAGTGAGGCAGCAGTTGTTGAAGAACCCTCCGGTGAAGCGGCATCATCCGAAGAAACAGCAGAAGTGGAAGACGAGGCCACAGAGAAAACGGAAACTGTAGAAGCGGCGGAAGCGGGGAAAACAACGGAAGCGGCAGCAACGGCGGAGACAACCGAAGCGGCGGAAGTCGCACCGGCAGAGGAGCCTGCGGCAGCGGTCACAACAAGCGCAGAAGCTGCACCCGTGGTCGAACCGGCGGCGGTGAAAGTTGCTCCCAAAACCGTAGTTGAGGAGAAGAAGACCGAGAAGGTCGCCGATGGCTGGTATCAAAACAATACCGTATACTACAGGAACGGCAAGAAGGTCACCGGCATTCAGTATCTTGTCTTGGGCGGTAAGACTCGCACATTCTTCTTTGACAAGAACGGCGTCAAGAAGACAGGCTGGGTAACCATCGACAACAAGGGAACAGTTTGCTATTTTGCAGACGGCAGAATGTCTTCTCTCCCGGCAGGAGCAATGGTGACCGGCTTCCAGAAGATCGGCAATTACTGGTTCTACATGGCGGATGCCGCCTATGCCAGGGCGCACAATGTGCCCCGAGGCAAGCAGATGACCGGCTGGCAGGTTATTGACAACAAGACCTATTACTTCACACCGAGCGGCGGTAGCTGGCCCAAAGGCGCAGCGCTTGAGGGCTGGAAGAAGGTTTCCGGCAAACTGTATTATTTCGCGGATTCGAATTTTAAATCACAGCATACAGGTTCCATGCTTACCGGCTGGAAGAACATCAGGGGCAAGCTATTCTTCTTTGCTGACTCCAGATATCCCAGCCAGGCAAGGGGAACGCTGGTAAAAGGTCTTGCAAAGATCAATAATAAATATTTCCTGTTTGGTTCCAATGGGGCGCTGACTAAGGGCTGGACGACCTACGCAGGAAGAGTTGCATTCTATAGCACCAAGAACGGCGCAGCCTCAAAGGGCTGGCATGCAAAGGGCAGCAATTGGTATTATACGCTTGAAACAGGTGTGGCAAAGCTTGGCTGGCTCAAGCTCGGCAACTCCCTGTATTACCTCAACCCTGAACAGGGCGGAAAGATGGCCACCGGTTCTGTGCTGATGCCCACCGGAAACCTCTTCTTCTTCGATTCCGAAGGACGCAGAGCGACCACAGAGGGCTGGAAGACTGTAGGCGCTTATACCTACTATACATATGCAAACGGTAAGTGCGCACGCAATACGACCGTTGATGGCGTTAAGCTTGACAGCATGGGCAGATCCAAGATGACTCCCATGGACAGAAAGGCACAGGGATACTCCAGTGGTACGAATTATCTGATCCTTGTCAATAAGGACGATTATAAGGTCTGCGTTTACAAGGGAAGAAAGAACGCCTGGTCGAAGGTCAAGGAATGGTACTGCACACACGGCGGAAGCAATACTCCTAACGGCACATGGACACTCGATGACCATGTGACAAAGAGAAGCGCAAAGTACGGCTGGGCGGTATTTGATTACTCCAGTGCTGCATTTGCGACACATATTTCAGCGGGTAACTACTTCCATTCCATCCTGTACGAGAAATACATCGGACAGTATTATCCCAATACCAATCCTTATAACGAAGATCCCATTGATCCCGCTCTGAAGAAGGATTATTCTCACGGATGCGTCAGACTCAAGACTGAGAATGCAGAGTGGATCTGGGACAATGTTCCGCTTGGAACCAAGGTTGTTGTCTACTGATAACCGAACACTCCAGATAACAGAAAAGACTCCGCAGGGACCGATCAGTCCTGCGGAGTCTTTTACTATTACTATATGATTTGTTTATTCAAGGCCCGCAGAGCGAGCGAAATTACAGCCTTGAAATAATGACGCCCAAAATGATGATGCCGACCCCCAGCGCTTTGCGGGGGGAGACTTTCTCCTTCAGGATCAGGACGCCCATAATAAAGACCCAGACAAAGCTTGTCGCGGTGATACAGGGCATGACCGATACCGGGACATGGATCAGGGCAATCTGGTTAATGACCAGAGTGGAGAACAGAAGGCCGTAGGAGATGATGACGCGGGGATTCAGGAATTTACTGAAGAACCCGCTCTTTTTGGCCTCTGTGATGTTGGCCTGCTTTTTGAGTATGATCTGGCTGAGGGCTGTGACGAAAGCGGCTATTATGGCAGCTCCGTAACAGAACGCAGGTGTAAAGAGTTCCGAATTCATTAATACCTCCGTAAGCCTGTTCAGTTGGCTTTTTCATCGCTGATACTGACGACCATTCCGATCGAAATGACGATAATGCCCAGAATCTGTTTCCAGGTGATGGTCTCGTGGAAGATCAGACGAGCCCAGACGAAAATGAGTATGTAGCTGAAGCCCCGTCGCAGATACGCGGTTGTCAGCGGGAGCTTCTCCAGGATCAGCTGCCAGCAGACGGCGTAAAACCCCAGGATCAGCACAGCCAGGCAGAACCAGGCGATGTAGCCGGCGGAGAGGAAAGGATACCGCCCGCCCAGCTTGAGGCAGGGGGACGTCAGGCTCTCCATGAAGACGGCGACGATCGCCAGCAGTATGATATTGCTTCGTTTATCAAGAAATTTATCTAACACGGCGTAACCTCATTCCCATATAAGGGGCTTAATGCCATCGGGCGTCTCGGTGTCGACCTGAAGCATTTCGCGAACACGGGCAGCCCGCTCCGCGAATGTGACGCGGTCCGGGGCGCTTATGATCAGGGCTATGCGGGATGTCTTGTCGGTGTGTCCCTCTTTGTTCTCCGTGCCGGCCTTGAGCTTGTCGAGCTGGTTGCGGTGGACATAGGGAAGCGCCTGTACTTCCTTAACACCGCTTACACGCAGGACTTTGCCGTCGGGCACATAGAAGGCCAGATAGCCGCAGACGCACTGCTGGGGCAGGATCTCCGGAAGACCTCTCTGCTTACCGGTGGCGATATCGAGAAGGAAGCCTTCGGTATCGAGGCCGCAGGAGAGATGGATCAGGTCGGAGGAGATGAAGACGCCGCCTCCTCTGGCCGCCGTTTCGATCAGATAGATGTCGTCGCCGTCCATAATGAACTCGCTGTGCGTGATGCCCTGTTTGAGGCCGAACCCGGTGATAATCCTGGTGTTCAGATCCAGGACGCGCTGCCGCAGCGGGTCATCCACGACGGTAGGGAAGATGCGGCTCTTGGCCGCAAAGGCGTCGGGCAGGTCAAAATAGAGCGTGTCCCCGATGCAGAGATTGCGGAATTCATAGTCCACGGCCAGGCCTTCTACCAGGAACTCGCGTCCGGTGGCGAAGCGCTCGATGAGAACGTGGTGGTTCGAGGACCATCGGGCGGCCTCTGCATATTTTGCCTTAAGGTCATCGGCGCTGCGGCAGACCTGTACGCCGCGGCTCCCCTGGGTATCCAGAGGCTTGATGATGACGCTGCCGCCGATCTCCTCGTAGTAGGCCAGGGCCTGATCGAGGGAAGAGACCGTGCGATGGGGGAGGAGCTTAATGCCCAGCTGCGCCATGCGCTCTCTCATCAGGCTCTTGTCGGTAAAAAGACAGCCGGTCTCGTATCCGATCCCGGGCAGGCCTATCTTCTCGGCGACATAGGCGACGGAGCGAACCGCGATGTCGGTCTGGTCCGTAATCACGCCGCAGACGGAGTGCGCGCGGGCAAAATCCAGGATGCTTTCCTTGTCCCTGACATCGATGAGCAGGGAGTCCTTGATATAAGGCTTAAAGGCGTCGGAGATGACCGGCGCCGCGAGCAGAACGTTGTAAGAGCGGGAAGCCCTCTGAACCAGAGGAAGCTGAAAATCTCCCGCTCCTATGATAAGAATGTTTTCCATATGTGATTCCTTTATTGTGTGATTACTTTATGGACGCTCTTCCTGCGGTTTTTCCTCAGGCTCGTCGGCACGCCTGTAGATTTCGCGAATGACGAACTGGGGCGAATTGTTCAGGGAGATGTAGATCCTTCCGATATATTCGCCGATGAGGCCCAGCATGAACATGATCATGCCTCCGATAAACAGGAGCATGGACATGAGAGAGCTGTATCCGATGGCGACGTTCGGATTGACCAGCTTGTGGATGACCGTGTAAACGACCATGATCATTCCCAGAAAAGCACAGATAATGCCGCAGCTGGTGGCAAAGCGCAGAGGCTTTACGGAAAAAGCGGTAAAGCTGTTCATCCAGAGCGCGAAGGATTTGCGGAAGCTGTAATGCCCTACGCCTATGGTGCGCTCTCTTTCCTCCATCTCCACGTTCACAACATTCTTGGTGGAGCGCAGCATGAGACCGGACAGATAGGGATAGGGATTTTTGTACTTGATCACCTCGTCCTTGACAAAGCGCTTCATGACAGAGAAATTGGAGAATTTCAATTCTTTGTCCTTGCCGAGGAGCCATGTGGCAACGGTGTCGTTGACTTTGGAGCCGAAATTCTTGAAGGCGGACTGCGTCTTGTGCGGATATTTGGCGATGGCGACGTCGGCGTCGGAATTAAGGAGCGGGTCCATGAGATCCCAGAGCCTGTTAGTGGGGCACTGCTGGTCGTCGTCGATAAAGACGATGTAATCGCCGTCCGCGTAGTGACAGCCGCAGATCAGGGCATTGTGGCGCCCGCCGTTCTTGGCCAGGTCAATGGCGATTACCTGCGGGTCTTTCTCCGCTTCTCTCCGGATCACGGAGAGAAGATTGTCGGGGGAGCAGTCGTTGACTGCGATGATTTGATAAGTAAAATCAGGCCGTTGTGAGACGACCTGACGAATTTCCTCGATGACGAGTCCTACGGACCCCTCGCTGTGGTAGCACGGAATGACGAAGCTGATCAGCTTCTTTCCGCTCTTATGGATTGCATCAATATTCACAAATAACTCCTATCATTTAGTGTTCCGAAAAGAATGAGAGTACCGTCTCGATCACCTTGCTGCGGTCCTCTTCCGTCATGCCGAAATAGAGAGGAAGCCTTGCCAGGCGGTCGCTCTCGGCCGTGGTATAGACGTCTTCTCCGTTAAAGCGCCCGAAGCGCCTGCCGGCAGGGGAGGAGTGCAGGGGAACGTAGTGGAAAACGCATCCCACATCGCGGCTGTGAAGATAATCGATAAACTCTGTGCGCTCACGCAGGTCGCGCAGTTTTACATAGTACATATGCGCGTTGTGCACGCACTCTTCGGGAATCGTGGGCAGCACAAGCCGGCCCTGTGCCGAAAGAGGCGCGAAGGCTTCATTATAAGCGTTCCAGGTCGCCAGGCGATTTTCATTAATGCGGTCCGCCTCCTGGAGCTGCGCCCAGAGGTAAGCGGCGTTCATGTCGCTGGGAAGATAGCTGCTGCCGTACTCGACCCAGGTGTATTTGTCCACCTGTCCGCGGAAGAAGCGGGCTCTGTTCGTTCCTTTCTCTCTTAAGATCTCTGCGGGTTCGATATCCTCCTTGTGGTTGAGGACCAGCGCGCCGCCCTCGCCCATGGAATAATTCTTGGTCTCATGGAAGGAATAACAGCCGAAATCGCCGATCGTTCCCAGTGCCTTTCCCTTGTAGGTTGACATTACGCCCTGTGCCGCGTCTTCAATCACTTTCAGGTCGTGCCTGCGGGCGATTTCTGTGATCTTGTCCATCTCACAGGCAACGCCTGCGTAGTGGACGGCCATGATCGCCTTGGTCCTGTCTGTGATCGCGTCTTCGATCTTATTCTCATCTATGTTCATAGTATCCGGACGGATATCAATAAATACGGGCGTTGCTCCGGTCAGTACGATGGCAGTAGCGGTACTTGAAAAAGTGAAACTGGGAAGGATCACTTCGTCGCCCTTCTCGAGTCCGCACAGAAGCGCAGCCATTTCCAGAGCAGTCGTGCCGCTTGTGGTCAGAAGAGCGCCGGGGGCGCCGAAACGATCTTCGATCCAGGTATTGCACTTCCGGGTAAACTGCCCGTCGCCGCAGATCTTGTGCGCATCGATGGCCTGTTGTACATATTTAAGCTCCGTTCCGATGAACGGAGGAATGTTAAAAGGTATTTTCGTCATAGGATCAGCTCCTTACTCATACTACATTACCGTAATTATACTATTACAAAACGGATTTTCCTACAAGTTTTTGCAGATGACGGCGCGCGGCAAAATACCGCATTGCTGTTTTTGCCTTCTTGCTTTAAACGAGAGCATACGGTAGAATTACGATGATATATTAGGTTTAGTTTACAGTCAACAGTTCGCGTGGCGGATCTTAACAAATTGGAGTGTGTAAATGCAGAACAGAGAGAGAATCATCGATATAAAGGCACTGATCAGATGTATTGCGGAGAAATGGAGATTTCTCCTTTTAGTCGGCGTTCTTGTCGGCGCTGCGCTCGCAGGTATAAAGGGCTATTCACAGTACAAGCTCTACCTGCTCAGTCAGGGACAGCAGGAGACGGAGACGGAAGAGACCGGGTCGCAAAAGGATAAGGTCCTTAACGTTATGCGCGTGGCAGAAACCGACAGAGAAGAGTACTATGTAAATTCAATACTTGGGAGGATCAATCCGCACAAGGAAGGAAAAGCGACGGCGGACGTTCTGGTGAGCGTCGCGGCAGATACGGCGACGGCGGCAGCCGCGGGAGGAACGGCGGCACAGACGACCGCCGTAAAACCGGAGAATATTGCGAATTTCTATTCCTCTACCATACTGTACAGGATCGATTATACACAGGTGGCGGCAGAGCTCGGCGAAGATCCGGAGCTGCTGCGCGAACTGGTGACAGCGACGCCGGCAGCGCAGGACCCGGCCCAGATCAGCGTTGCGGCGATCTATCCGACACCGGAGGGGGCAAAGCAGATCCTGGATGCGGTTCTGACCCAGGTCAGGGCATCGCGCGGGGAGGCGCAGAGAGAATACGGCGCGCATGAGCTTCTCATCACCAATGAGGCTTCCGGAGTCGTAGTGGATCTGGAACTCTTTAAGTGGGCCAACAACCGGGCTGTCGAGATTATGGCGCTGGTCAATTCCCAGAAGACACTGGGCAACAACCTCTCTTCTTCGGGAAGCGGGCATGTGGCAGCGGTCAGTCAGAGGGATGTCGTGATGACGGCGGTCAAGTGGGGCGCAGCGGGACTGCTCGCCGGGATCATCCTGGCAATGATCCTGATCGCGGTCCACCTGCTGGCTTCCGGCAAGGTCCTGTCAGGAAGAGAGTTCAACCGCCACTTAGGAATGAAGAAGATCGCGTGTGTTCCCGGAAGGAAGTTCACGATCCTGAAGGGGCCGGACAAGTGGGCGGCTTCTATAGACAGCGCTTATTACAATCATCCGCAGAGAAATGTCTGCCTGCAGGTCGCTGATGCGGCGATCCGGGCGGCGGTGCGCCCTGATGCGCAGATCGCGCTGGTAGGGGATCTCCCTATGGAGTATCTGGACAAGTTTGCCGCGGAAATGAACAAGTCCGGAGCTGCCACAGGGCGCAGGGCTTCCTATTTCGCCATTCCCTGCACGGAACAGACGCCGGACGGCGTGGTCTCGATCGTGAACTGTGACGCGGCAGTCATCGTGGCGAAGGCAGAGAAGTCTACTTATAGAGGCGCTGAAGATGTACTGGACGCCTGCGCGCTCCTCAGCAGGGATGTCATCGGATCCATCGTACTCATGTGACGGGAGAGATGCGTGAGAGCGGGAGATCGAAGCGCAGCCGGAGCCGGGCTCGGAGCTTCGGGGGCGCTTTGCCTTATTACGACAGTGTTTCTGTTTCAGACGCTGCTCGAAAACTACTTTAATAAAGCTTCTTATATTGACGAGGCTGTCGCGGCGCTGTTTCTGGGATATTTTGTCCTGGATTTGCTGATGAGCGCGGAAATAAGAATGGAAGACCTGCTGCTCTGCTGCTATGCGGCGGTCGTGGCGGCGGCCGGGCTGTACGGCAATTTCCGGTTTGGGATTCAGGGAGCAAAGGCGGCGATCATCATCGATCTGGTCAGCCATTTTAAGTTCGTGTTTGTGTTTCTGGGCGTCAGCGCGTTCTGCAGAGTGAACCGCGTGGATTATCACAGCGTCATCAGGCTCCCTGTCCTTTTGGCCAAGGTCTACCTGACGATCCTGTTTGGTTTCGGTGTGCTCAATCTGGTCGCTGACATAGGGATGCACGCAGAGATAAGATATGGCCTTCGGGTCTATTCGTTTATTTTCGGAACACCCGGCATAGTCGCCAACACGGTACTGTTCATTATCTCGCTCCTGCTTATGGAGTGTGCCCTTAAGCCGGGGAAAGGCAATCGGATCTGGCTCGCGATGGCGGAAATACTCCTGATCCTGGTGATCAAATCGAGATCCCTTATTCTGGCTATGGCGTTTGCAGCGCTCTATGTCTCGCTGATTATAGAGAAGAAGCGCAGTCTGCTCTACAGGGGCGCGCTGATCCTCGCGGCAGCGGGCGTGATCGGATACCCGCAGTTCGAGAAATATTTTGTCAACGGAGTCGCAGTAAATGCGGGCCATGCGCCCCGGCTCCTCTTTCTTGAAGGCGGAATACAGCTGTTCAAGGAATATTTTCCCTTCGGGACCGGATTCGGGACCTTCGGGTCGAGCAGTGCGGCAAAATATTATTCACAGTTGTACTACAATTTGGGGTTCGACGAGTTGGAAGGGATGTCTCCGAGCGATCCCAAATGCCTGAATGATACGTTCTGGCCTATGATCCTGGCCCAGTTGGGGCTGTTCGGAGCGATCGCTTATGTTCTGCTGCTCTTCGGGACCCTGCTCAGGATATGTCGGAGGGCTAAGGAAAGCGGCAATTTATATATTCGTCTGGCGGCGCTGTTTTATGCGGTCAATGTGCTGGTCTCTTCGATCCAGTCCAATTATCCCGGCAATAATTCGATGTGCATGCTGACTTTCATTGTGACACTGATGCCCTTTGCGGTGAGCGCAGCCGGGCCCGAGAGAGCAGCGGCAGCCGGAACGGGAACGGAGGCGCATAATGGTTATTGAATGTATCGGACTTCCGGGAAGCGGAAAGACATATCTGATGGAACTGGTCGGGAAGGAACTCGAGCGCAGAGAAGTCGATTATGTCAATGTCTCCGCCAACCTGATGAACAGGTTTTCCTGGAAGCTTATGAGGAAAATAGCGCGCGCGGCCATTTATCTGAGCGCGGACGCCCGCTGGCTGCGGAGCAGACTGCGGGAGGTCCTGGCAGAGGAAGGGACGCTTCGAAGCAGTACCGGGATCTATAAGGATGAAGAATATACGATCCGGAGCGCGGCCCTTTTTTCCTTTCTGTACCACAGGATGGTCCGGTCGCATAAGCTCTATCTCTTTGACGAGGGGCTGGTCCACACGCTGGTAAAGTTCTGCGCGGATTTTCGTCTCTCGGACGAGACCTTCCGCAAGATGGTGACAGCGTCGGAAAGGGGCGTTCGCAGCGCGAGAATCGTGATCCTGAATGAGATCCCCGTGCAGGACTGCCTTGCCTCCCTGAAAGACAGGGACAGACATATCTGCGAATTTGATGAACTGGGCGGGGAACAGCTGACAGCGCTTCTTGGCGAGTATGAGAGGCTGAACAACGCCTATAAAGAGAACTTCCGCGTTCTGGAGGTCCGCAGGGAGGAAGAGAACAGGAAGAAGCTGTCGCGTATTTTCGGAAGGATCCGCCAGGTCCTCACGAGTGCCGGCGAAAGGGATGCAAGATGAAAGGTCTGAAAATGAAAGATCTTAAAGATAAGTTCAAACGGGCCGGGGGCGTACAGATCCTGAAGCAGTATGCCAAGGCGCATGTGCTCGGATATGCGATGCTCCAGGCGGCGCTTAATGGAACGTCGCAGAAATCTCTCGAGATCGTCAGGCTGAGCGTTAACAATAAGGTCCTGGGAAAGCTGCGGAAAAAATACAGCGACTATATCAGGGAGTATCTGACAAGAGAAGGACAAAAAGCGCCGAAAGAGCGCGTGAGGACGGATCATATCTGGATCCTGTGGCTGGACGGACTCGACAGCGCGCCTGAGGTCGTCAAGGCGTGCGTGCGATCCGTGACGGAGCATTTCCCCGACAAAAAGGTCCATATTCTCACAGAGGATAACTACAGAGAGTATGTGACTTTTCCTCCCTTCATACAGGAGAAGATCGACAGCGGGGTGATCTCGAAGACGCATATGTCGGATCTGCTGCGGCTGGAGCTGCTGATCCGCTACGGCGGGACCTGGCTGGATTCCACAGTATTTTGCACCTCGTCGAATGTGCCCTCCTATATGACCGACTGCGATCTGTTCCTTTTTCAGGATCTCAAACCGGGCCTGGACGGCCATTGCCAGCGCATCTCCAATTGGATGATCAGCGCGTGCACGAACCATCCCATGCTGCGCCTGACACGGGCGCTCCTATACGAGTACTGGAGAAAGAACAATGAGGTAGAGGATTACTTTATTTTCCACGATTTCTTTGAGATGGCGATCGACGCCTATCCGGAGGAGTGGAGCAAAGTGGTCCCTTGCAGCAATGCCGCGCCGCACATCCTTCTGCTCAGGCTCTTTGAGCCGTACAGCGATGAGGTGTGGGAGGCGGTGAAAGCGATGACGCCTTTCCATAAGCTCACTTATAAATTCGAAGCCGAAAAGACGCAGATTCCGGGGACCTACTACAAAGTCCTTCTGGAAGGCGCGGCGGGGAAGGGCAAAGACGC
>OCTW011602327.1_pt1 | contig 17218 bp, 10 predicted proteins | sample 1539671 | NCBI WGS metagenome assembly OCTW01 (sample SAMN02144230, study PRJEB22623) | gut metagenome | biome: sheep rumen | host: Ovis aries | place: New Zealand
GCTCGAGTGAATGGGAAGAAGGGGTTTCTCCCTTTTCTCCATTCTTTTTTTCGTGTGTGCGTGAGTGTATGATAAAATGTGTGCTTGAGTGTATAATAGACGGGGTATTAAATTATGGCATTTGGACTTTTGTATGACTATCTTATGGGCCAGACGATTGAGGCCTATCGCTACTTCGGGGCGCATTTCGTAACCCAAACAATCGAGGGCAAACCACGCCATGGCGTCATCTTCCGTTTGTATGCCCCTTGCGCCGACGATGTCTCGGTGATTGGGTCCTGGAATCAGTGGGATGTGACGAAAGACAAAATGCGGAAAGTGGATTCTTCGGGGGTTTATGAGATCTTCATCGAAGGGCTCCATAATTATGATTCTTATAAATATCATTTCCGGAACGCCAAAGGCCAATATGTCGACAAAGCGGACCCTTTCGCTTTCTTTTCGGAACTTCGCCCAGGGACTTGTTCGCGCCTTTTTGATATCGAGAATTTCGCCTGGCACGATGAGTCTTACTTAAAACAGAGAGACCGCAATTTCGATCGCGCGATGTCCATCTACGAGATCCATCTTGGCTCTTGGAAGGGATTGATTGACGGCCGCTATCCTTCTTATGAAGAGGTGGCAGATTATCTTATCCCTTACCTGCGAGAGAATGGTTTCACCCATGTCGAGATCATGCCGATCACCCAATATCCGTTCGATGGCTCCTGGGGGTATCAGGCAACCGGCTTTTATTCGGTTGACAGCCGTTATGGCAATCCGTTCCAACTCATGTCGTTTGTCGATCGCCTTCATCAAGAAGGGTTCGGCGTGATTTTGGACTTCGCCCCCGTCCATTTTGCCAACGATTCTTTCGCTTTGCGAGAATTCGACGGCACTTGCCTTTATGAATATGCCGATCCGAAACGCACTTTCTCTCCGTGGGGGAGTTGCTATTTCGATTTAGGGAAAGACCCAGTCCGCTCTTTTTTAATGAGCGCGATGAATTTCTATCTTTCTTATTTCCATTTCGATGGGATCCGCGTCGATGCCGTTTCCAACATCGTCTATTGGGAAGGCAATAAGGCAATGGGAGAAAACACAGGCGCCACCGAATTTATCCGCCGTTTGAATGGCAAAATTCATTATGCCCATCCAAAGGTGATGATGATCGCTGAGGATAGCACTGATTTCCAAGGGGTCACCAAACCATTGGAATATGGAGGCCTGGGATTCGATTACAAATGGGACCTTGGCTGGATGAATGATACGTTAAAATATTATTCGAAAGACCCGATTTATAAGAAATATGAGCATCATAATATCACTTTCTCGATGGCTTATTTCTTCTCGGAGAATTTCCTCTTGCCTTTAAGCCATGATGAAGTGGTACACGGCAAAGGGACGCTGATTAACAAGATGTATGGCGATTATGAGACGAAATTCGACCTTTTGCGCAACCTTTTCACTTATCAATTCGCCCATCCTGGGAAGAAATTGAATTTCATGGGCAACGAATTGGCTTCCTTCGATGAATGGAATGAGAGCCGTTCTTTGCCATGGAATCTTCTTTTTTACCCCAAACATGATTCCGTCAAACGGCTTGTCCGGGATCTCAATCTGATTTATCAAGCAGAAGAGGCGATGCGTTGCGAAGAATATAACCCCGCCCATTTCCATTGGACGATGGTTGACAACGCCGATCAGTCCGTCTTCGCTTTTGAACGGGAATATGGCGATAGTGATTTGCTCTTTGTCTTCAATATGACCCCAAATTATTATGAACATTATGATGTAGGGCTCTATCACGACGGAGAATGGGAAGAACTCTTCAATTCCGACAAAGACGTCTATGGGGGGCATAATCAATACAACGGCCTCCCGCTGAAATCTTACCCCGGAGGGCCGGAGAACCGCCCATATCATATCGAAATCAAATTGGGATCTTATGCGGCTTGTATCTTCAAGCGAAAAATCGCAAAGCCCGTCCCGAAAAAGGAAACCATGAAGGGTAAATCCGTTTCTAAAACCAGAAAAAAGACAGCAAGAAAGGCAAAATAAAGATGATGTTTAGCAATAAAAAAGAATTCAAGCGAGAATTTGAAAAACGTTTGACCGAACGTTATGGCCGTACCGTGGCCGATTCCCATGTCACCGAACGTTATGAGGTCTTGGGAGAAATGGTCCGCGATTACGCTGGCGTTGGCTGGAGAGACTGTCGCGAAGAGACGATGAAAGGCAAGAAGCAGTGCATCTATTTCTCCATGGAATTCCTCATTGGGCGCTTATTGCTCAATAATATGCAAAACCTCGGGGTCTATAACGTTGCCAAAGAAGGACTTGCCGATTATGGCTTTGATATCAACGAATTGGAAGACCAAGAGCCAGATGCTGGCTTAGGGAATGGCGGTTTAGGCCGTCTTGCTGCCTGCTTTTTGGATTCGGCCGCTTCCTTAGGCTATCCGGTTCATGGCAACACCATCCGTTATGAATATGGCTTCTTTAAACAAAAATTCGTGGAGGGGAGACAAACAGAGCTTCCTGACGAATGGCTCTCGAATGGCTTCGTTTTCGAAGTCCGCAAGCCAAAACATGCCGTGGAAGTGGAATTCGGGGGCAATGCGGAGACTTATATCAAACCAAATGGCGAATATGCCTTAAGAACGGTCAACGCCACCCATGTCAGAGCCGTGCCATACGATGTCTCCGTCGTCGGATATCGGAATGGGGTATCTAATTCATTACGCCTTTGGTCGGCTGAGCCAAGCGAGAAAAACCTCCCAACCGACGTCACTTTCGATGAATATCTTTCGACCCTCAAGGAACTTTCTTTCGGCCTTTATCCGGATGATTCAACCGAACACGGCCGCATCTTGCGTCTCCGTCAGCAATATTTCCTCGTCTCCGCCGGGTTACAGTCGGTGATGCGTGGGGAAGTAAGAAGATATGGCAATCTCGATCAACTGAAAGACCATTATGTCTTCCAGCTGAATGACACTCATCCCATTCTTTCTATCCCTGAGATGATGCGTCTTTTGATGGATGTCTATGGCTATGGCTGGGATGAAGCCTGGGATCAAGTCTCCCATTCTGTCGCCTATACCAATCACACCGTCATGCCAGAAGCGTTGGAACGCTGGCCGATCCAATACGTCCAGAAATTGCTTCCACGTGTCTATATGATCATCGAAGAAATCAACCGCCGCTTCAACGCCTTTATGGTGGAACGCGGGGTTGACCCAGCCAAGGCTTATCAAATGCAAATCATCAAAGACGGCCAAATCCATATGACCAACATGGCCATCTATGCCGGGTTCAGCGTCAATGGGGTGGCTAAAATCCATACCTCGATCTTAGAGAATTACACCTTCCGGAATTTCTATGAGCTCTTCCCAGAGAAATTCTCCAATAAGACCAATGGGGTCACCCACCGTAGATGGTTGCTTTACGCCAACGAGAAATTATCCGATCTCATCACTTCCAAAATCGGAGCCGGATGGATCATGGAACCTTCGAAATTAGAGGAGTTCAAAGCCTTTGACAACGATCCGGAAGTCCAAAGAGAAGTGATGAAGATCAAACACGAAAACAAGGAGAAATTCGCCGCTTTCGTGAAAAAGAATTATGACATCGACATTGATCCGAACGCGATCTTTGACGTTCAAATCAAGCGTCTCCACGCCTATAAACGCCAATTGCTCAACATCTTCCATATCATGGCTTTGTATCAGCAATTGAAATCTGACCCGGCCCATTTCTCCATGGTTCCGCACGTCTATATCTTCGGCGCCAAGGCGGCCCCAAGTTATGAATATGCCAAACGCATCATCGAATTGATTTTATCCGTCCAGGATGTCATCAATAACGACGAAGAGGCCGCTCCATTCATGAAAATCGTCTTCGTGGAGAATTATGGGGTCACCCTGGCGGAAAAAATCATCCCTGCCGCCGATCTTTCGGAACAAATCTCGACCGCCGGAAAAGAGGCCTCTGGCACTTCGAATATGAAATTGATGATGAATGGGGCCATCACTTTAGGGACCCTTGATGGGGCGAATATTGAAATCGCCAAGCAAGCAGGCATGGAAAATGAGGTCATCTTTGGCCTTACTGCCGAGCAAGTCGAGGAAAAAATGGAAAATGGCTCTTATTCTCCTTGGGACATCTATAACCGCAACCCAGTGATCAAATCGGTGATGGATTCTCTTTTCAACGGACCTTGGGCCTTGAAAGCCAACGGCCGTTTCCAAATGATTTTCGATGAGATCATGAACCATGGCGATCAATATTTCATCCTCGAGGATTTCGAAAGCTATTGCCAAGCTTGCCTCCAAGCGGATCTCTTCTATTCTGATTCCTCACGCTGGGCCAAAGCGGCCATCGATAATATTGCGATGTCTGGCATTTTCTCTAGCGATCGCACGATTGAAGAATATAACCGCGACATTTGGCATCTTAGCAAATACAAGGTCCGTTAAATGTTATCTTTTACCTAATTTTCTAGGTAATAAAAAATATCGACAATAAAAAGAAAAGTTGCCTTACAAAAGGCAACTTTTTTCTTATATTTTCACTTGTTTTTCTTCAATTTGTTCTTGATAGGTGGAAAGCTGTTCTTCGAGACTCATATCCCGGAATTGACTCATATAAAGGGCAAAATAAGAGCCTTTCTTTTCCATCAATTCCTTATGGGTGCCATCCTCGATGATTCTGCCTTTGTCCATCACAAGGATGCGGTCAGAATTGACGATCGTCGAAAGACGGTGAGCGATGGTGATAGAAGTCCTTCCTTTGAGAATCGGGGTGATGGCTTCTTGGACTTGGGCCTCACTTTCGGTGTCAATGGAAGAGGTGGCCTCGTCTAAAATCAAAATAGAAGGGTTGCGGACAAGGGCCCGAGCGAAAGAGATCAATTGTTTTTGGCCTTGGGAAAGAGAAGCCCCGCCATCTTGCAAAAAGGTTTCATATCCCTCTTTTTCTTGCATGATGAAACCGTCGATCCCTACTGTTTTGGCGGCAGAACGGATTTCCTCAAGACTGGCGTCTAGTTTGCCATAGGCGATATTCTCCCGATAAGTCGCGGAGAAGACGAAAGGCGATTGCTGGACGTAGCCAATATGCGAACGGAGCCAACCTAAAGAACGCGTCTTATAATCGACGCCATCGAATAAAATGTTTCCTCCCGTCGGTTCATAGAAACGGCATAGAAGATTGGCCAATGTCGTTTTACCAGACCCTGTTTCCCCGACGATGGCCACCGAAGTTCCTGCCTTGATTTTAAGGTTCAAGGGGTGGATGACTTCAATCCCGTTGCCATAATCGAAAGTCACGTTCTTGAATTCGATGTCGCCTTTCATCGATTCATAAGCCTCTTTTTTCGGTTCAAAGAGGGTGCCGTATTTTTCCTTCACCTCTTTGCCGTCATAGATTTCCACCTCCGCGTCCAGAAGCTGGATGACTTTTTCGGCGGAAGCTTGATTGGCCATGAACTCGGAGAAGGTTTCCGAGATCCCTTCCAATGGCGAATAGATGGATTGGACAAAGCCGATGAAAAGAACGATGACTGCGACATAAGTGGCGATTTGGGAGATATCGCTGACTCTGGCGTTGTCGATATCTTGGTATCCAAACAAAACCACGATGGTGATCATCACCGCCGAGATGAAATTCAACAAAGGGCGGAATAAAGCGTTGACTCGCCCGGCGCGGAACCGTTTGATGCGAAGATTGTCGATGATTTCGTTCGCCTCCTCCGAGACGGTGTCTTCCAAAGACAATGTTTTGACCGTCTTTGCCCCGTTGATGATTTCTGCTAGCCAGCCGACATAATGCGAATAGGCGTTTCTTGCCGTGCGATGGCGTTTTAAAATCACTTTTTCAAATAAAGGCACGATAAAGGCGACGATAGGCAGAGAAACGCAGACAATCAGGGCATATTTGACGTTTTGCGAGAACATCGTGACAATGGTAAAAAGAAGCTCGAAAACCGACCAGAAGATAGAAAGCAGGTTCCAAGATAGCGTATCCCCGATCGCCGAAGTGTCGTTATTCATCCTGGCGATTAACCAGCCCGAATTCGTTTTGTCAAAATAAGAGAACGACAATTCCTGGACGTGCCGGAAAAGGTCCCTTCGCAAGGAAACCATGATCAACATGCTCATGTAATTGGTGAAATAGAAAGTGAAGAAGATGGAAACGCTGCGAATGATGACGAAAATCCCCTCGGTGATTAAGAAAGTGGCGAAATTGATGTCAATTTCCCAAACCCCGCGGATAAAAATGACATGGAATGGCAATTCCCAAAGGTCAAAAGAAGCCAACAGAGTCTCATTCCCCACCAAAGAGATGGCCGAGGCGTTCATCGCCGGGACAAAAGAAGCGTCATAGAAAGTCGTCAAAATCATCGTGAAAAGGACGATCAAAATGACATCCATCCGTTTGGTGGCGTATTTCATGATCCGGAACCAGATTCCGAAATTCAGTTTCTGGGGGAGCGCTTCCTCTTGAGGCAAAGCAGCCATCATTCCACCTCCATTCTGGACTGAATCTCGGCGATTCTCCGATACAGTCCTTCTTTTTCCAATAGCTCTTCATGGGTTCCCATCTCGCCGATGGTGCCGTTTTCTAAAACGATGATCTTATCCGCGCTTTTGGCCGAAGCGACCCGATGGGTGATGATGAAAGTGGTGGCCTCGGAGGCGTTCTTCCTTAGATTCTCCCGAATCTCGAAATCCGTTTTGGTGTCCACGGCGCTTAAGGAATCATCGAAGATCAAAATCGGGGCTTTGGTGATTAAGGTCCTGGCAATGGCGACGCGTTGCTTTTGGCCGCCAGAAAGTGTCACGCCACGCTCACCGACAATGGTCGCATACCCTTCTTTGAATCCTTGAACCGTATGGTCAACATCGGCATTTTTCGCCGCATAACGGATTTCTTCTTCGCTGGCTTTGGGGTTGGCGATACGAATGTTGGCTTCGATGGAACGGGAGAAAAGATAAGGGTCTTGTAAAACAGGGACGACTTTTTTCCGAAGATAACGTTTTTGGATTTCTTTGAGTTCGACCCCATCGATACGAATCGACCCCGAATCATAATCATACAGACGGGTTAACAATAATAACAAAGTGGACTTCCCTGAACCTGTTTTCCCCATAATCGCGACCGTTTCTCCCTTTTTGACGGAGAAAGTCACATTCTTGATGGTGGCTCCTTTCGAATCGGGGTAGTGGAAGGAGACGTTCTCAAAGACGATATTGCCTTCGATTTTCGGCATCAGTCCAGTCTCAAGATCTTCTGAAGGCTTGTCCAATAGGAGTTGGATACGGTCTGCCGAGGCGATGTTTTGCCCCATATTGGCCAGACATTGAGCCGCTTCGCGAACTGGCCAGACCATCATATTGACATAGAGTAGAGCGACCACCAAAGTTCCGGCGTTGATCTCCCTTAAATAAACCAGATAGACTCCCCAAAGCAAGGCGATGACTTTGGAAGCGAAGACAAAAATGTCGGAACTTGAGAAAAAGAAAGCGTTAAAACGTTTCCAAGAAAGAAATTTGTTCCGGTAATCGCGGAGAGAACCCTCGAAGGAGGAAATCTCATAAAGCTCATTGTTGAACGCTTTAACGATGCGGACGGAGGCTAGATTTTCTGAGACCTTGTCCGTTAAGGCGGCTTCGGAATCATCCGTCGCCCGGTAAAGTTTCCTCACATGGTTCGTCAATAACAAGGAGTACAGGAAAAGGATTGGGAAGAGGGAGACGCTGACCAAGGTCATCTTCCAAGAAAGACCAAATAGGATGATCGAACAGAAAACGACCATCCAAACGGCCCAAGTGATGTTGGCCGAATCCATCGCGATGAATTTCCTAAGGACCATGATATCGCGTGTCGCCGTTTGCAAAAGATCGCCTTCTTTGCTGGTTTTATATTGATCATAAGGGAGACGTTGGATGTGAGAGAAGACTTCTTTTTGGACGTGGGCGTTAAATTGCATCGAAAAATAAGCCCTCATCCAGATCCGCAAGAACAAACTTAAGCCATAGACGCTGGCAAGTACGATCATCGCCGTGGGAAGGATATATTTTCCATTGTCATAAAGGTATTGGTTCCCTCTCCCTCCCGTCAGCAAGAAAATCACCGCCCGTTCAAAAGCCTCCGCTTTATCCAATTGCTCAATTCCTTCGATGGTGTCGACTAAAACTTTGATCAAGAAAGTATTTAAAATCGAGCCCAATCCCACGAACAGTTGTAAAAACAATTGAAAGAAGAAGAGAAATCTCGTCCCTTTCAAAAGATGCCAAGACGTTTTAAAGAAACCTCTCATACACACGATTATATAAGGAGAGAGGATTTTTGTTGTCCGATTTGCTTAAGTTTTTGAAATGCTTGGATAAAGAGGGGAAACTTTTCGCTATAATAGGGCTATCTTATGAACAAATATTATCTTTTCCTCGCGAATTCACCAATCAACAAAGAATTGTTCAAAGAAAGCATCCTTTCCTTGTCGGAAGACGAATTGACGATTGAATATGAGAATGACAGGAAAGGCTATATTCTGGCCGATGAGAAATTCGCCAGCGCCCTTCAAGAGACCATTTTCACCATCCATGATGATTTGAATCTTACTTTGACGGTGGTCATTGCCCATCGTGATGGCCCATTGGAGGAAAAACTCCTGCGCGAGGCCCTTTCTTATTTCCCCAACCAATGCCTTTATCTCACCGATATGTTGATGAAAGAGCTCTCTTTCGGAGACTTTTCTTCCATCCCTTTGCTTTCTAACGAATTCCGTGGAGTGAGTCACGATCTTCTTTTGACGGCCGGGACTTTCCTTCGCTGCGGCTTAAATGGGGTGTTGACCTCTGAGAGTCTTTTTATCCATCGCAACACCTTCAATTATCGTCTGAACGCCTTCATCGCGGAGACGGGATTAGATATCCGAGACTACCATAACGCCTTGCTTTTGGAGCTTTATTTCCAGCTTGGCGCCAACCATTGATTTTAATTTGTGCACATTGCACAAGACACCATTGAGAAGTATGTTATAATGTTCCTAACATCCAAGGAGACATATTTTTTATGGCTTTATTCAAAAAGAAAGAAAAGAAGGAGGTCACCGAGAAAGACATTCTCGAAGGCCAGCCTATCGTCACCAAAAAAGAGGTGGAAGAGAGAGCGAAAGAAATCCAAGAGCTCATCCCAAACGAATCCTGGGATCCTAATGCGTATGTTTCTCTCCGCCACATCGACAAAGTCTATGACAATGGCATTCAAGCCGTCTATGATTTCAATTTAGACATCAAAAAACACGAATTCATCGTTTTCGTCGGCCCATCTGGATGTGGTAAATCCACAACCTTAAGAATGATCGCGGGCTTGGAAGATATCACCAACGGAGAACTTTATATCGATGGCGAGTTCGCCAACGACAAATCACCAAAAGACCGCGATATCGCGATGGTTTTCCAATCCTACGCCCTTTATCCGCATATGACCGTCTATAACAATATGGCGTTCGGCTTAAAAATCCGCCACCTCCCTAAAGCGGAGATCGATCAGCGTGTCCATGCGGCCGCCAAAGTTTTGCAGATCGAAGAATATCTCGACCGCAAGCCAAAAGCCCTTTCTGGCGGTCAACGTCAACGTGTTGCCTTAGGCCGTGCTATCGTGAGAAACGCCAAAGTCTTCTTGATGGACGAACCGCTTTCCAACTTAGACGCCAAACTCCGCGTTCAGATGCGTTCGGAAATCATTAAGCTCCACGAATCCCTCAATGCGACGACCATTTATGTCACCCACGACCAGACCGAAGCCATGACCATGGCCTCCCGCATCGTCGTCATGAAATTGGGCCATGTTCAGCAAATCGGCTCCCCGATCGATATCTACAACAAACCAGCCAATGTCTTCGTCGCCGGTTTCATCGGCTCTCCGGCCATGAACTTGATGAAGGCCCATTATAATGGCAAAAAGCTCGTTTTAAATGACGGAACCGAAATCGACCTCCCGAAAGAATTCGCCAAATCTTATGAGGAATTCTATACGAAAGAGATCGAGGAATTAAACATTCAAAAGAGCGCTTTAGACGCCAAACTCGTCGTTGCGGAAGAGGAATTGAACCTCAAAGGGGACAAAGCCACCTCCAAAGAGAAAGCGGCAGTGGAAAACCTCCATTCCAAACTCGCAGCCATCGATGATCAAATCCTCAAGATGAAAGAATCCCTGAAAGGAGAAGGCGATGTCATCTTCGGCATCCGCCCAGAAGATATTCACGAAGGCGATGAGGAGCATGTCAAGAAATATGGCGGCGCCCCGATTGACGTCAAAGTCTCCGTCGCAGAACTTCTCGGCCACGAATATTATGTCCATTCGGATTTTGGGGGCATTGACTTGGTTGCCAAAATTCCGCTTGCCCATGAAATCAGACTTGGCGATTCGATCAAGATTCTCTTCGACTTGCCTAAGGCCCATATCTTCGATGCCCATTCCGAAAAGAGAATCTATTGATTCCTTTCCTAAAAAATGATCTCGCTAGCCAGGGGGAACTGTCTTCCCCTGGCTTTTTATTAAGGAAAGAAAAAGACTTTCAACAACGAAAATCTCAACGCACAATATTGCTTATCCAAGCGAAAATTATGCAACATTAAAAAGTAACATTATTTTTAATGTAAAAGCGTTGTTTTTGATAAGACCCTTATCTTTAGATAAGGGTTTTTTCCTGAAAAAACGAGAAAAAATCGAGGGGGTTGTCTTCAGAAAAAGCAGTGTTTATAAAATAGTTAGCAACAGTAAATCTGTAGGGAGGAAAACCATGAGCAAAAAGCATTTTTGCGGCCCCGTCCTTTTGGCCTTTCTTTTCGGCTGTGGGGCGGTGCTGACTTCATGCAACCCGCCTCAACAAGAAGACGTACCCGCCCAACAAGTCGTATGGACTGGGGTGGAAGATCTCGAATTGGACATGGGCCAAGCCAAGCCCGATTTGATGGAGGGGGTAAGTGCCACCCAAGGTGAGAAAGTCTTGACGGTTGTCATTGACGAAGAACGCTCCGATGAACTCGACACAAGCGTCGTGGGCGCGTTTTCCATTTATTATGTCGCCTACGACGGAGAGGTGCCAGTCAGTGAGGATCTCCATGGCGAGGTCGTTAGAACCATCACCGTTTCCCGCGGGACTTACATCGACAACCACGATTTTAAAACCTCTGACACCAAAGGCTGGAGCGGGAATGGCAATGGCAATTCCGCGATGATATGGCATATTGATGCCAGCCAAGAAGCCCTTGTTGTGGAAATTGCAAAATCAGGTGACGAATATTGGCAAAACCAAGTCGAATTCAATGGTCTTAGCGTCAAAGCCCACACCACCTATTTGATTACCATTAGAGCGAAATCGCTGACTCCTAGAAATATCGGGGCGTCTTTGGAAGTCCCGGCTTTAGGATATCGTTGCATCGATAGAATCAGCGTCAACTCCGTTGGCTACACAATGAGCGAAGAATATGCCGATTATCGCTTTTATTACACCGCCTCGGAGAATTATGATGGCGTCAAATTCGGCATCATCCTAGGAAGGTTCAATGAACTCGACGAAACCGAGAATACCGTCTTGATTGACTCTGTCTCGATTACCAAAGAAGCCAAAGAAGCCAACACCACAGGGGTCGTTTTCACCGGCGATAGCGTCGTTAAGATCTCTTCTTACGAAGATTATTTGGCCCTCCCTCCGGTGACGGCGGTCGATAAAGAGGGGAATCCTTTGGAATTAATCAAAGAAGGAGCCGTCCAAGGGAGTGAATATCACGAAGATCTAGGCAAAGCGGTCTTTGGCGAAATGTGGAAATATGTCGATGAGAATGGCAATCTATCTTATTTCCGAAGACAGATTTCCTATGCCGCCCCCGCCCCCGAGAGACTCTATGAATATGACACCCTTGATGGCAACTTCGAATATGGCGTGAAATTCTGGATTCCAGAAGAAAACGACATCGTGAAGATCGAAGCGGACAAAACCAACCAATTGGTGGAAATTTCTTCGGTGAAGACCGCCCCAAGCGGCGAGCCAGATTGGAGGGCTCAATTACAGCAAAACAACAACGGCGGAATCTTAACCGCCAATCATGCCTATAAGATGGTCGTCGAAGCGAAAATCGACAACATCAATGTCCGGACCCTGCGAGCGGAATTCTGCGCCGGGGCGGGAAATCCTAACGCCAAAAAAGACATGATCTTTGAAGCCGCGGATACTTACCAGAGCTTCGAAACCGAGCCATTCCAGCCTTCTTCCGATATCACGGGAGGCCACTATCGTGTCGGCCTTTTGCTTGGCGAATATAACCAAGCTTATCATCTGACTGTCAAATCCATCCATGTCGTGGAAGTGGAGGCTGATATCCCCTATGTCAGGGAAAGCGTCTATGAAGTCATGAATGGGGATTTTGATCTTGGGCTGAAATATTGGGCCAAAGAAGAAAACGACATCATCTCGATCTCCGATTTGGGTGAGGGGCTAATCAAAATCGCCTCGACCCAAGAAGATCGGACCGGCCAGCCAGATTGGACCGCCCAATTGCAACAAAACGGCAATGGAGGGATTTTAGAAGCCGGGCACACTTATCAAGCCCTTGTGCGCGCCAAAACCAGTCAAACCGCCGTCAGAACCTTGAGATTGGAATTCTGCGCCGGGGCGGGAAATCCTAATGCGAAAGTGGATCTATCCTTCAGCGCCCAAGACACATTCGAAGAATTCCAAACCGCCACCTTCACCCCAACGAGTGAGGTCAGCGGCACCAATTATCGGATTGGCTTGTTGCTTGGCGAATATAGCCAAAGCTATGAGCTGACCGTGGATTACATCCGGATCGTCGAGGTCATTTAAGAATCTTGTCAGGTGCCTCCGTCCCTATGAAATACCAAAAACGAGTTTGCCTGAAAACGATAGCCTATGAGCTTGGCATCTCCGTGAACACGGTCAGCAGAGCCTTGCGAGATTGCGACGACATATCCGAGCATACGAAAGAGAAAGTCAGGAAGATGGCCATTGAACTAGGCTATCTTCCTAACAATCTCCTCTATTCGATCAACAATGGCGAAGCCAAATCCGTCGCTTTGATTATCAACAACGTCAAGAACTATTATTTCTCGATCATGAATGACCGCCTTCTCTATTACCTTCGAGAAGAAGGCTATCTGGCGAACATCATTTGCTTATATGGCAATGCGTTCAACACTTCCATCGTGAAAGAATGCATCTACCAAAGAGTCGATATGATCGTCACGTTCGTGGAACCGACCAAGGAAGCCTTGGAATTGGTTCATATCAACCATCTTCCTCTGATCATGTGCGGAAGGAAGATATCGAAAAAATATTGTGACACCCTTTACACGGACGATCTTAAAGGAGGGGCTTTGGCGGCCGACTATCTTCTTCGCAAAGGGGCGGAAACCTTCATTTATCTCCATGTGGACGGAAGCGAATGTTCCGTCAGAAGGTATCTTGGATTCAAACGTCGTCTTGCCGAGGAAAAAGACGAATTCACGCTGAAAAAGATCCGCACCGAAGATTTCGATTCCAAAATCGAAGAAATCCGTTCTTATCCCTCTTTGGGCATTTTCGCCTATAACGACGAACATCTCTTCATCCTCCTAGACAAATTGAAGCAACGCCGCTTTGATCTAAGCCAGATTCATTTCATCGGCTACGATGGCGTTTGCAAGAACATGTCAGGGACAATCAAAATCCCATCCATCGCCTTTGATTATGATGCGATGGCCCATGAAGTGGTCAAACTCATCAAAGACAAAAAAGACGAGAACGAGAAGCATAAATCGATGTGCTTCGACGTATATTTGGAGGATATCGAATGAATTGGAAACCCTTGGTGTTCCCTTTGATTGCGATGGGCTGTTTGGCGAGCTGTCAAGGCGCCCCAGAGCCCATTTCTTCCTTCTCCTCCGAGGAGCCTCCGATGAGATATAGCAATCCTATCATCGCCTCTGATTGTCCTGACCCTTCCGTCGTCAGAGATGGGTCGAACCTTTATCTTTTCGGAACCAGCGGAAGGGTCTATAAGATCGAAAGTTTCCAAGAGGGTGCCTATCAGCTTCCCGACGTCTTGCGAAGCATCCCCTGGGGAGCCAGCAGCAGAAATATCTGGGCCCCCGATGTCTATCGGGTCGGCGATCACTGGAATTATTATTACTCCAATAGCGTTTGGGGTGGAGAAGACACGGCCGGAATCGGCGTGATGACTTCTCTCTCCTTGGAAGGCCCGTGGGTTGACAAAGGAAAAATATTCACGGGGGAAGAAATCGGAGTCGCCAATTCCATCGACCCTGTCGTCATCGAAGAAGGAGGTCATATCTATATGGCGTGGGGGAGTTTCCGAGGGATTTTCCTCATTGAGCTAAATGAAGAGGGGACAGCCCTCAAAAATCCCGAAACCGCCAGGGAAGAGAAGATTTTAATCGCCGGCATCGTCGGGAATTGGAACGGAGCCACCTATGAAGGGAGCTACATCCGGAAAATCGGCGATTATTTCTACTATTTCGGCTCACAAGGCACCTGTTGCGCCGGAAGCAATTCCACCTATCACGTCAAAGTGGCCCGAAGCAAGTCCCTCTTTGGCCCATACCTTGATTCCCAAGGGGTCGATATGTTAGGCGAAAACCGTGGCGAATTGGTGATCAAAGGGGATCAGAATGTCGCCGGCCCAGGCCATATGTCCTTGCTAGAAGATGACAATCACGATTGGTGGATGTTCTACCATGGATACGACAAGAACAACCCCCTAGGAAGGATGGTGTTCATGGACAAACTCTTATGGGACGATAACGGATTCCCTTATGTCGTGAGCCGCAAACCATCTTTTCACAAAACTCTCAACGCACCAGTCCTAAAACCCGCCGGAAACGGAGAGGAGAACTGATTTTTGAAATCGATATGGAGGAAAAACGATGAAAAAAACAACATTATTGATCATTACCACAGCCTTGCTTACCCTTTCCGGATGCGGAGGAAATGACGATGGAGAAATTAGTTTCGATGATTCCGGAATCACCTTCAAAAATGTCAATATCACTTTCTCTAACGTCATCACAGGAACCGACAATTCCTATCTAACCGCCTTAATCAATCAATTCAATCAAGAGTTCAGCGGCCAAATCAAAGTCGCCGCCAGCGCCGTTCAACCTGCCGATCTTTATGACAATCTGCCGACCACGACTTCCTATAAAAAGAATGCGGATGTCTGTCTGATTCATGCGGAGCGTGTGTTGCAATTCGCAGGGCAGAAAAACGAGGAGGGGACTTCGAAATACTTCCGAGAGCTAGAAGACATCATGTCGCTGGCAAGAATCAGCTTAAATGGAGAGGATTTCCCTGAACAAGTCTGGGCGAATATGAGATTGGATGGTCACCAATACGGCATTCCTTTCGATATGCATATGGCAGGAATCTATGTCAATAAAACCATTCTTTCGGAATTGGGATTGGGGATGCCCACCAATCGGGCCGAGATTGTCCATGCCGCCCAAAAAGCCATCGAAAAAGGCTATAAGGGTCTTCCGATTTCCACTGGATATCCGGATACTTATGCCTATATCAACGCTTATTTCAACTGGGGTGGAAAGCAAATCGTCGTAGAAGGGGAAGATGGTTTCGACCCCGAACAGAAATTAAGCGATGGCACCGTCGTTCCTGCCCAGCCTGGCCTTTATTACAAAGATGCGTGCTTCCATGCCGTCAAATCCTTCGGGCAACTCATTTTTGAGGATCATATCAGCGAAAACAAGCTGGCCGTGGATACCAATTTAAATGAATTCTTCAATGGTCGTAGCCTTTTCTGCCTCGATGGGATTTGGCTTTTAAGTGACGCGATCCGTTATAGCACCGCTCAGGATTTCGAATTGGGCGTGATTCCTGCCTCTACCTTGTATTGTGAGGAAAGCAACCCCGAATATACCGGCGATATCTACACCAATGGGCATATCTTCGTGATGCCGAAGAATAATATGGGTGGCGAAAAAACCGCCAGACAGCAAGCCTCGATGAAATTCATCAGCTGGATGTTAGAACATTCCGCCGATTGGGCGAAATCGGGCAAAATCGCCGCTTATCGGCCTGCTAGAGAGACGGAGGAATATCTAGCGATCCCCCATTTGGATGGTTTTGGCAGCATCGATAAATTCCGTTGCTTGCAAGCCAATCGTTACACCTATGCCGCCTTCTCTCCGTCACAACGGGTCAACACCTTTGTCTTGAATGCCGATAGCATGCCTAGCGATGAAGCCCTTCGCGAGAAAATCGCCGAATATTATAGCGAAGGCATTTCTCTCGTGAAATCGGACATTTCAGGTGGCAATTAAGCTAGAAAAAGGGGATCGGATGCGAGAATTGACTTTCGAGCAGCGTATTGAGGCGCAGAAGAGGAGCAGCAAAACGCGAAGCGTGCTTTCGCGTTACTCGACTGTTTTCCTCTTCTTCGGCCCCTATCTGTTTTTCTTTACGCTGTTTTTCTTATACCCCTTGATTCGAGGGTTCATTGATTCATTCTTTTTCTGGAATTTCGGCGACAGCGTCTCTGATATGCGTTTCGTTGGCTGGCAGAACTATCAGAATATTCTTTTCGAGAACCCCGATTTCCCCTTGGCCCATCAATGGTTCACCACCGGTTTGGGCCATACAGTCCTATTTGTCGCCTTGACGGTGCCGTTTTTGATCGTCATTCCTTTGATCATCGCCTTGTTGCTGAACAAGAAACCATGGGGCGAAAGCTTCTTCCGGGCCCTCTTTTTCTTGCCCAATGTCCTTAGCGTTGCGACCGTCTGTCTGATTTTTCGGTATGTTTTCAATTCCTCCATGGGGTTGGTTAGGAATTTCCCTTACCAATCGGATGTGACTTCGGCCTGGGTTGTCTTGGTCCTTACGACATTGTGGTGGACGGTAGGCAACAACATGGTCATTCTTAATGCTGGCTTAAAACAGGTCGATAAATCTCTTTACGAGGCCGCTTCCGTGGATGGTTGCAACCAATTCAAGCAAGTTTTCTATATCACGTTGCCTCAGATCGGCAATCAAATCTTGATTTGCACGATTACCACGATCATCGCCTCTTTCAACGTCTATGGTCAGTCCGCTTTGATTACCAACGGAGGCCCATTGGATGCCACGATGATGTTTATCCAAAGGGTCTTGCAATTCAAAAACAACCCTAGCGCCGGGACCGGCGGGGCGGGGGGTGCC
>OCTW011560539.1_pt1 | contig 17216 bp, 14 predicted proteins | sample 1539671 | NCBI WGS metagenome assembly OCTW01 (sample SAMN02144230, study PRJEB22623) | gut metagenome | biome: sheep rumen | host: Ovis aries | place: New Zealand
ATTTTATCGAAGTCTGGGTTATTGACTACCGTCGCGTGGAGAGAAAAAGGCAAGACCACCTATGCCTTAGAAGGCTCCGTCTTTATTGGTGGTGCCATCGTCCAATGGCTACGCGATCAGACCCGTTGGTTTGAGGACTCCTCTGATTCTGAATACTATGCGAGAAAGTGCAAAGACACGGCCGGCGTCTACTTTGTTCCAGCCTTTGTTGGTTTAGGAACCCCGTGGTGGGACGATGACGCCCGTGGCGCGATCTTTGGCCTTACCCGTGGCTCAGACCGTCATAACATCACCAGGGCGGCCCTAGAATCGGTTGCCTACCAATCCAAAGACGTCATCGAAATCATGAAGAAAGAAGCGCATCTTGACCTTCCCGCATTACGTGTTGATGGCGGGGCAAGCGCGAATTCGCTGATGATGCAATTCCAGGCCGATATTCTTCAATGCGAAGTCCATCTGCCTTCTTGCCTTGAGACAACGGCCCTTGGTGCGGCGTATTTCGCAGGCCTTGGGATTGGATTCTGGAAAGACATGAAGGATATTGAGGCTCATCACCTCATTGAGCGCATCTATCGTCCGGATATGGATCAAGAAGAGGCGGCAAGACGTTATCGCGGCTGGCTAAAAGCCATTGAGGCGACTCGTCTATTCAAAATCGAAGAATGACATATAAAATTGGGGCGAAAACCTGCTTCGTCCCTTTTTCTTTCGCCCTCTCCGTAAGATAATAATGATATGCGAAGAATGCGTCTTCTAAGACACGCGATTGTGGTGACTCCTTCTTGTAGGAAACCACTGTTTTTAGTCTACCGTCAATCCTATCCAGAAGACGACATCACCCTTTTGACATTAGAGGAATTGGAGCAGTTATTTCTCTATCGATATGATGACCGCGCGCTTCGTTACCTACTAGAGAAAGGAAAAGGCTATCAAGAGGCGAAAGATACCTTGAAGGCCATCTCCTATATCAAATTAAGAAAACACTATCAGCATCCTAGACTCGTTGAGCTTCAAAAGCTTGCTCAGGAACTGGTGGACCTAGGCTATCTATATAAAGATGAATACGCCAAGTACATGTTCAAAGATAAATACATCGTCTTGGATGGATACCAGGTTGGGAAGCGCATTTCCTATGCTTTAGATGATGTTCCCAATATCTGCATGACCTGGCTTCCAAATGAGGAAGATAATGAAAATTATCCGCGAATTGCAGAGTTTTCTCATATTTACGGCGAGTTGCATTATGTTTGCAATCGGATTGCTGATGACATTGCTCATGGGGTGAAGCCCGAAGATATTTTGATTTCTGGCTACAGCGAAGAATATCGTCTTCCACTTTCTTTGATGAGCAAGGCCTATGGTTTCACCGTTGCTCTTCCGTCTTCTGTTTCTCTTTATCAGTCTCGCCTAGGAAAAGCGTTCTTATCTTCGCTGGATGATTTAGATAGCATCGATGAAGCATCTATCACCGCCTGCTTGAACACATTAAGAGAGACCTTTGGATCTAACCCTAGTTTCTCTTCTTTGGTTCAGGTTGCTTTTGGCTTATGCTGCAATGGCATCGCCAAATCGAAGCAACTGCAGATCTACGAAGAAGCCCTGAAAGAGAAAAGAGAAGCCGCGACTTCCTATGAACATGCAGTAGGGCTGCTCAATGAGGATTTCCCATTGCCTGGCAAGCGGATTTACCGCATCGATTTCAACCTCAGCAATTCTCCTCGCGTCATCGGGGATAACGACTTTTTGTTCGATGAAGAAAAGAAAGAGCTCGGTATGCCTGTTTCGCTAGACTATAACCGTGAAGCCAAAGCGAACTTGCTTGCTTTCTTGCGTTCTCCTAGCGTTGTCTCGGTGAGCTACCATGCCCGTCATCTTAACAACTCCAAGAACCCTTCTTCCTTGATGGCGGCCAAAGAGAAAGACGTAAGTCCAACCTCCCCGATGCTCGTGTTACCCAAACCAACACTAGATTATGAATATTCCACTGAGTTCGCCAAAATCTGGAAAGCCTCGTTATTAGATGAGTATGAGCAATTCGGCGTGCTTGCTCCAGAACTCCATTATCTAGAAGACACGCTCGGAAAAGAAGCTGTCTATTCCAATGAGTTCGTTCATTTTGATGATGCGAATAATCTAAACGGGAAGCTCGTTCTTTCCGCTTCTAGCTTAGATACCTTCTATAAGTGCCCCTTCCATTATTTTTGCAAATACGTTTTGAAGATCGATGATACCGAGTCTTCATTCACTGCCTCTATCGGCACGATTTTCCATGCGGTCTTAGAGCATTATTACGATGCTGGTTTTAATCTAGAAACCGCTTATCAAAACGCGATCAAAGAAGAAGAAAATCATCGCGGCGAGCCTTTCTCTTCACGAGAAAGAGTATTGCTTGAAAACCTTTATGATTATCTAAAGGTCGATACCGAGTTCTTAGCCCGTCAGGATGAGCTCATGCATTCTCCTGAAAACGGAGAAAAATACAAAGTGGAATACCGCCGAGAATTCCATAGAACCATTCCGGTCCAGACAAATCTTGAGCTTACCGGCAGTGCGGACAAAATCATCTTGACCGAGAACGGAAAACAAAAATATGCCACTTTTGTAGACTATAAGAGTTATTCAAAGGTCTTTGATAAACGTTATGTCCCTTATGGTTTCTATCTCCAGTTACCTCTTTATGCTTATATGGCAAGCCGCTTAAAAGAGTTTGAAGAGTATCAAACGCTTGGCCTTTTCATCGCCCCAATCCTTCCGATTACCTTATATGGTCAAAAAGGAAAAACACTTCAGGAATTGCGGTGGAGCGGTTTGAAACTCAATGGGGTGTTCGTAAGTGACACCGAAGGCTTGGCCACCCTCGATTATGGGTGGATGGCGTCAGAAACCATCCTTGGGTGCAAATATGGCAAGAATGGGTTCGATGCAAGGAACGCTCACGTAGTAAGCCAGGATGAATTAGACGAAATCATCCGCATTGCAGAAGAGAAAATCGTCGAAGCGGCATCTAGAATTCGTTCTGGGGATTATCCCATCAGCCCAGTAAGCGTCAAAAACAAAGAAAACGCCTGTGATTTTTGCTGCTTCAAAGACGTTTGTTATCTCAAGATGGAACAAGTTCGTTATCTTACCCCATTAGATAAAGAAGAAGGAGGCGAGGAAGATGTCTAAAACCACTTCATTCCAGGCTTCCGCCATCAACTTCACGTATGGAAATTGCCTTGTTTCCGCCGGCGCTGGAAGCGGCAAGACTTTCGTTTTGACTCAGCGCATTTACAAACTGGTGAAAGAAAACATCTGCAGCCTCGATAAAATGCTCGTTTTGACCTTTACCAACAAAGCGGCATTCGAGATGAAACAACGTGTCCGAAACCTCATTGCAAACGACGAGGAGTTGAAATCGCTTTTGCCTCAAGTTGAACAAGCCGCCATCACGACTTTCGATGGTTTCGCATTGTCTTTGGTCAAAAGCTACCATTATGAACTAGGCATTGATGAAGACGTTAACATCGTCGATGATGCGTTGATGTCGGTACAACGCCGTCGCCTCCTTGATCAAATTCTAGATGCTCATTATCAGAAGGCGGATGAAGGAAATGACCCTGAATTTTTGGCGTTGGTTAAAGCCTACTGCGGCAAGAACGATAAATACATCATCAACTCCATTTTGAATGCCTATAGCCTTGCTGCCTTAAAAGCGGATAAGCGCGAATTCTTAGTACATTATTCTGAAAACCATTCTTCCGATGCGTTCTATGCAAACATGCTCGAACAATATGTTGCCCATATCCGTCAGCTTCTCCAAAAGATGGAAGAAGGATTCAGCCAATACTATGACGCTGATCAAGCGAATCTGGATGCCGCTTTCCTGCAAGAGCAATTTGGCAGTTGCGTTACCTATGATGATTTTGTGAAAGCCTTTGAAAACAATCCCTCTTTTCCAACCAAGCGGAGAAGGAAAAAAGGCGAAGAGGTTCCTGAAGACGAAATCGATAAGAAGCTCCGCGATGCATTGAAGAAGCAATACTGGGAAGCCGCCAAGCAATGCTGCGCTTACAAGACCAGTCAAGAATGCCTTGATTCCTACCGTTCTCTTAAGCCTTTCATGAAGACCATCTGCGAATTAGCAGTGGAGTTAGTCGACCTAGAATCCGCCTTCATGAAGAAGCATGCTTGCTATCGATTTGAGGATATCGCATATCTTGCTAGAACCCTTGCAAGAATGCCTCAAATTCGTGAAAAACTCTGCAAAACCTACTCTTTTATCATGGTTGACGAGTATCAAGATACCTCAGATTTGCAAGAGGATTTAATCAATTTGATCTCAACTGGAAACACATTCTTCGTAGGAGATATCAAGCAATCCATTTATCGATTCAGGAACGCAAACCCATCCTTGTTTGCTGATAAATTGAAGCGGTATGACGGCGGAGAAAACGGTACCGTGATTACTTTGCCGGATAACTTCAGAAGCCGCGAACAAGTCATCCGTGATATCAACGCGATCTTCGCTGACCTCATGTCAGATGATGTTGGAGGAGCCAACTATAAAGCCGGCCACGCTTTGGCGTTTGGCAATCATGACCTTTATGATGCAACTAGTGGCAACGAATCCTATGGCGTGAGCCTATATCGTTATCAGCGGGACACTCGTTTTGATGTGGCGGAACAAGAAGCAAGGCTTATCGCCGCCGACATCTTAAAGAAAATCAGCAATGGTTATCGCTTGGCTGGTGGAAGAAAGGCTTCCTATGGAGACTTCGCGATCCTTACTTCCAGCAAAACATCCTATGATCAATATCTCCGCGTGTTCAACGAAGCTGGCATCCCTTTGGCGGTCTCCAGTGCGATCGAGTTGAAAGAAGAACATGCTTATCGCATCCTTTCCAACATCCTTGAATTCTTGCTTTGCTTGATTCATCACCAAAACGATGTACGAGTGAAACATCTCTTCGCCTCCATTTCTAGAAGCTTTGTAATCTCGATGAGCGATGAAGAGATTTATCATCGCATCCAAGAGGAAACTTATTTAAAAGCGGACTGGGTGACTTCTCTTTCTGCTCGCGTTGAAGAACTCTCTAGGATGTCTTTGCCTGAGCTTTTCCATGAAATCATCTGCCAATTCGATATCGTTTCTAAACTCCCATCCGTTAAGAATGTATTGCCGAATTTCGAACGGATCGAAAGCCTTTATGAGGCGAGCAAAACCGGCGCATCCTTCGGGTGGAATCTTGAAGATTTCGTCACCTATCTAAAAGACTTGGATGATTACGATATTTCACTCTCCCAAGATATTCCTCCTTCTGATTCTGAAGCTGTGAAATTAATGTCAATCCATGCCTCAAAAGGTTTGCAATTCCCAATCGTTTATTTGCCTCAGCTTTCTTACAAATTCAAAGTTTCTGTTCCAGGAGAAAGTCAGTTGTTCTCCTATGATTTGGAATATGGGCTTTTGCTTCCGAACGTTGACGAAAACGGGCAAGGAGCGAATATTGCCTCAACCCTTCATGATGTCTCTGACCAAGAAGCGAATGTCTCGGAAAGAATGAGACTTTTCTATGTTGCTTTGACCCGCGCTGAAGAGGCTGCGATTCTTGTTGAATGCGAAGGCAAACTCGACGAAAACGGCAATCCATCACGGACGATTTTGGACTCCGTCTCCTCTTCGAAAAAGTTCTCGGACTTCCTTTCATTCATCCAAGCTCCTCTGCCTTCTTCTCACGTTGAAGTCGAAGCGCTTCACCCCATCGTCCGAAGTGGTCTGAATCAAGAAAGAACGTTGTCATTCAAATCTATCACCAATGAAGCGGTGGCCATTCCACCTGCAATCCGACCATCGAAAGAGATTCAAGGCAAGGTGGACGAGGGTGCCTTGGTGTTCGGTACGCGATTGCACCGACTTCTCGAATTAACCGATTTGCATCGAAAAGACGTTTCGTGGATCGTTGATCCAAAAGAGCGTGCGATCATCAAAAAGGCCATTGATTTGCCACTTTTATCAATTCCTGAAGAGGCGGATGTTTATAAAGAATATCAATTTATCGATGACTCAGGGCAAGTTGGCATCATCGACTTATTGCTCATTTATCCTGATAAAGCAGTCATCGTGGATTACAAAACAAGCAATATCAACGACCTTTCTTATGACAAACAAGTCAAAGCGTATGCCTCTTATGTGAAGAAGACTTTCCATAAGCCGGTTAGGATGCATTTGCTTTCTATATTGAAAGCAGAGACTCGCGAAGTATTGTGATTCCTGTATAATGACGACGTGGAAAACCCCAACCTCATTGATTTTGAAACCTTTCAGCAACTGCTAAAGAACTGGAATGTCCCAGAATCTTTTGATGTGCGGTTTCTTTACGATACCTACGTCTATGCCGCCGAAGGTGTCTCCTCGATGTCGGATGAGTCTAGTTTCGTTGCTGGACTTGGTTTTAACTCGCTTCAGGTCATCCTTTATTTGATCAACGAACATGGCTTCTATCTTTCCACCCATCCTGACCGCCAGCAGAAGGACTTGATAGAGGATGAAGAATACCAGAACTTCCTCGCTTCGGTCGCGTTAGATAAATATTTTACCAATGAGCATCTTGCTTATCGCATGGGCTCTTTGACCAATCGTTTCTCTCCAGCGATGTCGACGATTGATTTGTATTTGAATTTCATCCTCGGCATGCTCTCTCGTTATAAGCAGGGCAACCCCAGCCAAACCTTGATCGTTGACATCATGAACAAAGGTTTTCAGGTCTCTAAATGTGTCGCCTCGTTACTAGAAGGCGGCTATGAGACCGAAGCGTTTTCCACTTGGAGGACGTTACATGAAAACGAATGCATCCTTCACGTGCTTGTTAAATATGGCCCGAAGGTCATGGAACGTTATTTGAAGCACATCCGTTATGGTATCGCCTTTAGAGGTGGCCTCGCCACCAAAGAAGAGACGGATGAAGTGTTCGTCGAGATCAAGGCCACAATGAAAGAAATCGGCCTTAAGAGCAAAGACATGAAGCGTTTCATTGAATATGGTTGGCTTCTAGGCGTTCCTGATGTCATGAAGCAAGAAGGCTTCAAGTTCAATTTCCGCGATGGCGTTCAGCGTGTCGCGGGATTAAGGAATTACTCAAAGGTCTACGAGATGTCTTCCGAGGTTGCCCATTCCTCCCCGGTCCTTATCTATTCTAGGAAGAATTATTTCTACTCGATTGCAATACTAAATCTCTATGAATCCTTCCTTCGCTTAGAGAAGATCTTCACCTCTTTGTATATGTCGACGGTTTCAGAAGAAGAACGCGATCGTTATATCCGTATGCGTAAGCTCTATTATTGGGAGGTTATGGCGGCATATGAGCAAGAAAAGATTCGTTTCAATAAGATGCAGCCAGCTCAGCCAAAACAAGTGGAAGAGCAGCCTACGGAAGAAGAATAAAAGAATGATCGGCTTCGGCCGATTTTTCAATAACCCTGCAAAACCCGCTTGGATCAATAAAAAAGAAGCGGGTTTTTTCCGCTTCTATCGATTTGAGATGAAGTGTTCCTTATACGTCTGCGTAGCAAGAGCCGCCGATGAATTCTCTCATCAAAGAGTTGGATGGAACCCATTCATCCTCCATGGAGATGAAGAACTTCAACATACGCATCAAGCGTTCAGCAGTTGGGAAGCAAGGAGATTCCTCTGGAATTTTGCTAAGCAACGGCATCGCGTATTTCTTCATGACGGGGAGCTCATAAGAAAGCATGGAGTTATAAACATAATCGCAGCCTTCTTGGGTATCATAGATCCAACGGAACTCGCCGCGTCTGACGCTTGGCCACATCAAGATGGTCTCTTCGGCCGATGCGTTACGGAATTTGAAGTCACGAACGATACGTCTGATCAAACGAAGATCGGTAAGGGAGACCGGGGTGTGGTCATCCAAGTTCATCTGAGCTTGTGGAGAGATGAAAATTTTGAACTTCGCGGACTTTGGAATGTCGATGGTCATGCGATCGTTGAGAGCGTGGATGCCTTCAATGATGATTGGCTCATTCTTTCCGATGCGAAGGGTTCTTCCTTCAACGCGATGCCCAAGTTGGAAATCAAATTTCGGAAGGGTGACGGTTTCGCCGTTGATAAGGTCGAGCATGTTCTGGTTGAACAAAGCGATATCCAAGGCTTCGATGGATTCAAGGTCTGGTTTGCCATCCTCATCCACTGGGACTTTGGATTTATCTAGATAATAGTCATCCAAAGAAATACGGACTGGTTTGATGCCACGGCTAAGTAATTCGATGCGGAGACGGTTGGCGAAGGTGGTCTTGCCAGAGCTCGATGGCCCAGCGATGCAGATCAAGGAGATTTGATCGATATCGTCTTCGATGCGTTGGCCAAGTTCGCAGAGCATGCGGTTGTGTCTGGCTTCATTCAAGTTGATGAAGTCGATCGTGCCGGAACGTTCGATTTCTTCGTTGATGGCAGCGACGGTGTGAGAGCCAACAATCTTTGCCCAGGCATGAGATTCTCTGAGGGTGCGGGAGAAGGTAGGCGCATCTTTGAAGGCTGGGATTTTGCCGCCTTCCTCAGCTCTTGGATATTGAAGCAAAAGGCCGGGGGAATAAAGACGGATGATGAAATCTTTCAAATAGCCGGTAGAAGGAAGCATGCGGGAATACATGTAATCCATATATTCAGCGCAGGAATAAAGGTGAGCGGTCTTCTCAGGGCGATACTTGAGCATTCTTAATTCGTCGTCGAGGCCGTGCTCTTTGTAAAGTTGGGCCGCTTCTTCGCGAGAAAGGATGTGACGAACGAGGGGGTAGTCCGCTTTGATGATGTTGTTGACTTCCTCTTTGATGGTCTCAAGCATCGCGTTATTGGCAACGCGCGCTCCATCGACAATGTGGATGGCGACAGAACGGGAAACGTTATAAGCGAATCTGATCTTTAATTCTGGATAGCGTCTAGCGAACGCCATGGCGACGACGTAACGGAGCGAGGCTTCATAAACTTTGACTGCTTCTGGGTCGGTCAGGTCAAGCATCTCGACTTCAGCGTCAGCGGAGATAGGATAAGTAAGCTCGCGAAGACGATGGTTGACGCGTTCGCAGATGAACTTTCTTTCTTCTGGATGATAGCCAAAGTCATTCATGGCCTCGGCCATCACGACTTTGTGATCATACTCTCGGCGGATGCCGTTGCACGTGATAGTGATTTTCATAGTTGTGGGACTCCTTTGTTGGGTTAAAGCCCGATAATATACTTTGAAAGCGGTTACATTGCAAGAAACAACTACACTTTTTACAAATTTGGGATCGGAAGGGCTATTGCCTATATATTATGAGACAAGAACAACATTTCAAAAAGGAAACTTAAGGGTAAAAAATCTTTGGTAAAAAGGGGCTTTCTTTTTTTAGACATAAGGTACAATGTTGGGAAAATAAGCGAGGCAAAAAATGAAAAAGGTTCTTGTCGTTGTAGACTTCCAAAACGATTTCGTGGATGGTGCGTTTGGCTTTCCAGGCGCGGAATCTTTAGAACCGGTCATTGCTGGTCTCGTGAAATCCTATGAGGCGGCTGGACATGATGTCATCTTCACCAAAACCGTTCATCCCAAGAACTATTTAGAGACCAAAGAAGGGAAAGAGGTTGGCGTTGCTTTCTGCGTCGCTGGCAGCGGTGGCGAGGAGTTTTATGGCGGCATCAAGCGTCTTGCTAGCCGTCATGTCATTTTTGAGAAGAACACCTTCGCTTCGGCTCGTCTAGAACAATACCTCTTCTCCCATCCTCATGATGAGGTTGAATTCTGCGGCCTTGATCTCGCTAACTGCGTCCTCGCTAACGCAGAAGCTTTAAGAAAGAGTTGCCCATCCGCGAAAATCAGAATCTTGTGCAAAGCCTCAGGTTGCGCCGATCCAGCCATGAAAGAGAGCGCGATGGAAAAAGCCAAAGCGGCTCAAATCGAGATTGTGGAGTAATCCGACAGGGTTTTGCAGGGTTTTTCAGTTTTCTTTACATTCGCATTTTGCTCCAACCATCTGGTCCAGTTTCTCCTCCAGATGGTTTTCTTTTTGCATTTAAAGTGCCTAAAAATATCGCGCACAAGCGTTAATGCGCGTATAATCTTCGCGTATGAAGGTTTTGGATTGGTACAACAACACCACGGAGATGAAGAAGAACCTGTTCCTTCTGACCATCATCGGGTTATTAGGCCTTGCCGTGACCTCCATTTTCTTTTTCATGAACAATCCTGGCGTTCCATTCGGTTGGGCGCTTGGAACCATGATCGAAATCATTTGCTATATCACCATCGCGAAAGGGACATCATTCCTTCTTGATCCGAACAAATTGAACCGGAAAAGAAGTTTGCTAGCCCCTTTGTTTATGATTCTGAGACTTCTTCTTTACGCCGGCGGCCTCGTCCTTGCGGCATTCGCGACTTATCGCTGGGGAAGCATGTCCAGCTCCTATTTGAACTTCTGGGCTCTATTTGCCGGATATATGCCTCTCCCCGCCTTGTTGCTCTTCACGACCATTTACCGCTTGAAAAAACAGCCAGCTGAGACCAAACCAGCAGTGGAAGGAAAAGAAGATAAGGACGCGGAAGAAAATGATTGACGTCACAAGATTCTATTCCAACCCGCTGCAGGACATGATCGACCGCTTCGCCAATACGGATTGGTCGCATCCTTCGATTTCAGGACCCGTCATCTCCTCGCTGATTATCATGGCTCTTGTTGCCGTGCTTTTCATTATCATTGGCATTATGGCGGCTCGTCATGATCCGCTTAAGCCAAGCAGAGGCTTGCTTTTATTGGCCGAGACATTCGTCGACTGGGTGGAGAATTGGGCCCGTGGCATCATGGGCAAGAATCCGCGCAGCTGGCCAGGCTATTTCCTTTGCTTATTCACCTATTTATTCCTGAGCTTCATTTGGTCCATTACTGGGCTTCCATCCACCATCGACTATCTTTTGATTCCGTTCACCCTCTCCATGGTTATGTTCATTTTGATTCAAGCCACTGGGCTTCGTTATCAGAAGTGGCGGTATTTCCATCGCTATATCGAACCGGTTCCGATTTGGCTGCCGATCAATCTCATCACCATGTGGACGCCTTTGATCTCGACCGCTCTTCGTATGTTTGGCAACTGCTTAGCGGGCTCGGTCGTCATCGGACTTGTGAACTGGGGCTTCAAGAACCTTTCGTTCAACATCTTCTCCTTTATGGGAGGAGACATCAATGGACCCGCAGGCATTTGGCTTGGCCCAGCGCCGATCGCGGTTCTCAATCTCTATTTCGCCTTATTCTCCGGGTATATTCAGACCCTGGTTTTCGCTTCTTTGTCGGCCGTTTGGATCGGGCAGGAAATGCCAGAAGACGACCCGATGGGAACCGATCGCCAGGTCACCCGCGGGAAAAAGGTAGCAAAATAAGAATCCATTAGGAGGTCAATACAATGGGTTTGATTCAGAATTTGCCATTATTGGCAGAGTCCCTTCAAGGACAACTCGGCGCGATCGCCATCGCAGCCGCTATCGCCGTCTTCACCGGCGGATTCTCTTCTTTGGGCGAATCTTGGATTTGCTGCCACGCCATCGACGGCATGACCCGCAATCCAGAGCAGCAAGGGAAGCTTCAATCCACGATGATTCTCGCGGTCGCTCTTGATGAATCCTGCGCGATTTACGCTTTGATCGTCGCCATCATGATCATCTTCGTCCTTGGCTCAAAGATCGCTTAAGGAATGATTTCAAGCTACGGAGTGAATCCACCAAGATGAAACGTCGCAGTTTATTCATCGTTGCCCTGACTTTCTCCGCAGGCTTGCTTTCGTCTTGCCAAGGGTCGCCATTTTCTGAAAGCGACTTCAACAACAAACTCTTCCCCAACGGGGTTTGGGATCTCGTCATCCAACTTGCCGCGTTTGTCATTCTTCTCGTCATCGTTTTCTTCCTTGGCTACAAGCCATTAAAGAAAATGCTCGACCGCAGAAAATCTTACGTGCAAGGGCAACTAGATGAAGCGGAGAAGGCTAAAAAATACGTCTCCGAAGCAGAGGTCCTAGCCAAACAAGAAATCCAAAAAGGAAAGGAAGAGGCAACCACCATCATCGCAGAAGCCAAAGCCCAAGCCAACGCCGAGGCCACGGCCATCATCAACGAAGCCAAAGCGCAGGCTAGCGCAAGGCGACTTGCCGCGGATGAAGAAATCCGCCTCGCTCAGGAAGCGTCGAAACAAGAAATCCGCCAGGAGATCATCGACGTCGCCATGCAAGCGAGCAGCCATGTGCTTGGCAGGGAAGTCAATTCCGAAGATGATCAGCGCATGATTGATGAGTTGCTGCAATCCTTAGACGGAGGGAAATAAGCATGAACGACCTGCCTTCTAGTTACGCTCAAGCCTTATTCTCTTTGTGCAAGGACAAGGCGACACGAAAAGCCTATGCGGAGGTTTTGAAATCCCTACGTGATCTTTTCAAGCAAGAAAAAGACGTGATGGTTTTCCTTTCCTCGCCTGATTTCAGCGAGGAGGAAAAGATGTCCGTTTTGCAAAAAGCCTTGCAAAACCAGGATAAACTTACCCATCTTTTGCCCTTTATGCGTACGGTGATCTCGCATCATCGCATCTCGTCTTTTTCTAGTATCGTCGATGCTTATGTCTCTTTGGTCAACGAAGAGCTCGGCATTCTAGAAGGCTATGTTTATTCCTCATCCAAACTCACTCCAGCTCAACTCGATGCTCTGCAAAAAGGCTTTTACAAAAAGCTTGGCAAAGAGGTTGTGCTCAAAAACATTTTAGACCCCACGTTGCTAGGCGGCGTGAGGGTCGCCCTCAATGGGAAGGTCTATGATTCTTCCGTCAAAGGAAGACTCGAAGAACTTCATCATCATCTCAACCAAGGAGGCAACTCGTTATGAAAATCGACTCCAAAGAAATCGCTTCTTTGATCAAAGCCCAAATACAAGGCTATGAAAGTCGCTTGGAAGCCAAAGACGTCGGAACCGTTATCTCGGTAGGGGACGGCATCGCTCTTTGCTATGGCCTAGAAAAAGCCATGCTTGGAGAACTTCTTGTTTTCCCTCATGACGTATATGGCATGGTCATGAACCTCGACCGCGAAGACGTCGGGGCCGTTTTGCTTGGCTCTGACCGTCTGATTATGGAAGGCGATTCCGTCAAGCGCACTGGCAAGGTCGTCGAAGTTCCTGTCGGCGATGGCCTTTTGGGCCGCGTGGTCAACTCCCTTGGTCAGCCACTAGATGAGAAAGGTGAAATCCCTTATACCAAAACCCGTCCGATTGAACGTATCGCCCCTGGCGTCATGACCCGTAAATCGGTTGATACCCCATTAGAAACAGGCATCAAAGCCATCGATGCGATGATCCCGATCGGCCGTGGTCAGCGTGAGCTGATCATCGGTGACCGTCAAACTGGCAAAACCGCGATTGCTCTAGACGCGATCATCAACCAAAAAGGCAAAGATGTGAAATGCATCTATTGCGCGATTGGACAAAAGAACTCTTCGGTCGCCTCCTTAGTTGACCGTCTTGCCCAGATGGGATGCATGGATTACGTGACGGTGGTTTCTTCTTCCGCCAGTGAAGCCGCCCCGTTGCAATATATCGCTCCATTTGCCGCCATGGCGATGGCGGAAGAATGGATGGAACTTGGCCAAGACGTCCTCATTGTTTTCGATGACCTCTCGAAACACGCGGTCGCCTATCGCACCTTATCGCTTTTGCTTAAGCGCGCTCCAGGACGTGAAGCATATCCAGGCGACATCTTCTATTTGCATTCCAGACTGCTGGAACGTGCTTGCCGCTTGAACAAGGATTTCGGCGGCGGTTCCATCACGGCTTTGCCGATTGTCGAAACCCAAGCCGGCGATATCTCGGCTTATATTCCTACCAACGTTATTTCCATCACCGATGGTCAGATCTTCTTGATCACCGATTATTTTGCATCCGGTCAACGCCCCGCCATCGATTCTGGCTTCTCAGTATCTCGCGTGGGTTCTTCCGCTCAATTCAAGGCGATGAAGCAAGTCGCTTCTTCTTTGAAGATCGAGCTTGCCTCTTATCGTGAGATGCTTTCCTTCAGCCAATTCGGCTCAGACTTAGACGCATCCACCAAGAAGATCCTCGCTCATGGTGCGGTTTTGATGGAAACATTGAAGCAAAAGCAATATGCCCCATATCCAATGTGGAAACAGGTGGTGGAGCTATTCGCGGTCAAAAACCGTTATTTGGATGAACTCGAACCGTCCAAAGTCAACGTCTGGCTTAGCGGTTTGGATGATTACGTAGAAAACAATCATCACGCGATTATCGATGAACTCAACGCTAAGAAAGCGTTTGATGACGCCTTGACCGCAGCGTTAAAAGAAGCCATCGAGGCCTATATTGCAAGGAGGTAATGAATGTCCCTTGGATTGAATAAAACCAAACGTCGCATTGCCTCGGTTAAATCGACCCAAAAGATCACCAAGGCAATGGGCATGATCGCATCGGTGAAGCTGAAGCGGTGCAAAGACCGCTTTGACGCCAGCGAGCTTTACCGTGGCCGCGTCAGGGAACTCATTTCCAAGTGCTTTTATTACGCCAAAAACCCATCGAAGAGATTCACGCAGGCCAAAGAAGGCGCGAAGGGGACCTTATTCATCGTTATCACCAGCAACCTCGGATTATGCGCTGGGTATAACTCGAATCTCCTCAAGTACGCCCGTACGTTGATTGATCCGAATAACGATGGCCTTCTTCTTGTCGGAGAGAAAGGAAAGCATCATTTCAGCAGGGACGAGGCCTTCCAAGAATCCATCGTCAACCTCAGCGATATTGGCCTAGGAGCCTCTTATCGAGAGTGCTTCAAGTTTGCTTTCGAGCTGATGAGAATCTGGGAAAAAGCTCGTTACGAGAAAATCGAATTGATTTACACCCATTATGTGAATTCGCTTCGATTTGAGCCAGCTTCTGCAAGGTTATTGCCAATTTCGCCTGAAGTTGAGCTTCCTGATTATGAAGCTTATTGTCCACCGATCATCGAACCGAAAGCGGAACAGGTGTTGAATCGACTGCTCCCATATTACCTAGCAGGAAGCTTCTATAACTACTTATCTGAATCTGAATTATCCGAGCAATCCGCAAGGCGCATGGCCATGGATAACGCCAACGACAACGCCGATGAATTGCTCGACAAACTTACCATCGAATACAACAAAGCCAGACAGACCGCGATCACTCAGGAAATCGTTGAAGTCGTATCTGGTTCTAGCAACGCTTAGCAGGAGGGAATGCCATGGAAACGAAAACCAACCCCGCATTGATCGGCGAGATCGTGCAAGCCATTGGGCCTGTCATCGATGTTCGCTTTGAGGAGAAACATCTCCCCGAGATTTTGACCGCGCTTCATATTCCTTTTGATAACGGCAAACGTTTGGTCGTGGAAGTTATGCAGCATGTCGGCGATGATGTGGTCCGCTGCGTCGCAATGGGCGCGACGGACGGCATTGTTCGCGGCATGAAGGCAATCAACACCCAATCCCCAATCACCGTTCCCGTTGGCAAAGAAACGCTAGGGCGTATGTTCAACGTGTTAGGCGAACCAATCGACGGGAAAGGCGAAGAGATGTTTGAGAACTCTCCCCGCATGCCAATCCACCGTCAAGCACCGGCATTCTCAGATCAAAACGTCTCCCACGAGATTCTAGAAACCGGAATCAAGGTCATCGACCTTCTTTGCCCTTATGTCAAAGGTGGCAAAATCGGTTTGTTCGGTGGGGCAGGCGTTGGCAAAACTGTTCTCATTCAGGAATTGATCTTCAACATCGCTCAAGTTCACCAAGGAACCTCTATCTTTGCTGGTGTTGGTGAGCGTAGCCGCGAAGGTAATGACCTCTATTTTGAAATGAAGGAATCGGGTGTTTTGAAACAAACATCCCTTGTTTTCGGTCAGATGAACGAACCACCTGGAGCTCGTATGCGCGTCGCGCTTTCTGGCCTAACCATGGCTGAGTATTTCCGCGACCACGATCATCAAGACGTGCTTCTTTTCATCGATAACATTTTCCGTTTCACCCAAGCTGGATCGGAAGTATCCGCGTTGCTTGGGCGTATGCCTAGCGCGGTTGGCTATCAGCCAACGCTCGCTACCGAAATGGGCCAGCTTCAGGAACGCATCACGTCTACGCGCGATGGGTCTATCACTTCTGTCCAGGCCATCTATGTCCCGGCCGATGACTTTACTGACCCGGCGCCAGCAACGACCTTCTCTCACCTTGATGCGAAGACCTTGCTTGACCGTAATATCGCTTCTTTAGGCATCTTCCCAGCGGTTGATCCGCTTGAATCCTCTTCCAATGTTCTTGATCCTAACATTGTCGGCGAGGAGCATTATGAAGTCGCTCGTGGGGTTCAGAAATTATTGCAGCGATACAAGGAGTTGCAGGATATCATTGCCATTCTTGGTATTGATGAACTCTCTGACGAAGACAAGGCAGTCGTCAATCGGGCAAGACGCGTCCGTAATTTCTTGTCGCAGTCTTTCCATGTCGCGGAAGCCTTCTCTGGGAACAAAGGCGTCTATGTTCCATTAAGCGAAACCATTCGTTCTTTCAAAGAAATCCTCACTGGCAAATATGATGCCCTGCCAGAGTCGGCGTTCTTATACTGCGGAACGATTGAAGACGTTGTGAAGAAAGCGGAGACTCTATGAGCAAGATACACCTTCAAGTCATCACACCGATCGGCGTGCTCTACGACCAAGACGTAGATATGTTTTTGGTGCCGACTGATAAAGGTCCGCTTGCAATTTCTCCTCAATACACTACATTGATAACAGCTTGCCTTCCCTTCGGCGTACTAAAAACAGTCACTGATGGGAAACCGAATTATTTCGCGATGTTCGGCGGTTTTTTGGAGGTTACACCAACGGGCGCCAGGCTTTTAGCGGATGATTTAGAAGATGGATATTCCATCGATATGGCAAGAGCGATCGCGGCGAGGGACCGCGCTCAAGATCGCATTGTACGAGCGGATGAAGGAACGGATATCCTCCGTGCGCAGGCTGCGTTATATCGCGCGCTTGCTCGAATCGATGCCAAAGAAAAATCAGAAGGAGGCAAATAAATGAACTATGTCTTTATCTCCCCAAATTATCCGACGATTAATTACAAATACTGCCAAGCCTTGGCGGCTCGGGGAATCACGGTATTAGGTGTTGGAGATACCCCATACGATGCTTTGGAC
>OCTW011577282.1_pt1 | contig 17192 bp, 42 predicted proteins | sample 1539671 | NCBI WGS metagenome assembly OCTW01 (sample SAMN02144230, study PRJEB22623) | gut metagenome | biome: sheep rumen | host: Ovis aries | place: New Zealand
CCCTTGCCCCTTGCCCCTTGCCCCTTGCCCCTTGCCCCTTGCCCCTTGCCCCTTGCCCCTCATTTTTGTGTTGCAATCCGTGCATGGTGTCTGCCAGGGCAACAACTTATTCATGTTCATCTATACAGTGATTACTAAATCTATGTTCGTCTATATGCGCAGGTCAATGGCCTATACCGGACAAAGTGCATGTTGTCCACGCCGCCGCGCGTATCCTATACAATTGTTTGGTTTTGTAGTGTATTTCATACACTTTTAACATTCGTTGTTCTCTATTTCGACGCAATTTTTCATTGTCATTTTTGCCGTTTGCGCAGGTCAACATTATTTTTTGTTTTGCATAATTTACTTTTTTAGCCGTTCGTCGTATCTTGACATTGCGGCGTTTGACCGCCGCCGCAACCCTACCCGCTACGGTCACGAATGGAGATGGACACCATGACGAACACGAACACGAACGCACTGCAAGCCCTCATTACCCGTAAGCTCGAAACCGTATTCGCGGACGCGGTGAACGCCGCCGTTGCTAGCGCAATCGATGACGCGCTCGACGCCGCTATCGAAACCGCAATTGGTAACGCGGTTGCGGACATGTTCGCCGCGCCCGCCGCGCCCGCGCCCGTTGATGCTACGCCCGCCGCGCCCGCCGCGCCCGCGCCCGTTGATGCAGTCGGTAGCATGAAAAACCTCGACGGACGTTTGAGCGTCAACGCTATGAAATGGGTTGCTGTCCGCAATCACCTTGATGCTAAATGCGCGTTCACCACGCGCCAATTGCACTACAGCGACGCGGACGGGCTTTATATCTCCATGGATAAAAAGCACGTCTCGCTTGCAATGTTCGCGCCTTACAGTGCGGGCATACTGCGCAATACGCAAGACGCCGCAAAAAAAGACGCCGCCCGCATGAACGGCGAAAAATCCATCGACGCGCCCGCCGCCGCGCCCAAAAAGCGCGCCGCCGATAAACCCGCGCCCGTAACCGTGCAACTCACAAAGCGTGCGCTACGTCTCGCCGACAACGCAATCTCGCGCCTTAATGAGCTGCAAATCGGCGTGACGGTTGAAACGCGCAAGAATTGGCTCATCGCCAATGAGCGCGATAATAACGGGCATAAGACGGGCAATAAGTGCGCGACGTGGATTTGGCTCAATATCAATGACGGTATCACTGAAGATGACGCCCGCGCCGCCGTTGAATTCCTACCTGCGGGATGGGCGTATAGCAAGAAACGCCACGCATACAAGCGCGTCACTGATGCATGCATCATTGATGGCGGTATCTGCTAGCTAGCATGTCGATGTGGGATGCATCCCCTCGTAGCGCACTAGAGATAGTGCGCTACGGGACGGATACACCGTCACAGCTACGGGATGGACACTAGCATGAGCCTTATAAGCGGGCGCAAGCTAGAGCACATCTCGAGGTAGGTACTCACAATACGCGTGAGGTACTACGGAAACGCGGCGCAATACGAGCGCACGCGTTCACCGAATCGCCACGCAATACGAGCACGGCGAGACGGTCACAAACACCAGATGCAAGCTACGTGAATACGAACGTAGAGCCGCCAAAACTCAACGCCAATATGAGACGTTGAGCGAGTAACGACGGGCAAACGGTCATAGATGGGACGGTTGCGACAAAGCGATAATGCGCGAGACAGTGACACTCACGCCCATGAGGTCGAGCGCAAAAACCGTAGAGTCGGTGTTCCACCGGAGCACGAAACAACACCTAGAGGATAGTCGAAACCTCGATGCATAAGCGATTAAATGTGCGCCAGGGCACGGCGCATATCGAAAACGAGGGCGGGTAAGGTTGAGGAGCCTAGCCTACACAACGAAGCTCACATCGGCGATGACCCCACAGTGATCTAGATTGGCGAATCCAGAGCGTGTACTAACGAAGCACGGTGCAAGCGAATGGCAGCTTGCAACGGCGAGCCGCGATGCTCTATAGAGCATACGAAAAATCCGACGGGCAAGGTACATGACCGTAAAAGCGAGATATCGCATGACCCCATCAACCCATACACGAGCACGGTAAATCACGAGCCACGAAACCGAAACGTTATGCCCGATTGCTCAATAAGCGAGCAACGCAAGTATGTCCTATGCCATTAACGAGCCGATGAGGTCGAGCGGCGCATAGAAACGTGACGAGCCGAGCGAGTGAAACCTAGTGACAGTAGGTAGTGCATGCGCTCTAGCGAGGGTGAAGAGTGCTAGAGCGCGTGTAGCTACGCTAACTGGCGAGTAAACCAACGACCACGAGGAGGTCACCATGAGCACCAAGACTTGCATCATCGAGGGCTACGAAATCAATTACGAGCCCGTATTCATCGAGCACTACCGCACCGGACATATCGGGTGCGAGTTCGAGTGCGGTACCTGCGACGGCGCGAGGTGCGAGCGTTGCCACGAGGTATGGCGAGTTGTCGAGAGCCGTTACAAAGAGGACCGTCTTGAGACGGTTTGGCACCGATTCGACAACGGTGAGGACGCCAGGGAATACGCGGACGGAATCGAAGTTCTCGACGAGCTTGAGAGCGAGTGGTTGTAGCCCGAGCCGAGCGCCCAGCGCTCGCCCTCTGAGGAGGGCGAGTAGGTAGGCACTCTACCGAGAAATCCCAACAACGAAAGATTGGAGGTGTCCCATGAGCGACGAGCTTTTCGAGCTGGTCTGCGCCGCTATCGAGAGCGGCGAGTCCAACATCATCGACTAGGCAACGAGCCTAGTCGAGCCGAGTAACCCCACGCCATAGACCGAGGGAGGTCAACCATGAGTTACAACCCCGAAACCCCGAGTCCGAGCCTTGTCCGTTACGAAAATGCCCACAAAAGCGTCGAATGGCTCACCGAGCACGAGCGCAGCGTTTGGAGCACCTACGCGGATGTCGCCGCCGTAGTTGCCGTCGAAGCGTTCGAGCAGACGTTCGCCTACATCAATGGCGAGAAATACGACGAAAGCGGCGAGCTTGTGAGCCGCTACGACTTCAGGACGCCTCACAACGGCGTACTGAGCTAAGAGAGAGGATTAAAGATGCTAGCAGCTATCGCCCTAACCGTTGCGGCGAGCTTCGCCGCAAACGTCCCGACAATTGTCCCGACAATTCCCGAGCCCGTTCCCGAGCCTGTTGTCGAATACGTCGAGGCTGTCGAGGTCGTCGAGACCGAGACGCTGCCGCCGTGGTGCGACCCCACCGAGTACGTCGGCGATGTCGAGTGCGCGGCATGCGGCAAGCGCATCGACACCTACCATCTGGCGCTTGACTATGCAGGCGTTGAGTGGGTGGAGCTTTGCGACGAGTGCTTCGAGGGTGCCAAGCGCGACACCATCGAGAACTACCGCGAAGAATATGACGCGTTTTGGAGCGATCAAGAGCGCGTCGATGCGTGGGAGTACGAACAATACCGTGAAACGAGCATCCGATTCTAGAGAGGAGAACTGCACATGCAAGAACACGACATGCCACTTGCGCGAGCATACCGCGCCAAACGGCGAGCCGAAATCAAGGCGATGCGAGCGCGGCGCCGAGCCGACGCGGTAACGCAGTTCATCGCCGCAATCGCCCTGCTTGCATTCGTTCACATCGTTGGACAGTGCATCTTGGGCCTGTTCTAGCAACAACGCCCCTTACGGGGCGCTGCCACCCTCAACCGAGGGCAAATGTAAACGGGCGACGTTAGCTTTGGCGAGTGACCGCCGCCCACGAGTGGAAGGATACCACACCATGAGTAAGAACACGTTTGAAGTCACCATCGACGCGAAGATGATTCTTGCGGCATACGATGTGCCGAAGTCAAACAAGAAGGAGCTTTCGTATCGTCCGATTCTTGACGCTGTGAGCGTCAAAGTTGACAAGGACGGTCGATGGGAGCTTGCAGCAACCGATTCCTACAAACTGGTTATCGTGAATGCCGGATACGTCGGCGGCAAGAACGCCGCGTATCAGTTCACGGTGCCGAGTGAGGCAATCGCGGACTTCAAGGCGAAAGAAACGCTCACGTTCGCACTGTCTGACAAGTACGAGGTTACGAGATTCGCGAACGGTCGAGCCGTGACGAGCGAGTTCAACCCCGTCGACGGTACGTATCCCCTCTACGAGAACCTCATCCCCAGCGATCTGAAAAGCGGTTGCTACCGATACAGCAACAGTATCAACGCGAAGCATCTGAGCGTCGTCTGCAACGTCGTCGAAAAAATCTGCGGTAAAGACACGCTCATCGAGTGGACGAGCTGCGAGGGCGAACTCCTCAAGCCCGTCGTCGGTATCGCGAAAAGGGACTATATCACGGTAACGGTAATCGTGATGCCAGTGAAGAACGACACCTCATCGTTTGGAAAGAGCGCTCCACAGTCCGTTAACGACAAGGAACTCAAGAAACTGCGAGAAGAAATCAAGCAACTCGAAGCAAATAAGGAGATGTTCAAAGAGATGTGCGACAGCCGAGACAAGATAATCGCCGAGCTTGAAGCACGGCTTAAGGCGAGCGAATCCAAGGACGAGCACCCCGAGGTCAACCCCGAGGTCAAGGACGCCACGCCCGATGTCGTCGGAATCGACGTGACGCCGCTCACGTCGCTCAAGGGCGAGCACGTCTGCATCACGGGGTCGTTGCCCGGCATGACGCGAGAGATGGCATTCGACCGCTTGAAGCAACACGGCGGCATCCCATCGAGGAACTTCACCAAAAAGACCACGGTATTCGTGACGGGCGACGAACGACGCACGAACAAGCGGATTGCTTGCGAGAAGGCAATCGCGAGCGGTCATCAGGCGGTGCGCATCGTGAGCGCCGCCGAGTTCGTGGAAGCGCTAAAAGCTGAGCCAAAGAAGAAAGGGAACAAGATGGAGAACGTAGACACCAAGAAGCTCGAAACGCCCAAGGGTAAGAAACCCAAGGCGAACGCTCCCGAGCCTAAGCCCGAGCCTAAGCCTGAGGTCGTTGAGGCCGTTACAGTTGCAACGCTTGAATCGGTGAAGGCATGGGCATCGGAGCGCGGCCTTGAAGCTGGCAAGAATCCGAAGAAGCCTAATTCGAGCACGGTGTTCATCCATGGAATCAAGTGGAACGATAAGGCGCTCCAAGCCGAACTGAAGGCGACGTTTGCGAGCGTTGGATACGGCTGGTCGAAAGACAACAAGGCTTGGTGGGTAACGACGACCAAGGCTTAAACACAACGAAACGGGCGGCATCGTGGGGACGGGTTGACGTTCACTCCCCGACCCCACGGCTTGCGCCCTTACATGAGGAGGAAACATGAAACAACCGATTCTCAAACAGCGGGTTCTACCCGTCGACTACATCGCGACACTTCGAGTTGACATTCAGATTGAAATCGCACGGCGATTACGAGCTGTTGGCATCAACGGCGATGACTTCGAGCGTGCCATGAACAGCCGCTTGTGCGACCTCATCGACACCATCGAGATTGGAGATTTGACATGAGCGAGAATTGGCCGGTGAAACGCGATTACGTCGAGATGTTTGAAATCGTCATCGAGAACATCGACCCCGACGGATGGGATTCAACGTTCTATGGAAGCTACAACGAGGACGGTGAAATCGGCGCTTCCTATGAGCAAGTCAAGAACTACATCGACAGGAACTTCGAGCACGCCGTAAATTGGATTGCCGAGCTTTACCACGAGCGGCATGTACCATGCGGGCCGTTGACGCTCTTTACCGAATCTCAGGTGCGGATGCTCCGCGACCTCGCTGAGATGCAGCCATTCTGCGACGCCATAAGATTCTGCGACTGGTGCGGCGACGTGATGCTCGACGGGTTCACGAACGGGTATTCATTCTATTCGTGCAAAGGATGCTTCAAGCAATACTCCGAATATCTTTACGGTGAGCTTGAGGAGTGCGACGAGGAGCAAGAGAACGGCGGTTACTACCTCGCATACGACGAATATTCCGAGCAGATGGTCGACGTGGAAATCTATTGGACCGAATGGATATGAGAGGAGATTGCGAATGATACGAATCGAATACGATTGCGGCAACTACACCGCCTATGCAACCGAATTCACGCTCGCAGACGATATGTACCTGTTCTTCGAGTTCAAATCGCCAAAAAGCGGTTGTGAAATCGGCATCGCATACGACGAGTTCGTGAACGACGGTGATTGGTTCGTCAGCAACGGGACGTTAGACGTGCAAGATCGCGAGATTGTGAACGATGTGGTTTTCGACCTGTTACCAGAGCAAAACGAATTCCACCTTGTCACATTCGTAATCGACAGCGCAATCCGCAAGTTCAACGAGATGCAACGCCACGACTTGTAAGGAGCAGCTATGAACATGAACGAGTACCACGGGCTTATCGAGAAGTACGGCGCATCGCCTGGAGAGTGGGCGCATATGCGCGCATCGTTCGCATTCGAGGAGTTCGCGTGCCAGATGGAGGAATACGAGTACAACGAGCGCTCGAAAGACGAGCGTAACGAGGGACGCGAACTGATGCACATCTCGGTCGAGCAGGTCGGGAAAATCATCGACGATTACCTCGACAGGGTGAGCGACGACGATTGGCTGCGCGAGCGAATCGCCGACCACATGCGCAACACGATTCAAGACGTGACCGGGCTTATTTGCTAGAGAAAGGAGACTGCATGACGGGAAAAGGTGTTTGGAGCTTCGACGTTGAGACTGGCGAGTTCATCTTGAGCGAGGAAATCGCCGCCGAGCTTTTCGCCATCAAGAGAGCGGCGGCGTTCGCGTTCAACGAGAAGCTGTACGACGAGCTTGCAAGGCGAACGACCTACACGGTCGACGAGCTGCGCGAAGCGTGGCAGGTGCGCGCAACGGACAGGTCGATGCGCGAAATCGAACGCGCCGACAAGTTCATCATCGAAGCGTTGACGGACGAGCTTTAATGAACATCTACAAGGTATCGTTCGACGGCAAGAGAACGCTCGTGAAAGTCGATAACGCGCCGACCGAGACAATGCAGGAAACGTTCGCACGCGTAGCTGGTAAACGAAAGCTCATGGCAAAGGGAGCGTTCCCGTTGACGTTTCTCGATGTCGAGGTCGAGCGAATCGTTTGAGCGACAACACACGAGGTTACATCGGGGCCATCCAAGCGGGTGGCCTCGTTCAGTTGGAAGGAGACATCATGTTGTTGGAAAACGAGAACGTCAAAGAGTATTTCGACAATCACCCTGACGCGCTCAAGATCGTCAAGGATTACGACTTCCAAACCGAATGCTGGCGACCCGAGTTCACCGACGAATCGCAATACTACCGCAAAGCGACAATCGACGACGTGAAGCGAATCAGCTTCGGCGGGTTCTGCGGCGAGCCGGGTGTGTTCGCATGGATGTACCCATGCGGGGTGCCTACCTACGTCTGGATTGGAAACGCACCTGGCATCGACCCGAACAGCGTCAGAGTCTACCGCACGTTCGACAATCCCGAGGACGCGTATAGAGAGTTCAAGCAGAGCATGTACGACCACGAATTCGGTTACGAGCCAGACGATTGGAGCGTGCTGCTGAACTTTGGCAGTTGCCCCGATGGTTACAACAGGCAGGAATGGATGGAATCGTGGGGATACTCTCCCGAAATCATCGACGCCTACGAGAGAGCGCGTCATGACGTGCTCGAAGAAAACGGATGGTATTCGGCATAAGGAGAAGCCAGCAGCGAGGGCGGGTGACTTTCGACGGAGCGCCCGCCTCCACAACCAACAAGGAGGATAGCACATATGGTCGAGACAAGAGAACAGATGATGAAGAGGCATGGCGAAGAGTTCAGCTCGTTACCAGTGTTCTTCGCGTTCAGCAACGAGCAGTTCCACGACGGGCTCGTGAAGTTGGAGCAGGCAGGGCAGCTCGCAGACGGCGAGAAGGTCGTTCGCATAGGAGGCGGCGGCTTCCTCGCAGAGCACGCGGTCGACGAAATGGTCGCGCTCCGCAAACGTCAAGACGAGGAGGCAGAGGCGAGACTCGCCACCTACGAGGGCGCAAAGGAGGACTTCAAGTACGAGATGAACAACCACGAGTACCACATCAACTGGGAGGCCGACTGGGACGTCATCAACTGCTTCACGCACGTCGAGTACAAGGACGCCGACACCGAATGGTACTTGGGGCAGACGGGATGGTGCGACGAGACGAAGCGTGCCTACCGAGACGCCGTGAGGGAGACGTACAACGAATGGTACGAGAAAGGATGGTTTTAACATGGCGAGGACGCTTTACTTCGAGGGAGCTGGATGGGAGAAGGCGCAGTACGGCGACGTTCCGAACTGCCGGATTCGCACCGCCTTCACGAACAGGCACGGCAAGAAGATATACCTTGAGCTCACATGCGGCCACATGAGTAAGGAGCAGATGAAGCACGCGAGGGCCAACGGCTACAAGCACGAGTCGAGCGACTGGATGCATGTCGACTTCTGCTACTACATCACCGACGACCCCGAGGTCGACGACTGCAACCAGAGCAGGCTCAAGTACGACTGCATGCTCGACTGGAGCTGGCAGAAGCCCTGGACGATGGAGAGCATCAAGACCTTCGTGAACCGGAACCTGTGCGGCGGGTTCGACGAGGTCGTGGTGCTGAACGACCTCGCTGGCTACCACGTGCACGGAGACCACGGATACAACATGGGCGACGAGTTCGAGTACGACGAGCGGCTTCACATGGCGATGCGCGAGAAGCGCGAGGAGCTTCGCAAGCATTTCGCCGAGGCGTTCGACCAGAGGTTCGACAACACATCCTACTGGAACGCGAGCGACGGGACGTACACCTCCCCGATCATGGAGGTGAGGATACACGTGAGCAAGGAGAAGCTCGAAGCATACGACCCAGAGCAGCCGAGACGGTTCACCGTCGACGTCAGCGGGGCTGCGGGCTAGAGGAACGAGGGGCGGCTTCGGTCGCCCCCCCTGTTTGGAGGGAGAGGAAATGCTCAACCCGAGTTACACGCACCTGGTCAGCTACAGGCGGGACGAAGGCGACCCCGTGTCGACGAACCTCGTCCACGCCACGTCGATGGCGAACATCGACCGAGAGTTCGCCAACTGCGCATGGTACTCGATTCGCTGGGTGCCCGAAGCGCACGCCGAGGAATGCAGGGCGAAGGGAATGCCCGAACGGTGGGTCTAGAGGAAGGGAGAACGGCATGAGCATAGCAGTCGACATTTACGAGACGGTGAGCGAGGAAATCACGGCATGGCTCAGCGAAGAGCTGCTTGAGCGGTTCAACGCCGCAAGCGAGTACGAGTTCGCTAAGTATCGGCTCTACGAGCTGGAAGGCATCGTCTGCCAAAAGGTCGAAGCCACGATGATGCGGCTTGCGAAGGAGGCGGCGAAGCAATACGCCGAGGAGATGCGGGTCAACGACGAAAGGAGCGCGGCATGAGCGGTTACGAATACAGAGGGCACGACGAATTCACGTGCCCTCATTGCGGGACGTCCGGCACGTTGGAACTCGAACAGGCCGACGACGACGAGGCCCCGAAGGTCTACTGGTTCCGCTGCGAATATTGCGGAGGTCTGTCAAAGCAAGTATGGGCGCTGGTCGAGAACACACCCGTCGAAGGTTAGGAGGATGGCATGAGATTCTACGGAGTGATGAGAACGCGCTGTTTCGACGGCACGCACGACAGGCTCTACGTGTTCGACAGCGCAGCCGATCGAGACCGCTTTCTGAAAACGGGAGAACGGTGCGCTTACGAGCTTGTCGTGCCATGGGAGACGTTCCCCGTCAAGGCATCGGAAGCGAAGAAGTACGCAAGCGTCGACTATTTCGGAGACCGTTACGCCTGCAAGTACCTCGGCGGTGTCGAGTACCCTTGGGGACATAGCCCGGATTACCACGAATGGAGACAAGAGCTCGATGAAGCAAGGCGAGATTATTACGAGAGGAGAACGGCATGCCAGCATACATCGTGAGCTATAGGAAGTTTTACAACAGCACAATGCCAGCGAGCACGAACATCGTCTGGGCACCGAGCTACGCCGTTTTAAGCGATTACTTCAACAAGTGCGATTGGTTCGCGGCACGGCGAGCCGCTGAATGGGAAATCAAGGAGAACAGGGCGAAGGGTATGCCGGAGCGTGACGTTTACGCTTGCCCACGATGCGGACACGCTCTTCACGAGAGTTGCGTCGATGGTTACTCGTTCACTTGCCATGAGTGCGACGAGGATTTCTACAGATTCGAGGTATCCTCATGAAAACCCATAGAGTTTGGGTGGTCGAATACCCAGCAGAGAATTACACAGATTATTCGTCGAGCGCTGCTGCAAGGGCGGCGTTCGATTCTATAGAGCTTAAAAATGGAGAGTACAAGTATCTGTTCATCGCCCACGACGACGAGTACGGAGAGTTCCATCCCGAATTCGACGTAGGCTTGGCGTATGAATGCAAAGAACCATGGAGATCACATGCGACCGTCAAGGAGGGCCAACATGAAGTACGAATACGATAAAAACCGAGTGCTCATAAGCATCACGCCGGAGGATATAGACTTCATCCTCAAAGATTACGACGAGCACCTGACGCAAGAGCAATTCGACGAGCTTTGCGATTTCGTAAGCTGCAAGGGAACATCGGGTTACATCTACGAAAACATGGGAGAGTGGATACGCGACGATTGGCTGTGGCTCAAGGATACGAGGGGATGGTAATCAACTGCGAGCTACAAGGTCATTCATTTCGGCTGTTGAGCTACAATGCCAATCACCGAACTAAGGAGATGTGAGCATGAGAAAATCGGCAGAACTGATTAACAAGGCGATGAAGAGCCGCGACATCAACAAAACTGAACTGGCTGCACTAATCGGCAAAACCAAACAAACTGTATCAACTCACTTATCGAAAAACTCCACCAGAGATATGACGTTCGATGTGTTCGTCGAGTACGCCAAGGCGCTCGGGTACGAGGTCGCTCTCATCGACAGGCGAACACGCCGACCAATCAGCAGCGACAACGAGGAAACGCACACGCTTTCAATCACAATAAAATTCAATGGCGAAGAGCGAATCGTAGAATTCTAACCGACCACATACACCAGCAAGCCGAGCCGTCCCGAATGGGGCGGCTCTTTTGATTGGAGGTAATCGTGCTCTACAAGATTCTCTACAGGGTGAACGGCCACTGGGTCTACGAGGGAACGGTTTACAAGCTGTACGGCAACGATTTGAGAGTTGCCTACATCCACGCAATAGAAACAGCTCGGCAGATCGGCGACGGTCGCTGGCACGTCGAGTTCATTTAGGAAGGAGCACGTTATGAGCAAAGAGAAACTTGATACATGTGTTGTTCTGTATGAGCGCCGCAAAGTCAAGAATCTGAAACCCGGAGACGTGTACGACGCCGAACCGATTTGGAGAGAGATTTACGGAGGAGCCGATTGTCCTGAAAGAGTATCGGCTGAAAACGAGTACTTCGAGGTTGAACATGTATCCGAATTGGGACTGTCCACTGAATGCGTTATCTACGGGTACCCATGGAACATGCGAGCGCCCGGCGATTTCGAGGTCAAGGTAATACGCCATATCTGCACTGACGACGAGGATTAAGGAGCTAAGTAATGAACGTCATCTACACGGAAGGAACGAGCATGAGCAACTACAACAGCACCAACACCGAGATTCTGGCAATGGAGACCAAAGCTGGCAACAACACGAGGATGCTGCTCGCGCACCACATGGACAACGGCAACATGGAGTACGTGATCGGCAGCTATTTCACCGCACGCTACCATGACGGAGCACCCGGCTGCGAACACCTCGACTACTCGTGGGACTGGGGCCATTACTTCCAGAGCGTCTTCGATGCCGTCGATTACTGGCGCAACCACGTCGAGGACGCTCCCGATTACCGTTGCCCGGAGTGCGGCAGCGACAACTACTGGTACGAGGAAATCACAGGAGATATCCACGAGCTGTACGACCACATGACATGCCATGAGTGCGGCTGCGAATACGAGATCGTGCTCAAGCCGACCGAGACGAGGAAAGGGTGGACGCGATAACAGCAGATATGACATCGACGTGTACGACGGGAAAGGAGAGCAACATGGGCGAGCAGATATGCCTGTTCGACATCATCGACATATCGAAGAAGAGCGAGAACGCAGAACCGACGAGCGATTTCGATGGATGGAGCTTCGACACGCTGAAAAGCTGGGCGAACGCACTTGGCTACCCATGGAAGGAGGAACCGTACCTCGACACGACGGCGCTCGTTTGCAGGAAGGGCAGAAGCGACATCTCGCTCCATCTCGGCAAGCGGGTCAAGTACCTTGAGCCATTGAAGCAGTGCGACGAATGGTTGGATGCGGTGCATTTCGAGTGGTGGCACCAGCCATCGAACAGCGGCGGCGGGTACGCATCGATCAAGACCGAAAGCCTCGAACAGTCAATCGCACGAACGGCTGAACGAATCGGACTGTAAGACAACGAGAGGAACCGTGATATGAGCTACGAAATCATCAAGAGCATCACTTTCGACGAGAAGAACCAGACCATCCGGCTCTGCTCGGCGTCGAACAACGTCACACCGAAGTGCTACGACCCTTGGTATCCGGTTGCGGCTGGATACGACTATCAGGAATGGAAGCGGATGTTCGCACGCTCGCTTTTCGGCGGGGAGGCGCAGTTCCAGCCATCGTGCAAGTCGAAAGCGAAGAGAGCCTACGACAAAACGAACGCGAAGCTCGGGTTGAGCGATACCGATTGTGGAGTATGGCATATCGCGGAAAAAATGTACCCGCATAGGTACGACTACAAGAACAAGTGCTGGATGACGCACGAGGACGAGGAGATGAAGGCCAGATACGACGAGTTTCAGGAGAAGTGGATTCAGATGTACCTCATTGAGCTCAACTGGCTCCTCACGGGCAGGAAATAGAAGGGAGAACACGATATGGGCACCGAAATTATCAACGTGAACATCCTGGGCGACACTCCGAAGGAGCAGTGGCTCTCGGCAGTCGGCATTTTCGACGTTGCGATCTCAAGCAACATCGAGGGGATGCGAAAAAAGCTCAACCAGCTATTCGAGATGGCGAGCTACCCGGAAGAATACCGATTCGAGGACGTTGACGCCGAGGAAGAGTGGGCGGACGGCAACCAGTGCGCCGACACGGCGCTGAAAGTGCTCGACGACCTCGTGAGCGAGATGAAAAGGCTCATAGAAGGGATGATGTAGACATGAAGCATGTGTACGACGTGACAATCGACTACGTTACGACCTGCAAGGTGTCGATTCTGGCCGAAAACGGCGATGTGGCGGAAAAAGCGGTCAACGATTTGATTTCCAGCCGCGCCGAGGGCTTCATCGACATGGTTTTGGAACGCTGCATGCACGCGAACGTCCCGGACGGGCTCGAAATCGCATATGTGAGCGAGCACGTCCCCGACTGCGACCTCGAAGTGTGAGAGAGGAGCCGAAATGACCCCTCCCCCATGAACGGATGCAAACGTTATAATCAACCGAGACGAAAGGGGATTGTCATGAAGAAGATAACCATCTACGACGCGGACGCGAACTGCAATATCGACGTTTCGGTGATTCGCAGCGTTGAAATCGCCGAGGGCACGTGGCACGAAGTCGAATTCGACGATTTGAGGTTCGCAATCATAGCGCACGAGTCCGATATAGTCAGTCAGAACGACTGGCAGGGTCAGACGGTTGAGATTGGGGAAATCGAAACGGAGACATGGCGCGACGTTACCCCAAGACCGTTGCAACTGAAGCAGATCGACGAGGATATGGTGTGGATGGACGGCGGCGAAGGACGCGAACTGCCCATCTACGAGGTTTTGAACGACGGAAACGAGTACCACGATAACGTCATCGTCGATGAGCAGGGAGCCGTGAAGAAGGTGGCCCAATCGCCATCGGGATTTTGGGATGAGGAAGTGCTCACGGCTGAGCAGTACCGCGAAGCGCTCAACATAGAGTACGAAATCGTCGGGTAAGCGCATCCTCAAACCACCGGTAACGGGCGAGCTGGCGGCTCAGGCGCAGGTGACTCTTCACGAACCATCCTACACCGCGTCCGACATACGCCGCCGTGCTCGCCATGCCCAAACTACCGACTGTTCGCTGTCTGAGCGTCTTCCAGCGTCGCGATCAGGCGATTTATGTACCACTTCGCCTTCTTCAAGTCCTCGACGCCGTTCTTCTTAGGCCATCTGAACACGTACTTGAACGCGTTGAGCCAAAGATACCCCTCGAACGGCCCCAAATCGCACCCAGACGCCGCGCTCTCCATCGCGTCGATGCACTCGATGTTTCCGCTCGCGTAGTGCGATGGTCGATTCACGTTATCGAACGCCATTCATCGTCCCTTTCCATAATTGAAACTCATCGTCTTCATTCAGCATGTGACGACCGTCTTGTACGTACCGAACTCATCGGGATTCGAGATTCCAGTTGGAATCGAGATGTTCGGGTACGTGCTCTTGTAGGTGATACCCTGCTGCACGTTCTTGCCATCGTCGCACATCGCGTCGATGATCAGCTCTCTCACGAGCTTGATGGCATCGTCCATCCCGACGTAACTATTCTTTCCGCTGTTGAACTCGACGACCATATCCGTGTACACGCGCATCATGCGCTCCGCTTGTTCGCGTTTCATTTCGTCCTCCTAACTCCCCACGCGCAGTAACCCAGCGGCTCGACGTAGCCGCATTGGTCGCAGTAGAGCCACGTCTCGCCGTCCTCGTGCTCGGTTCTCGGCTTCGCGCAATCCCTGCACCGAACGATTTCCTCGCGCTGTTTGAAGTCCCACTCAATCCTGACGTTCCAGCCGTCACGGACAACCCTTGCGGGTTCGTCTAGCCGCTCATAGATGTACTCGCTCATCGCTTCACCGCCTTCCCGCAGTTCGGGCAATAGTTCGGAACCAAGTCCGTATATCCCTGGTCGCATCGCGGCTCCACGAAGAGGAACTTGCACTCGGAGCAACGCCACTTGTCGTAGAGCGTGCCGCTGTGCTCTAGCTCCCACTCGCACTCACCGCCGCCCAGCGTCGCGGCTATGGCCTGCTCGGGCGTGAGGTTGTCAACAGTTAGCGTGCCGTCCGCGTTGTCAGTTGCCATATACAGCTTCATCCCCACATGCCACGACGTATTCAGGTAATGGCTCTTGTATTCCACGCCGCGCTCGTCCAGCAAGTTCCGCAGCTCTTCAATCGCGCTCATAATCCGCTCACCTCGCAAAACCTCGTCACGTCCACTACCGCCGCTCTCGTGTTCCACTTCTTGAAGTCGCATTCTGCCAGCTCGTGCTTCGGGAACACGGGGAACAGGCACCCGTCTCGGTGTTCAATGAGTCCCCACGTGCGCTTGCCGTCCATGATAACTTCGACCTTCGCCCCGCAGAACGGGCACGGCAATAATGGAATTCCATTAGTTTCGCTGCTGTTTACGTTAGTCATTCCGCGCCTCCTTCCACGCGCAGCACGTCATCTATCGCCACAGGACCGATGATGCTGTAGCACCGTTTTCGGCACCGCTCGATTTCCTTGTCCACGTAGCCTTTCAAGCGGTCTGCCCGGTTGCCCTCGAACCATTTAGCTTTGAACTCGGCAAGTGACTTGCGATAGGTGTCTTCGCTGTAATCGCAGCTCTTCCACCATTCCTCGTCGTGCAATACGTTCGCCGCGTCACGTAGAAGCTCGGCAAGCTCGACGTCATCGCACATTCTCGCCGCTTCATCCACGCGGTGGTAGATGTAATCCATGCTCCCGCCGCTCATTCCGCACCACCACTCGATTCTTTCGCCGCGAAACAATCGCATACCTCGTGCGGGCGCTGGTCATCGCTTATGATCCGCTTCGAGATCACGCCGTACTTGGCGCACTCGGCGTTGAACACGTCGAGCCGCTTGGCGTGCTCGCAGTAGTCGCACAGGAAGTATCGGCTCATTTCGCGTCACCTTTCAGTTTGTCGTACTCCGCTGCAAGCTGCTCGGCTCGCTTGAAAAGCGCATTCCCATACTTGTAATCGCCAAGTAAGTACGCCTGTTCCGCTTCCCTATTCGCCGCGACGGCCATCTTGAGCAGCCTGCGTCTCTCCCGCCATCTCTTGAATCGTTCGGATAAACTCATTCCGAATCACCACTCAGCTCGCGTCCGCACACGGGGCAAGCGTTGACGCTGAGCGTATAGCCCGTGCCATAGTCGGTGTTCACGAGCGCCAAGTACCAGTCGACCGCATGGCGCACTAGGTAGACCTCGTGGTTCGCCGTGTAGCACATGACCTCGCAGCACTCGACGGGCCAGGAGCCGTCCATGTCCTCGAACACGGGGTAATCGTCGGTCGCCGCCCCAAGCGGCTTGCAGTAATCGCACATCACGCATCGCCCCTCAGCCATTCGAGCAGCGCGTCGTAATCGCCGTCATTGCAGCCGTGATGACGTGCGGGACACACCACGCAATGGTATCCGTCGCAATATTTCTCCAGCGTCCGCGCCGCCCGCTCGGGCGTGCCGAACAGCTCGAACCAGCAGCTTCGCGTATCGACGGCCTTGTACTCCTTGTCGGTCTCCCAAGCGTGGATGACCGTCCCGCCGCCCCACGGCTTCGGCCCCGCGATGCGCGTATCGTCGAGCACGAGGCAGCAGCCCTCGACGCCGCGTATGACCATGAACTCGCTCATCACGCATCACCCCCAACCTCGTCGTATTCCTTGAAGAACGCACCGCAGTTCATGCAGAACCTCGGCTTGCCCTGCCCGTACTGCTCCCAACTGTCCAGCGGATGCGGAGTGCCGCACCATTCGCAGGCGTACGCGCCATCCTTCAAGACCGCTTTGCACGAGTTGTCCCCGTTGCGCACTGCGGTGTACGTGTCATCATCGTTGCAGAGCTTTTGATGCTTCGCCGTCTCCTTCGCATAGACGAGCGCGAATATCAGCGTGTCGATGCTTTCTGGCGACGTGAAGCTGATGCCTCTGAACCACCTGCCACCGTCGTTCTGGTAGACGATATCGCTCACGTAGTAGCCCTTGCCGTAGTCATCCTTGTCCACTCTCTTGAAATGCGGCTGGAAGTACGAGAACTCGCGCCCGATCTCGGTGCTATCGTTCATTCCGCGCCTCCCATCAGCTCGCGAATCTCGGTGGCTACGTCGCTGACCGCCGCGACCGAAACGCCCGCATCGCGCAGCACGTCCTCGACCGTGCGCTCCTTGACGTGGCGGCATCGGCTGGGGG
>OCTW011615462.1_pt1 | contig 17192 bp, 13 predicted proteins | sample 1539671 | NCBI WGS metagenome assembly OCTW01 (sample SAMN02144230, study PRJEB22623) | gut metagenome | biome: sheep rumen | host: Ovis aries | place: New Zealand
GGGGGGACAGTCAGGCCGTCACACAAAACTATATCTAATACCTGCTGCAGGCTTAAAACTTGTCTGTCAACCATTCTCGGAATTCTTTTGTGGGAATCGAGGATATACCGGCTCGTCTGTTTGTTTAACATAGATACTACTTTTTGCTTATAACTCTTGTATCGAGCTTCAATGTGCATAGGTATCATGGTTGCCACAACTTCACAGAGTATTCTTGCGGTATAAGCATTGTCCTTTTGCTTGCAAAAATAGCAATTATTCCTTAAACAGCAAAAAAAATGCAAATATAACTTGTGATTTACAACATCCTGAGAATTAGCTTAGATTAAAACTGACAAGCCATGCAGAAAATTCTCTTAGTCTGCTCACTATAAAAATAGTATGCTTCTCGCAAAATTTATTAGCTTTCGCAAATTTTTATGCAGACCAAGGGTTTTTGTGTACCTGTGGGGACTGAAGAATTGAAAGGGGGCACCAGTAAAACCCTATGTTTGTGGTTAACAAAGAAGGGCAAAAAGTTACTTAGGTCTCCTCCTGCGCAGCACAGCGACATAGATGAGCAGGACTACGTTCATCATAAGGGCGTAAATGATGGCGGGAACAGCGATAGCGTCATTATTGAAGATGAAAGGGCTGGAGGCTACAGCGATGGCCTGCGCTGCATTCTGCATGCCAACCTCAATGACCACGGTGCGGCGCTGGCGACCGGCCAAGCTGAAAAGGCGCGACAAGAGGGCTGCACCGGCCGTGGCACAGAGCAGCAGTGCCGTCACGCAGACGCCCACCACACCGAGATTGTCGGCTATGGTGCGGCTGTGCTGAATGAAGAAGATGCCTGCCAACAGTATCAGTGCAGGAAAGGCAAGCCTGGAGAGTATGCGCTCAATCTTAGAGGCTGCCCCTGGCCATCAATGCCTGACGCCGATACCTATAACGATAGGCAGAAACATCAGCAGCAGAGAACACTACCAGATTGCCCTGCACAGGCTCCTTCTTAGGCTCGATGGCCACACCACGGCTGGAAGCAAGCATTCCTCCCTCACGTTTTGCGCCACTAAAGCAGGCATCAAGCAATACGAGTGTGCGCTGCGACGGCATCTTGCCTAAGCGAGCATAAAGGTCTGCAGTGCAAATGCAACTCTTAGGACGAGAGCTGTAGCCATCAGCCGGCAACAGATAGGCTTTCTTGTCAGACTCGTCTGGCATGCCGTGGCCACTGTAATAGACAATAGCACTGGCCTCGCCAGCATAAGCCTTCATCACCCTCTCCAGCCACTCAATCTGGAAGTCCATATCATTGAGCGTGGCATCAGCCACATACTTGATATTCTTGGCAGGAATGCCGAGTGTCTTTTCACAATAGAGGCGGAAGATATTGCCATCGTTGAGGGCAAAGGGCACCTTCTCCTCATGCTTATAGTTCTCGTTAGCGATTATCACGCAAAAGGTGTTTTCGTTCTTACTATCATTGACAGCAATATGCGTATCTACGTTGCCGGCCTGCTGTGCTAAACTGCTGTTACTTACAAACAAGAGCAATGCCGAGATGGTATAAAAAAACTTCTTCACGATTCTTGCGGGTATATGGTTATGGGAAATTCAAAGGTCTGCATCTCCTTGTCGGCCTTGCGGCATCGACCGAGCCACTCATGGAAGTCCTTTTCCTTCAGCTGGGGCGGCACCTCCTTGTTTTCATCAGGGTTGTCGGTAGCCTTGACAAACTTCTTGGGAGAGAACAAGACAAAGATGCGATTGTGCTCCATGCCGTTAGGGGCTTTCAACTGGTATTGCTCAACATAGGCCTGCTCGTCATCAGATGCCGAGGCTCTGTCAAAAAGCAGATACTCCACGTCCTTGCTGACGGGGAATGCGTAGCCCTCTTGCCCGGGATAAGGCAGCATGCAAAAGAGGTTGCCCTGACCGTCGTCGAGATAGACAGCCAGATAGCCCTTGACCGGCGAACGGAAAGCTATCTCCACACGGTCATCATGGTTGAAGGTGTAGTTGGCTCCCTTGCGAAAGCGCATCTGGTTGCGCAAGAGGGTTATGTCGCAGTCTATCTTGCTTTGCTCAATCTCGCGGGCACGGAAATGGACCCTGACTTCAACCATGTGGGTACCCTTATCATCATAAAAGAACCTGTAGCGAGGCTTCTCAATATCGCTGAGCCACTCTCCACGCACGTCACTGACACGATAGGAGTTGATACGAACATCCGACTGGTCGTTGGCATTGCTTACGGTGGATGTGTTGGTCTGGCTGATAAAGGTACCAAACTCTTCGGCCAAGGCTTTTGTCAGAGCAGCCCTCAGCACCTCTCTCTTGAAATCATCTGCAGAAACATTGCCCGGCACCTCACAGGTATATTCGCTCTTGATGTTAGCAGTGCGCTGAGCAAACGATTTGCTGCACAATGAAAGGAGAATGAAGAATAGAGAACAGATAATAATTTTCTTATTCATAACCAGATTTGAGAACTTTTAAATTTCACGATTTTACCATTTCATTATTTGACGATTAGCCAAGCCATTTTAATTTCACAATTTATAAAGTACAATTTAGCCAAGTCCGGGAGTGAACGATGACGAACACGGATTTCACGGATTATTTATGATAATTTTACGAATAATACATGATAATTCATGTTTAAGAAAAACTACGAATTATACGAATTGTTTGTGGTAATTAATGGGGAATTTATGGTAATTCGTATTTAAAAAAATGAACTACGAATTTCACGAATTTGTATCCAACGTATTGCCAGTATGTTATATGTCCATTTTTAAATTAAAGTGGCTTATTGCAACAAGATGGAATATATCGGTTGGTCCTCCATGCCGGGCATGGTGGTGCCCACAGGAGCACCGACTCCCGTGATGGTCGGGTCGCAGACAAAATAGCGCAGCCCATCATGTTCTATATAGTCGCCAGACACACCCTCGTCATTAAAATGAACAGCCATTGCCATGTGGCCAGGATAGTAAAGCAACATCACTTTCAGACCAAGGATATCGCGAACCAGGCGTGAGAGCAGGATGCTGCGGTCCTCGCAGTCGCAGAATGGATAGTGCAGTGTCTCCTCTGCAAAGAAAGCACGGTCGCCACCCCACACCTCATTGTCATATTCGTACTCAAAACCGGTCTGCACCCAGTTGAGCATACGCTCCACAGCCTGGAGCTCGGTGAGGCTGTCAAGCTTAAGGTGCATGTCAGCCTCCAGACTTTGCCTTACACTCTCATCCATGGGCATATTGGCATACATTGCCCAACGGGTCATGAAGTCCTCACCCAGCATGGAAGTAGGATATGAATTGTAGAAATTGAGCAGATTTCTGTTTACACGGAAGGTAAACGTCATGTCAGGATATCTGTAAGATGTAACAGTGCGTTCCTCGCCATAGTTCTCGGCAACAAGCATTGGTTTTGACATGAGCAACGAGAGAGGCTTCTCCTCCGGATAGTCACCAAAGCATATCCTGAGCGGGTCAACGTCGGAACCATAGACATAAAAATAATAATCGGGGTCCAGATTATTATAGTAGCCACGGCCATATATAATATGGTCTGTGGCATATAACAGGTGCAGACTGTCAGCCTGCACAGCAAACCTCAGTTTATAGCCCGACTGCTGATAGATGAAGCCCTGCATCAAGGTGGCCTCATTATAAGTAGAGAAACAGGCCGTGGCCAAAGAATCGAGCATCTGCATATAAGCCCAGTCGCCTAACTGCAAGTGGTCACGAAGCTGGAGGCAGTCAAGGATGGTGTTATTGAAGTCGTCAGATGCCAAGCGCTCATAGGCATCAGCCACATCGTCGGTAGTAGTGCCTTTCAGTACAAACTTCTCCCTGCCGCTGAAACGTACACGCAGTGGGGTACCATAAAACTGAAACTGAGCATATTCTATCTCTTTGTCCTTCTTTTCTCTTATAGGCTCGGCGGGCAGAGGCTGAGGTTCCGGCTCTGGCTTAGGCATGATGGCCACGCCAGAAGTCTGCAATGATTTGTCCTCCTTGGCTATAACGGGGACTTCCTCCTTCGCCACTACAGGTGGCACATCCTCATCCTTTGGCTGTGGAATAGGTGGCTGCGCGCTATAACGCTCCCATGCCGATCGCATATAAGTAGTGTAGCGATTGAGGGCATTGCGGCGATAGGTGTCGTAGCGGTCACGAGCCTTGCTCCTATAAGCCTCATATCTTTCACGTGCAGTCATGGGTGCCTCTGCAATCTCCCTTGTAACAGTAGCCGCATCACTGAAACGGCGCGAGGTCAATTCACCGTTGCCCTTTAGGCGAGCCTTGACATATGCCAAGAACTGGCCTGTCAACTGAACAACAGAATTCTGTCTGTCATTGAGCATACTACCGAGTTGCCCGACACCTGGCACATGGAGGATATACTTCTTAGACTGTTCCTCATTAAAGAGTTCCAACTGTGAATTATAGGTCAAATTGAGTTTGCTCTGAGGAGTAAGCGTCTCACGCAACCGGACATCTCGTCTGCGTCCTCCATCTGTTTCTACAGTCACCTGGCCGGTAATGCTTATTACCTGGTATTGAGCATCAACTGCAACACTAATCAAGATGCCAAGCAAAAATACCAATAAATTTCTCTTTCTCATATCCATATATTTTTATTTACCCAAACTACTGCGGGCTGTGAGGCTAAAGAACTCCTTAGCACCGCCCAAAAACGGTATGGCACCTAATGCCCACCCCAAATTAAGGCTTACACCCGTAAGACAGAAAATCAAGAAGGCCACGCCAACCAACACTGCTGTCCATATAAACATCAGAAGGCCAACCACAAAGGTAGTTGTCAAGAAGTAGCTTACCCAACCAGACTTACGCGACTTAGCCCACTGTAAATATTTACTACGCCATATATATGTAATCAACACTACGAGGAAAGACATCACAATAGTTACCAACAGACTGGGATGATGTACCTCGGTCTGCTCCAGCAGCGTCTGAATGGAATATGCAAGCAACTCTATTCCTGGCATTTCTCCCAGAGGAGTATAATGCATGTCATTCATCTCGCGATAAGCCCCATAAAGTACAATATGGTCATGTATATAATCCGCGTATAACCTCACAGAGTCTGCGGGAATCACACGGAAAACCGTTGTACGGAAATTGATGTTAAGATCCTGTAATCCGTGTTTCAGATGGCCGTCGGTATATATCTGGGCCAACTCATATACAAAAGAATGGCGCTCAACGCCTCCGCTTCTAAGTGCAAGATTAGCTGTACGCTTGATGCCACCATAGAGAGAACGTTCATAATTGGTGAAACCCTCTTTTACAGGAACGACATCGGCAAAGAATGAGTGAGTCTCCTCGGCATAGCCAATGGAGTCGTTGACATAATCTCGCAATCGATAGGAAAATACAACACTGTTGCAGCCATCGGCAACCTCCATCATGCGCATGTCGCCAAGGGTGTCAGGTTTCCAACCTTCAAAGACTATATCCACACCTATGCCCTTAGGGTGCAGCGAATCTATCTCACCCAACACGTCAGCAATCCTTCCCCTATCCGTCAGATCCGTCATATCAACTATAGTCACCACACGACTAGTGTCAGCCGTACCATACTCCTGCAAGACATGATAATATATATCTGTCAACGAAAAGCCTTTCATGGTTTGAGCCACAGGATTCAGGAAAGACAGATTAAGAGCCAAAGCAACGAGCAATCCCATGGCAGCAAAAGCAAAGGCCACAACGCCACAGGCCTTCAGCAACCTCCATGCCTTGCCTCTTGGCTTCTTTAAAGAAGGAATAGCATCCATATATTCTTAAGTTAGAATGAGTGGGTTCGCCATGTCTTTTCTAAGGCAGAGGAGGTGCGGGTAGTGGGATTTTGAGCTTTGCGAGCTCCCATCTCCGCCGCAGTCTTTGACACCTGCCCCTTAATATTGTCGCTTAATTCACCCAGAGAGATGATGCCCCCTGAACGCTGTAGTTCTTTAAGCAAACAGTAGGTGAAAAGGCCATGCCCCTCCTTGTCATACCCGTGAGCCATCTCATTACCTTGAGCGGCAGCAAAGACCACTATATTACCATTGTCAAGAGGTGTGTCATGCGCCATTATGCCAACGCCACGAGTTCCTCGCACCACTCCCTGATTATTGCGGTTGACACCGCTAAAGCATGCGTCAAGTAATACCGTTACACCTGCAAATCCGAAATCTCCAAGTTTAGAATAAAATTCATCCAAAGCAATACCACGTTTGGGATTTGTTCCCCTTATGTCAGTGGGAAGGATATACGACTTGTTGTTGTCGTTGATGTCTGGCACTCCATGACCAGCGTAATAGACTATAAGGTACTTGTTCTTTCGTGACGTAATTGACGGAAGCCAGTCGCCAAACTCTTCCTCCATTATCATAGCTTTAGTAGCATCTTCCACGAGATGAACATTCTCGGCAGGAACACCTAATGTCTGACGGCAATATTCTGCAAACACCCGTGCATCGTGTATGGCATAAGGCACATCGGCAGCAAAACGATAGTTCTGATTACCTATTACAAGTACATACGAGTCATCTCTGATGTAGGTGGCTAACGGAATATTATTATCAACCTCTGAAGTCTCTATGTCGTAATTGCTGACGCCATTGCCTTCAGACGCTCTAGACTTTTTAATATACTTATCAATTGCCTCACGGGCAAATCCATATTCCTGACAATTGTCAGTGTTGATGTAAGCTGGCACACTGCGCACTTCTCTGTCATAATAACTGTGTATCACTTTATCCCCATTCTTGGTCTCACTAACAAAGACATTGCTGCCAAGTATAGCTGTGGGGGCAATGTAAACAGACTGGACATTGTCGCACGAAACAAAAGCCATGTCTCCAACCCTGCATTTAGCAGGAATTGTGACAGAAGGCAATAATGAGCAATTAGCAAAAGCAAGGGTGCCTATGTTATCAAGCTGTGCAGGAAGAGAAATGGTTCTAAGTCCACCACAGTTCATAAAAGCTCCCCAGCCAATCTCGCTCAAAGAAGTTCCTTCAAAGACCACCTCCTTAAGACTGTTGCAGTTTGCAAAAGCACAAGAGCCAATGTTTACAACATTTACACCTACATATAACTTTCTGATATTAAAATCTTTCTTAGACCAAGGAGCAATATTGTTAGCTAAATCGAAATCTAACATCGTTCCCTTCTCACCAATCTTGCTCGTGCAAGACAACGTAAGCGTGAAGCCATCAAAATCCCACCTAACCAAGTTACCACATTTGCCTCCTATAGATTGTGCTTCTGCCCCCATTATTAACAGGGACAGAAGCAACAAAACTAAAATCCTCTTCATAACATATTAATAGTTACCTCTTGACAATCAAAAGAAACAAATTATTCACCTAGAACTAGAATCTGAACTGCAAGAATATACGATCATTGGTGTTCTTAAATTTATGCTTTGTCTTGTCAAAGTCGCTATCTGTTCCTTTATACTTAATGGTTGCTGCCTTGTGCTCATAACCTATACCGATAAACTTCCACGTAAGTGAGAATCCAAAGGTATTGGTCAGGCCATGTCCCCAGTCGATGGTCGTCTTATTAGCCATCTTATCATGAGCCTCGGTAGCACTCTGGTCAACATCGGCATTGCCGTCTTTCTTCATAAAGACAACCGATGCCTCATATCCGAGGTGGTAATACATATGAAACTGCAGATAGTGAAGCTGCTGCGCCTTAAGACTGGTAAATGGAGCTACAGATATTGAGGGACCTAATGCCATTCCATAATTTGCTTCTATCTTCTGCAAATTCCATGGAGTGTAAAACACTTCCTTGTTCTGGGCACTGCCCTTACCTGGCACTATAATGGTATTGCGGCTATCATACAGGTTGTGTCCATCACCCTCCGCATCAAATGAGTTTACGTTAAGGTCTATCCACGTGTAATCCAAATTAAATTGTAATATACGAGCTATTGCAGGCTTATGGAGACGATAACTACGGCCCCACTTGAGAGCCAAGCCCCATTTGCTCTTAAAATCGGGCAGCAGCAAATCCTCACCACTGACAGGATCTACCACGCCACTCTTTATATCACCCTTAGGCGAGAGCTTTGATGTGACGTACGACACATCAAAATACGTACGACGTTTCCACACATCTTCCATGTGGTCCTCTGCAAAAAGGCGCTTAGAGGCCTCCTGCTGTTCGTTCAAAAGATCACTGACTGTTGTTACATTGCCCGAATCATCCTGTCCGTTAACCTGGGCAAAGGATGCAACAAAACTATAACAAATTACAAAAAAACATGCAATTCTTTTCATAATAACATAGTTTATTTATTGTTATACCTTCTTTCTATTTCCTCCAAAGCCTCATATCCCTTGCTACCCTTCATCAGTTCACCTTCCTGTTCCAGTTTCTCGCGAATTTTCTGAATAGCCTTTGCCATAACGGAACCTGCATCACAAAAAAGGTTAATACGCATTACTTTGTTGCCATTAGGCAAATACTTAATGGCTTCCACGATGGGAGTTGTGCGTCCAATACTCTGCTCGACAAAGGACCTTGAACTTCTAACACTCTTTGTCACAGAAGCTGCCTGATCCTGAGGCAACTGCTCATTGGCCGTAGTGTTATCAACCTCAATGGTCACCTCTTTATGTATAGTTGCAGCGAGGTCCTGTATAGCCATCTCCATTGCTTGCATCTTAGCGGCATCAATATTTTGCCCTGTGCTGGTGCCGCTGCCCCAAAAATACTTAGGTACATCATATGCAGTTTTCTCTTCTTGCATAACATAAGCCTTGAACAGTTGGTTCTCCAATGGCAGAGCTCCCGGCAAAATCTGCCAACCTTCCTTAGCCATCTTCTTTGCCTCCTTACGGGCATTTTTCAAGTAGGTCTTCTCCAATACAGAACTTAATTGAGCCTGTATTGGGGCTGTTGTACCCGACAACAACAGAAGCATTAACAACAAAACAAACTTTTTCATCTTTTAGGGATTTTAAATAGATCGCCTTAAAACTCCCAAAATAAGCTTTAGTTTAATTTGCCAATTGTTTGTTGTGAAGACAAAAAGACGTGGGAGTTTTTTCTTTCGTGCCTATCCCTATACTCAGGCTTTCGCATTGCCTCTTCGTAAAGATAAGCAACGCAAGCTAGCCCACGCCAAGAGTATTACAAATAGCACACGAACTCCTTACAAACAATAATAAGGCATTGACGTGATGCAAAAATCATAATACACCAACGTAGACGCTTCGTTGCATTACATCTGTACGAAGATTCAAAGTTGCGAAATTTGAGTATACAGATAGTAACGTCCGAAAACGTCTTTTTTTTGAAACCGCCCTTACAACTGGATTCTATCGGTCTCACTCTTAAATTTTACCGACTTGCCCCGCCCTCACGTCCTCAGTCTTTTGGTGACCAAAAACCGCAGGAGTGGCTTTGTCGTGTGCAAAGGTAATAATTAGTTTTTATTCTCCACGTTTTTAGAAACGAAAATATCTTTTTCTCGATATATATAGGTAAGTACTAAGAAAAATAAGGAAAAGAAGCTACTCAATTATACAACAATTTTGCGCGAGCTAACGAAAAAAAGCGCGACCTTATTTTTTTAGGTCGCGCTTTTTTGCCCGTTAGATTGCGAATAAATTTTGGCTAGACGCAGATGTTTTTTTCAGATCGCGGTAAACAAACAATCGGCAACAAAAACAGGTGCGCCAATCAGTTGAACTGAATGGCGCACCTCACATAATCTCTTGACTTTATAAACTCACTCGAGGTCAGCAATAATAGCATAGATGCCCATGATGAGGATTGCGAACATAGAGAAGATAAAGCGTTACTACGATTTCTTTCTGCGCAGCACGGCGACATAGATGAGCAGGACTACGTTCATCATCAGGGCGTAGATGATAGCGGGGACGGCGATGGCATCGTTATTGAAAATGAAGGGGCTGGAGGCTACGGCGATGGCCTGCGCTGCATTCTGCATGCCAACCTCAATGACCACGGTGCGACGCTGACGACCGGCCAGCCTGAAGAGGCGCGACAAGAGGGCTGCACCGGCCGTGGCGCAGAGCAGCAGTGCCGTCACGCAGACTCCCACTACGCCGATATTGTCGGCTATGGTGCGGCTGTGCTGAAGAAAGAAGATGCCTGCCAGCAGTATCAGTGCAGGAAAGGCAAGCCTGGAGAGTATGCGCTCAATCTTAGAGGCAGCCACTGGCCACCAATTCCTGACGCCGATACCTATAACGATAGGCAGGAACATCAGCAGCAGATTCTGCACCAGCAGATTGCCCACAGGCAGGGAACATGAAGCTCCACCGAGAGAATCGGACCCACTATATCCAACGGTCCACTGCATGATGAGTGGGACGGTGAACAGGGTGATGATACTGCTCAGCGCGGTAAGGATGACGGACAAAGCCACATCGCCCTTGGCGAGCATGGAGAAGACATTGCTGCTACTACCGCCCGGGCAGCAGGCTATCAGCACCACGCCGACAAACATCAATGGCGGCAGGCTGAACGCCCACGCCAGCACAAAGGCCAGCAGAGGCAGGAGCACTATCTGCCCGAAAAGGGCTACGCCCACGGCACGCGGCTGACGCAACACAAGGCCGAAGTCGCGTATCTGTAACGTAAGACCGAGGTCAAACATCAGCAGCGTGAGGATGGGAAGAACGATTAATATTGGATTCATGGAAGGACGGAGGAATTGAGAATTGAGGTTTAGCCAAGTCCGGAGGTGGGCCCGCGAGGCCGAACCTCGCGGCACAGTGGGAATTGGTAGACCCTAAGGTGGGCCTGCGCGGGGAAAAGGGAGATCCCCTCTTATCCCCCTAAAGGGGAAGGATTTTCCCCTAACGCCAGGGTCCTCCCCTTAGGGGAGTTAGAGGGATCTCGGTTATTACTTAACGGTTATTGGTTACTTGATATACAGCGGCTCTACGCCCATTACGTCATGGACTTTGACCTTGACGGCCTTGCCGAGGGAGTAGTCGGCAGTGAGCACCGGAGTATTTGCATCCTTAGCCGCAATGATGGTATAGGTGCCCTTGGGTGCCACCCATGCCGAGGCTTTCTCATCATAGGAGGCCAGAGTGGTCTTCTCAATGGTTATGGTCAGTTTCTCCTGCTTGCCGGGCTTGAGCAACTGTGTCTTAGCATAGCCTTTGAGCTCCCTGGTGGGCTTGTCGAGGTCTCCTTCGGGAGCATGGCAATAAATCTGCACCACTTCCTTGCCGGGACGCTTGCCGCTATTGGTTACCGTGAGGCTCACCTCCAGCCTATCGCTTTTATCCTTGACCTTGAGGTCCTTATAATCAAACGTGGTGTAGCTCAGTCCGTAGCCGAAGGGATAGGCTACCTTGACATTCTTGGTCAGGTAGTGGCGATAGCCTACGTAGATGCCCTCCTCATAGTTCGTGAAGTCAACATTGGGCACCAGGTACTGCGGCTTGACTCCCACATAGCGGTAGAAGGAGTAGTTCTCGTATTTGTCGGCCTTGATTCTTGGAAAATTAGCAAAGGTGGGATCGTCCTCATACTTCATGGGCATGGTGACGGGCAGTCGGCCGGAGGGGCACTGATTGCCTACCAGCACATCGCCCACGCTGTGGCCCCCCTCCTCGCCGGGCTGCCAGCAGATGAGAATAGCGTCGGCCAAATCACGCCATGAGGCTACGTCAACGATGCCACCCACATTGAGTACCACTACCAGGGGTTTGCCCTCCTTATGGAAGGCGTCAGCCACGGTGCGGAGCAGAGCCATCTCGCCGTCGCTGAGCAGATAGGAATGGTAGTAGTCGCGATCCATGCCCTCGCCAAAGACGCGGCCGAAGGTGATGACGGCAGCCTTGTCGGCCTTGGCAGCCTTGGCTATCAGGTCACGAGGCACAGCCTCCATAGCTCGTTCTCTCTCGCAGCACCAGGGCACGTTCTTATTGATATCCTCACAGCGCTTGCGCTCGCCTTTCATATAGTCAGTATAGAAATCATGGAGCTCCTTGTCAAGAGTGAAACCGACGTCGCTCAGGCCCTCAGGCATACATACGCTGCGGTAAGGATTATGGATGAAGCCGGAGCCTGTGCCTCCATGGATGAAATCGTAGCTGGTGGTGCCTAGCAGTGCCAGGGTGCTGCCCTGTTTCAGAGGCAGAGTGCCGCCATCATTTTTGAGCAATACGAAACCCTCGGGAGCTACCTCTCTGACAACGGCAGCATTGTCATCAAGCGGCGGATTGTCGCTGAAGGTGCCGCCATCATATCGTATGGCCTTGGCTGCCATGGTAAGCATTCGGCTCACGCAGGCATCTACATCGTCCATGCTCAGCGTGCCGTCCTTGACTCTGTCGATGATGTCATTGTAGCGCGCCTTACTACCATGCTGGATATTGTCGTTGCCAGCCCATACCATCTTGGAGCCGCTATAGCCGCCACCCCAATCGCTGACCACGGCACCCTTATAGCCCCACTCATCGCGCAGGATAGTGGTGAGTAGGTCGCGGTTCTCTGAGGTGGTAACGCCGTTGAGAAAATTATATGACGACATGATGAACCACGGCTGGCTGTTGCGCACCATATATTCAAAGTTGCGTAGGTATATCTCACGGAGGGCTCGCTTGCTGACTCGGCTGTCGTTGCTCAGTCGGTTGAGTTCTTGATTGTTGGCAGCGAAATGCTTGGGGCACGCCCCCACCCCAGCCTTCTGTATGCCACGCACCAGAGCTGCCGACGTAAGGCCGGAGAGCAGGGGGTCTTCAGAGAAATACTCGAAGTTGCGGCCGCACAAAGGGTTGCGCTGAATGTTCATACCCGGACCCAGCACTACATCCACGCCGCGAGCTTTGGCCTCGTTGCCATAGGCCTCGCCCATGCGCTCAAGCATATCGCTGTTCCATGAAGCGGCGTTCAGCAGTCCGTTGGGAAAACGGGTGCACTGCTTATTATCTATCCTCAGACCACTGGGGCCGTCGGCATAGACTATAGGAGGGATGCCAAGACGGTCGATGGGGTTGGTGGCTCCGGCACTGCCGGCCACATAGTCGTAGCTGCGTCCACGACCGTCGAAGGCCCCTGAGCCTTTGCCTACGATGACGGCCACCTTCTCCTCAAGAGTCATGGCCTTGACAATTTTGCCGACATTATCCGACGTAAGTTTCAACTCCTGTGCCTTGACTGTACATGACGCTGCCAGCATCACTGACACAAATAAGAATATCTTTTTCATTTGTTATAATTGTTTTTTGCTAAACATACGTGCATATACTCCAATAAAGACATAGCATACCATTGGTACAAGAAAAGCCATAGCGATGCTGCTAGTATCGGCTATGCAGCCCATCAAAGGCGGTGCCACGGCACCACCGACAATAGTCATGATCAGATAGGACGAGGCACGCTTGGTGTTGCCTTCAGCACCGCGCAGTGCCAGCGAGAAAATGGTAGGGAACATTATGCTCTCGCATAGATAGACCAGAAAGAATGCGCCTATCGACAGCCTGCCGCCAAAGAAAACGATGACAAGACTGCCCACCGTGGCACCCAAGGCATAGAGCAGCAGCAGCCTGTCGGCTCTGACAAAGCCCATCAGCCAGCTGCCTACCAACCTGCCCACAAAGAACAGACCCATACCGCCAAAGCTGAGCCAGAGGCTTGCCTCGGCACGCGTCATGTCGGCATTGTCACCCATGTAGGCAACGAAATTGCTGTTTACACCTGTCTGTGCTGCTACATATAAGAACAGAGATATTACGCCAAAGACAAAAATGCGAGAGCGAAAGAGGGCTGAGGTTGGAGGCTGGAGGCTGAAGGTTTCGTCAGGTCCAGCACCTTCCAAACTTTCGAACTCTTTTCCTTCTTCTTCTACCTCCGGCAGCTTGCTATACTTGAAACCCAGGGCTGCCAGCAACACAAACACGCCTACTATGACATAAGGGGTAGCCACGCTGGCAATGCTAGGCATCTGACCCTCGGCCTCTTCGCCAAAGAAAAAGAGTCCACCCACCAGCGGACCGCATATCCAGCCCAAGCCGTTGAGCGACTGGGCAAGGTTGATGCGCTGCTCGGCCGAAGACTTGGGGCCCAGCACGGTGACGTAGGGATTGGCGGAGGTCTCAAGGCAAGTGAGGCCGCAGCCGATGACAAACAACAGCGCAATAAATGCGGGGTATAGTATGGCAGGGTTGTCGGCATTGGCGCCGAGCAGACATATAGGCAGGAACAGCAGCGCCCCCACGCCATAGAGCACCAGACCTGTCAGCACACCGCTCCTGTAGCCCCAGCGCTGAATAATCTTACCGGCTGGAATCGCCATGAGGAAATAGGCTGCATAGGTGGCCACCTGCACCCAAGCAGCGTTGGTGTGGTTTAGGCCGAGCAAATTCTTAAGGTGCGGATTGAGCACCTCCAATATGGCGTGAGCAAAGCCCCACATAAAAAACAGGCTCGTTACGAGCAGGAATGGCACCAGGTAAGAGTGGCCGTCCCTTGCAGTTGTCAGTTTCATCGCTCTGCACGCATAGGATTAGTAAGGAAATCTTCATATGCCAGACGTATGCCGTCCTCCAGTTCTGTCTTGTAGGTCCAGCCGAGGGCCGTGGCCTTGCTCACGTCGAGCAGCTTGCGCGGTGTGCCGTTGGGGCGAGTGGTGTCCCACTCGATGGCGCCTTCATAGCCAACCACCTTGGCCACCAAATTGGTCAGTGCCTTGATGGTCAGCTCCTTGCCCGTGCCAGCATTGACGGTTTCGTTGCCGCTATAATTGTTCATCAGGAATACGCAAAGGTTGGCTAGGTCGTCAACATAGAGAAACTCTCTCAGCGGCGAGCCGTCGCCCCAGCATGTGACGGTGGTGAGCCCAGCCTCCTTGGCCTCATGGAAGCGGCGGATAAGGGCGGGCAGCACATGGCTGTGCTCGGGGTGGTAGTTGTCGTTGGGGCCATAGAGGTTAGTGGGCATCACGCTGATGTAGTCGGTGCCATACTGTCTGTTGAGGAACTCGCAGTACTTAAGGCCGCTTATCTTGGCCAGAGCATAAGCCTCGTTGGTCTTCTCCAATGCACCAGTAAGCAGGCACGACTCCGGCATAGGCTGCGGTGCCATTCTGGGGTAGATGCACGACGAGCCGAGAAACTCCAGTTTCTTGCAGCCGTTCTTCCATGCAGCATGGATGACGTTCATCTCCAGCACCATATTGTCGTACATAAAGTCGGCCAGCGCACTTTGGTTGGCCACTATGCCACCTACCTTGGCTGCCGCCAAGAAGACATACTCAGGTTTCTCAGCCTCAAAGAAGGCCTCCACCTCCTGCTGGCGTGTAAGGTCCAGCTCCCTATGCGTACGCGCGACAATATTATTATATCCTTGGCGCTTCAGTTCGCGCACAATGGCCGAGCCCACCATTCCGCGGTGACCGGCCACGTAAATCTTTGATTTCTTCTCCATGAGTTTGTTTTCTTATCTCACTATTCCTTTTTCGAGGTATTCAGCAAGGTTGGTGCGTACCTTCATGGCAGCGCCTTCGCCGGCCACCTTGGCCATATCGTGTTTCACCATCAGCTCCACGAGCTGCTCAAAGCTGGTCTTGTTGGGGTTCCATTTCAGCTTGGCCTTGGCCTTGGTGGGATCGCCCCACAGGTTGACAACGTCGGTCGGGCGGTAGAAGTCCTCGCTGACGGCCACCAGTGTCTTACCCACCAGGTTCTTGGGACCAGCCACGCAAATGCCCTTCTCCTCCAGGCCCTCGCCGCTAAACTCCAGCGTGATGCCGGCGCATTTAAAGGCCTCATAGCAGAACTCCCTGACGCTGTGCTGCACGCCGGTAGCAATGACAAAGTCCTCAGGCTTGTCCTGCTGCAGGATTAGCCACATACACTCCACGTAGTCCTTGGCGTAGCCCCAGTCACGCAACGAACTGAGGTTGCCCAACCACAGGCAGTCCTGATGTCCCTGGGCTATGCGGGCAGCCGCCAGCGTTATCTTGCGTGTAACAAATGTCTCGCCACGGCGCTCGCTCTCGTGATTGAAGAGTATGCCCGAGCAACAGAACATATTATATGCCTCGCGATATTCCTTGACAATCCAGAATCCGTATAGTTTAGCAACAGCATAGGGGCTATAGGGGTGGAAGGGTGTGTTCTCGTTCTGCGGCACCTGCTCCACCTTGCCATAAAGTTCTGAGGTGCTGGCCTGATAAATGCGGCACGTCTGCTCCAGATGGCAGGCCCTCACGGCCTCCAGCACCCTCAGCACACCCACGGCATCTACATCAGCCGTAAACTCGGGCGAGTCAAAGCTCACCTGCACATGACTCTGCGCTGCAAGGTTGTAAACCTCGTCGGGGCGTACCGTGTCTATTACCTTGACAATCGACATGGAGTCGCTCATATCGGCATAGTGCAGATGAAAGTTGGGCCTTCCCTCCAGATGGGCTATGCGCTCACGGAAATCTACCGACGAGCGGCGTATGATGCCGTGTACCTCGTAGCCTTTCTCCAGCAGAAACTCGGAGAGGTAGGAGCCGTCCTGTCCCGTGACACCGGTTATCAGGGCCACCTTGCGGTTGCCATGCTTGACAATATTGTCAGTATTGCCGCCAGTGCCAAGGCCCACCGGGCGAGTGGTAATATCGTGCCCCAAGGCCACGCTCAGCCGCGCTATGGCCGTCTTACTGAACCCGTTGCGACCAGTAAGCCAACGACTTACCTCAGCCTCACTCTTGCCGACCTTTTCGGCCAGCTCACGCTGCGTCATGCCTTTCTCCTCAAGGAGCAGATTGACATTTTTTGCAACAAAACTGTTAAGTCTTGCTTTCTCTTCACGTGTCATGATTGTAAACTTTACAAATTTTTGCGTACAAAATTATATAATTATCACAAACCGAAGAAGAAAATGGGCAAAAAAAACGAAAACGAGGCCCCTTATCCCCACAAAGAGGAGAAGAAAACGAAATAATTAAGGCAACAATATAGCAGTTGGCACAGATTACAGTCTCTGCGAAATAGTCATGCTCTCTCTGTGCCAACATCTGTGTCTTTGCCTATAAAAAATAAGCTGTTTTTTGCATACATTCCTGCATTGTTTCGGTTAAAAAGTTGAAAAACAGATGATTTAATATGCAGGGTAATTTTGTCCTGTGGAAATCAAAACTAAAAGCCTTGAAAAAAAATCTAAGAGCCTCGAAACCAAATCTAAGAG
>OCTW011614024.1_pt1 | contig 17191 bp, 12 predicted proteins | sample 1539671 | NCBI WGS metagenome assembly OCTW01 (sample SAMN02144230, study PRJEB22623) | gut metagenome | biome: sheep rumen | host: Ovis aries | place: New Zealand
AATACAAAGATAAGAAATATAATTGACAAAAAAAAGACCCTGGAAGGTCTTCTGATAAAAAAAACGAAAATCTATTGTGTCAAACTACCGTGCCTCCCGACGGAATCGGACCGTCCAATTTTTCCAAAGATAGCAATTTTTCCAAAGATTTGTTTTATCTTTGCATCCCGGAATTGAACTGTGGTGTAATGGTAGCACTAGGGATTTTGGTTCCCTCAGTCAGCGTTCGAATCGCTGCAGTTCAACGGAAGCGGCCCCGTGCAGGGCCGCTTTTTGTGTATGGGAGGGCTTAGTTGCGCCGGTTGGCCAGGGAAATGTAGTACAGAAGCGTGGCCAGGGAGCCGATGGCGGCAATCACATAGGTGTAGGCGGCCCACTTCAGGGCATCCGCCGCCATGGCCTTGGTCTCGTAATTCACGATTCCGTCGGTTTCCAGCCATTTGACGGCGCGGGCGCTGGCATTGATTTCCACCGGAAGCGTCACAAAACTGAAAAGGGTGGTGAGAGCGAACAGGCCGATACCGATCCAGATGAGAGAGGGGAAGATGTTGATGAACACCACGCCGGCCAGCAGCACCCAGGAAACGATATTGCTGGAGAAAGACACCACGGGGACCAGGGCGCTCCGCATCCGGAGCCAGGCATATCCGGTGGCATGCTGCACGACATGTCCGCATTCATGGGCGGCCACGGCGGCAGCGGCCACCGAACGGCCATAATAGACATCTTCGCTCAGGTTCACCGTTCTGGTAGTGGGGTCGTAGTGGTCCGACAGCTTTCCGGAGATGGAGACGATGTTGACATCCCGGATTCCGTGGGCCTGGAGCATGCGGCTGGCCACCTCGGCCCCGGTAAGCGTAATCGGCACTTCCGAATACTTGGCAAAACGGCTCTTCAGCATAGCTTGGATGACCAAACTGAGCACCATCACTAAAATCGTTATGATCCAAATGGTAGAACTGGACATGGCAAAACTTTGTTTATGTTGATGCTTTTGTGTCCGCAAAAAACGGACCCCTTTTGCAAAAATACAATTTTTATGGCAAAATGTCAGACAGAAATATTATTTTTGTACAATCAATGATATAAGGACATGCGAGAAATCCTGGACGATTTTTCCCGCTTGGAGCTCAATCTGAAGGCCGCCACGGACAACTACCGGTACTTCCGCTCCCTGCTGGATCCCAAGACCAAACTGCTGGTTCTGGTGAAAGCCAACGCCTACGGACATGGCGGTGTGGAATTTGCGTCCATGATGCAGCGCGCCGGCGCGGATTATCTGGCCGTCGCCTATCCCGTAGAGGGGCTGGAACTTCGCCGCAGCGGCATTTCGCTTCCCATTCTGGTGCTCACTGCCGGAACCGATTTCTATCCGGAAATCATCGAAACCCGCATGGAGCCCTCCATCCCCAACCTGTATTCCCTCAAGAAACTCGTATCGGCCCTTCGGGAAAGGGGGCTCAAGGACTACCCCGTCCACATCAAACTGGACACCGGCATGCACCGGCTGGGCTTCATGACGGAAGAACTGCCGGAACTGGTGGACTACCTGAAAGAGACGCCGGAGGTAAAGGTAAAGGCCGTTTTTTCGCACCTCTGCGTGGCCGAAGACCCGCAGGAAGACGATTTCACCCTGGGCCAGATTCACCTGTTCCGCGACAATGTGAATTATATCGCCGACGGGATCGGCTATATGCCCATGCGTCACATCCTCAACTCGGCCGGCATCGAGCGTTTTGCCCGGTATCAGTTTGACATGGTGCGCCTCGGGATTGGCATCTACGGCATCAGCGCCCTGCCCGGAAAAAAACTCGCCCCCGTGGCCTCCCTCAAGTGCAAGGTACTGCAAGTAAAGGAATTAGGGCCCGACGACACGGTGGGTTACGGCCGATGGGGCCACGCCAAGGAAGGCACCGTCATCGCCACCATTCCGGTTGGATACGCCGACGGCATCGACCGCCACCTGGGCCGGGGAAACGCCTCTTTTTCCCTGAACGGGCACCGCGTCCCCACCATCGGCAACATCTGTATGGACATGTGCATGCTGGACGTCACCGGCGTCCCCTGCAAGACCGGAGACACCGTCACCATCTTCGGGGAGGATCCCACCGTGAGCGAACTGGCCGATATCCTGGGAACCATCCCCTATGAAATCCTGGTCTCCGTGCCCCGGCGTATCCATCGGCTGCTGGTGCGCTAGAACAGCGTAGGGTGGTTTTCTTCCAGTTCGGAAAGGATTTTTGACATGATCGCCTCCCGGAAGAGGGCGCTTTTGGCGTGTACCTTGAAACGGGAACAATACTCCTGAATGGCGGCCATTTCACTGTCGTTGAAGTACAGGACATGCCGGTTTTTCCTCAGCAGAAGGGCTTTCTGTTTGGAAAGGTAGGCCGGATCCACACCGGGTATTTTCTTTTTTCTGGCCATAGATTCTTCGCTTCGCTCAGAATGACAACAGGTATCAGAATGACAACATCAGAATGACAGATATCGGCGTTTCACCACGCCCGCCCTGTCCAGTTCCACGATCATGGGAAGGCCGGAAAGGTCGAAGGTATCCAGCAGTTCCGCACCGTCTTCCGGCGCATCCGTGAGAAGGGCGTCCATGTCCACCAGAAGCACCCGGACCTTCCTGTTCTCCGCCACCATCCGGTCCACCTCCGCCAACATTTCCTTGCAGGACGAACAGGAAGGAGAGTAGAACACCAGATAAGCGGGATCCCCCTTGAGTTTCCGAAGGGCATAACGACCCGGACGGCTGCCGCGGGCCAGGAGGCAGGGTTTTCGGCGGAGCACTCCCGGAACCGTCAGGTCCGGTACAAGGGAGCCCGCCGGTGTACGGCCGGAAAGTTCCGCCAGCATTCGTCCCAGCGAGACAATCTGCGCCTTGTCGGCCGGCGTGGTCCAGACATCCGGTAATCGGGTGATATATTTCTCCACGAAAGGGATGGCCGCGTCGCGGAACACTTCCGTCTTCTGCGATGAAAGGAAATACAGGAAATCCCCCTCCACCTGCTTGAAGGCATCGACATTTCCCTCTCCGAAGGTGCGTGCGGCAAGATAATCGGCCACTTCCATCACATGAGACACGTTCAGGGAATCCCCGTAAGGCGTGAAAAACTGCGCATAGCGCTGCATCACCGAAGGCTCTCCATAGACGTACGAGGCCGATGCGAACTCCTTGTTCAGAAGACTGCGGAGGGCCGGCGTGTCCAGGTTCCGTCCCACGATGGTGCCGGAAGGGTTCACGAGGAACATCCTCGGGGTCTGGAGCACAGCGTAAAGGCGCTGCCAGTCGGAGGTGATCTCGGGGTCCCATGCGTGCAGGAAACCCGGGAGAGACTCCCGGTAGGAAGCCCAGGATTCGGCAGACGCGCCTACATATACGGCATACACCCGCAGCGGATACTTCCCTTCCTCCACGAGCGCTTTCAGACGGGGCGTCTCCACCTTGCAGGTAGAGCACGAGGTATCATAAAAGTATATCACCGACCAGCCGTCCTCCGCGGGGACGCGCACCGGAGCGCCGGAAGGGTCCATGAGCATGAGGACGGGCGCATCGGCCCCGATGAGGGAAGACTTGTTGAACTCCGTGAAAAGCTGCGCATTGAAATAGTCCTCGGAGGATTTCATGGCAATGTCTCCGGACAGGAACCACTTTTGAGCGATGTGTACGGCCACGGCATCGTCTCCCATCACCTTGGACCGGAGGTAGTGGTCGTAGATTTTGAGCGCCACATACTGGCGCACCAGGGAATCCTGCGTGGAGGAGATGAGGAAGTCGCACTCCCGGGTCTGCACATCGGGGCTTTCTCCGAGCAGGGCCATGAAGTACTCTTCCAGTTTGGCCCCCAGTTCAGGATAAGGCTCCTGCGCCCCGGCTCCGATGGTCAGGACGGCAAGCAATATGCAAGAGAGCCATTTTCTCATAAGACGACCCCCTCCGGAATAAAGCTTGAATAGTCTCCTCCGTGACGGAGAATGTCCCGTACGGCCGATGAGCTGATGTGGGCGAACTCCTGGGCGGTAGGGATGATGATGGTTTCCACCTCGGGAGCCAGCCGGCGGTTGGCGTCGGCGATGGAACGCTCCGCCTCGAAGTCCAGCATGTTGCGGACCCCGCGGACAATGTGGCGGATGCCCAGCTCGCGGCAGGTATCCACCGTCAGGTTGTCATAGGAGATGACGGAAACCCCTTCCAGCGAGACCGTGGCCTGGTGAATGATGTCCAGTTTCTTCTCCATGTCAAAAAAGCCCCGTTTGTCCTGGTTGATGCCCACGGCCACCACCACCTCGTCAAACATGGTGAGCGCGCGCCTCAAAATGTTCAGATGGCCCGCCGTAAAGGGATCGAAGGAGCCCGGGAAAAGTGCTTTGGTTTTCATAATTGCCAGTTGATGGGAGTTTTACCTTGTGCCTCCAGGAGCGCATTGGCCCGCGAAAAATGCCGGCAGCCGAAAAAGGCGCCTCCGGCCAGCGGCGAAGGATGTGCCGCCAGAAGGACATGGTGGCGGGACGTATCGATGAGCGAGGCTTTCGCCTTGGCAAAATTGCCCCACAGCAGAAAGACGATGCCCCGGCCGTTGTCACTGAGGTAACGGATAACGGCGTCGGTGAATTCCTGCCAGCCGGCACCACGGTGCGAGGCGGCCTTCCCCGCTTCCACGGTGAGGATGCTGTTCAGGAGCAGCACCCCCTGCCGGGCCCAGTTTTCCAGGTTGGGACGCCCGCTCATGCGGATGCCCAGATCGGCCTCGATTTCCTGGAAGATGTTACGGAGGGAAGGAGGTGTCCGCACACCGTCCGGCACCGAAAACGAAAGGCCCATGGCCTCCCCGGGATTGTGGTAAGGGTCCTGCCCCAGAATGACCACTTTCACCGCCGGTACCGGTGTGAGTTCAAAGGCTCTGAAAATAAGGCTTCCGGGCGGATAAATAATCTTCCCGGCCGCCTTTTCCTGATGCAGGAAGCGCACCAGAGAAGCAAAGTACGGTTTCCCGAACTCCGGTTCCAGTGCGCTTTTCCAGCTTTGTTCAATCTTTACGTCCATAGATTCTTCGCTTCGCTCAGAATGACAGGAAGGACGTCAGAAAATAAAGTTGATGACATCCTTGATGGTTTTCACATAGACAAAGATAAGACCTTTTATGTAAATTTCCTTGATATCCTCCACATCTTTCCGGTTTTCTTCGGAAATGACGATGGTGTGAACCCCCGCACGTTTGGCGGCAAGAATCTTTTCCTTGATGCCTCCGACCGGCAATACACGGCCACGAAGGGTCATTTCTCCGGTCATCGCGACACCGCTTTTGGGCGCTTCTCCGCGAAGGGCGCTCACCATGGAACTCACCATGGTAATTCCGGCCGACGGACCGTCCTTGGGAACGGCGCCCTCCGGCACATGGATGTGGACATCCCGCTTCATGAACGTCTCGGTATCCATCCCGGCCAGTTCCGGATGCGCTTTGATGTACTGCCAGGCTATCTGGGCGCTTTCCTTCATCACGTCGCCCAGGTTGCCCGTCATGGTAAGGGAGCCCTTTCCTTCGCTCACCTGGCTTTCCACAAAAAGGATCTCACCGCCCATCTCCGTCCAGGCAAGACCGGTGACCACGCCGGGGCCCTCGTTTCCCTTCACGTCGTCGTGGAACGCCGTGGGAAGCCCCAGATACTCTTTCAGATGCTCCGGCCGGATTTCCTTCGGGAACTCCTGCCCCAAAGCCATCTTCTTGGCCGTCACGCGGGCGATTTTGGCAATCTGTTTCTCCAGGCCCCGCACGCCGGACTCGTGGGTGTATCTGTCCACGATCTCCCGGAGAGCGTCATCGCCGATGGAGAGTTCATCGGCCCGCAGGCCGTGCTCCGTGAGCTGCTTGGGGACCAGATACTTGTGAGCGATTTCCAGTTTCTCCTGGGCCAGGTACCCGCTCACGTTGATCATCTCCATCCGGTCTTTCAAGGCCGGCTGGATGGTGCCGATGCCGTTGGCCGTGGTGATGAAAAGGACGTTGGAGAGGTCGTAGTCGATATCCAGATAATTGTCGTGGAAGGTGCCGTTCTGCTCCGGGTCCAGCGCTTCCAGAAGGGCGCTGGAAGGGTCTCCCTTGAAATCGGAGGACAATTTGTCAATCTCGTCCAGGACAATCACCGGATTGGAGGTGCCGGCCCGCTGGATCCCGCTCAGGATCCGTCCGGGGAGGGCGCCTACGTAGGTTTTTCGATGACCGCGGATTTCCGCTTCGTCGTGCATGCCGCCCAGCGAAATCCGGATGTATTTGCGGCCGAGGGCCCGGGCGACGCTCTTTCCGAGCGAAGTCTTTCCCACTCCGGGAGGCCCCCACAGGCAGAGGATGGGCGACCGCATGTTCCCCTTCAGTTTCAGGACGGCCAGGTACTCGATGATACGATCCTTCACGCTGTCCAGGCCAAAATGGTCTTCGTCCAGGACCTCCTGCGCATGCCCCAGGTCCAGGTTGTCATCCGACATCTCTCCCCAGGGAAGGTCCAGCATGAACTGGATATATGCGAACTGAATGCTGTAGTCGGGCGATGTGGGATTGAATTTCTCCAGGCGCGCCATTTCCTTGTCAAAGATGGCACGCACCTCCTTGGACCACTTCTTTTCGTCGGCCCTGCGGCGCATCTTCTCGAACTCCTCGCCTTCGTCCATGCCCAGTTCCTCCTGGATGGTGCGAAGCTGGTTGTTCAAATAATACTCCCTTTGCTGCTGGTCAATGTCGGTCTTCACCTTCTGGTTGATTTCCTGTTTGATCTGCAGCAGCTGGGTCTGGGTATCCAGCACTTTCAGCAGGGCAAGTCCCCTCTCGTGCATATCCGTGACGGACAGCAGACTGGTACGCTCCTGCAAATTCTCCACCTCGATGGTGGTGGCGATGAAATTCACCAGGAAATGGAAATTGTCAATGCTCCGGAGCGCGCCGATGGCCTCCTTCGGGGCAAAGGACGAAGATTTCACGATGAGGGCGGCCTTCTCCTTGAGGGAATCGGCCAGGACGCGGAGTTCCCGCTCGTCACAACCGGCCGGGATACTCTCTTCCAGATAACGTACGCGACCTTCCATGTAGGGGGTCGTGGTGACAATTTCCTGCAGCTCGGCCAGGGAGGCGCCCTGCAGGATGACAGTCACCGTCCCATCAGGCATCTCCAGGGTCTTGATGAGCTTGCAGACCGTACCATAATGATACAAGTCGGCCTCCGTCGGGTCTTCGACGGAGATATCCGTCTGCGGAAAAGCGGCCAGCCAGCCCTTCCCATCTTCCACGTCGGCCACCAGTTTCACCGACTTTTCCCGGCCCACGGTCACGGGGAAGACGGTTCCCGGGAAAATTACGGCATTGCGAAGCGCAAGGACCGGAATGACGGGCGGGAGTTCAGACACATCTACCTTCATGGATGCCGCTTCTCCCACGACAGGCATTATATTTACTTCTACACCCTGCGGTGTCATCATTTCTTCAAAAGTTTTCATGAAAACTGACATTTTGTCATTAAAAACGGGCACAATTGTCCGGGAGCCTATATGGTCAATCTTCGTGCCAAGCGAGAATTGTGGCACAATTTTGCGCATAACATTTTGAAATCTCAAAAAATAAGCCTATTTTTGCGCATCATTTTCAAATAGGTAGGAAAACCTAACGATATAAAAAATAAAAACTATGACTAAGGCAGAGATTGTAAACGAAGTAGCAAAGACTACCGGTATTGAGAAAACCCAGGTATTGGCAGTGGTAGAGGAATTCACCAATGTGGTCAAAGGTTCCTTGATCGCAGGTAACCCCGTGTACCTCAGGGGCTTCGGAAGCTTCATCATCAAGCACCGCGCCCAGAAGGCCGCCCGCAATATCACCCGCAAGACAACCATGACCATTCCTGCGCATGACATTCCGGCCTTCAAGCCTTCCAAGAGCTTTGTCAACGCCGTAAAAGAGAAATAAACCATTATAAACCTTTTAATTATGCCTAACGGTAAAAAGCATAAGAGACACAAGATGGCGACGCACAAGCGTAAAAAGCGCCTGCGCAAGAACCGCCACAAGAAGAAGTAAGTCTTCTTCCAACGCATAGGGCCTCACGAAGAGATTCGTGAGCCCCTATTTTTAACGCCCTATTTCCACATGGAGTCTGAGAAAACGGACAAAGATCTGATTGTTGACGTAACGTCAACGGAGGTACATATCGCCCTGATGGAGAATCATCGGCTGATAGAGTACAACACGGAGTCCAGCACTGGGAACAAGTTTTCCGTAGGAGACGTTTACCTGGGAAAGGTAAAGAAAATCCTGCCCAATCTCAATGCTGCCTTTGTGGATATCGGAGACAAGAAAGAAGCCTTTATCCATTATCTGGACCTGGGTCTGTATTTTCACGCTTTCGACCAGTTCGTACGGGAGTCCAACAGCAATACCAATCTCAAGGATCTGTATTCGAGGATTGAGATCGGCACTCCCCTCCCCAAGGAAGGAAGAATTGAAGAATACCTGAAACCGGGACAGATGATTGTGGCTCAGATTGTCAAAGAGCCCATCTCTACAAAGGGATCACGACTGACTGCGGAAATTTCATTGGCAGGACGTAACATCGTACTTCTCCCCTTCGCAGAAAAGGTATCCATCTCGCAGAAGATTGGATCGAAGGAAGAGAAACGTAGACTCGAGACACTGGTCAGGAGCATCCTCCCCAAAAACTACGGGGCCATCATCCGAACCGCGGCGGAAGGCAAGAATGCCGCCACGCTGGTGGGAGAAACCGAAAGCCTCATCGAAAAATGGGAGAGCTCCTGGGTGAAGATCGCCAAAAACAAAACCCTCCAGCTGCTCTTTACGGAATACAGCAAAACCACTACCGTTTTGAGGGATCTCCTCAACGACTCGTTCTCCAACATCTGGATCAACGACGAGCATGTGGCCGATGAAGCCCGGAAGTATGTTTCGCTGATTTCTCCGGAACAAGAGAAAATCGTCCACCTGTACGAAGGAAAACAGCCCATTTACGACCATTTCGAGGTCACTCGTCAGATCAAGGGCTCCTTCGGGAAAGTGGTTCCCATGCGGCAGGGTGCCTATCTGGTGATTGAAACCACTGAAGCTCTCAATGTAATTGATGTAAACAGCGGCATCCGCACAAAAACTTCGGATCAGGAGGAGAATTCCTTCGAAGTGAACAAAATCGCAGCCGAAGAGATTGCCCGCCAGCTGCGGCTGAGGGATATGGGCGGTATCGTGATTGTGGATTTCATCGACATGGAATCCAATGAACACAAGAACGCTTTGTTCAAATACATGCAGGAGCTGATGGAAAATGACAGGGCCAAGCACAATGTGCTGCCGCTGACCAAATTCGGGCTCATGCAGATTACCCGCCAGCGGATTCGCCCTGTAACGGAAATCAACACTTCCGAGCAATGCCCCGTGTGCCACGGCAGCGGAAAGATTCACTCGAGTGTTGTGATTGACGAAGAAATTGAGCGGAAAATCGCATTCTACGTCATTGAAAAAGGTGTCCGTTCCCTTACGCTCAAGACCAGCCCTATTCTGGGAGCATACCTGAAACGGGGCATTTTCAATTCCTTCCTGTCCAGGTGGCGAAAACGCTACAAAGCCAAGATCGAATTGGTGGAAGTGACCGAATTCACGGTCCTGCAAAATGAAATTTATAATGAGAAAGGAGAGAAACTCGACTAGAGTTTCTCTCTTTTTCGTATCTTTGCTCCGATGAAAAGAAGCGGATGCATATCGGCCCTGCTGTGCCTTGTCATCGCGGCATGCCAGGATCCCCACCGGGAGCCGGAAGTGCCGGAGGCGGGGCCGTGTGAACTGACGGTAAGGTCGGAGCGTTTCTCGCCCGGGGATGTCAAGTTTTATTGGACGGCCACCGACACCCTGGCGGTCTATACGCAAGCCCATCCCTCTGCCGAACCTTTTCACCTGATATCCGGACGCGCGCGCACGGAAGGGCGGTTCGCCGGCAAGACGGCCGGAAGCCCCCTGTTCGCCCTCTATCCATACGCCAAGCGTCGCAGTGAAAGCTTCAGCGGGAACGAGCTTTCCTTCACCTTCCCCGACGTGCAGACATACTCGGCCAACGGGCCTGTTTCCGTTCCCATGATTGCCGTGGGAGAAGGGAAAGACCTCACGGCATATAATCTTTGTGGCCTGGTACACATTCCCCTGAGCGGGAATGCCCATGTAAAAAACGTCTTTCTTACGGCCAAAGGCGGCCTGCCCCTGAACGGCAGAGCCCATGTGCAAACCGGTTTTACCGAAACGCCCGTATTGAACCTGTCTCCCGGCGGCGGAAAAACCGTTTCGCTGGAATGCCCGGGAACGGCCCTTAAAGAGGGGGAAGCCACCTCTTTCTTTCTGGCTGTTCCTCCAGGGACCTATCGCGGAGGATTCACCATAGAAGTGTCCACTTACACGGACACGGAAGTTTTCGAATGGTCCCAGGACATTACGGTGGAACGCTCCCGGGTGGTCTCCTCTCCTGCTTACCGATGTGAGTCACAGGAAGGAACCGCCCCGGAAAACCTGCCAAGCAACCAAGTCTGGTACAAGAGCGAGGGCGGCGTTATCACACAGCCGGCGAAGAACGCATTCAATGTGGATGTCGTCTCCCATCGTTATGACGAAGACGGATGGGGGAAAATCGTGTTCGACGGTCCCGTAAAAATGATTAACAAGGAGGCGTTCAGTTTCCTTCGTCTTACGGACGTCCGTCTCCCGGACTGTGTTGAATTCATCGGGGAAAAAGCTTTTTACGCGACCCCTATCACGGCCTTCCGTACGCCGGAATCACTTGATCAGGTGGAGCGGGACGCCTTCGCATCGTGTTATGAGCTCAGGCGCTTTTACGGGAAATGGGCATCGGCCGATGAATCGTCCATTATTCTGGAAGACGGGAAGCTTGTAGCCTATGCCACCGGCCTGGTCAATGGCACGGTCGTTATCCCGGAGGGCGCGGTCTCTTTGGCCGATTATCTTTTCTTCCGGGACTTGAACATGCGGGAAGTCATTCTTCCTGAGGGCCTTGAGACCATCGGGGAGTTTTCTTTCCGGCTGCAGCCCATGCTGGAGCGGGTTGTCCTGTCCGGCACGGTGACCACCGTGGGCCGGCACGCCTTCGAGTATTGCGGAAACCTGTCTTCGTTTGAGGGGCCCAACAGCATGATTCGGGAAGGCCGCTCCCTGGTGGACCGCGAGGGCTGGCTGGTGGCCGTTGCCGGGAAGGATATCACGGATTACGTTGTCCCGGCCGATGCGGACAAACTCTGGTCCGGCGCCTTCGTGGGCATGAACCAGCTAAAGAGCATCACGTTCTCCCGCCTTCTGGAAACCCTCTATTCCGATGCCATCTCAGACTGCCGCAACCTGGAATTCTTTTATGGCCCGGGCACAACGGAAGACCATCATGGATTAATCTTTGAAGGGGATTATCTGGTGAAGACCACTCCGGTCCTTCCCGAAGAATATACCGTCCCGGAAAGTGTCCGCAGAATTTTCTGGAGCGTTTTTGAAGACAATTCCACCACACGGCAGCTCATCATTCCCGACGCGGTTCATTCTATCGGCAATTACTGCTTCAGCGGGATGACAAAACTGGAGACCCTTGTGCTGCCGGCATCCTTGACAGACCTGGGGGCACAGGCGCTCCGCCAATGCAACAACCTGAAACAGCTGTATCTCCGCTCCGCTTCTCCTCCGGTTTATCCCACGGACAGCGACAAGTCCTATTTCGGACACGGAGGGCTCACCATCCACGTCCCGCTGGGGACAGAGCACTATTACAGGGCCGCTACGGGCTGGAGGGAGTATTCCTCCTATATCAGCGGTTACAAATACCAGGACCTGCCGCCCGCCGATGTGTACCACTCTGCAGACTTCTCGCAGGACGGCAAGGTAAAGCAGCTACAGAAAGCCACGGAAGGACAGGGCATCAACATCGTCCTCATGGGGGACGCCTTTTCTGACCGGCAAATCCGGAATGGCATCTACGACAGCATCATGCAGCAGATGGCCGATGCCATTCTGGGAGAGGAGCCCTTCGCCAGTTACCGCAAACTGTTCAATGTCTATTCCATCAGGGTGGTTTCAAAGGCCGAAGGCTATGCGGAAGAAGGCGGACAGGCCCTGGGAACCCGTTTTGTGGAGGGAACGGAAGTGGCCGGCGACGACAATGCCTGTCTGAACTACGCCCTGAAGGCGGTGTCCCGGGAAAATATGGACAACGCCATCATCGTCGTGGCGATGAATTCCACCACTTACGGAGGCACTTGCCGGATGTTCGCATCGGCCTCCGGAGAGGGAGACGGCGCCGGAACCGGCCTTGCCTATGTGCCCATCTGCCCCAATGAGTCCATTTTTGCCGAGGTTGTCGCCCACGAGGCCGGCGGGCATGCCTTTGGCAAACTGGCCGACGAGTATTCCACCACGAAGGGAACCATCCCTGAATCGGAAAAGAAAACCTATACCGACCGCATGCCGGCGGGCTGGTTCAAGAACGTGGATTTCACCGGAGACCGCACCCGTGTACAATGGGCCCATATCCTTGCCGATGCGCGCTATGCCAACGAAAAGGTGGGTTGCTACGAAGGGGCATGCGAATACACGCAAGGGGCCTGGAGACCCAGCGAGGAGAGCCTGATGCGTTACAATGAGGGCGGGTTCAACGCTCCTTCCCGGGAAGCCATCTGGTACCGTATGCACCGCCTGGCATACGGGAAATCCTGGGAGTATTCCTATGAAGCGTTTGCGGAATACGACGCCAAGAACCGGACATCCAAGACGACGAAGGCCGCTAAGCCCCCCCTGCCGCCCTTAGCTCCGCCCGCGGTTGTTCCTTACTCTTGGGAGGATGCTTGCCGCCCCCAGTAACAGGAACAGGAACACGGAAACGCGGCCGACCATATCTCCATAGCGCACAAAGAAAGATTCCCCCTGCAGGAGCTGCACGGATCCTTGAAGGATGGTAGGCTCCCACCAGGGCGTACGGTCCAATATGCGGCCGCAAGGGTCTATGATGGCACTCACGCCGGTGTTTCCGCAACGGGCCACCCAGCGGCGGGTTTCGATGGCACGCAGGCGACTGTAGTTCAGATGCTGCCTGTATCCGGGCGAATCCCCCCACCAGGCATCGTTGGTAATTACGGCGATCAATTGCGCACCTTTCCGGACGTATCCCGTGCAGAATTCCCCGTAAACCGACTCATAGCACACGGCCGTTCCGATGGGGACGCCGCTCATGTCCAGGCAGGATATCTCCTTCTGGCCGATATCCTTTCCCATCACGGGCCCGCCCAGCAGGAAACGCTCCAGCGGGATGAACAGGGCCGGATAAGGCGTCAGTTCGGTCCCCACCACGAGTTTGGATTTGTGATAGATGCTGTATCGGCCCGTCGTGTCGGTGAGAATGGCCGAATTGTGCGCCATGATCCACCGGTGCCGCCCGTCCGCTTCCGGCCCCAAATCGTACGCGCAGGGATCCGGCGCAGCATGGGATAGGTGAGGTTCATAGGCAATGGCGCCATAGAGTATGCTCGCCTGCGGATGGCGGCGCAAAAACTCCTGGAAGCGAAGGAAGGTTTCGTGCTGGGGAATGGCGTCGGTATATACTCCCCGCGTGAAGGTTTCCGGGGCCAGCGCAAGCGTGGGCCGGTCCTGCGACCAGTCGGCCTTTTCCAGCAGGGAGAGGAATTCGTGGTCCTGTTTTTCCCGCGGAACCGCTCCCCGCTTCTCGTAGGGGTCATAATTGGGCTGGCCGATGACTACCTGCAGCGGTGTCCCTTCCTCCTGAAAACGCAGGCAGGCGCTCCAGATCATCGGCCCGAAAACGGTCAGCAGCGCCCCCGTAAAAGCCGAGACCCGGGCTTTGGCGTTCCACCGGGCCATCTGGCCGTCAGACAGAGCCACCATGATGCCGAAGAGCGCAAGATTGGAGCTCCATATCCAGAGCGAGCCGCCCAGGGTACCCAGCACGCTGTACCATTGTACCAGTCCGGTGGTGTCGGCAAAAGCATTCCCCAAAACCAGCCAGGGCCATGAAATCTGCGCGCCGGTAAGGTAGTACCGTTCCCAGGCAATCCAGGCGGCCACAAGGTAAAGGTAAGGCAATACGCCTGCGGTGCGTCGCTTTACCCAGCGGAAGCTTCCGAAAACCACCGACATCTGCAGCGCATTGGCCAGAACGGCAAATACGGCACCTGCCACCGTAGCTTCTCCTATCCACCAGGTGGTGACGGCATTCCAGAGTACAAACGTACCATAATGCCACCACCAGAAGCGCTTGACCTTATATTCCGTAGCCAGCCGTTCCATGACAAGGAGCGGCAGAAGGCCGATCAGGGCCGTCCATCCCGTATGCGGAACCAGCCAGGGCAGGCTCATCAAAGCCGCAAAAGCCAGCATCAAAGCGGCAAATATGGGAATCCGTCTTTTCACGGGAGCAAATTTACACAAAAAAGACCGGAGTCCCAAATGGGGCTCCGGTCGATTGAATTAAATAAGACTTGTACTATTTCGATTCGCGTCTCAGGACCTCGGCATCCAGCTTGGCAACCTCCGTGTGGCCGTACATATCGGTGTAGGTGATCACGAGGCTGGAAGGAACGGGAGCGGTCGGGTTGGTAGCACCGGACTTCTTGGTAAACTTGAAGTTGGTATCAACGGTGTAGTACTCTTCCTCACCGTTGTTGTCGCCACCCTTGGTGACAAACTTCACGCCCTTAATCTTAATGGTGTTGTCATAACCGGTAGGCATGGTACCCTTATACTTGCCGTCCCAGAGGCTCTTACCCGTGATCAGAGTTGCAGGAAGCTGGCCTCCATCAAAGTCTTCATAAACGATAGAGAGGACTTTCCCACCCTTTTTGATGGAAGCTGCCTTCTTGGCATCAGGACTTGTCCAATCTGCATCATTCTTCCAACTCCAAGGCCATCCATACTTAGCATCGTCGTTGTAGATGCAGCAGAAGATGGTCGGGAAGGAGCCTGCATCAAGGAGATAATTCTTGGACTTGGGCAAATCGATAATGCCGGAATCGGTAAAAGCAATCAGCTTGGAAGAAACCTGACCCATGTTGTAAACAACCTTGGTGGTGTGCTGGGTCTTGTTGTCGATGAGGTCGAGATAGGTGATCTCGAGCTGGTTCTCAGGAGCGTTCAGGGCTGCATCTTCAGCGAGGGTCTTGGTGGGGACCACAGTCTTGTTGTCCGGAACGAACTTACCGTCCTTCTCCTGCTTGTGGGCGTTGGCAAAAGTGATTTCATAACCATTGGGATCATCATAACCCTTTTTATTCTTCGGGAAGTTGAAGATGGACAGCATGTCGATGGTACCCTTCTGGCCGGCATCCTGAGCTTTCTTAACATCGGGATATGCGGTCCAGTTGGCGGGAACCAGGAAGCAGCGGTAGATACCGTCGGCGCCCAGCTGGCCGGTCTTCACGGGAACCTTGGCAATAGAGGCCGGGAGGGTCTTGGTGAAGGTGACAGGCAGGGTGGCTACCACAAAGTCATCGGCGTTGTAGAAGGTGAACTCTCCTTCGTACGTATAATCATCGACATACGCCCACAGATCGGCGTCACCATCTGCATTATAATCGAAAGTGGGTACAAAGTACGCAGTCTTGATGGTGCTCAGATCAAGGGTGCCCACAGAACCGTTAGATTTCGGCGTGGCCACAATGATGTCATCTGTGCCATCAGCCTTTTCGCCGGCAAGATGGAATTCACCCACGATGTCCGTATCGGTAAGGAGCTTTCCGTTCATAGAGAAGGTCCACCGGGCAATATTGAGCTTTGTGAATTCGGTTTTTACCGCACCGGACTTCACAGCTTTGAAGTGATCGAGGGTGTTCATCACGGTGTTGATACCGTCAAGCTCGGAGCCAGCCTTGCCCACCTGTACGTAGAAGGCGCGGCCGTCCGGATCCACCAGGGTGCCATCTGCATTGACCGCGTACACGCGGAAACCAATCACATCCCCATCAGCAGCCTTGCTGTTAATCTGGATAGCAGCCGTCGGACCGGGCTGAACCAAATTCAGCCCGAGGATGTCCTCCTCATAGCTCTTCCAGGCATTCCACTCGGAAGGTTTCGATTCTATGGCATTCTCCTCCATATCAAAGGTGATGTACATGGCAACAATCTTCTCATTCAGAACCGCTTTGCCGCTGCTAAAATAATCATAGGCATACACGGGAATCCATTCGCCCAATACGGCCTTATAGACAGGATAACCGCCACGGGAGTCAAAGAGATAATCATCAGGGGAAATGCTGACATTTTTCTTGTCTCCCTTGGTGATAGCGGACACATCCGGTTTTGCGGTATTAGCCCACTGCATTTCTTTATACTGGCCATAATCATCACCAGCTTTTGTGCTGCGAGTCCAACGTTGATAAGGCCGGTTGTTGAAATTCTCAATCGCGTTAGCTAATTCTACTCCGCCTACGGTCAAGTGAAGATAACCGACAGGGGAGAAATTGGTGTAATTGAAGGCAATATCATAATTGGACACGGCCTCCTGAACTTTCAAAGCGAAGAGAATCTGTTGATTGTAGCCATTTTCATTGTAACGCGTAGCCGCTTCAAAAGCATCTTTGTCATATTCTTTCAGCCCTACGGAAACGTACCACAGGCCATTGGCTTCTTTACCCTTCGTGATAAGAATATCGTCGGCAGGTGCCACTTCCACATCCACCTGGTCGAAAACCTCTCCCAGTGTACTGACAAATTTGATATCTTCGGCTTTTACCTCGTAGTTTGCAGGAGAAACCCGGATAAGGAATTCGCCGGCGATAGCGGTCTGACGGCCTTCTTCGAAAACAATTTCTCCCTCGGGGCCGAAAGTGTTGGCTTTCTCGATGACGTTGGTGAAGGTAATCTCCAGTGACCGAGGCGCCTTATTGTAAGAGTCCACATATACATTTTCTCCGGCCGGCCCACGCAGATAGGTATATCTACCCGTGACAGCATCGTAATAGTAGACTGCATTACTATTCCAAGTACCGCCATTAAAGAGCTTACGCCCCTGTGCAGATTTACTACCATAATAGTAGCCTGTATAAGAGTCAATCAGCGAAACAGCAGCGGGAGCGGCGGCGTTGTTGTAGAGCACGATCGGGAGACCTTCCTCTGCATTTTCAGCGCCATAGAGGGTGAGTACGCCCTTCTCG
>OCTW011556896.1_pt1 | contig 17189 bp, 18 predicted proteins | sample 1539671 | NCBI WGS metagenome assembly OCTW01 (sample SAMN02144230, study PRJEB22623) | gut metagenome | biome: sheep rumen | host: Ovis aries | place: New Zealand
AATCAATCGCATATTTTTTGATTTATAAGTAAAGGAGCAAAAAAATGAATAAAGCCATTAAAACAGTGTTAGGCGGCGTTTTGTTTGTCGCTATTTGCATTGGACTATGGAATCTGTTTGACTTCATTTGGAAAACGTGGATAAACGGAAGCGGATACCAATTTTCCTCCTCATATCACATTTTATACCCGCTCGGCATTGGCGTTGTTTTGTACTTGATTTTATTTGTAATCAATACCGTAAGAAACAAAAATAAATAAAAACTATTCGCATATTTTAATGAATTTGACCTTGATGGATTCGTTTTCATCAAGGTTTTTTTGTTTGACGGATAGACAAAATCAGGCTGAAATGATATAATCATAGAAAAACAAATCAAGTTTTGCCTTGCATTGCAGCATTGTTAATTTGCGTTGCTTGCGGCAACGCACCTATGGATGGTATCATGACTGCGAAAGGAGGCTTTTGCCATGTTAAGTGAAAACATTAAAACGATCAGAAAAGCAAAAGGTCTTACCCAACAGGAACTCGCAGTCAAGCTGAATGTGGTTCGGCAAACGATTTCAAAATGGGAGCAGGGTCTGTCTGTTCCGGATTCCGAATTGCTGATTGCATTGTCCGAAGCACTTGAAACTCCGGTCAGCGCTTTGCTTGGGGAGGAAATTAAGGAACCGGAGACTGATGATCTGAAAGCAATATCCCAAAAACTGGAAGTGATCAACCTTCAGCTTTCCCGTAGACAACAATTGCAGAGAAAGACAGCACATTGGCTTTTTATCTCATTGGCAATTGTGATTGTACTCATCACAGCTGTATTATTTTTCCTGAACAGTCCGTACTTGGGATGGAATTTTAACGATCCTGAAACGGCAGTTCTCGGAACTGCTTTCCATTCCTTTGAATGGGGATTTGTCCGAGTTGCACCGATTGTCCTGATCGGGACGATTGCCGGAATAGTCATGACGAGGAGAAAATGATATAGGGGTAGCCTTTTCGCCAACTTACGCCGGTTTTGCCAAACCTACACCAAACGATGCTGAATATTGCTTCAATCACAGGTAGCCTTGCAAGAGGTTGCCTGATTTTTTATCCCGAAGAATACTGAGCGCACCACTCTGTCAACATCGTATTATTAAGGTGGTGCTTGCCTTTTTCGCCTCGTCATCGTATAATGGCGTTAACCAAAAACGAAAGGAATGTTGATGATGGCCGAATTCGGAGAAAACATCAGAAAGGCAAGAGAAAAGCTGGGGATCACCCAGCAAACGCTCGCGGACAGATTATATGTCACGCGTCAGGCGGTATCACGGTGGGAGAACGGCTCACGCTATCCCGATCTTCTGACGGCAAAACGGCTGTCACAGGAGCTCGACGCCACGCTCGATGATCTGCTCAGCAACGACGATATGCACACCTACCCCGAGGTGAATCCGTTGATTGAATATCCCCTGCACAAGCGCGTACAGACCGCTTTGTTCGCCGCGTCTGTCGTGACGAATCTGATCGTGTTGATATGGTATCTCGGATTTATCCTGACCGGGAGCGAGCACGATTTTATATCGCACTGGGATAAGGTCTCGCAGTTCACAGGTATGTTATCCACCGCGCTCATCACAGTGGTTCTGATCATTGGTCTGGTTCAATCGATCAAGGACAAGATCACGCCGTCTGTCGCGGCACGGCTCGCGGTGATGATCATCGGCGTGTATATGCTAAATGCGCCGGCGGTCGATTACTGCTACTATCGCAACCAAACCGCAGAGACCGCTTACATCTATATTATACTCACAGTTGCTTATTTGCTTGTTTACACCGCAATGATTCTGTCGATTCTGCGATTTTTCTGCGGCAAAAAACCGCACAGCCCGATACCCGTTTATATTTTCTCGGGCATTATGATCGTCTACGATCTATGGGAATACCTGTCGACAGTGACCGTAATGAGCGGCTCGCCGATGGTCACAAAGTATATGATGATCTCGATCCTGCGGATGTTAGCCGATCTGCTGATTCCGGCGCTGTTCATCTATATGACAGCGGTACTGGACCGCAAGCGCAAGCTGGCAAAAAAATGCCCCAAGCCGGAGACTCAACAACAGTAAGATTTGATCATATCTGCCTTACGCCAAAACTTACGCCAAACGGTGCAGAAAGTTGTGCAGAGCGTAATCAATCGTATATTATAATGAATTTGACCTTGGTGGATTCGTTTTCATCAAGGTCTTTTTTGTTTGAAGGATAGACAAAATCAGGCTGAAATGATATAATCATAGAAAGATAAATCGTGATTTATTGAGGGGATTCAAATGACACTTAATGCTATTCCATTGGTTGGTGTGGACAGAATAAGATTTGGAATGAAAAGAAGCGAAGTCAGATCGGTCTGGGGAGATGCTGTGGAATTCAGGAAAACACCCCAATCAAAAACGATGACTGATGATTTTGGATTTTGCCACGTTTACTATGACGGAAATGATGAATGTGAAGCAGTTGAAATCTTTTCCGAAACGGATGTAAATATCGACGGGAAGCAGATATTTCCCATTTCTTTGGATGAAGCGTATGAAGTTTTCCCTTTTCTTGCAGAGGATGAGGACGGACCGCTGTCTATTGAGAAATCCATAGGAATATATGCTCCTGATGGTGAAATGGAGAGTATTCTTTTTGGGAAAGAAGGATACTACGATTACCTATAAATTCTGATTTGAATTTGTTAAAATCTATGGTTATTATAGCATATCATAGGTTGTTAGTAAAGTCCTCCAAAAGCCTGATAAACAGTGGATTTATCGCAGTTTGCTCACCTTATGCGGACATATGATTTCACATTTTATTATTTCGTTCCCGACAGCTCGCAAGGGCAAAGATGAGGGAAAGAAAAACTGATAACAGATTATAACAAAATGTGGCAATCGGGGAGCTGTGATATATGTGCGAATATATTTTTGGAGGATTCTATAATGAAACACAATTTTGAAATCAGCTATACACAACAGGGCGATTATTTATTACCCGACCTTAAACTACCCGAACAGCCAAAGGTTGAAATCGGCATTTGGGGTAAGCGGCATTTACGGTATATTGAGCAGCACCACAAAATCCGCTATACCAATCTGCTGACAAACTGTAAGCTGACCGCTTACCTTGCTGGCATTAACGAGCAGGCAGAGGATATGTTCTTTCGGTTAGTAAAACAACTCGCCGAAAAGGAAGGCGTAACCGAACAACTCAAAGCCGAGAATCAAATGCTTTGGGTTGCAAGAATGAACAATATCCGCAATCGTGTAACAGAAATTGTAAATGCAGAGCTAATTTACATCTGATAAGCACAGCCGCCAAGTAGGATGTTTTCCTGCTTGGCGGTGTTTTTCTATTGCTATGTTTTCGGTTTTGTGTTAAGATTAGAATACGATATTTGAAAGGCTAATTAGAATGAATATAACGGATTTACTCAATATTTTACATACAGCAGAAAAGCTCAAAGACACCACACGTCACTCTTATACATCAGGTGGTAGACACGAAAGCGTAGCAGAGCATACCTTTCGTTTAGCTTTAATGGCTTACTTCATAAAAGACGAATTTCCCGAAGCAGATATTGATAAAGTCATAAAAATGTGTCTGATTCACGATATAGGTGAAGCGTTTACAGGCGATATTCCCGCTTTTGAAAAAACAGTTGCGGACGAAGAAACCGAGAAAAGATTATTGATTGATTGGGTTGATAATCTTCCTGCTCCTTACAACACTGAAATGATTTCTTTGTATAAGGAAATGGAAACACGTCAAACGCTCGAAGCAAAGCTGTTCAAGGCTCTTGATGGGTTAGAAGCCGTTATCCAACATAATGAAGCGGATTTATCAACTTGGTCTGACAACGAATATAATGTTAATTTAATTTACGCTGAGGATAAATGCGATTTCTCGCCATATCTTAAAGAGCTAAGGAAATCAATCAAAGATGAATCTATACAAAAAATTGAGCAGAACTTAAGTAATACTGAACTTTGGGACGCATATGATGAGAATTTCAATCTCATAGAAGGTGTCACCTTAAAAAGAGGAGAGAAAATCGATGGCGGCGTTTTTCATCTTGTTTGTGATATTATCGTGCGTCACACAGAGGGAGACTATCTCATTATGCAGCGTGACGCTCGAAAGCATTACGGCGGTATGTGGGAAGCTACGGCAGGCGGCTCTGCGCTCGTGGGTGAATCACCTTACCAATGCGCCGTAAGAGAACTGTATGAAGAAACGGGAATCCACGCAGATACACTGACTGAGGTCGGCAGAGTGGTTGATAATGAGTGCCACTCCGCATACGTCGAATACCTTTGCGTAACCAATTGTGATAAAGACTCCGTTAAATTGCAAGACGGCGAAACATCTGATTATCGCTGGGTGGACAAAGATACACTGCTCAATATGAAAAATGACGAGCTTATCACGCAACGAATGCAGTGTTTTATAGATGAACTGAAATAGTTATTATTGGGAGTATAACATGAGAATTAGGCGTTTTACAGAGAATGATGCTGAAAATGTTTCAGCAATGATTATCCGAACAGAAAGAATAACAAACAGTAAGGATTATTCCGAAGAAGCGATAAATGCTCTCGAAAAACGAGCGCAGCCATCGCATATATTAGAGCGCGCCGGTTGGACGCATTTTTATGTTGTTGAGGAAAATGATACAATTATCGGTTGCGGCGCAATCGGTCCTTATTGGGGCAGCGAAAAAGAAAGCAGTCTGTTCAATATTTTTGTTTTACCTGAATATCAAGGCAAAGGTATGGGCAGAAAAATCGTTGAAACACTTGAACGGGACGAATTTTTCCTTAGAGCAAAACGCATTGAGGTAGCAGCGTCAATCACGGCGGTTAACTTCTATAGAAAGTTAGGATATGATTATAAAAACGGAGTTGACCGTCCCGACGAGGAACAGATTTATCGTTTGGAAAAATTCAGGTAATTGTCTTGTAACGCCCCAACTCGCAAAGTAATGAAATTACCCTACTTACCAAGAATCACTCCCCGGAAAGCGCATAAACAGTACCTATTGAAGCCTAAAAGCGTTACATCCCCTCAATCAGAATACAGAAATAATACAGCCGACGGAGCTTTGATTTGAAAACTCCGTCGGCTTTGTCTTGCTATCTTTCTCTGTCTTGGGAATGGCGGTTGTGGGTGCGGCGTTGCTTGCTCTCCGCTTGCAGCTGTTTGAGCCTGTTTCTTACGCTCTGCTTTTCGGGCGGTGGGGATTGCCTGTCGGGGGCTTGGTTGGATTTCACCTTGCGCTCCCAGTCAGACAGGTCACGGCGGTATTGCTCGACAATTTCAGTTGCTTTTTTGAAAGCGGCGATAAAAACCTCTGCGTCGGGATAGCCGTCGCCTTGTAAAATTGTCGGGATTGCGTCCAGCTTGACGGCGATAGTTTTCTCCGTCTGCTGAATCTTCTGCTCCAACGCCTTGCGCTCCTTGCCCTTGAACAGACCTTTTGTTTCGGCAAGCTGTGTTTGCAGCTTTGGAAGCTCCACGTCTTGCAGTCGGCGAATCGCCGCCGCTTCGTCCTGCACCTTTATCATCAGCTTTTGCATAACACGGTACTCGTCCATATCAATACTCAGCACAGGCTTGGGCGGCGACTGCTGTGTGCGAATCATATCCCGTAACAGTTCCTTTGCCTTGCCGACAATCGAGCGGAACAGCTTCGGCAGCCAACCGTTTTGCTTGATGGATTCACTTGTTCTCTCTTGAATCTCCTCCTTTTTCACGGCGAGGATTTTGACTTTCTCGATACCCGACACCAGCGCCAAATCAGCGGTGCGGTTCCATTCCTGCCTTGCGGCGTTATCCGCTTCAATCTCCGCCGCCCTCGGATTGTTCTTGCCGATTTTCTTGGTCGGGAGATATACGCTCTCGCTGTCGAACACCTTCAGCTTGTGTTCGGGATCGGCAACACCCTTGTTAATGAGGTCGGTGTAAAACGTCTTGACCTCCTGCAAGAACGGCTCGCCCTTGAATTGCTTGTCCTTGACGGTAAAAAAGTGCTGCTCGTAGGCCTCGCCCTTTTTTATTATTGTACAGCCTTTGCGGAGCTTGCAGCTTTCGTCCAAAATCTCTTTCTTGGTACGGACACGCTTGCCCTGTTCGTTGTAAAAGAGATTGCGTGAAGCGGTTTTGATTTCGGGTTGCTCCAACAATCTGCGCTCGCTGAATATCAGGTGAATGTGGTAGTTGGTCTTACTCTTGTTATGATGAAGCGCCGAGACGCACTCCACATTGTACCGCTTGCGGAATTCGTCCGTAAAGCTCTCAAGCACTTGCTGAGGATTGAACTTTGTGTATTCTTCGGGAAGTGCGATAATTAGCTCCCTTGCTTCAATGCACTTTCCCTCAACATTACTGCGCTTGAACTCAATTTGCGCCTCTTTGGCAAGGGCAGACCAAAACGCCGAATCGACGGTTTGATAGGTGGCGTAAAGATTCTCCTGCCGTGCGTGGCTGGTGATATAGTTGATTCTTCCTTTGACATTAGACAGCTTCGACATTTGGATAAAGCTGTGTCGTGTCATATTACTCCTATCTTCTTACGCCGCCCTCAGCTCCCCGCAGGGGCGAAATACCCCTTGCATAAATTCCGTGAATTTGTGCAAGAGGTGTATTTCGCTCTCAGTCGCCGAGGGCTCTTTATTTTACTCTACCTTGCGGACTTCGCTCTGATTCAAAAGGTTTCTGCCCTGATTGGCGGTCATAAATCTTTCCAGCGTATCGCTGCGGATAATCCTCTTGCGACCTACCAAAAGCACAGGCAGCTTGCCCCAGCTAATGAGCTTGCGCATAGTATTTCTTCCGATTCCGCTGACTTCGGCGGCTTCGTCAATTGTCATACCTATTTTAGATGTGCTCGTTTCGTTCACCTCCCTGTTTAGATTGCAAATTGCAACTTTGATATTATCATTATACTTAAAATAATACTGTTTGTCAACTCATATTGCAACCTGTTTTTAAATATTTTTGAAAATATACGAAAAATAGGTTGCAAAATAAATATGTTTATGCTATAATAGTAGTCAAGAGGAGATGAGTATCGTGAAAAACAATAAACCGTTCACTCCAAAACAGGTCGGCGAACGCATTAAGGAACGCCGAACGGAGTTAAATCTGTCAATGCCTGAGCTTGGCAGGCGCGTCAGCGTCAACAAATCGACCATTCAGCGATATGAGGCAGACGGCGTTGATCCGAAACGAACAATGGTTATCAACGGTCTGGCACAGGCGTTGCTGACAACTCCCGAATGGCTGACAGGGCTTTCCGACGAAAAGGAATACAGTAACTATACCATTTGCCAAACGGAACTGGACAAGCACATTAAAGCGTATCTGGAAACAGTGACCTCCGCTGTTGACGGAGAACCGAGACAGGAGATGCTGACAACCTTCCTCGGTCAGATTATCGACCTCTACGCAATTCTGACAAAATACTTTGCCCTCTCAATGGAGAAGGTCAATCAGGCAGCAGAGGACGAAGGCTTGAAGGAGTCGATACGAAAATATGCTATCAATATCGGCTCTATCACCGAACAGGTTTATCAAAAAGAAATGCAAATGCCTGTTGACGATATCAAAAAATATCTCGACGGCATACTTCACTTATACGACGAGGGCAGAACAAAAACGACAATGCCCGAACTCTTCGGAATAGTTGAGCAAGCCGAACAGAAGCTGCTCGACAAACAAAATTCCGTGGCACCTTGAAAAATAAAAACGCCGACTGACCTTCAAAATCAATCGGCAAAAGTATAACTATTGTTAGCGCACAACATATATCACAGCGCCGATTGCCACGGATAGAAAGGAGAAAACATATCAATGGCAAAAGGCTCTGTAAGAAAGAAAGGTAAAAAGTGGTACTACCGCTTTTATGTAGAAAATGAAAGCGGCAATTTGGTACAGCGTGAATTTGTCGGCACGGAAAGCAAGAGCGAAACCGAAGCTATGCTCCGCAAGGCGATGGAGGACTACGAGGAAAAGAAATTCGTAGCCAAGTCCGAAAACATCACCGTCGGGGATTTGCTCGATATATGGGTTGAAGAAGAATTAAAGCCCGGCAATCTGAGCAACGGTACGGTGATGTCGTATGTGGGTACGGTGACACGAATCAAAAAGCACCCGATAGCACAGCGAAAACTGAAAACAGTGACAGCCGACCATTTGCAAGCGTATATGGATTTGCTCAGCTTCGGCGGCAAGAATCCCGACGGCACAACGGCAAAGGCTCTGAGCAAGGGCTACATACGGTTGTTCTCGGCAGTCCTGCAAGGAGCATTTCGGTTTGCGGTTTTTCCGAAAAAACTGATTACGTTCAATCCAATGCAGTACGTTGTCTGGCGGCAAAAGAAAAATGTCATAGAGCTGTTCTCGGACGTGAACGAAGCGGCAACGCCGACGGTTACTCATAAGCAGTATTTGAAACTGACGGAGTATCTGAAAGCGAAACAAAATCCCGCATTGCTCCCGATACAGATAGCCTACTACACAGGCTTGCGTATCGGCGAGGTCTGCGGCTTAACGTGGGACGACATTAACCTTGACGAGCAGTATCTCACGGTAAGGCGCAGTCTCCGCTACAACGGCGACAGGCACAAGTTTGAAATCGGCACGACAAAGCGGAATAAAGTCCGCACGGTGGATTTCTGCGACACGCTGGCAAATATCCTGCGGCAAGCAAAAGCGGAGCAGGAGAAGAACGCAAAGGACTACGGCGAGCTTTACAGCAGCAACTATTACGTTGAGGTCACCGAAAAAGACCGCAAATACTATGAGGTCTATTCGCTGCCAATCACCGAGGAAGTCCCCAACGGTTACAAGCCAATCAATCTTGTGTGTCTGCGACCTGACGGAACCTATGAATCACCAAGTACAGTGGGGACAGTATGCAGGGCAATCCGAAAAAAGGTTGAAGGATTGGAGAATTTCCACTTTCATATGCTCCGCCACACGTTCACAAGCAATTTGCTGTCAGGCGGAGCAGCACCAAAGGACGTGCAGGAACTGCTCGGACATTCCGACGTCAGTACCACAATGAACATTTACGCTCACGCTTCAAGAGAAGCAAAGCGCACCTCAGCCCGACTGCTCGACAAGGTAGTCGGCGAATAAAAAACTTTCCCTTGTTTGTCCTCATAAGGGAAAAAACAAGGGAAAGTAGGCATAATTTGAGTATGAACTGCGGTGTTTAGCTGATAAATACTGAGGTTTGAAAGGAAAATTCAGATAAATTCTGATTTATCGCAGTTACTATTATGGCAATCGCAGGCAGCCTTATACGAGGTTGCCTGATTTATTTGGGGTATAGACAAAATCAGGCTGAAATGATATAATTATAGCAATGACGACCTTGTAATGCTCACGATTGTAGTTGCAAAATAGATTTTTTCAGGAGGTTATTATGAGAAGAGATTTAGTTTACTTTTATCCGGCACCGATGAAGCTTGTTTATGACGCTTTTTATAACGCGGCAAATCAGAGGTTCGGCAAGGACTGCAAGGCGGATCCGTTCAAGACCTTGCAGTTTGGGCTTAACTATTCCTTTAAGTACAATATGAACGGCGGTTCGATTACCGCTCACTTTATGCCCTACCAAAACGGCATAGCGGTTAACCTGAGATATACTATTATTCAGGCGTTCGGCGCAAGGTATCAAAAACACGCTCAGGACTACACTGCATATGTTGACGGACTGCTTAATGTAAAGGGCGCGTTAATTCAACTCCCTGTTGAGCAGTTTTTGGATTATGAGAGCAGAACTCCGTCGGGCGTTCTTCCTCAGCAAATGCCGCCGCAGCAGCAGCCTGTACAGCAAATGCCGCCTCAGCCTGCTCCCCCTCAGCAGGCACAGCCGAGGTTTTGCACAAAGTGCGGAGCTCCCGTAACGGTTGGAAGCAATTTCTGCACCAAATGCGGAAACAAGCTTAACTAAATAAAATATATCGCGTCCGTAAAGGGCGCGTTTTGTTTTTTAAAAACATTTTGTAATTATCACACATTTTTTTGATGTCTATTTTAGTTAAAGTGTATATTTAATTCGGCGTAGATTTCGAGTATAATTAAAAGGATGTATTAATTTTGAAAGGTATTGAACGATGATTTACAACAACGTACTCGAGGCGATCGGACAAACGCCTCTTATCAAATTAAACCGTATGCCCGAGCCCGGCAGCGCAGACATTCTCGTAAAGTTCGAGGCGCTCAACGTTGGCGGTTCAATCAAGACGCGCACGGCGTTGAATATGATTGAGCAGGCTGAAAAAGAGGGCTTGATTGACAAGGACAGCATTATCGTAGAACCAACCAGCGGAAACCAGGGTATCGGACTTGCGCTTGTCGGCGCGGTCAAGGGCTACCGCACCATTATCATTATGCCCGACTCGGTGAGCGAGGAAAGGCGCAAGCTTATCCGTCACTACGGCGCTGAGGTTAAGCTTATTCACGACGCAGGCGATATCGGCGCCTGCATTGACGAGTGCCTGCAAATGGCGCTTAAAATGAAGGAGAAAAGCGACAAGGTGTTTGTTCCCCAGCAATTTGCCAACATAAATAACGTAAAGGCTCATAAGCGCTACACTGCGCTTGAGATTATGCAGCAGTGTGCAGGCCCGATTGACGGCTTTTGCTCGGGTATCGGCACAGGCGGAACGATTACGGGTATCGGTGAGGTGCTAAAGGCGCAGTATCCCGACATTGAAATTTGGGCGGTTGAGCCCGAAAACGCCGCAATTTTGGCAGGCGGAACAATCGGAACTCACCTGCAGATGGGTATCGGTGACGGCATTATCCCCGATATTCTCAACAAGGAAATTTACGACGAAATCTACGTTGTTACCGACGAGGAAGCGCTCAACACCGCAAAGCGCCTTGCGCGTGAGGAAGGCTTGATGTGCGGAATTTCGAGCGGAACAAACGTTGCGGCGGCGCTTAAGCTTGCCAAAAAGCTTGGCAAGGGAAAAACCGTTGTCACCGTCCTTCCCGACACCGCGGAAAGGTACTTCTCCACACCTCTTTTTGAAGAATAAGTTTTACACACGGGGGCTGGCTCAAAACTCAATTCACGAGTTTGAGCTAAGCCCCTGTTTTTTTATCTCATTGTACTGTAGGGTTTGGTTTTGGGTTGGACTTTTGAGCCAGCCCTCTTTTTTACTCTATAGTAAACTCCGGCATTTTAATCCCGCCGTTACAGAAACGCTGCCGTAATTTCACGCTGTCCGAAGGCGGGCAAGAGTGCCCACCGGCACTTTTATTTCCTTATTCGCATATATTGTTACATCTCTGTAATTTTGTTGAAATAAGACACAACATATGGTAAAATTACATTGATATATTCTATAATAAAATCTGGGGTGCATTATATGAAAAAAGTTGTTGTAAGAATTACCGCAATAGCGGTTGCGGTATTGCTTGTAGCGTCAATCGCGATTGTCGCGGTTTCGACCTACAAGGCGGCTACAAAATCGCTCTATTTAAGCGCAAAATCGCTGTTTATCAGCGTAGGCGACACTGTTGACATCAACTCGTTTTATACCGACGGCTCGTCAACAAACAAGGTCGCTTACTACACCAACAATTCAAATATCGCGAAAATTGAGCGCGGCGGCGGATTTTTGACCGCTGTCGGCACGGGAAGCACCACAATTTACGCTCAGGACACCGTATCGGGCCACAAGGCGACCTGCACCGTCACCGTTGCCTCGGGCTATGTTCCGGTTACCTCGGACAATGTTGTAAACACCCTGCACAAGGGCTACAACAGCTTTTGTGATGTTCTCGGAATTAACTACAACACCTATCAGCAGTGGCTTAAGGACCGCGACCACAACGGTAAATATCCCAACTACTACCTCGGCACTCCGTTTGACAACGACGGCGACTACCGTATGCCCAACGGCGATCAGAGCAGCCGATACGCAACCGGCAACTACGGTCTGCCGACAACCGAGCCCGTAACAAACTGCACAGGCTTTGTATGGCACGTATTGCAGAGCGTTTCGAGCAAAAAGTACCTTGTCCCTGCCGAGACCGGCTGGGTAACGCTATACCGCGACTACAGAATAAGCCGCTACTACTTTGACAACAAGGCGACAATGCTCAACTCAGGTCTGCTCGAAAAGGGCGACATCATCTGGCAGTTCGTAACCGACTCCGAGTACTACGGCAGCGGCTACAATCACATCGGAATTTACTACGGCAACGGCCATTCCGACGTATTCTGGCACTCAACTACCCCCGAAAACCATATTACCGAAATCCGCGGTGCAGGCAGACCTGTAACCTTCTTTGTTGTATTAAAGGCGAGAACCACCATTCCCTTTACCCTCAACCGCAGCTCCGCTACATACGGCGCAGGCGAGGTCGGCACACTGTTCGCGACATCCTACGACAAGCGCTACACCCCTGTTTATACATCGAGCAACTCTAACGTTGCATACGCTAAAAACGGCAAAATCTACACCAACAAGGTCGGCACTGCTACAATCACCGCGACCTGCGGAAATCAAAAGCAGTACTGCACGGTTAAGGTTATTAAAGCTCCTACCAAGCTCAATATCAACTGTACCCAGCGAACGCTCGGAATAGGCGAAACGTACGACTTCAACACCTCGTTCCTGTCGGGCGAGGGCTGCGCAAGCGTAGGCTATAAATCGAGCAATCCAAAGGTCTGCGCGGTTATTGCAAACGGCGGTATAGTCAAGGCTACGGGCGTGGGCACGGCGAAAATTACGGCTTATGTATTCAACGGAGTTCACGTCGACGCAACCGTTACCGTCGGCAAAGCGCCTACGAAGATTTACCTGAACCGCACAAACTTCTACCTCGGCGTAGGCGAAAGCTACGATATTAACGCAAGTATTCCGGCAGGCGAAAAGACCTCGTGGATTACATACACCAGCAGCAACCCGAAGGTTGCGACGGTCGGCAAGTACAACTGTCTTACAAAGGCTGTCTCCCCCGGCACAATCACCGTTACCGCGACAGCTTACAACGGCGTTAAGACCACAACCCGCGTTACCGTTGTTAAAGCCCCGACAAAGCTGCTCATCAACACGCCTAAGCGAATTATGGGCGTAGGCGAAAACTTCCAGTTCTTCTGCAAGTTCCTCAAGGGCGAAGGCACGGGAATTGTAAGGTACGTTTCGAGCGACCCGTCGGTTTGCGAGATTAACCCCACCAGCGGTCTTGCAAAGGCTAAGGGCAAGGGTACAGCGACAATCACCGCATCGGTTTACAACGGAGTTAAGGTTACTTCGCAGGCGGTTGTTATGGATCCTGCCACCGACGTTATTATGAACAGCGGCGACAGAGTTATGGGCGTAGGCGAAAAGTTCGACTTCGACTCGTGGCTGCCAAACGGTCAGGGCACGACAAGCCTGCTCTACTCCACAAGCAACGCAAAGGTTGTTGACGTTGCCGCGGCAGGCGGACTTTCCACCGCAAAGGCGTGCGGTAACGCAAAGATTACCGTCAAGGCAGGCAACGGCGTGAGCAGAACGGTTAACATCACCGTCAAGAACGCGCCTACAAAGCTGATTCTCAACACCACCGAAATTACAATCGGCAAGGGTGAAACCTTTGACTTTAACCACTTCTTCCCCGGCGGTCAGGGCACAACCTCAGTGCGCTACTACTCATATAAGCCCGAAATTGCCGATATCACCGAAAAGGACGGCGTTGTTACCGGCGTTGAGACCGGAACCGCGATTGTATGCTGCAAGGCTTACAACGGCGTTTACACCTATATGCGCGTCAACGTGCTTGACGCTCCCGAGGAGCTTGACCTCAGCGACGAAGAAATCACCCTCACTCAGGGCGATACCTTTGATTTAGAGGCGATTGTTCCCGAGGGTACTACAAGCCGCAAAATCACCTTTGTTTCATCCGATACGGATGTAGCGGCTGTTTCCGTTCCGGGCGGCAGCAAGGTGGGTACAATCACCGCAAAAGCCGAGGGCAAGGCTGAAATTACCGTTACAACCTTTAACGGAATCAGCAAAACCTGCACCGTAAATGTTGTTCTCCCCGAGCCTGAGCCCGAGGAGAGCACCGAAACCGTTGCAGAAACCGTTACAGAAAACGTTGAACCATAAGGGAGAATAGTATGAGAAAGATTATTGGAATTCTGCTCAGCCTGAGCACCGTTCTTGCGGTATTCGGCGCAGGGTGTCTGAATGCCTTTGCGCTCGGCGCAACCCCTGTTACCGCTAACGAGGGAAAAGTCACCGTTTGGGTATTCGCGGTGCTTATCGCTGTGGTCGCAATTGCCGGAATTGTTTACTTTATAATTCAGCACAAGAATAAAAAGTAATAGTTCACTGCTTACACCGCTATTTCAACAAAAACAAAAGTATTATTTTGTGCAACTTTTCGCGATTATTTTTCAAATAATTATTTACAAAAATTAAAACCTATGATAAAATAGAGAATGTAAAGTTATATACTTTGCGTTAATTCTAAATTTGGAGGTTTTTAATAATGAAAAGAACTCTTGCTATATTAGTTGCAGTGCTTGTTATTGCGCTCTCAGCAATCCCTGCATTTGCCGCTGAAAATGATTATCTCAGCCCGAAGGCTACCGTTGGCAATTATCAGATTACCATTATCCCCGGTACGGAAGGCGGTACTTATGATTTTGAGTACAAAACTCCTGTTGATGACGACGGAAAGCAGACAGTTCACTTCCACGCAAAGCCCGACGAAGGCTTCGAGTTTACAGGCTGGACATTCGAAGGCAATTACACTCCCCTCGGCAACCTGACCGACGCTGAGCTCGATGTAATCGTAAGCAGCGACATCAAGGCTACACCGAACTTCAAGAAAATCGGCAGCAGCGAAACTACCGAGAAAAAGGACACAAAGATTGACGACAGCTCAAAGTCACCTAAGACCGGCACAAACTATGTTTACGTTGGTATTGCTTGTGTTGCTCTTATCGGCTTGCTGTTTGCCGCAAAGAAAAGCATTTATAAGAAATAATTAAACACCACAAATTCAAAAGGAACGGTTATCCGTTCCTTTTTTTTGCGTAAATATTGTCACTCTGCGTACTCCTGTTGTTGACAGGGCACACATAAAATGATAAAATAATTATATATACGCAAAAACATCTATTTATATCAAAGAAGGTCAATATGGAAAACACTCCGGATATAAACACTACCGATAATATCCAGAATGAAACCGGTGAACTTAATATAGTTGAAACTAAAATCGGCAGCCATGTAAAAAAACGCCGCCGTTCGCACAGCACTGTTTCAAAGAAGAAAAAGCACCGCCATTCCTCATACAAAAAGAACGGCAAAAAGAAAATGAAGCTTTGGAAAAAGGTTCTTATCGCTTTCGGCGCTGTCGTTTTATCGCTCGCGCTTATTGCAACGGGAACTCTCCTGTACCTTCGCGGAACAGGCAGACAGCAGTTTAATGAAAGCTCGTACACAATCACTGCTCCCGAAAGCCCCGATATACGTGTAAAAGACGACGGCAACACAATAGACTATAAGGGTAAAACCTACAAGTATAAAGACTACTGCACAAATATGCTCTTTATGGGTATAGATAAAAAGGAATATGATGAAGAAAAAACCGAAATAGGCAATAAATACCAATCTGATGTTATTATTGTAATTTCGGTAGACGCCAAAAACAACAAGGTAACGCTTGTCAATGTTCCGCGAGACATCATCACCGATGTTTCGGTATATTCAAAAACCGGCGGTTACACCGGAATTGAGAAGCTTCCGATTGCTTTGTCCTACGCATACGGCAGCACAGACAAAGAAAGCTGTCTGAATTGCCTTGATTCGGTTCGCAGAATTTTCTACAACATCCCGATTAAAGCGTTTTTCTCAATGGAAATCAGCGGAATTGCCGTTGTTAATGATGAAATCGGCGGAGTTGACGTTAAATCTCCCGAGGATGTATACAAAGGAGATAACAATCTTATTTTTGAAAAAGGTAAAAAGTATCACCTTGAAGGAACAGACGCGCGTAATTTTGTAATGAGCCGTTCTCACGAAACGCCGAACGCGAACCTGCTCAGAAACGAACGCCAAAAGATTTATCTGACGGAATTTATGAAAAAAACAATTTCTCAGACTAAATCTGATTTTTCCACACCGGTAAGGCTTTACAACGCCGCTGAGGATTACTCCTGCACCAACATAACGCTAAACGGAGTGACCTTCCTCGCTACCGAGCTTCTCGGTAAGGGCGATAATCTTAAAACAGATACAAAAACCATTCCCGTTGATGTAAAGGCAAACGGCAGCTATGCCGAAAACTACATTCGTGACGGTGAGTTTTATGAGCTGTTTTTAAATGTTTTTTATGATGAAGTAAAATAATAATTGAAAGGATTGATTACAATGATTAGTGACGCAGTAAGGAAGGGCACACAATGCGCCCCTCAGCGTTCCCTTTTGCACGCGCTGGGTATGACGGACGAGGAGCTGGGCAAGCCGCTTATCGGTATTGTAAGCTCGTATAACGAGATTGTACCCGGTCATATGAACATAGACAAAATCGTTAACGCCGTTAAGACAGGCGTTGCAATGGCAGGCGGCAACCCCGTTGTATTCCCTGCTATCGCCGTTTGTGACGGTATCGCCATGGGACATCAGGGTATGAAGTACTCGCTCGTTACCCGTGACCTTATCGCGGATTCTACCGAGTGTATGGCTCTTGCGCACGCCTTTGACGCGCTTGTTATGGTTCCAAACTGCGACAAGAACGTCCCCGGACTTCTTATGGCGGCGGCAAGGCTTAATATTCCCTGTATCTTTGTCAGCGGCGGCCCAATGCTTGCAGGCAGAGTGGGCGGTCAAAAGACCAGCCTGAGCAGTATGTTTGAGGCTGTAGGCTCTTACAACTCCGGCAAAATCACCTTTGACGAGCTTATGGAGTACGAAAACAAGGTTTGCCCGACCTGCGGCTCATGCTCGGGTATGTACACCGCAAACTCGATGAACTGCCTTACCGAGGTTCTCGGTATGGGACTTCGCGGCAACGGCACAATCCCTGCTGTTTATTCCGAGCGTATTCAGCTTGCTAAGCGCGCAGGTATGAAGATTATGGAGCTGCTTGAAAAGGATATCAAGCCGCGCGACATTATGACAGAGGACGCTTTCCGCAACGCACTT
>OCTW011568648.1_pt1 | contig 17186 bp, 15 predicted proteins | sample 1539671 | NCBI WGS metagenome assembly OCTW01 (sample SAMN02144230, study PRJEB22623) | gut metagenome | biome: sheep rumen | host: Ovis aries | place: New Zealand
GTTTTACCTTCTCCAAATGGAGTTGGATTAATACTTGTGACTAAAACTAATTTGCCCATTTTTTTATTTGAATAATCAATATTAATTTTAGCCATATCATTTCCATATAATTCATAATCTTTAATATTTAACTTATTAATTAAATCTAGTATTTTCATACACATCACCTCTTTAATTATATCATAAATTAGTAATAATTATTATAAATAGTAATATAATTTAATGAAAGCGAGGAAATAATTATGGAAATAATCAAAGTGTCATCTAAATCAAATCCAAATTCAGTAGCGGGAGCTTTAGCAAACACTCTAAGAGAAAAAAATTCTATTGAAATGCAGGCAATTGGTGCGGGCGCACTTAATCAAGCGATTAAAGCTATTGCGATAGCTAGAGGATTTGTCGCACCATCTGGTAAAAATTTAATATGCATTCCAGCATTTAGTAATATATTAATAGACAATGAAGAAAAAACTGCTATTAAACTAATTGTAGAAGCTAATTAAGCTTCTTTTTTATTGTGTCTATATCATCAAAATTAATCTTACAATTTGATACAGTTAGTATTCTATTAATATAATTTATATATTTAATTTGGCCAATAAAACTAATATATTCAAAATTATAAAAATAAGAAATTTCTATATTATCACCTATCCTATATTTCTTTAAAGTTGTATCTATATCATCTATTTTTAAATAATTATTTTCATGTTTTAATTCTTCCCTTCTAATTGCTTCCTTAAGTCCACCCAAAGCATCAAAAGGCATAAATATCTTTGCTCTATTCTGCATTGTGACCTCCTATATATCTATTTCTATCTCTTGCAGTACCACTTTCTGTTAAACTAATACACCTTAGTACTGAATTTTTACCAAATTTATTTTTTAAATTGCTAATAGTTTTTTCTAGCATTGTTTCTTCTTTAGAATCCTCTTTTTCAAACAAATTTAATTGTTCATATTTTTTATTATCTAAATTATTAAAAGATATCCCAATTCTTCTAATCTTGCAATCTTCTATAACTCTATAATCATATTCATTAAGTACTAATTTTAATATCTTTTTATAACTATTTGTCTGATCACATTTAAAAGAAAAATGAATTCCACCAGATTCTTCCCTAGTAAAACCTAAAAATATAGATATATTACTAGTATATAAATCTTTAGATACTAATTCTAAAACTAATACATCTATCATTTCTATTAATACTATTCTAGCTTCTTTATAATTATAATCTCTAAATAATATTTGACTATGGCTAATAGAAGAAGATTTAGGTTTATATGATTTAATTTCTTTTATAGTACATGTTTCTTTTCCCCAAGCATGATCAATTAAATATTCTGCATTAATTCCAAATTCTTTAAATAGTATATTTGGATTTACTTTCGCAACATCCTCCATTGTTCTTAAATGATGTTTATAAAGTCTTGCTTCTATACCTTTACCAATTTGCCAAAAGTCAGTTAAAGGTGTATGATTCCATAACTTTTCTTTATATAAATTTTCATTTAAATAACCTATATGACTCTTATTATGTTTTGATAAAATATCAAGTGCGATTTTAGCTAGATACATATTAGTTCCAACACCTGCGGTTGCGCATATCCCTGTTCTTTTATACACTTCTTCTATTATGTCTTTGGCTAAACACACTTCATTTTTCTTATATATTTTTAAATAACTAGTAACATCTATAAACACTTCATCAATAGAATAAACATATATATCTTCTTTAGAAAAAAAATCTAAATAAATACCATATATTCTAGCAGCATACTCAATATATTTTTTCATTCTTGGTTTCGCAACAATATACTTAACACCTTTTGGTATATCATAAATTCTACATCTATTCTTAATACCTCTTTCTTTCATCTTAGGACTAATCGCAAGACATATCGCTCCTTTGCTTCTAGCAATATCAGCTACAACCAAATCAGTTTTAAATGGATCAAGACCTCTTTCAACACATTCAACAGACGCAAAAAAAGTTTTTAAATCAACACAAATATAAGTACTCATAATATCACCAACAAAATTATATCATACATTTGTTTGTAATACTACGAACAAATCAAAAAAAGAATAGATTTCTCTATTCTTTATATTTTTCAATAAATTTGACATAATTTGGCATACCCTTCTTAATAACAAATCCAAAATTGTAAGGCACATCTTCTTTCATTTCAGGTATACGTTTGCTTACATTAATCAACATTTGATCAGATAATCCATTACCTAAGTAGATACCTTCATTGGCATTAATATTATCTTTAAACCAACTATCATAATTAAATTTCTTTAACTTATCTACAGTATCTATACAAATAAAATTAACTACACCAAGTCCTGATGGATCTGTAAATAAATTTGCCATCTTATTTTGATTATCTGCAGATAATTTATTTTTAAACGATGTCAAACCAACAATAATGCAATTTACTTTTGGAACACCATTAAATACTGTTTTATCATTATTACTTGCTTTAAATTTTGTTTCACAATCAGCAATATACTTAGTAATAATTTCAAATACTTGATCAAAGTTACTATCAGTATAATTAGTGTATTTCTTTATATCATCATTAAATGTCATATCATCAGCATTTATAACCATATTAGTATATGTTTTCTTATATATAAATTGATATATTAAAGGTTCCAAAATATTTTCAAATAAAGTACTATCTTGTGCTGTAATCAAATTAATCTTGGTTTTAGTAAAGTCATATAAACATGTTGATAAATCTGTCTTATTAACACCAAGTGCAATGTCATTAATATTCTTAATATCATCTTTAACATCATCATAAGTCACTAATTCTGGTAAGATAGGAATCTTTTTAGCAGCATAATTATATTTTTTCTTTAATTGTTCACTAATATTTCTAATATATGTAGGTATTTCATCTTTTTCAGTAGCAAATGCTGTTTGAAATTCATAAGCATTATCTGGTTTTATTAAACCTCTACCAAATGCTTTAGATGGGAACACTTTTCTAACATTACCCAAAATTGTTGAATAATCATCATCATTGTTTTGATTAAGTGAGAAAGTTTGACCAAAATTTTGTTTTAATTTGAATCTAACACCATTTGGAGTATTAACAGCTAATGCAAAATAAATACCATATTTAGTACAATCTCTAGTTAATAAATTTAATAAATCATCATAATCTGGATAGCTTTCTTGATATCCCTCATAATTATTAATAACAATAATAATATTTGGTACTGATGAACCACTATTTTTACAATATGTTAAATAATCTCCATTATAGTTAGCAAACAACTTTTTTCTCTCATTCATTTCATTTTGAACCATCTTAAATAAATTATCAATTTTTTCACCATCGGATGTATATACAATGTCACCTACGTATGGTGATCCTTCAAAATATCTAAGTGCTTCAGAACCAAAATCCAAAATATAATAATTAACTTCTTGTGGACTATAAGCAATCATTGATGAGAAAATCATAGTTGTTATAAAATTTTCTTTACCAGATCCGGCACTACCATATACAAGCATATTACCTTCCTTAGTAAATGGTACTGTTAATAATCTTTGTTCTTGCATTTGAGGAACATCATATTCACCAATTACTGGATTAAGTACAAAATTTTCTTTTGTATAATTATATTTTTTTATTAAATCAGTTACTAAAATAAAGTTTGGAATTCTACTTAACCATAATGGTCTAGTATGAATATTTTCTTCTTCTGCAATGTTACATAAGTACTTAACAATATTTATTAATTCTTCTCCTAAATTAGCAACAGTTTTAACTTCTTTTTTAGTTTCAACCGTTTTTGTTACATAGCCTATATTATTAACAAATTCAACTGATGTATCTATATTTTTCTTAATACTATCAGAAGGTAAATATTTTCCACCAGTCCAAGCAGACTGTCCTAATAAGAATACTTCATCATAACCAACTTGTAAATAAAATCTACCTGTTTGAGTAAGAAATGCTGCATCTGGTCTTTTAATAACTTCAGATGAATCATTCTTTTCTTGAACTCTTAAACAGATTCTAAATCTTGTATTTGACCAAATTTGTGAATCAACAACACCACTTGGTTTTTGAGTAGCTAGAATTAAATGTACACCTAAAGAACGTCCTATTCTGGCAGTAGATATTAATTGTTCCATAAACTCAGGTTGTTGTTGTTTTAATTCCGCAAATTCATCCGCAATAATTAACAAGTGAGATACTGGTTCATCAACAACACCATTTCTATACATTTCTTGATATTTATAAATGTCTATTGTACTTTCTTCACTTATTTCTCTTGCTTTATTAAATAACGCTTGTCTTCTTTTTAATTCTGATTCAATAGATGCCAAAGATCTATTAATTTCATTTTTATCTAAATTGGTAATAACTCCTACTAAATGGGGTAATTTAACACCAGTTGTTTGGTTTTCAAAAGCTCCTGCAAGACCCCCACCTTTATAGTCAATTAATATAAATTGAACTTCATAAGGATGATAATTAAGTGCTAAAGATAATATATAAGTAATAATAAATTCTGATTTACCAGAACCAGTCATACCTGCAATCAGTCCATGTGGCCCATGATATTTTTCATGTAAATCAAGACTTATCTTTTCACCATTTTTACCAATACCAACCATTGCCGTCATGTTCATTATTGGTGTATTTTCTTCCCATCTTGTTTTAGAATTAAATTGTTCTATTTTTCCTACACCATACATTTCCAAGAATCCAACTTTTTTTGGTATAGCACCTTCTCCTTCATCTTTTAATTCTAACGGAGTATTTGATAAAACATCTACACACTTAGAAACATTTACCTGTGAATCATCAATTATAAATTTTTGGTTTTCACTATTAGAAATATTTTTAGATATTTGTGATTCACCATCTTCTAATTCAATAAATGTTTGACATTGATCAGGCAAATTAGATATTCTATCGTTTAAAATTAACAAACTAAAACCTAAATATTTTTTAGAATTAATCAAATGAGTGAATAGCTCTAAATTTCTAACTGCTGTATAAGTATCAACTATTATTAAGAACAAAGGAGTAAAAGCATCTATTGCTATTTCACTAGAATTGTTTGTTGATTCATTTCTTTCTGCATATATCTTATCTAAATTATAAGTTAATTCTTTATATTCTTGTTCATTAGTTGCAAATAATCTTAAATTTTTACCATTAGACCATAAATGTGGTAACGACTTATATTTTTCCCATTTTTTTGCATTATCACGTGAAGTAAATATTGCAATTTTTAATGATTCATAACTATGAAATGCCATTACTTGAAGTAATATATTATCTATTATTTTCTTTTGTAATTTACTTTTACCAACAATAGCAGTTATATAATTATCTCTAAAAGAAAATGGAATAGGTACTTTTTCTAATGTTTTATTATAATTCCCAATTTCTTTCATTTTATCCATTAATTTATCTTCTATCATTGTAAAATGTTCTTCTGGATAACCAATATTAACTTTCATTGGTAAATTTCCTGTTCCTAAACTAACACTCAAGAAATCTTCATCATATATTCTTTTTTCCCAAAGTCTATCTTCTTTACCTAAAATTACTTTTTCGCATTCAGATAATCCTAGATAACTTTTATGCATTATATCTTCTTGTTTTTGTTTTTCCTCTTTTAATTTTTCTTTTATAGTTTCAACATATTTACTATATTTTTCCTGTCTTTTCTTTTCTTTTTTCTTTCTTAAATGTTTTTGAAAAACATTAGTAATCATAGGCCATAAGAAGAAACTAAGCATCATAGCTGCACTCATCACTAATTGAGGCATAACTTCCTGTAATGTTTTTTCACCATCATTAACACTTGACATTGTTGCATAAAATGTCATTACAGAAGTCATACTCATTGTAAGCATTGGACCTATTGTTAAAATTGCAGGCATTTCATCGCCATCATTTTTTGTAGGAGGTGAATCTATTCCAACTTTTAATTCATCCACTTGATATATAAATCTTGGTTTTCTAAAGAAATAGTCATCTTGTGAATAAACTTCCATATCCTTCTCTTCGCTTGTATCTTCAACAACTTCTACATTATTAACTTTTATCTCTCTAGTTTGCATAAAAGTTCTCATTCTATCAAAGGGATTATTTAATCCAACAATATATTCACCTTCTATTCTAAGAAAAAGAAGTTTTAATCCCATATAGAATATAACATCACCAAAACTAATTTTTTGTTTATCTTCAGCAAGTGAACCATTAATAAAAATTGGATAATTATCATTTACTATATTTAAATATAATGATTCATTATTTTGCTTAATTATAAAATCATTATCACTAACAAAATCTAAATCATACACTACATTACATCTATCATTTCTTCCAACTGTTAATCCTATGGACAATTCATTACTACATGCATAGTAACGCATATTACTTTCAAACAATGGTTCAGTAAAAAGAATTAGGTTATTAGTTGAATAAGCATGATTTAAAACAAATACACCAGATTCATTTAAAAAAGAAAAAGGAACTCTTTTACCTTCATTGGCAATGTAGTAATCACTATTGCTAATAAGTCTCCATTTACCATCAGGACTAGCTTCTACGTTTATGATATTTCTCTCAATACCCTTATCATCAATTTCGCTAAGCCAAACATTACCTTCCACTCTATCAGGCAATTTAAATTCTAATAATTTTTTATCTTTAATTAATAAAATTTTCATTAGAGACCCTTCTTCCTATTCTTTTATTATATATATTATATTATAACTTTTATTTGGTCATTATGTCAATTACTACACAAAAAAAAGAAACTAAAATTTGTTTCTTTTTATGAGTTTAATACTTTATTTAAAAAATCCTCGAAACTAATATTATTACTTAATAGATTAATAGATTCTAATGTTTTTGACATAAATACAAAATCATTACAAAAAGATACATTTTTATTCATAATATCATCTTTTTGATACTTTTTATACATTTTAATAATTTTTTTGCTATCTTTAAGTAAATTATCAATATCTTTATGATTAAAAAATTCTAAATAATAATAATAGATTACAAATACAGTATCATATAGTGATTTAATAAAATTGTCTGATACAAGATTCCTTTCTTCAGCTATTTCAAAAGCCCATGTCATATTATATACAAAACCATTTAATCCTTTTAAAAAATACTCACCATTATTTCTTCTTGTAATTGAATCTTTATTATATTTCCATATATATGTAAAATTATGAATAATACCTATTTTAGCATTATTCAAAAAAATCAATTGGTTAAATCCATTATCCTCATTAGCAGAAGTATTATTAAATTTAATGTTATTTTTTTCTAAGAATTCTCTTCTATATATTTTACCATGTAACCAAGTTGTATCCTCATATACTTCGATTAATTCATTATTTTCTTTTTGATTATAAAAAGAGGATATTACTTCATCATAATTATTTGTTTCTATTTCTTCATATAAAAGTTTAAGTGCATTAGTCGATACAAACTCATCATCACTATCTATAAATACTATATATTTACTATTTGAATTATCTATACCATATTGTCTTGCCACACCTGGTCCACTATTCCTTTTTAATCTTAATTCTTTAATACTTAAAAATCTTGAAAAAAAATCTACTTCGTTTTTATAGTTTCTCATAGAACCATCATTTACCACATATACATTTAAATCAGTATTATTTATTTGACTAGCAATTGATTTTAACGTATTCTTTATTGTTTTATGTGCATTATATGCAGGTATTATAACATCAATCATACTACTGCCTCATAAATAAAATTCTCAAAAGTAAGATTTGCATCTATTATATAATCTAGTATTACAGGATTATCTATGCAACTCTTTTTAACAATAGTTTCTTTACTTTTTTGTAATTTATGTTCGTCATATATATCTATTAATTTTTTTAGTTTTTTCTTTCCAATTTTCAAAAAATCTTTATTAATTAAATAATTAATATATGCATAATACATAGCAGTTAATGATAACTCTCCTACAATACTATTATCATAATTTGAATTAGTCATATAATTATTAATAATAAACATAGTTTCATTTAAATAATTCTTAGTACAATCAACCTCGTAATTAATATTGAAATTTATAGTATTCTTTTCATAAACCATATATGTACTCTCTTTTAAAATTTTAATTTTATTACTCTTTAGTAGAAATAATCTATTAAAACAAAGTGAATTATTGATATCAGAATTAATAAAACAGATATTGTTCTTTTTTATAAAACTTCTTTTATATATTTTTCCATACGAAAATAATTTATCTTCATAAATTGTTTTATATTTACCATCAAATTCTCTTATATAACTACTAAATACAGCATCAAGTTTTTCTTTATAAATATTTTCATATAGTAATTCTAACCCGAAAGGATTTGAAAAAACATCTCCAGCATTAAAAAAAATAACATATTCTCCATTTGTCTTATCTAATGCATATTGTTTAGCAAGACATACATCCAATTTTTTATTTATTTTTAACTCTTTTAATTTTATTACTTTACTAAAATACGAAATAGTATCTTTATAATCTTTGGTTCCATAATTCATTATAATAATATTGTATTTTTTATTATCCATATATTGATATAAAATAGAATTTATAGTTCTTTCAACTTCTTTATATAAAGAATTAGCTAAAATAATTATATCTATCATTTTCTCACCCTCTTTAGATAGTTTCTTTTACATGTTCTTATAAATTGTTTAAAAGACATATCAACTTGATACTTAGGTAATCTTTCAAGCCAAAATTCTATTAATAAATACTTTTCATCCTCACTTAATTCCTTTTCATATTCCTCATAGTAAGGGATAAGATCATATATATATTCTATAGTTTCGTCTTTCATACTATAACAAAAATAATAATATAAATAGGCAAAGGATGATACAAGTACTTCACCTATTTTTCCCCTTTCTACTTTATTCATTTTTGCCATTTTTATAGTCCATAATAGATTCTTAGTATAATATTTTATATGTTTTTCTGTCCAATAATTTGATGTAGTAGTAAGAGAATTCTCAAAACGTTTATAAACATATACTACATCCTGGCAATAACCTATTTTTGGTTTATTCATTAAGAATAAATTGTTAAAAGCCAAATCTTCAGAATTATAAGTACTAGGAAAAACTATATTATTCTTTTTTAAAAAATCCCTTTTATATATTTTAGAATGTAATGTATCAAATCCAACAGAATAGTTAAATAATTCATTTCCATTTTTTTCAATCATGTCACTTGAAACAGCATCTAAATCATCATTTTTTATTACATTATATATATTTTCAACTGATAAATAGTTATACAAAACATCATCGCTATCAATAAACATTATGTATTTAGAATTAGATTTATCTATACCATATTGTCTGGCTACTCCAGGACCACTATTCTTTTTTAATCTATATAGTTTTATATTCATTTTTTCTCTAAAAAAATTATATTCCTCTTTATAATCTTTTTTTGAACAGTCATCTATGATATAAACGTTTATTTTTTTAATTATGCTTTGCATCAATATACTAAATAAAGTGTTTTTTATTGTTTTATGTGCGTTATAAGCTGGTATTATAATATCAATCATTTATCTTAACCTCGCTATTAGTATTTATACCATCCAAATTCATTATAGAATTTTTCCTCAGCAGCATACCATTCTTCACTACTATACATGTTAGCTACCCAATCTTCCTTTATTCCTGCAAAATGATATATCTTGGCTAAATCTTTATTATATATTGGTTGAGTCACTCCACAACAAACATTATACATACTTGGTAAATAAAGTATTTTTTCATTGCATACCAAATTTAATGCATCCTGATCTGGAAAGAATAATTTTCTTTCTGAAATTAACTTAAACCATTTTTCTTGGATGTTATCCTTTCTAATCTTCTTTAAATTAAATAATAAAACACCAGAATTAATATATTTACCATCATAATTAAGTTCCTTTAAATTTCCTCTTTCATATACTCCATAGTCCTTCACCCCAGCTACATAATAATCAGAAATATCATATTTCCATAAAGCAGAGATATCCTTTCTAACTATTGCATCTGTATCAAGATATAATACTTTATCTTCTTCAACAAATTCAGATAATAATAGTTTTGAAAAGCAAAAATTACTAAATATAGTATTACTATTTGGACTATTATTAATCTTTTTTTCTAAGCAATCAAGAATATTTATTAATTCTATAGATACACTAAATTTTGACTTAATGTCGTTTAAATAATGTAAGTCAGTTTCATTTTTCGTTGAAATTAAAAGATATACTTTTTTTACAGATTTAGTTGTTTCAAGTAATGAATATAAATCAACCATCAAATAATGATACCAATTATCTGTACATGACATTGCTACTACCATATTAATCTCCTTTATAAAATTATAACATATTTTTCAAAAAAAAGAACTGATAAACAGTTCTATATTATTTAGAATTAACGTCCTTTGGGACCAGATGAATTTGTTGTTTTCGGTGGACGTGGATTTGTTGTCTTCGGTGGACGTGGACCAGATGAATTTGTTGTCTTCGGTGGACGTGGTCCAGATGAATTTGTTGTTTTTGGTGAAGTTGAACCTCCTCCTGAGGTACTTCCTCCAGATCCACCACCATAGTAGCCACCGCTGCCACCATAGTAGCTACCGCCGCCACCATAGCTTCCAGAACCACCACTTGAAGAACTAGATGAAGTATGTCGTTGTATTTCACTAACTCTTCCATTCTTTTCGTATGCTTTAAAATCTGGTTTACTTGGATATTCATGTGATTTAGCATAAGCATTTGTAGAATTTTTTGTAACATTTTTTACTGTTTCTGGCAATCCTTTTTCTATATCATCTATACTAGCGATAAAGTTTTCAATCCAATTTTCTAAACTATCACGTTTTTTCATTATATCGTCAAAAACTGCACAAACAACTCCCCATCCATAATATAAATAACTATCACTACTTACTGTAGATTTTAAAGATAAGAAACTATCATAGTTAGTCTTTAACATTCTAGACAAATCATCAAAAGAATCTCTTGCAATTGAAAATTTATTTGGATTAATACTAAATAACCCTGATCCAAATCCATCTGAATTAAGAGAACGTGTTGAAATAGAACTAGTCATTACAGACATCCCAAGTGTAGACATATTTGAAATAGTATTTCTCATTGAATCTAGTTTAGTTGTTATATTACTAGCATTTGCATTCAAACTATTTACATCAGTCGAATCTGACATTTCTTTTTGATAATTATCAATTGCCTGAGCATCTTTTACTAGTGACTCAAATTCCTTTACTTTTGTCTTTAATATATCTAATTTACTACCTAGATTATCAAAAGCATTAAAAAGTGTATGTCTTGAATCACCTTCCCATTCAGTTCTATTAAACAAATCAGCTGTATCAGTATTTTCACCTTTTATTGAACTAATAGCACTTTCTAAGGATGATAAAGATGAGCTTAATGATGATAAATTTATATTTTTAAAATAATTAGTCATGTACATTTTTATTCACCTTCTTTATAATTATTCTTTATTAGCAAATGAGTTTATTATTTTATCATATGCGGTACTGCTTGTATTTACAGTAGTGTCTACACTATTTGTTGTCCCAAATGCACCAGAAATACCAACTTTATTTATAGTATCTGTATCAACACCACTTGCGCTTACAGACGCTGTACTAGATCCAATATTACCTGCAACATGAGTATCATTAATTATTTGAGTATCAACACCTTCTGCTTTAACGTCTGCGGTACTAGCTTGAATATTGTCATTGGCATGTGTAGCATTATTTATTTCTGTATCAACACCTTCTGCTTTAACATCTGCGGTACTAGCTTGAATATTGTCATTGGCATGTGCAGCATTATTTATCTCTGTATCAACACCTTCTGCTTTAACATCTGCAGTACTAGCTTGAATATTGTCATTGGCCTCTGCTGTAGTAAACTCTTGACTCATTAAAGTTGAATCTCCATTTTTATTTTGTTCAATTAACCCTAAAACTGCTTCAATTGCCTTTGGCATACTAGTTGTTGTCATTGTTTCTATTTCAGTTAAAGCATATTCCTTACCTTCAGCAGCAAATGCTGGCCAAAATCTATTTGCAGCATCTCCTCTCCAAATAGAATCTTTTTGATTAACAATATTTCTTATTTGTTCAATTTTTTCTCTCATATCTTTGATGATATTATTCATTTGATCACAAGCATTTTGAGTAGAACTATAATTAAAATATACTTCTGTTCCACCTAAACCTGTGTTAGTAACTTCTGTAGTATTATCCATCTATAGTCCCACCTTTCTATATTTCCTTTGTTGCAAAATAGTTATCAAATGTATTGTATGCTTTACTTCCATTTTTCAAATTATCATAACCATCTTGTAAACATTCACTATATTTATTTATTTTATTAATATAATCTTCAAATTGATTAGTAAACTTTGTAGCTAGACTTCCTCTCCAGAAATTATTTAAATCATTAATAACACTTTGTAATTCTTTATTATCTCTATTTAGTGCCTCAAAACAATCTTGTAATACATCTGCATTAACACGAGCTTTATCGTGATCATAATAAATAGTTTCAGTTAAAGAAGTTGTAACTTTTGATATATTTTTAACTGTTGTATCTGTTGTTGTAGTTTTTGGTGTAATAAGAGTTTCTTTTAACTTTACACTATTTGTTTTTGTTTTACCTTTGGTAGTTTTCTTAACTTTCTTTGTTGTTTTCTTAGTTGCTTTGGCTACTGCTGTACCTTTTCCTTTTTTCTTCTTAGTAGTCTTAGTTTTTTCAAAACTTAAGTGAACACCACTTCCATTTGAAGTAGAATACTTAATATCATCTAAAGTAAGAGTATTGTTTTTTATTTTATTTGAATAGCTTGAAATATTACTTTTTATCTTTTCTCCTACTTCTCTAGAATTTTCTGAAGTAATAGAACTTCTAAGTTGTTTTACATAATCCTTTATTGATTTTCCTAAATCTTCTGATGATAAAGAATCAATCTTACTATTGATATTAGGATTTGAACTAAAGACTTTTCTTGCAACTTCACCTATTTGTTCAGAAGAATATTTTCCACTAGATAATTCAGAATGAAGTGAATTAACTAAATTTTTACTTGCTTCACCCAATTGTCTTGAATCATATTGCCCAGTTTCTATTTTTGTTGTAATAGTTGATAATAAATTATTAAATGTATCTCTATCCTCTGAAGTCGCAGTAGAAATAGACCCAAGTAAAGAAGTAATTGTATCACTAGCCGAAATACCTACTCCATTGTTTATATTTTCGATAAGCGAATTTAATACAGAACCGAAATTTGACATTTTATCCCTCCTATTTTAACCAACTTCCCTCGTCAGTAAATATTAGAAACTAATACTCACTGACCAGAGACTCTAAATACATAGAGTTTCTATTTTTAATTATTGCATAAGTTGTGAATCTGCTTTTTGATAATTTTCAACTACTGTAGCTAAGTGTGCTGCTTCATCAGTAACAGCTTTATAGAAATCAGCAAATTTAGCATTTAAAGTATTGAATTTAGATTTTGAATCTTCTGCTGCAGTTCCACCCCAAACTTCTTCATTACCAATTTTATTTACTAATGCAGTTATATCTTCTAATACTGTTTGCATATCTCTTGAATAGTTTTGAAGATTTTGGCTAATAGTTGTAATTTGTGCATATGTTAAATTTGAACCATTCATATTCATTCCTCCTTGTTAATTTCATTAATTTATACCATCTTGGTTAGCTTCATTTACTTTTTCGTATGCATTAGCTGCTTGAATTAAGAATTCACCCATTTCGTTGATGGCTTGATATAAAGTTCTCATATTTTCAATTTCAACAGCAACAGCTCCTGTATACTTTTCAGCATCAGCACCTTTCCAATAATTTCTTAAATTATCGTTTTCACCATTAATTTTAGTAAGTATTTCATTGAAATCTTTTCCTTTTTCAAGAATGTTTTGACCTAATTGTCTAGTTTGATTATAATCAATACTTAAATCCATAACCATTTCACCTCCCTCCGATATATTATAGTAGGATTAACTTTGAACCATTTTGAATTCCAGAATTTTTTACATAAACATTCTCATCTATTACTTTACAATCTTCCTTGTTCATTAATAAATAATTTTTGTTTTGTAAATTTTTAACTGACTCTAAAATAGCCTTTTTTATAGTACCTACCTTTTTATTAACAGGAATAAATATGTCATAACTTTCATCAAGTAATGGAATATATATAGTAACTAATATCTTATTATTCATATACGTCTCCTTACTAGATAAAACTAGAGCACTAACTCCGCATATCTTATCCTATTATCCATAATAACAAAAAATCAGTAAAATGTAAACCATCTGGTTTACATTTTACTGATTTTTATCAATCCTATTCAGCGATGTTTTTTTTTAGATTCCTCAATATTCATAGCAAATTGTAATTCACTATACATTTGATCAATTTTTATTGCTTCATCTAAATCAATTATTTTTGTTTTTTCTTCAATTGCTTTTGTTATTAATTCTATTTTAAAATCAATATTTTGATTACTTGTCCACCACTTAGGAAAAATACTTCTATCTAATATCACTTCATCATAATCATTGATACTTTCACCATTTGTATATATTTTTCTATATGCATCCTGTAATTCAATTAAAATCTTCGTTTTTTGTAAATTATCCATATTAAACCTCCCATTTTATAATGCTTTTAGATAATATCATCGTTTATTCCTCTAATTTAAATCTCCTGGCTTATAAAAATTACTTGACACTGTATCATTCTTTAGCCATGTACGTATTTGATCTGGACTCAAATGAGAAATATAATATCTTATATTATTATCTCTTGTTAATAAATTTAAATTCTTAGTATATAAATAATTTGTTAAATTTTTAACAAAATTTCCTTTACCATATTTTTTATCTGTTATTTCTTTTGCATAATTTAATATAGATGAATAATTTTCTTGTGAAGTAATATACTTCATTAATTCGGGTCTACTCATAGATTGAATATCATTTTTAGCAGCAGGACCACTTTCTATATGGTTAATATTTCCATCATATAAATACGCTAATATTTGTTTTGGTAATTCAGAATTATTATACTTATATGAATCTAATGTAACTCTAATATGAGAAATGTCTATCAAATCTTCATATCCTCTAGTTAATCTTTCTCTAAACGAACTAGGAAAATACTTGTCTAACAAATCTGTATTATTTGAGTTATATAATGATGAAAAATTTGCTATTATTTCTGTAGAAACATTATACTCATCTGTCTTTGGATCAAAGTACTTTTTACCATGTCCTGGCATTTTATATTTATCATGTACTTCACCTTGTTTTAAAGCATCAAAAATGTCAGATATCGCCATAAAACCTGATTCTTGTAAAATAGTATTAAGTAATTCTGATTTTACATTTTTTTCAATCTCATCATATACTTTTTTATCAAAAGTATTATATAAACTATAGTATCGTTCATTAGTTTCTTTAGTTATTCTGTTTTTAAAATTATCATTAACGTAGATATCTGTATAAAGCCTATTGTAATAAGTATTATAGTCTTTTCTAAAATTTTCAAATCCGTTATTTATAGTATTTTTAGATATATTACTTATAGAATAATTAACTATAGTTTTTCCTTGTTCATAGGAATAATTCATACTATCAATTTTATGACCAAATTCATGGAAAAATACTAGTAATTGATTGTTATTTAATGTATTGTCACCTAAATGTACAACTCTTGTCATGCCACTAAAAAATGCTTCATTCGGATCACAAATATTTGTGATAATTGCGCCACTTTCTCTTATTTTTGAAAGGAAATATGCTGATCTAAATGTTTGAGAACTTTTTCTATCTAATTGATCTATATATTTTTTCAATCGTTGCAATCCATCAGCAGAATCACTCATTATTTTTAAATTCCTATATACTTCAGTATGAGTAGGAGGTCTTTTAGTTAATATATCTACTGATTTTTTTTTCTTTTTAAAGAAACCAAAAATCTCTTTATTAGGTTGAGTTTTTAAAGGATTACTTATATTGGTATCTACTGAAAATGCTCCAGTCATTACCTTCTCCAAATCAGATACTTTAACATTATATTTTTTACCCCATGATTGTACAATAAACGTATCTGAATCTTTCATTCCAATAACAGTTAAGAAATGTCCTCCACCAAATAATGATTGATCTACATTTATTTTTTCACCCTTAGTATTAACCTCATCCATATGTAATACTAATCTATTAGCATCTGATGTATTCACCATAATCAATACTTGTTTTCCATCAGATAATTCTTTTTTTACTTCTGTTGATAAAGAGAAGTCTTCTGGTAAATCCATAAAATTATTTTTAATTGTTTTTACTTCAATTTTTGCATCTATTCCCTTTGTTTTTAACCAATCAGCCATATCACTTTCATTAACAGTATACTTACTTTCCATAAGATAATTAAAGTTTTTTTCTGACCCACCTACATATTTTCCATCTTTGACTAGATTTTCATTTAAATAACAATATAGATCTATGAGCATCAAATCATCATTTAATACTTTATATCCTCCGGCTGTTGTCCTAGAAAAATCATAACCAAATTTTTTCTTAAAATCCGGTATTGATTCTCCTATTGTAACTAAAGTAGTATTTAACGATGCGGCATAAGAACATAATCCAGACTTATTTCTATTCATATTCTCAAGTAATTTAAGTGCATCTGCATCTGATAAATCTGGAAATGTCTTCTTAACTTGATTTATATAATCTGCTGTTCTTGCTGGATTATTTTCCATAGTAAGTCCAATAATATCTTGATTTACCCCTCTTCTTTGAGCAGGAAATTGATTATAGAATTCTTCTAATTCTTTAATTTTAATAGGCTTGTTAAAACTCTTATCTACAGTAACATTTACATCATCGAATATTCCTTCTGGTGATAAGCCACCTACTGGTTTTAGACTTGTTGTATTCTTTGTTACATCATCAAAGATTCCTTCTGTTGATAAGCTACCTTCTGGTTTTGGACTTATTGTATTCTTTGTTACATCATCGAATATTCCTTCTGTTGATAAGCTACCT
>OCTW011573797.1_pt1 | contig 17186 bp, 16 predicted proteins | sample 1539671 | NCBI WGS metagenome assembly OCTW01 (sample SAMN02144230, study PRJEB22623) | gut metagenome | biome: sheep rumen | host: Ovis aries | place: New Zealand
TGAGCCAGGAGGGCCGCACCATCATCATGATCACCCACGACATGCACATCGCCGGATACGCGCGCCGGATCGTCAAAATCGTGGACGGCGTGCTCTCGGAAGGGGGCGGGGCGGAAGATGCCTGAGCGCTTCAAAAAAACGCTGGTCATGCTCAAGGAGTGCGTGATCATGTCCCTGGACAATATCCTGGGCAACCGCGTCCGCTCCTTCCTGACCATACTGGGCATCCTGATCGGGGCCATGGCGGTGATCGCCCTGATCACCACGGTGTCCGGCTTCTCCGGCTCCCTGTCGGACTCCTTTCTCTCCATGGGGGCGGGCACCCTGTCCGTCAGCGTGACGGGCAGCGACCTCAAATCCGGCCTGACCGCCCAGGACCTGAACGACCTGACGCAGATGGACGAGGTGGACGGGGTCATGCCCAACGTCACCCTGCGCTGCCGCGTGGCCCGGGGAGGCAGCTACCAGAACAACGTGACCGTGTCCGGCAAGAGCATGTACTATTTCCTGCGCAACGACGACACGGTCAGCCGCGGGCGCATCCTCAGCTTCATCGACGAAAACAGCATGTCCCGCGTCTGCCTGATCAGCCCGGACATGGTAGAGGCCTTCTTCTACGGCGTGGACCCGGTGGGCGAAACCATCTACCTGAACGCCCTGACCTTCACGGTGGTCGGCCTGATCAACGAAAAGGCCTCCGCCAGCGTAGCGGACATGATGAGCGGCTCCGCCGACATCATGGTCCCCTACACCACGGCCCTCAAGATGAACAATGAAAGCCTGGTGACCAGCCTGACCGTCTCCCTTTCAGAGGGAACCGATTCCGAAGCCGCCTCCGCCGCCCTGACCGAAAAGCTGGACGCCCTGTTCAGCTACGAGGAGGACTGCTTCACCGTCACCAAGATGAGCAGCATCGAGGATACGATGAACTCCATTCTCTCGATGATCAGTACCCTGCTGGCGGGCATCGCCTCCATCGCCCTGCTGGTCGGCGGCATCGGCATCATGAACATGATGCTGACCACCGTCACAGAGCGCACGGTGGAAATCGGCCTCAAAAAGGCCCTCGGCGCGATCCCCTGGCAGATTCAGATCCAGTTCCTGATGGAAAGCTTTCTCCTGTCCATGATCGGCGGCCTGCTGGGCGTCGTGCTGGGCCTGGGCCTTTCGCTGATCCTCAGCCGTGTCATGGGCACCGCCTTTCAGATTTCCTACGGGGCCATCGCCCTGGGCGTCGGCTTCTCCGCCGCCGTGGGCATCCTGTTTGGCTGGGCACCGGCGAGAAAGGCCAGCCGCCTGAATCCAATCGACGCGCTAAGATCTATGTGATCATATTATATTATAAGGAGGCTGTACCCATGAAAAAAGCGATCTCTTTCCTGCTCCTGGCCGCCCTGATGACGGGCTGCCTGTCCACCGCGGCGATGGCCTATGAGCTGAACGGCACCGTGGTGTCCGCCGTCACCCAGAACATCACCTCCGTCTACGGCGGTACGGTGGAGGATGTGCCTGTCCACGTCGGCCAGACCGTCCGCACCGGCGAGACCGTCGCCGTCCTCAAAACCGCCAAGGTCTACGCCAAGGAAAGCGGCCGGGTCTACTTTTTCGGCTCCGCCGGCGACGACGGGGAGACCCTGACCGCCACCTACGGCGCGGTCGCCTATCTGGAGCCCGAGATCGCCTATTCCGTGACCGGCTCCACCAAATACGCCTATGACAGCACCGCCAACAAGACCATCCACCCCGGCGAGACGGTGATGCTCCGCTCCACCGAGGGGGATTCCACCGGCCGCGGCCTGATCACCTCCGTGGCGGACAGCTCCTTTGAGGTGCTGGTCACCAGCAGCGGCGATCTGCTGAGCGGGGACACCGTCAACATCTTCCGTTCCGGCAACTACCAGGCCACCAACCGCATCGGCCGCGGCAGCGTGGTGCGCCGGGGGCCGGTCGCCTATGACGCCGTGGGCATCATCACCTCCTACGCCGTCGCCTCCGGCCAGAAGGTCAATAAGGGAGACCTGCTCTTTGAAACCCTGAGCGGCACCTACCAGGGAGCCACCGAAGACTTCACCCTGATCAAGACCCCCGTGGACGGCGTCATCGCCTCCGTCCTGGTGAACCCCGGGGCCACCGTGGCCGAAGGCGGGGACATCGTGACGATCTACCCGACGAACACCCAGCGCGTGGAGGTCGCCGCCCCGGAGAGCGACTGGGTGAGCATTCACGTGGGTGACCCGGTCAAAGTGGAGCTGACCTACGCCAACGACGGGGACAAGACCCTGAACGGAACGGTGGAGTCCATCAGCATCGTCGGCACGGCGAGCACCTCGGAAGAGACCGACGAAGCGACCTTCTCGGTGTACATCTCCCTGACGGACGCTGACCTGGGCGGCGTCGCCTACGGGATGAACGCCATCGTGACCAGCCAGTCCGACAGTCGCAGTACCGTCCGCCTGCCCGTGGAAGACCAGGAAGAAGCCCCGGACGAAGGGGACTTTGACGGCGAATAAGCTGGAAGAGCGTCCCTTCCCCTCCATCCCCCTAAAAAGAAAGGAAAACCGCTCATGCGACAGATGATTGCGCGGTTCTGTCTCCTGCTGGCCGTCCTGACGCTGACGGCGCTTTCCCTGGGCGCTTCGGCCTGTGAAGCGCAGGGGGAAGCCTCCCCTCGGGAGGACCTTCCCCCGGACGCCGTCTGGATGGACGTCGTCTACCGTTCCTATGATCCGGACGAAATCCAGGTGACCCAGATCATGACCCAGGCGACGGGGGTCTCCCTGCGCGAGGGACCTTCGGCGGCGGCCCGAAAAATCAGGGGCATCCCCGCGGACACCCTGCTGAACGTGCTCGGTCATGTGCCCGGGTGGTACTACGTCCGCTACGCCGGGGACTCCGGCTATGTGAACGACAGCAGCGAGTTTGTCCTGATCCTGGACTGCGTGACGCCAAAGCCCCAGACGCCGACCCCCACCCCCGTGGTGACGCCCACCCCCAAGCCGGCCACGCCCACCCCCAACCGCAATCCGGCCGCGATGGCCCCGCCCTTCCTGGGGGATCAGGTCTGTTCCGCCGGAGACATGAGCATGACCGTCTTCTGGGTCCAGACCCAGCTGAAGGCGACAGGCCGATGGCTGCAGGATGAAAGCATCACAGGCCTGATGGACGAAGTGACCCAGGCCGCCGTCTCTGCCCTGATGGCAGAGCGGGGACAGCCGGACCACGGCGGGAACATCGACCAAAGTGTGATCGACGCCCTGACCGACACCCTGGGCAGCTGGACGGTGGCCGTCTACACCGGCGGCTTCTATGAGGCGATGGCCCCTGTGATGGACAGCGGCGCAGAAGGTTCCATGATCCTGATCGGCCCATTGGGCATGGCCGGAGCCGTATCCTCCGGCAGCGCGGTGCGCTGGGCCCAGACCTGCCTGTCCTTCCTGGGCTACTACAGCGGCAGCCTCCACGGGGAATACGACGAGGCCACCCGGGCCGCCGTCCGCCTCTTTAATGAAGAAAACGGCTTCCCCGGCCTGGACGATCTATCCCTGGGCTCCGCCCGCGCGCTGATGGAAGCGTATTACTACAACCGGGGAGACCTTGGAAAGCTCTGATAATTTCTCGTTGCCACTCCCGCCGTTTCGTGCTACAATCAACTTCATAGAAGCAGAAAAAGGACGGGACCGTGTATCGGCCCCGGAATCCGGGAGGGCTGTAAAATGGAAATCGCCGGACTGCAAAAGCTGACGCTGCTGGACTATCCGGGCAAGGTCGCGTGCACGGTCTTTCTGGCCGGGTGCAATTTTCGCTGCCCCTACTGTCATAACGCGGAGCTCATCGACCGCATCCTGCCTCCCGAGATGGACAGCACGGAACTGCTCGATTTCCTTAAAAAACGCAGGGGCCTTCTGGACGGCGTCTGCCTGACCGGCGGCGAGCCCACCCTGCGGGGCCAAGCATTAAAGGCCCTGATCGAAGAGATCAGGGCCCTGTCCTTTGCCGTCAAGCTGGATACCAACGGCACTCGGCCGAACCTGCTCCAGGAGCTCGTCCGGGAAAAGCTGGTCGATTACGTGGCGATGGACATCAAAAATAGCCCGGACCGCTACGCGGAAACCGCCGGCGTCCCCGCCCCCGGCCTGGAGGCGGTGAAGCAGAGCGTCAATTTTCTCCTTCAGGGAGAGGTCGATTACGAGTTCCGCACCACCGTGGTCCGGGAGCTGTTCGACGATAATTCCTTCCTGGGCATCGGCCCGTGGATCCGCGGCGCGAAGCGCTACTTCCTCCAGCCCTTTGAAGACCGAGACACCGTCCCCGTCTCCGGCCTCCACGCCCCCGCACAAGAGGACCTGGAACGCTGGCGGAAGATTATGCTGCCATTTTGTCCGGCGACGGAGATACGGGGGAGATAGGCATTAGGCAATAGGCAATAGGCAATAGGCATTAGGGATAGTGAGGAGTGATCGTTCGCTTACGCTCACTTAGTGAGGAGTGAATAGTCATGAACCAGATTCAACTCCTCACTCCTCACTCCTAACTTTCAGCTTCTTGCCGCTTTTCCAGTTGTCTTAAGACCGGCTTGACCAGCAGAATGCTCAGGATGAAGGCGCAGATGTCGGCGGCGGGCTGGGCGGCCTGGAGGCCGAAGAGGCCGAAGAGGGCCGGGAGGATGGCCAGCATGGGGATCAGGAAGATGCCCTGGCGGGCGGTGGAGATGATCGTGGAGCGGGCGCTCAGGCCGATGCTCTGGGTCATCATGTTGGACATGACGTAAAAGCCCCACAGCGGCATCGTCAGCAGCTGGAGCCTCAGGGCCACCGTGCCGATCTCGATGACCTTGGGGTCGTCGCGGAAGAGGGCCACGATCTGGCCGGAAAGCAGGAGCGAGGCCCCCGCCAGCACCGACAGAATGATCGTGGCAACCTTCGCGCAGTACAGGAAGGCCTCCTTCACCCGGCCGTACCGCCCGGCCCCGTAGCAGAAGGCGCAGACCGGCTGGAACCCCTGGCCAAAGCCGATCACGGCGGAGTTGATGAACATGATGTAGCGGCTGACGATGGACATGGCCGCGATCGCCGGGTCTCCCCAGGGCTGGGCCACGTGGTTGAGCAGGATGGTGGAGACGCTGGCGATCCCCTGCCTACCCAGGGAGGGCAGGCCGTTGCTCAGCATCCGCCCGTACATGGACAGGCTGGGCTTAAAATTCCGCCGGGAGACCGAAATGGCTTCCGGCTTTTTCTGACACATCCACAGCAGGATGCAGAAGCTCACGAACTGCGACAGGGCCGTGGCGATAGAAGCCCCCGCCGTGCCCAGCCCGAAGCCGAAGATGAACAGCGGGTCCAGGGCCATGTTGAGCACGCCGCCCGTGGTGATGCCGATCATCGCATACAGCGTCAGTCCCTGGAAGCGCAAAAGGTTATTCATCGCCAGGGAGGACATCATGAAGGGGGCTGCCAGGAAGATGTAGCGGGCATAATCCCGGGCGTAAGGGGCGATCGTCTCCGTGGCGCCCAGCAGGTACATCAGCGGGTCCAGCACGATCTGCCCCAGGATGGCCAGGGCCGTGCCCGTCAGAAAGGCGGTAAAAAACGCCAGGGACACGAACTGGGCCGCCACTTCCTTCTTTCCAGCCCCCAGGGCCCGGCTCATGTTGGTCCCGCTGCCCATGCCAACGGTGAAGGCGATGGCCTGAATGATCCCCATGGCGGAAAAGACCACCCCGATGGCCCCGGAAGCCGCGGTATTGATGCGGCCCACAAAAAAGGTGTCCGCCATGTTGTAGATGCTGGAAATCAGCATGGCAATGATGGTGGGCACCGCCAGCTTCGGGATGATCCGGTTCACCGGCTCGTTCAGCATCTGGTTTGCCCTGGTGTCGCCGCTGGTCCTGGTCATAGCTGTCTCCTTTTTTGATTACGCGTAACTATTCAGCCCCCTGAGATCGAAGGGAGTTTGCCCTTTGACAGTGGGGATGATCAGGGGGATTCCTCCCCCTGATGACAAGTCCGCAGCGGCGGCATGTACGCCGCGAGGAGCATTTTTGCGGAGCAGAATATGCCTTGGGAAGAGAAGATACCTTCACTTCTGCGGGAGCAAAAATGCGTACCTTGCGGATTTGCCGCCCGGGAGTCCCGTCAGGGACGAGAGGCAAATCCGTCGGGGGGTTCCGTAGGGGGGTCGCAAGACCCCCTTGCGGTAACTGTTCAGTCAAAGACTGAACAGTCTTTAGATGAAGGCGTCCAGCACCTGTGCGCCCGCTTTCACGAACGCGATGAACTCGCTGATCTCCGCCCGGACCCGGACCCAGCGGCCGCCTTCGTACGCGGTCCGGTCCTTGGTCAAAACCCAGCTGCCTTTGGGCAGATAGACGTTCCGCTCCGTCTGTCCCCGGACGGAGATCGGGGCGAACAGAATATCGTCCCCGAACAGGTACTGGTCCCCCGTGGTCCAGCACACCGGATCCTCCGGGAAGTCAAAGAACATCGGCCTCATCACGGGCACGCCGTGCTCGGAGGCTTTTTTCATATGCCGGGAAATATAGGGAATCAGCCGGTAGCGCAGGGCGATCAGGTCCTTGAGAATGGGCAGGTTTTGTTCCCCAAAGCTCCAGATCTCGTTGTCCCCGCCGGTGGGCTCCTTGATGTTCCGGGTTCTGTCGTGGCCATCCCGGCTGCCGTGGAGCCGCATCACCGGGCAGAATACGCCATACTGGAACCAGCGGACGATCAGCTCCCGGAACGCTTCGCTGTGAATGTCCCCGCCGTAAAAGCCGCCGATGTCGGTGTTCCACCAGGGCAGGCCGCACATGGCCATGTTCAGGCCGGATTTGATCTGCTCGGTCAGGCTTTCAAAGGTGGACTGGATGTCCCCCGACCAGACCAGGGTCCCAAACCGTTGGGCCCCGGTGTAGGCCGCCCGGGAAAGGGTGATGATGTCGTCCCGGCCCATCGCCTTCATCCCCTCGTACACCAGCTGGGTGTAGCAGTACGGGTAGATCAGCGCCGCTTCGTCCCCCCGGCCGGCGTAGAGGATCAGGTTGTCAAAGTGCTCGGGATGGATTTCCGGCTCCGCCTCGTCGAACCAGAGCAGGTCCACCCCGTTGTCCAGGTAGTTTTCCTTGAGCTTCTGAAAGACGTAGGCGCGGCATTCCGGGTTGGTGGGGTCGATTTCCGCCTGCGGGCCGTAAAACTCAAACACCCGGCCCAAACCGGAAGCGGTGCGGATCAGCATGTTCTGGTCCGCCATATAGGCGTAATTTTCGCTGTGCTCGTTAATGGTCGGCCACATGGACACCATCAGCCGCACGCCCATTTTGTGAAGCTCGTCCGCCATGGCCTTAGGATCGGGCCAGTAGGCGGGGTCGAATTTATAGTCTCCCTGCTCGGTCCAGTGGAAGTAATCGATGATGATCACCGACAGCGGGACCCCCAGCTCCCGGTATTTGCGGGCCACCTCCAGCACCTGCTCCTGCCGCTCGTAGCGCAGCTTGCACTGCCAGAAGCCCAGGGCGTATTCCGGGATCATCGGGGCGTGGCCCGTCAGGTCCGCCAGCTTTTCGCTGGCCTCCCGGGGGCTGCCGGCAATGACCACGTAGTCCATCGTTTTGGCGCAGTCGCTGCTCCAGCGGGTCCGGTTGAAGCCCAGCTCCACCGTGCCGGTGGAGGGCATGTTCCAAAGAAACCCGTAGCCCAGGGAGGAATAGACGTAAGGGATCGTCGCCTTGGTGTTGACGTGGCGCAGGTCCACCGTGCAGCCCTTCTTGCTGAAGACGTTGATCCGCTCGTGGCCCAGGCCGTAGAACTGTTCGTTTTCGTCCGGCTCGAAGGTGGCCCGCATCGCCCACAGGCCGCTGCCCACGCTGCGGTAGTTGCGGTAGCCGGTCGTGAAGGTCATTTCCGGCTGTTCCCGGAGGATCGGCTTATCCTCGATAAAATAGGTGACCCGCCCCCACTTTTCAAACCAGACCCTCAGCCGGCCCGTCTTGAGCCAGACGTCCTCCCCGTCCCGCCAGATGTCGGCCTCCGTCTCCCGGGGGAGCAGGGTCCAGTCCTGCAGCTCGATCCTGGAAGAAGCCGTAGCCTGAAAACGGATGCAGCCTTCGGCCGGCACGCTGACCACGCCGGTTTCCCCCGCCCTTGTAAACCAGATCCGGTTGTCCCTGATGGTGAATTTCATTTGAAAAGCCCTCCGTTTTTCATCAGATGCGGCGTATCTGCCCATTGATGGATCATTTCGCCGCGGCCCCGGCAAATTCCTCTTTCCCGGAAAACGGTTGTTTGTTTTTCAGCGCTTTTCACTGGTTTTTTCTCTATTGCGGACCCTCCCCCGTTTTTGGTATAATATAAATTGGAATGATTTGGGAAGGAGCTGGTTTGCATGTACCGCTTTACCTGCGATTATGAGGAAGGCTGCCTGCCGGAAATCCTCCGGCTGATGGAGCAGACCAATTACGTCCAGACGCCCGGCTACGGGATGGACGAATACTGCGAAAAGGCCCGCGGCCTGATCCGCGGTTTCTGCGATGCGCCCCATGCAGACGTTCACTTCCTGGTGGGCGGCACCCAGGCCAACCTGACGGCGATCTCCGCGTTCCTCCGGCCCTGGCAGGGCGTCCTGTCCGCCACCACCGGCCATATCAACGTGCACGAGACCGGGGCCATCGAGGCCACCGGCCACAAGGTGCTGGCCCTGGAAAGCCCGGACGGGAAGGTGTCCGCCAAGGCCCTGAAAGCCGCGCTGGACGCCCACTTTGGGGACCCGCACAGCGAGCACACCGTTCAGCCCGGGATGCTGTATATCTCCTACCCCACCGAAAACGGCCAGCTGTACTCCCTGAGCGAGCTCACGGAGCTGTCAAAAGTCTGCCGGGAGGCGGGGATTCCCCTCTATCTGGACGGGGCACGGCTGAGCTACGGTCTGACCTCGGACGCCTGCGACCTGACGGCCAAAGACATCGCCCGGCTGTGCGACGCGTTCTACCTGGGCGGCACCAAGTGCGGGGCCCTGTTCGGCGAAGCCCTGGTCATCACCAGCGAGGCCCTCAAAAAGGACTTCCGCTACATGATCAAGCAGCGAGGCGGCATGCTGGCCAAGGGCCGGATGCTGGGTCTCCAGTTCATCGGCCTGATGGAAAAAGGCCGCTACCTGTCCGCCGCCAAAAAAGCGAACCGGCAGGCTCTGGCGATCCGGTCCGCGTTGGAAGAAAAGGGCATTTCCTTCCTGATTCCCTCCCCCACCAACCAGCAGTTCCCGGTCCTGACGGACGGGCAGCTGGCCGCCCTGGCCCCCAATTTCTCCTGGGACTTCTGGGAAAAAATGCCCGACGGCCGCAACGCCGTGCGCTTCTGCACCTCCTGGGCCACGAAGGACGAGGCGGTGGAAGCGTTGGTGGCGGCAATACAGGAACTGTAAGAGTGAGGAGTGAGGAGTGACCGTTCGCTTCGCTCACTTAGTGAGGAGTTCAATAGCGAATGCGTAATGCCTAATGCGTAATGCGTAATGAATGGTCATTCAAACCAATTTCAACTCCCCACTCCTAACTCCTAACTCCTCACTTAAAGCTCTTAATTCCTCACTTATAAAACAAAAAGGTGATCAAAATGCTGCAAAACTCCATGCTTTTTAACTGGATCAACGCGATTCGGAACGATCCGGTGGACGGGATCATCACGATGCTGATGCAGATCGTGGCCATTTTGGGCGCGCTGATCCTGCATGAGGTGGCCCACGGCTACGTGGCCCTCTGGTGCGGAGACCCGACGGCGAAGATGCTGGGCCGCCTGTCCCTGAACCCCGCCCGCCATCTGGATCCGATCGGCACGGCCATGATGCTGCTGCTCGGCGTCGGCTTTGCCAAGCCCGTCCCGGTCAACCCCCGCAATTTCCGCAACTACCGCCGGGACGATCTCCTGGTCTCCCTGGCCGGCGTTACGATGAACATGCTGCTCTTCCTGGTCAGCGGCTTCCTCTATGTGCTGTGCTACCGCTGGTTCCACGAGACAAACGGCTTCCTCTCCCAGGTGCTGTACTACCTGTACCAGTTTTTCGGCATGTTCTCCAGCCTGAACCTGGGCCTGGCCCTGTTCAACCTTCTGCCGATTCCCCCGCTGGACGGCTATCACGTCCTGAACGACATCCTGCTCAAGGGCAAGCTCCAGCTGTCGCCGGACATGTTCCGGATGTTCCAGCTGGGCCTGATGGCCCTGCTGGTGTTCACCAACGTGGTCGACCGTCTGCTCTTTACGCTGAGGAGCGCCGTGTGGACGCCGGTGATCCAGTTCTTCACCACCATCGTATTCGGAAGGTAATTTGGCCATGGCATTCGCGCTTCACCTCAGCCAGTTTGAAGGCCCGCTGGACATGCTGCTCTTTTTGATCAGCAAGGCCAAGGTGGACATCAAGGACATCTTCGTCTCCGAGGTCACCAGCCAGTACATCGAGTTCGTACACAACGCCCCGGACCTTGACCTGGACGACGCCTCCGGCTTTCTGGCCATGGCCGCCACCCTGCTGGAAATTAAATCCCGCTCCCTGCTGCCCCGCCCGCCCCAGGAGGGGGAGGGCGAGGAGGAGGACCCGGAAAAGGCCCTGATCCGCCAGCTGGAAGAGTATCAGCAGCTCAAAACCCTGGCCTCCGAAATGCAGCAGTTTGAAAAGGCCGCCGCCGCCATGTACGAAAAGCTGCCGGAGGAATTTCCCCTCCCGCCGCCCACGTTCGAGCTGGAAGGCCTGACCCTGGAGGGGCTGACCGCCGCCTTCGCCCGGGTCCTCGCCCGCATGAAGGAGACGGAAGAAACCGTGCCCGTCCAGCGGCGCATCATCCGGGACGCCTTCTCCGTGCCCCGCTGCATGTCGAACATCCTTCGCAGGCTGCGCAAAGGCCCCGTCGTCTTTGACCGCCTGTTTTCCGATGAGCCCTCGCGGGACGAGGTGATTTCCACCTTCCTGGCCCTGCTGGAGCTGCTGAAGGCCGGAATGGCCCGTGCCGTTCAGGATAAAACCTACGGGGAGATCATGATCCACCCGCACACGCCCGACCCGGAAGAAATGAACGAGGAAGATACGGATTCATCTCAGCTGAGCTGAGATGAACCTGGGAAGGGGAATCCTTCCCCTTCCCACGCTTTCCCCTGGACGGATTTGCCTGTCGCGATGCTCCGGACGGCAAATCCGCAAAGTATGTTTTCCTTTCGGAAAACCCCGCCCATACCGGCAAAGCCGGTATGTACGATCACACGCGAGGGCGTGCCCCCTCGCTCTCCCCTCTTCGGCCTCCAACAAACCCGTATGCCTCAAGTGCCCCTTCGGGGTGCCTGCGGCATCCGCCGGGTCAACCGGCGGACGATTCTTGGAGGCATACGGATTTGTTTTTTCTCCGCTGCAACGGACATCATCGGACTTAAATGAGAGATACATGATATGAACGTCAATGAGATCGGCCCCATCGTGGAGGCCATGCTGTTTATCGCCGGGGAGCCTGTCGCCGTGGCCGACCTGGCCCGGGCGCTGGAAATCGCCCCGTTTCAGGTGCAGGAAGCCCTGGACCAGATGGAAAGGACCATCGCCGAGCAGAACCGCGGCATCGTGCTCAAGCGCTTTGGGGAGCACGTGCAGCTTTCCACCCGGCGCGAGTTCGCCCCCTTCATTGAAAAGCTCCTCCAGCCGGTGCAGAAGCAGAGCCTTTCCCAGTCCGCGCTGGAGACCCTGGCTATCGTCGCCTACCGCCAGCCGGTTACCAAGCTGGAGATGGAGCAGATCCGCGGCGTCAAGTGCGATTACTCCGTCCAGTCCCTGGTCAAAAAGGGCCTCATCGAGGACGTCGGCCGCAAGGACGTCGTCGGCCGCCCGATTCTCTACGGCACGACGGACGCCTTCCTGTCCCACTTCGGCCTCAGGACCCTTTCGGACCTCCCGCAGCCGCAAAACGACGAGCCCGATCCAGACAGCCTTGATATACAAGACATCTAATATATAATAGGTAGTCATATGAATCTTTCTCAATTGCTGGATTATTTGCGGCAGGATGAGGCGTTTATGCAGAACGTCACCTGCTGGCGGACCCTCCCGAAAAGGGAGGCTGTTTTCGCGCCGTTTCCGGACGGGCTGGACGAGCGGGTGATCCCTGCCCTGCAAAAGCACCACATCACCCAGCTGTACGCCCACCAGGCGGACGCCTTTTCCGCCATTCAGGAGGGAAAGGACGTGGTGATCGTCACGCCCACCGCCTCGGGGAAAACCCTGTGCTACAACCTGCCCGTGCTCAACGAGATCCTAAAAAACCCGGACGCCCGGGCCCTGTATCTCTTCCCCACCAAGGCTCTGTCGGCCGACCAGGTCAGCGAGCTGTACGAACTGATCGAACTGATCGGGGCGGACATCAAGACCTACACCTACGACGGGGACACCCCCGGCGCGGCCCGGCGGGCCATCCGGCAGGCTGGTCACGTGGTGGTCACCAACCCGGACATGCTGCACTCCGGCATCCTGCCCCACCACACCAAGTGGGTGAAGCTGTTTGAAAACCTCAAATATATCGTCATCGACGAGATCCATTCCTACCGCGGGGTCTTTGGGAGCAACCTGGCCAACGTCCTGCGCCGCCTGATCCGCCTGTGCCGGTTCTACGGGAGCAACCCGCAGTTCATCCTCTGCTCGGCTACCATCGAAAACCCGGAGGAGCTGGCCCAGACCCTGATCGGCCGGCCGGTGACCAAAATCGACCGGAACGGTTCCCCCTCCGGGGAAAAGCACGTGATCTTCTATAACCCGCCCGTGGTCAACCGGCAGCTGGGCATCCGCCGGGGCGTCCTGCCCGAAACCAGGCGCATCGCCTCGATGCTGGTCAACAACGGCATCCGCACCATCGTCTTTGGCAAAAGCCGCCTGCAGGTGGAGGTGCTGACCCGCCAGCTCAAAGAACTGGTCAAAGACCCGGTCGGGAATTCCGGCCGCGTCCGGGGCTACCGGGGCGGCTACCTGCCCTCCGAGCGGCGGGAGATCGAAAAGGGCCTGCGCGCCGGGCGGATCGACGCGGTGGTTTCCACCAACGCCCTGGAGCTGGGCATCGACATCGGTTCCCTGGAGGCCTGCGTGATGTGCGGCTACCCCGGCACCATCGCCTCCACCTGGCAGGAAGCGGGCCGGGCCGGCCGCCGCTTTGGGGCGAGCCTGACCATCCTGGTGGCTTCCTCCGCCGCCCTCGACCAGTTCATCGTCAGCCATCCGGACTATTTTTTCGGGGCGAGCCCGGAAAACGCCCTGCTCAACCCGGACAATATCTATATCCTGCTCAGCCACATGAAATGCTCCGCCTACGAGCTGCCCTTCCACGACGGGGAGGGCTTCGGCAACGCCGCCGGCAGCGAGGAAATGCTCGCCTATCTGACGGATGAAAACATCCTGCGCCACGTGGGCGACACCTACCACTGGTCCGAGGAGGATTTCCCCGCCAGCGAGATTTCCCTTAGGACGGCAATGACGGAGAATTTCCTGATCATGGACATTACCGACCCGGCCCACACCCGCATGGTCGGGGAGATGGACCGCTTCACCGCCCCCATGCTCCTGCACGAAAACGCCATCTATTTGCACGAGGGCACCACCTACCAGGTGGAAAAGCTGGACTTTGACGCCTGCAAGGCCTTCATCCGCAAGGTCGATGTGGACTACTACACCGACGCGGACCTGAACGTGGCCTTAAGCCTGCTGGACGTGCTGGAAGAGCGGCCGGACGCTTCCTACGGGGAAATCAACGTGACCGCCCGGGTCCGCATGTTCAAGAAGATGCGCTTTGACACCGGGGAAAACGTGGGCTACGGCCCGGTCATGCTGCCGGAGACGGAGATGCACACCACCGCCCTGTGGTGGACCGTGCCGGACGACATCGCCGCCGCCTTCGGCAAGGACGACCTGCAGAACGGAATGCTGGGCATCGCGAACCTGATGCGCATCGCCGCCCCGCTGAACCTCATGTGCTCCCCCCACGACATTGCCGTCGCTTACCAGGTCAAATGCACCTTCACCGGCAAGCCCACCCTGATCCTCTACGACAACTGCCCCGGCGGCGTCGGCCTGGCCGAAAAGGCCTTCCACATGCGGGAGATCCTGCTGCGTAACTGCCTGGAAATCGTCACCACCTGCCCCTGCGAAAAAGGCTGCCCCTCCTGCGTCGGCCCCGAAACCGAAATCGGACCCACGGGAAAACGGATGGCGGAAAACCTACTCCAACAACTCTTGAGCAGGTAGGAGGCGGAATAAGGTAGGAGGTAGGAAGTAGTAGGGAGGAGGTATATGGTCGAATGTGTATTTTCGTCCACCCCCTTCAACTCCTCACTCCTAACTCCTAACTCCTCGCTATATTCTCTCCACTCTGCGGCCGAAGGCCGCGAAAACTCTTCACTCTTCACTCTCACTATAAACCTCCTCCCTTCTCCCTCCTACCTCCTACCTATTCTTAAAGGAGCTCTCATGCCTTCCTTAAGTCCGTATGACCGCAAGCTTGATTATTCCTACGCCCCTGGGATTTTTCCTTCGATGGAGGCGGTGAAAAAAGCGCCGGAGCTGGTCCGGCGGCTGCTGATCAGCGCCCAGGCGGAGGATTCGGAGGGCGTCGCCGCCCTGACGGAGCTGTGCCGCGCCCGAAACATCCGGGTGGAGACGGCGGACAAAGCCCTGGCCCGCCTGTCCGGGAAGGGCAACTGCTACGCCGCCGCCGTATTTGAAAAGCGGCCCGGCGTTTTGAACTCCGAAGCCGCTCATATTGTTCTTCATCACCCGTCCGACGCGGGCAACCTGGGCACCATCCTGCGCACGGCCCTCGGCTTCGGGTTTTTCGACATCGCCCTGATCCAGCCCTGCGCGGACATGTTCCAGCCCCACGTCGTCCGCTCCTCCATGGGGGCGCTGTTCAGCCTGCGCGTCCGCGAGTACGCGGATTTTGAGGCCTACCGGGCTGATTTCCCCGGCCATGCCGCCTATCCGTTCATGCTGGACGGCTCCGTCACTCTGGAAGAGGCCCTGAAAGCCCCGCCCCGCACACCCTACTGCCTGATTTTCGGCAACGAGGGGGCCGGGCTCCCGCCGGAGTTTTCCAAAATCGGCACACCGGTCCGCATCGAGCACAGCAGCGACATCGACTCCCTCAACCTGAGCATCGCCGCATCCATCGGAATGTACCGTTTCCGTCAGGCGACACTGTAAGGATCAGCAAGAGCTCCCGCCTCAGTAGCCGATGGTCGTTTTTCTGATCCAGAAGAGAATCAGCATATGGGCGGGGTAGGCTAAGTAAAACAGGTACTTGAGCCACCCCTTGCCGATGAACCCGCGCTTCCCATTATAGAGGCTGATGGGGAGAAACGCCAATCCGGAACGCAGGGGACTGTCCAGAAAACAGCTGCCCACCACCGCCCGGGGCAATTGCTGATCCCGCAGCAGATACATCAGCAGGATGAACCCAAACCCGGTGGTTCCATAGTCCGCGCGCAGCGCCATCGAAGCCAGCAGCAGGCCCAGTAAAAGGCCTGCTTTTTTCCATGGTCCCTGAGCGTCCCGGAGGACCCAGATGCCCAGCAGGCCCAATAGCAGCGTAAACAGGACATTTTGGCTGCCGGGCATCCAGAGCCTTCCGGTGTGCTCCAGGTTCCAGGGGATTTCCGAAAGCATGGCAAATACCAGCAGCGTTCCGGCATACCGCTTGATGTTCCGGGTATGCAGAAAACCCTCCACCAGCAGGAATACGAATATAGGAAAGCTGATCCGCCCGACCCGGCGCATCAGTTCATACAGATAAACCGTGCGGCCTGCGTATGAGAATACAACTGTATAATCATCCCGCAGCAGCACGGATGCCGTATGATCCACCAGCATCGTGATCAGCGCAATCAGCTTCAGCAGACTTCCGTCCAGCACCTGGAAACGTTTCATATCGTTCCTCCGGACGTCATTCTTCAATCACGTCAAAGGATTTCAGCTTTTCCAGCAATCCGTCCAGATCCCTGGCAGCGGTCTCCGGGTCGATCTGATACCGCTCCAGGATGGCGGCCAGCAGTTCCTCCCGGGTGACGGGTTCCTGCAGTTTTTCCCACACAAAGGCGGATACGGGATTCAGCAGCAACGCGCCGCCGAGCTTTTTGATGTTGTCGTCCGCGGGCATCAGCATACATTCCCCCATCATTTTTCTCAAAACAAAACCTGAACGCGCTTTCACGATTGCTTCGTCCCTTTCTTTGCTATACGAAAAAGCTGCGGAAACCCGCAGCTTTTTTCCGATCGCCGGCGCTGGATCAGCCGCGGCCGCAGCCACGGCCGTTTCCTCTGTCGCCGTTGCCGCCGCCACCGCAGCCGCGCCCGTTTCCTCTGTCGCCGTTGCCGCCGGAGGTGACGATAATGTCTTCATGATCGAAGACCATCATTTCCACCACGGGGACAACATATTCTTCCTTGACGGAAGCGTTTTCGATGTTCTTTTCCTGCATGTGCAAACCTCCAGATCAAAAACCGTTTCGGACACAACAAAATAATGTCCTAAATATTATACGAGCTTTTGCTGGACAAAGCAAGAAAATGAAGAAAACTTAATATTTTTTTGATCAAATCAGCAACCGGAATTTCTTCCCGAAGAGAAGGTCCTCGTATTCCTGTGATAAGGTACCCCGTCGCAGCCGCCGCCACGGCCGCGGCCGCGGCCTACATCGCCGTTGCCAGCAGACGTCACGACAATATCGTCCTCTCCAAAGACCAGCATTTCCACCACCGGGGAAGTATATTCTTCTTTCACGACAGCAGTTCCATTCATTTTTTCCTGCATATCTGAAACTCCTCCTTCCATTCGGCAAACAGTAAGCACAAAAAATTTCCCATTCACCAATATTATTATACATGATCAAATGAAAGAAAGCAATATCAAAAATAAATTTTTTATTCTGGACAAGATGGCGCCACCACGCCCTGGCTGGCCAAATATCTCGTCCGCTCGCACAGGCCTTTGGGCTGCTTGCCCGGCTCGGCGTATTTGAGCGCGTCCGCGGCACAGATGCCGCAGATTTCCTCATACGCACAGCCGTCGCACTCGCTGGCCCGCGGCCAGCTTTCCGCGGCTGCGTGGATTTCCTTCCAAGCCGCCGCCAGGCCGCCGCGCAAAGGATCGCTCTTGGGACCAAGGCGGTTGCAGATTTTCATCTCGCCCTTCCAGT
>OCTW011410239.1_pt1 | contig 17182 bp, 9 predicted proteins | sample 1539671 | NCBI WGS metagenome assembly OCTW01 (sample SAMN02144230, study PRJEB22623) | gut metagenome | biome: sheep rumen | host: Ovis aries | place: New Zealand
GAGGCCTCGCCGAAACAGGCTAAGGATTTGAGCTTCTCGCTCTCGGAAATGTTGCGGGCAACGACAATATGAGTCTTCATCGGCATTATTCTATAACATTCGATGGACGCCCCGGAGGCAAGTTGATGAATATGTGCGGATTCACGCACAAAGATGCGAAATGGCAACTCATTGAAGCGTATCGCTCTTTGGCAATACCCCCGCTTTCGAGGCGTATTTATCGAAGTTCGCGTCGAACATCTCGGCCTTTTTCTCGTCGCGCATCTCTTTGGGGCTTTCGCGATAGATCTTCGCAAGCTCATAGAAGGCGAGGAATTCCCCTTGTTTGGCTAATCTGCCTAGGATCGAGGCGGCTTTCTCCGCGGGCATGAGGTCCGGGCGGATCCGCCAGGCGGCCGCGGCGAAGAAGTCGTCTTTTTTCCTTAACGCGTTCATGAACTCCTCGGGGATCGGATGGTCGTAGGGATAGAGATCTTGGTAACGCCCGCAGGCGAGCTTTCCTAGGGCGGAATTGGCCTCCTTTAGTCCGTTTTTGCTTAGGGTTTGAGCTTATTCATCATCTCGGGGGTGCTGGAGGGCTCTTCGACGCTAGAGGGGACCAAAGGGGTTCCTGCGCACGAGGAAACCGCGAATAGGCTTAATAAGAAGATCGCTTTCTTCATAAACGAAACCTCCATGGGATGGTTTGGGGGGATTATGCCATAAAGATAGGAAGGTGGGGGGCGAACTCCTTTCCGTTCGCTAAATTAACGAGGGAAACACCAAACTTTTTTAAGGAAGACGAAGATCTTTTTCGACAAATGCTCAGCAAACGAGAAAACTCTTATGTTATTTGCCTTTTTAAAAAGCGAGGCAATTCCTTATATTTTAAATACCCAAAGTTGAATTATTAGAATATAAAAGCCTTCAATCGGTACGCTTTTTGGAATAAAATACCCTGGGTTTTAGCATGCTAAAAGATAAACAATTAACTTACATTTCCTTGTTTAGCTCGGCCGGTGTTGGCTGTTATGGCTTTAAAGAAGCTGGCTTTTTGTGCGTGGCAACAAACGAACTGATTAAAAGGCGTTTGGACGTGCAGCGTTTTAATCATAAATGCGAACTTGATTCCGGATATATCTGCGGAGACGCAACGTCTTTTGAAACCAAGAAAAAGATTTACACGGAAATAGAAAAATGGCGGAAGAAAGGAAACGACCGCATCGATGTGATTGTGGCAACCCCACCGTGTCAGGGTATCAGCGTTACAAATCACAAAAAGAATGATAGGGATATTAAACGCAATAGTCTTGTCATTGAATCAATAGAGATAGTTAAGGAAGTTAAACCTCGCGTTTTTGTTTTCGAAAACGTGATGGCTTTTGAAAAAACGTACTGCATTACAAAGGATGATCGTTTAATCAAAATTGGCGACTTCATTCGCGAAGAACTTGGAACGGATTATTACATTACTGGACGAGTTTTGAATTTCATGAATTACGGCTCAAATTCATCGAGAACGAGGACCTTGATAATAGGTGTTGACAAACGGTATGGCGATCAGATTGTTCCATTGGATTTGTTCCCAGATTATCGCCCAGAGCCAACCCTAAGAGATGTAATTTTTGATTTTAAAAGGTTGGAATGGGGTGAAATTGATTCCAACGATTTTTACCACGCGTTCCGAACGTATGATCCCAAAATGAGAGCATGGATCCACGATCTGAAAGAGGGGCAATCCGCTTTTGACAACAAGGATCCGCTGAAGAAACCACACACAATCATTGATGGTGTATACAAAGAAAACGTTAAAAAGACACGCGATAAATATACCCGTCAGCCTTGGGACAGGTTTGTCCAATGCGTCCAAACAAGAAACGATCAGCTCGCTGCCCAAAACACGATCCATCCAGAGCAGGATCGGGTCTACAGTATCAGAGAGCTCATGGCCATGATGTCGATACCTCCATCATTTCGTTGGCTGCCATATTCTTTGGACGATTTAAACCATCTTGATGAAGAACAAAAAAGACAGCTTTACAAACAAAACGAAGCGAACATTCGGCAATGTTTGGGCGAAGCGGTTCCCACCGAAGTGATGCATTGCGTAGCGTTGAAAATTAAAGAAGCGTTTGCGCAAAGGCTTTCGAGCCCCGCCGACATCAATGAATTCATCGAAAAATACGCCCTTACGGAGAGAAAAAATCTCCTTTCCTTTATTGCGAGCAACCCGGAAAAGTTGTCCATTAGCGCCCTGATGAGAATCACTGAGCTCGTAAATTCCAAACGGAATGAGAATTCCGCTTTCTATACAAATAAGTTCATCGTTAATGCTGTGGTATCTTCTCTTCCATCATTTGGTCAACGATATCTGAGCATACTTGAGCCATCTGCCGGAGCCGGAAACTTTATACCATTGCTTTTGAAAAAATATTCCGATGTTGAGCATGTAGATTTGGATTTGGTGGATATCGACCCTGAAAGCACCGAGACTCTTAAATTATTGCTCGGGAAAATGGTTGTCCCACCAAACTTCCGAATCAACGTTCTGACCGCCGACTATTTGCTCTTTGGTAATGACCGGCATTATGACTTGATTGTTGGAAACCCACCATTTTCCAAGCTTAAGCCGGAAGGCAAGAACGACCCCCGTTTATCTGCCGCGAAGAATCAAGAAACGCGAAACTTGGCCGCATTGTTTCTTGAAAAGGCCATAAGTCAATCAAATTACGTCTCCCTAGTGCTTAACAAAACTTTGCTTAGCAGCGCGGAATACGCGCCAACACGAAATCTATTACGGAAGAAACAAATTGACTCAATTATTGATTTTGGTAGATACGGTTTCACGGGGGTTTCCATTGAAACGATGTCCATCCTAATCAATTGTCAAAGAACCCCGAAAACGACAATTGTTGATAATCTCAAATTTAATTTTCGGGTTAAGCAAAAACAGTCTTATATAACCGACCCGGTTTACCCGTCTTTTCTCATTTATAGAAACCAAGCGTTCGACAGCATTGCCGCGAAACTAGTTTTTGGCGTCTTTGACGTTTTCCGTGATCGTCAAATTACAAAGGCAAATACCATAGAGCGACCGTCCAATAATTCAATTTGGGTTATCAAAGGGAAAAATCTTTCTGTTGACGGAAAGGCCATTACCCATATTAAAGGGTATGATCGTTATATCGACGCGTCTGTTGCCCGATCTCTCAACGTTCACGAGTATTTGAATCGTGAGGACGTATATTTGACTCCAAACATGACTTATTACCCCAGAGTTTTTAAGAATCCGCAGAATGTTTTACCAGACGGCTCTGTAGCAGTTTTGATACCCAAGACACCATTCGTTCTATCTGACGCGCAAATTAGCTTTTTTTCTTCCGAAGAATACAGATCCTTTTATGCGATTGCGAGGAACCTTTCAACACAATCAATTAATGTTGATTCTTCGAGCGTGTTTTTTTACGGAGTGTTAAGAGTATGACGCCTAATCTTTTGCAACAATTTCTCAACGAGCATTCCTATGATATTCGACAAACCAGAAATGGGCGATGGATAGATCAAAAGTGCGCACCCGATTTGGTTGCATTCGTGGCGGATTGCGTTTTGAACTACATTGAGAACGGCGGAACCCAACCTTTTGAGTCTCCTGCGATTTGGAAGGACGAGTACTCCGTCAAAAACGTTCAGCTCTTCTTTGGAAAACCAGATCCGCTTATTGGCGAAACGCTTGATGAATATAACAAGTTTTTCAGACAGCCACTTAAAATGCTGGCCGCAGCCGGAATTCTCAAAGAGAACGGGAGAAAAAACAACACTATTCAGTTTTCAGTCGAGAATATTGATGCGCTGAAATACATTGCGATGAGAGACAGCAACTCTTGGACGTTTCTGACAATGTATATTGAAAAAACGCTTAAAGATAGTGGTTTATGGGACTATTTCGCTAGTTTTTTTGATGATTCGACGAAAGAAAGATTCTTCGAAATGAAGACAGCTTTCGAAAAGTTTTGTTTCGACAACACCCCGATTAAGACAAAACGCGAAGCCGATAGGATTTTCCCAAAAATTTTAAATCCGTTGGCCTGCGTCAGACATAAACCAGGTACAGAAGCGGGCCGCATAACCAACTCAGCGATTACTTGGGATCAACTCTTGTACAATAAGCCGAATTTTAGGGACGAGGGGAAGGAAAAGAATGTTGCAAGGCGAAACGCTTCGACCGTTGCGACCCCAATGTCGGTATTCGAGTACAACGTTAATAAGGCTAAAAAGTATCTTCGAGATTTCAATGACAAGTATTTTAGCGGACGATCAGAAATCACGGATTTGTTGGGCGCGGGTGCCCCGGCTACTCACATGCACCATATATTTCCGAAGAGTAACTATCCAGCTATTGCTGCTTATTATGAAAACTTAATCGCGCTGACCCCGGCGCAGCATTTGCAAGAAGCCCATCCTAACGGCAACACAAATGTCATTTCGCTAAACTTTCAATATTTATTCTTAGTGACAAAACTCGACCATATCAAACGGAATATCGAGGGAAGCGATGGCGCTGAGCGTTTTTATAGTTTCTCTGACTTTATGGTTGTTCTAGACACTGGACTCCAAACTGATTATTTTGGGAAGATTCCAGAGAATGACTTCAATATGGTCCGGTCTGGGATTGATTCCAAATTTGCATTGTTTCAGCCAATTGTCTGAAAACGCAGGAGAGAATAAGGAGCCGAATCATTTTAACTATGGAGCAGAACCATGGGCAGCAAATATGAGGATATAGGCGCTTTGGAGGCCCTCAGAAAAGCAAACGCCAAAAGTCTTCTCCTTCCTGATATTCAGAGGGAATATGTCTGGGACGTTTCAGAAATCGAAGCGCTTTTTGAATCGATTGTTGACGAATATCCAATCGGATCTTGTATTTTCTGGAAGACCACCAGAAAAAACATCAATGAACAAAAACCCAGCCTCTATTATTTTTTCAGTAAATTTGAGCGCGGAAAGACGAAAAATGAAAGAGTCTCTCTTCCTCTTTCCGAGGAACAGGATTACTACATAGTATTGGACGGGCAGCAGAGGATTACTTCCTTAAATATAGCTCTTAATGGTTCTTACAAATACTACAAGGGTGGCAGAGGCCGCGATCGGAAAAATCCGAAATTTTGGGTCGAAAAAGAGCTCTATTACAATCTCCTATTCTATTCTCGGCCCGAAGACGAGGACGATGAGCATCCAAGAAAACGGTTCATTTTTCTCACGGAGGAGGAGGCAAAAGCCGGTTCTTACTATAAGATTAAGAATCTTCTTCAATATGATGATTCGGATGAACTTCTAGAAGATCTTCTTAACGGCGGCATCGAAAAAAAGTGTAGAACTGATTTATCTAAGTTGCTGCGCCGCCTAACTGATTCCTCCGGGAAAGGCCTCATACATTATTACTGCATTGACGAAAAATCTTATGACTCAGCCTTAAATATCTTCGTTAGGGTTAATTCCACCGGTCGCAAACTGTCTAAATCCGATTTGCTTTTCTCGACATTGATTGACGGTTGGAAAAATGGGAAAGAGGATGTCGAGAATCTCCTTTCCGTCATGAATAACAAGGGAGACGGGTTTGCTTTCACCCGCGATTATCTCATGAGAGCTTGTCTTGTCCTCGCTGGCGGGGATCCGAATCTTAAGATTGATTCGTTGACCAACGATGTCATTCAGTCAATTCGCGATCATTGGGAAGGAATCAAGAACAGCATGGACGAAATGTCAAGCCTCCTCGTTGAGGTTGGTATGAGTCATGAGAATCTGACTTCGTATAATGCGACCATGCCCATCGCTCTTTATTTTTTCCGAGGGGGAAGAATCAAGACAAAAGAATCCAGACAGGAAGTGAGAAAATTCCTTTCTGTTTCTCTGGCCAAAAGAATGTTTGGCGTCGCAAGCAACGCCGCCCTAACCAACACTCGTTCCGCTATCGTTGCGGTTGATTGTGTCAAGACCCCGTTTAGCTTATCTCTTTTCAAAGACATTTCTTTGGTTGGCGGTCGCACCTTTGAGGTTGATGAGCGTGAGATCGATAGGTGGCTAGACACATACGAAAAAGGGCAAAACACATATGTTCTGCTGTCGCTTTTATATCCGAATTTAAAACTCAACCAGGTCAGTTTCCATCAAGATCACTGCCACCCTTATGCCGGTTTTGAGAAAAAGGACATTGCTTCCCTCGGACTGTCCGATGAAAAAGTTCGGGAATGGAAAAAGAAAAGGAATCTTCTTCCTAATCTTCAATTTCTTGCAGGCCCCGAAAATCAAAGCAAGAACAAGACTCCTCTAAAAGAATGGGTTGCTTCGGGTAACGACTTTGAATATCACCCGGCCGGGATTTCACTAGAGTTTGCTGACTTTGATGCTTTCTTTGATGCCCGAAGAAAGTTAATCAAAAAACAACTCATGTCCTTATTTGATATTTCTTTTTCAAATACTGACGGCGAGCCGTCCTAGAGTTTAGGATTATATAACAGAAAAGCAGTTGCCGGGTTAATTAGAAACCATCCGTGTCAAAGAGCAATTGGCCTCCATTAAACAGTCTCGATCTTTGGCAATACCCCCGCTTTTGCGGCGTATTTATCGAAGTTCGCGTCGAACATCTCGGCCTTCTTCTCATCGCGCATCTCCTTGGGGCCTTCGCGGTAGATATTCGCAAGCTCGTAAAAGGCGAGGAATTCCCCTTGTTTGGCCAATCTGCCTAAGATCGAGGCGGCCTTATCCGCGGGCATGAGGTCCGGGCGGATCCGCCAGGCGGCCGCGGCGTAGAATTCGTCCTTTTTCCTTAAGGCGTTGATGAATTCCTCGGGGATCGGATGGTCGCAGGGATAGAGATCTTGGTAACGGCCGCAGGCGAGCCTGCCTAACGCGGCATCCGCCTTCTTGAATCCGTTTTTGCTTAGGGTTTCGAGTTTCTTCATCATCTCGGGGATCTTGCCCTGAAGCAAGAGGATATAGGCATAGGATAGTTCCAGTTTATCGGTGTTTCCCTTATTGGATTGGATGGCTTTCTTGATGTAATGCTCCGCCAAGAAGAGATCCTTTTCTTTGCCCTTTCCCTTCGCGTGGAACTTCGCGAGCTCATAATAGGCTTCCTTCTCCCCGTGCTCTTCGGCGCGGGTAAGCCATTGGAAGGCCACCTCGGCGTAATCGGAGGCGTGGGAATAGATTCTCCCGCATTGGACCATCGCCTTGGGGCTGCCTAGCTCCGCCCCGCGCTCGGCATAGGCTAACGCGGTCTTGAAGGGGTCTTCATCGCAATAGGGCGAATCGGGGTTATCGCGGTTATCGTAGATATGCTTGGCGAGGAAGGCGCAGCAATCGGCGTCGTCTAGCCGCGCCCCGCGCTCGGCGAGCCTTTTCGCCTCGGAATCAAGGCCCATGTTATCCCGCCTCTTGGCGAGCAGGTAGCAGCATCGCCCATTCCCCACCCCGACGCCTCTAGTGGCGAAGTGGGTGCCATTCACCTCATCGCCGTCGCAATAGCACCATTCGGCGAGGATTTGGCAGGCTAATCCGTTATTCTCATTCGCGAGGAGCTCCAAATAATCCTTCGCGGGGAAGTTATATCCATGCTCGCGGAGGAAGAAGGCGGCCTCGACCATATCGGCTTCGCGGGCGCAGTGGCGGCAATGCTCGCGGAACCCTTCCTGGATCTGCCTTCTCTTCCCGTCTAGGAACGTTCTAAAATCATCCGACAACGGGGGCAATCCCTCCCCGCCTTCGATCAGGTCATCGAGGAAGGCTTTGGCGTTCTTTTCCATTTCCTTCGTGGCGAGGCTAGCGAAGAAATCGATCTCCGAGAGCGGATATACCTCATAGCCATAGGGGATCGCGATGTCGAAGAGCTCTTCTAGGATATCCGCGGCGAAAATACGGGGGCGGGTCGGCTCCCTTTGGAAGAAGATGCCGATGAGGTTATTGCCGCGATGATAAAGCGCGGGCCTTTCGGTCCTTAAGGCGGGGAGGGGCTTCCCGTCTTCGGGATCGCAATATAGCGATACCCCGTCCTTAAATAGATACATCGCGACATAGCTGCCCTCTTCTAAGGGCTTCAGCAAGATCGGGGATTTGATCTTCTCGTATTGGCTTGCGAGTTCAAAGAAGCGGAACACTTCTCCACGGGTAAGGCATAGCTCCCTCCCCGCCGCTTCCTTTCCAATCTCCCCCGCGGACACGAAGCAGGCGCCGTCGCCTTGGACAACGAAAGTGCTTTGATGGGATTCGTCATCATATTGAAGATGAACGTCTAAGATGATTTTGTCGAAATGATAGGCCATGGTTTTTCCCTCCATGGCCATAGTCTATATCAGGTGAGTAAATAGCCTTTCCGCGCGGCGCGGAATCACCATTTCTCGGGTCCGTCGACGTAGCGTTTCTCGCGTTCTTTGCGGTAATCCATCAACGATTCCCCGGTGATTTGCCTATAGGTGCGGAGGATCCGCGTCCAGGGGTCGTTCATGTCGAGCCGCTTCACGCATTCGGCCATCGCGGCGTCGTGCTTTTCATAGGGGGAAAGCGAATACCCGCAGAAGGCATAGACCTCCATGGTCTCTTTGGCGTTTAGGTGCATGGCGACGCAGGAAAGCAACACCTCGGCTTTGTTGGGGCATTGCCATACGTATCCGGAAGCGCACTTCTGCCTCCGCCATTCATAGGAGGGGGCGTGGTTCCATGTGCTGCCCTTGGTATCTAGATTCTCATTGGGTTTGTTATAGGGATCTTTGGCGATCACTAGGCGGACGTTTTCATCAAACAGTTCGTCCTTGTCCTTGAAGTCGCGGACCATCGAGTTGATATCGCACCACACTTCATCTAACGCGGCTTCTTTCTTCGCCTTTCCCCCTTTGGTCTTCTTAAAGGCGGTCTTGCGCACCAACGTGGCGAAAGAATCCTCGAATTCCATGCCGATCCGCTCGATGAACGGGGGACGTGGCTTGGATTTCTTTTTCTTAGGCTTCTTCGTCCCCGGGGCCCCCGGCATAGAACAGATCTTGCAATGGACCGATTCTTCTCTATGGACGCGCGGGCTCCCGGCAGTTTCCGAATCCAGGGGTTCATCATCGTTTTCTAACGCGTATACGGTTAGGTAGATATCCGCGTCATCGTGCGACAAGGCGAAGCGATAGCATTCCCTTCTTATCGCCGAAGCCGCCTCATCGGGCGGGTATCCCGCGCCCCCGGCGCCTAAGACTGGGATCATGATCGACCGCGCGCCTTTTTGATAGGCGAGTTCTAGGGCTTCTAAGCAGCAGGATTTCAGGATGGATAGATCATGGTCTTCGTAGTAATAAGGCGTGGCCGCGTGGACGATATATCGGCAAGGAAGACCATGGGATGCGGTCAAAAACGCCGAGCCGAGCTTTAGGTCCGGGAATCCCTTTTGGATTTCCTCGGCGAGCTTTTCTTTTTCGGGGCAGGCCGCCAGGATGGCGCGGGTGGTTCCGCTATAGATGCCAAAACGGGCGCCATCGAATCCTAGGGAATTGACGATGGCATCGCCTTGGAAGGTGGCGATATCAATAGATACGGTATGGAACATGGTGGGGCTATATATCCTTATTAATTATGATAACACCCCTACTGCTTTGCCTTAATAGGTTGGGCGGGGTTAATCATCCCAAAAGATTTTTCCGTGAAACCCCTCCAAAAGAATGGGGTCATCAATGATGTCTTTGGAGGCTTTAATGTGAAGATCAAAAAGACAATCGTCAAAAGCCCCCGTATCAATTCTTTTGACGGATTCTGGAATGGTCAGCGTTTTTAAATCGTAACATTTCTCGAAAGCGCCAATGCCGATTTCTTCAACCGTAGGAGGTATAAAAATTCTCGAAAGGCGGGAGCCACGAAAAGCAAAGGCCCCTATTGCGACAACGCCGTCCGGAATCTCGAATTCTCCCCTCCTTCCTGCCGGCATGCAATAAAGAACCGTTTTTTCGGAATAGTACAAATCTTCAGTTTCGTATAGGACTCCATCGACTGAAAAAAACGGAAATCGATGGGAGGTCTCAACTCGAATGGTCGTGAACAGCGGGCTCAAGGGAAAGGTCCCCAGAAAATCTTCGACCGATTCGGGTATTGATATGGTGCTGATGCGGTTGCAGTTTTCCAAAGAACAGACGCGAACGGTCCCCGTTGGAATAATCAGGTTGCCTTCATACATGGGCGGGCAGCACAAAACGATTGGCAATCGATTCTCACAATTATCTGGATCAAAAAGGGAAATCAATAAACCATCCTTCGATTGATAGAAAGGGTTATCAGAATCAACGATGATCCTCGCCAGTGAAGAACACCCTTTGAGGGTCTCTTCGTCAAAGTACTTCACACTGCTTGGGATATAGAGGGACCGAAGCTGGGCTCGCCCGGAAAAGGCGGTTCCCAAAACAATCGTGACGTTCATTGGAATTCTAAAATCCGGTTCGAGATTTTTGGGGGTCCACATTAAGCAGCGCTCCTCTTCCTCCCTGTGATACAAAGCCCCACCAATTGTGAAAAAAGCTTTGTTTTCGCCAGGGTCTATAGACTCAATCTCAGGATGTTCAAAGAAGAACCAAGGATCAATATCTTTGACGTTCTCCGGCAGTTCGATATTCACCTCACGCCCACGATAATCCATAAGAGTTCCATCTGGTTTGATGATGAATCCCTTCTTTTCTCCTGCCATGTGTTTTCTCCAAAACTATTATAAATAATAAACAGCTAACGATTGGCATAAAAGCGAGACAGATCCGAAAAGATCTTTCCATCTGCCAACCAATTGTGTTTATATTTAATGGATTCACCCGTGGTAGTTCGGCTATCGCCTAGTGGGAATCTTTTTTTGTTTTACCAGCGCTCACCTGCACATGGGAAACTTTTTTGAGCAGGAGGTGTTTGTTTTCGATGGCCAAGGCTTTCGTATTTGCAGCGGAAAGGCTGCTTTATATAACTCATTTCAGCAACTCGGCGGTTTTTTGGCAAGAAAGCAGCCGGTAGTCTCAATCGAACTTCACCGCGCCCAAGGCGAGGAGAATGCCGTTTAATCCCGCAGATGGGGGGATAGTCGCGGTTTTGTATTCCGCGAACTTTTCTAGAATCTCTTTGCTGTCTTTCGGGGCGATGTTGAGAATTAGACCTAAATCAAACTGGGCGCGGGAAGAACCGACATAGAACAGGAACCGTTCATCGGGATTCACGAAGGTTTCCTTAGTGACATCCACTAGGATAATGGCTTCCGCCTCAAGTCCTTTGAACTTCCTGATCGTGGTGAATGGGATCATGGCCCCGCGGACATTAATCTCTTCGCTTTTCGATGTTTTAAGGAATCCAAACAGCGAGGATGTATCCATGGTTTTAGCCGTCAAAACCACAATTTTCTTATAGCCCTTCCCGCGCATAGCGTCGACCAGTTTACACAGATGGGTATATGTATCCGCAGGATCGCAAACGGACGCCAAGGGGCTGGTTCCATCAAAGAAACCGCTGACAAGGCGTTTCGAACGTTCCTTTTCCGAAAGAACTTTATAGGAAGTTTCGGCAACGTGGCGGGTGTTCCTGCAATTCTTGAACAAAGAGATTTTGCAGTCCGCTTCTTGGACCACTTCAGGGATCTTGCATTCGGATTGGATCGCCTGGTACTTATCGTAGAAGAAATAGCAGCAACCATTATTCTTTTCGGCAATTGTCTGTAAGAGAAGTAAGAAACCCGTGGGCTCGATTTCTTTTCGTCCATAATCTTGGGCTTCATCAACGATGAAGTTCGTATACGGAAACTTTCCAGCATTGGATTCTTTCTCTAGTCGTTTAACAAGCAAGCTGTAATTCCGATTGCTGTCGCCGCGCGTGGGAAAATAGGAATCGTAGAGGGAATCGATATTCTCGTAACGGATATGTTTGTTTGGATATTCGGAGGATAAATAATCCCTAAGCTTTGAGTTGTAGCAAAGGAAGAGAACTTCTTCGCCCTCATCGGCCAACCGCCGCGCCTTTTCGAGTGCGACGACCGTTTTCCCGGTGCCCGCGGCGCCTCCAATGGTAACGATGTTCTGTTCGTCGAGGAAATCAAGAACAACCAATTGATCCTCCAGAAAAGACTTCATCTTCCGTTCCTGATAATCAACGAGGAAGTTTTTGGAGGGAAGCAGATTTAGTCTTGGAGCGATGATGGTTTGGATGAAATCCTTCACTTCGCTATTTTTCAACGGGCGGTAATTGTCTTCCCAATGCTCCTCACCGTCTTTCCACCAATGTTTTCTGAAGGAACCCTTTCCGAACTCGATGATCTTGACGATCTTGTTATAAAGCTTCTCCTTGGTGAAATCATCCTTGCAAAGAATGGTTTGATAATTCCCATCCATCGGAAGGTTCCAACTTTTGACGGTGGATTCTGCCACATGTTGGAAACAGACGCCGGTGGTGACGGACAATCCAGCATATCCCTTGCGTTTGTTCGCCGCATCAGAAAGGTAATGGTCGAAAAGATGAACCGCCCGATTAATCTGAGCAAAGGGGCTAGAATGTTTCATCAACGTCCCATTGGCGTAGTGCCATAGGCAATCTTCGTCGCTTTCAGAAACTTTGACGCCTTTGGGCGTTGGGTAAACCTGTCCTGCTTTCGCTTCTAGGGCGCACACGCCGACATCGGGGATGATCACGAGGAAATCGATCTCGCCCTCGTGGATATCACCAGGGCATTTTGTTTCTTCGTATTTCATTTTTACGGAATGACAAACAACAACCTCGTTCGGCAAGAATTCCTCAAAACATTGAAAAAGATCCGCTTCACCTGACGAATTGGTGCAATCAAGCGGAAGCCCAGGAACCATGATAGCCATACGAAAACCTCCCTATTGTTTACTGGTTGATGATCGAAATGATCTTCGCCACATCGATATCGTCATCGGCCACGAATAAATGCATTTCCTCGTGGAATTTGATGCTTGCGACATATGCCGCTTGCGAACTACCGAAGACGAAAACCATCTTCTCTTTCCACCCAAACAGTGGATTAATTGACGAATCGATCCCATCACCCTTGATTGTTGGGTAAAGGATGTCCGGCATCTTATCAATGGTGCGCAGTTCGTCCATTGCTTTTTGGGTGCAATCATTGGAAAGAAGACCGAGGAGACCACCCCAATCAGAATACGCAGACGGCGTTGGTTCTGAAACGAAACTAACGGTCGGACTCTCATGGATGGAGATGGAGTTTCCTTGATAGGGCAGCAGGAACGCTTCGACGTCCTTGCGCTGCAGGTAATCGTGGATGCGTTGATTCTCATAAGTCCTCAGGCATTTGTAGCAAGAGGAATCGCACTTACAAGTGACCATCTTTTCATAGGCTTTGTCGATGACCTCTTGGACGAGGGCAAAATCGTTCTCGGTCAAACGTTTGACGTGACCGGCGCCGCCCGGAACGTTGTCAAAAAAGATAAAGCGGCAATCCGCTCCGCTATCGCCATCCGGCTCATGGCGAACAACGCCGCCAATCTCGGTCCGATCAACAACCAAAACCTCCGAAATCGCACCGATGAGGGCATATAAGACGGACAATTGAGTTTCAGATGAAAGCCCCGTTTTGCCGTTAAAGATGATTTGGAATATGTCCGTATTGAACGAATGATAAAGATGCTTCTTGTACAGCGTTTTGCAACCACACGGTTTACCGTTTGGCTGCGGATGAGACGAGACGGTTTCCATGCTGTTTTTCGTGCCGGATTTCAGAATCTTCATTGCTTCTTTGTCCAACTTTCCCTTTTCCTGGTAAATCCGATCGTAATACCCATAAGCAAAGCCACAGTTTGGGCAAACATAGAAGGGCTGATTCTTAGCAGATGTGACGATAATACGATCTCGTTTAGAGGAAATAACGGTCAGCAATTCGTCCCCGCAATTCAAGACGGTCCGGGATGCATGGGCATCCTCTTCAACGAAGTAATAGTCGGTGCGGTATAGCTTCTTAGGCCTCTGCATAGGAACCGATTCTGTTTTGGGTTTGCCATTGAAATCGACCGCGACGGACATGCCGCCAGACGGCAAAATGGCCTCTTCCCATTTCACGCCCATCAAACTCACATTACAGCCCTTGCAATGGTGTTCTGTCGGTGAAGATTTCGGGTCATCGTGGGCAACGTTCATGGTACCGCAACCCATGCAATAAGACACCCAAACCGTGTCAAATCCCTTCTTTTTGTTCTTCCAATATGGGGCGACATATCTCGACGTGTACATCTGGTCATCGGCGACGATTTTGCTCCCTGGCGCGTAGTCGCTGATGGCTTGAGCCATATCGCGGCTCAGGCGGAGTGAGTCGTTCCCGCTTTCGTGGAACCACTTCTTTTCGCCGAGGCTCAGCTCAACCGTATCAACCGGGAATCCGTATTTGGGGAGGCCGTTCGCGGCGACAAGCCAGTCGATGATAGAACCATGGGTCCGCCAACCTAACGCGCTGGAGAGTTTTTTGATTTGATCAGCATTGCCCACGGGGTCATCCGCAACAAGGTCTTTGATCGATCCTTTCAGCGTATCCACCGATTCTCGATAACCGTTATAGGCCGTTGTCAGACGACCTTCGGGGCCAATCAACGCATTCACCCATTTTCCTGAGAAATCCGAAATCCCGAATTCGGAATCCAAATCTTCGAAAGAAAGGGCCAATAGTTTCTTTAGCTCATCGGGCTGGTCGGCCATCATTTTCACGAATTCGTCATAGCCGCCCTTTTCTAAGAACTCATAGAAATCCCCGCTGCCGCCGAAATAGTTGGGGTAACAGGCGAAGAAATAGGAGAAGACCACGGAGAAGATGTGACGGTAGACTATTTTGCTGTTGTCCAACTTAAACGAAGGGGCAACGATCCTGCCCGTTATCATCTCACGGGGTTCCCGGTAGAAGTTGAAATCGTGGGAAGACAGTTTGGCATAGGATAAAACGAAAGCCGCGGAGTTTTTACTTCTGCCAGCACGCCCGGCGCGTTGAGCATAATTGGAGGCGTTGGGCGGTATGTTCCTTAGGAAAACCGTTTCGAGTTCGCCAACGTCCACGCCCATTTCGAACGTGGTCGAGCAAGACAGTGCGTTGATTTCGTTTTTCTCGAACTCGGTCTGATATTTCGCAGCGTCTTTCTTGCTCAATTGGGCGGTATGCTCTTTGATAAGCATCTTTCTTAGGTATTTGAGACTGGAGGGGTTGCGATAGAAATCGGCATAGTGGTTTTCTCCGATCTCCTTTTCGATATCCGAGACCTCTTCTAACTCCCCGCCGCACTTTGAAATCACGCATTTGTTCTTCAAATTGAAGGTGGTGAGTTTCCCGCACCGTTTGCAGCGATACCATTTCGCCTGCGGAGGGATCGATATGGCAAAGCTGCTAGGTGAAAGCGCATAGCCCTTCTTTCCAACCAACAATGCCCTGTTCGGATTCATCGGGTTTGTTAGGTATTCCTCAAAAAACTTTCGCAAAAAAACGTTCGCCTCATCCAATTTGGAATTATCGCCAAGGAGCTTCAAAACGATTTCCTGCCGATACGTTTTATAGAACTTATGGGGATCGTTGTCGCGCGCCATGGGAAGCCAGTTTCCGATCATGGGGTTCGCATCTTTCTTCGTCTTGGATTCCGCGATGCATTTGGGGTCCTTGCACCAGAACACCTTGCGCATATCTTCCGGGCCGAAGTTTGCTTCATCGGGGACTTCGATAGCGCCGAAATAGGCAAACGTCATGGCCAATTCATCCAAAGCGGCTTTGACATCGTCTTCAGATGCCCCCGGGACAAGTTTAGCCATATTGGCGACGGTGCCTTTGGCGTTTCCGATGTATTCAAACTTCAAGAAACCGAGGGACTGCAGACTGCCGTTTCGCCTTGCCGTCATCAATTCTTTCAGCAATACCGCCCAGGCGACTTTGATGCTGATGTCGTGTTTATCCGAAAACGAAGTCTCGGTAAGCAGGCTTTGGGCGAAACTATCGTTTTCCTCAAAGATTTTCGCCAGGCGTGTAGCCACTTTCGTCAATGGGCAAGGCGAATTCGCAAAATCATCATGATCTTTCTCGAGGAGCGTGACCAAAGCCCTTCTTTCCATCATTTGTTGGTAAGTCTTATCTAAATAAGAAGCGAAGAAAGCCGCCTCAGAACGAGAGTCTGAAAAGCTGAGGAATTGTTTGCCCGCGTCAAACTCTTGTATGCTCGCATCCCATTGCTCAACCGGCACCTTCTTGATGGGGAGCGCTTCGAATAAAGAGGTGGCCAATACACTGGTAGCGGCCTCGGTGCCTAAATAGAAGCGATTGTAGTTGCCGTTGAAGCAGTAAAGGCATCGATCTTCCAAGGCCAATTCGCTCTTAAAGGCCCTTAGACGGACGAAATCCTTTTTAGCGTGCCCACAAGCAGGTCCATAGGGATCTTCGGGGGTGATTTCGCATATTTCTCCGCAATGAGGACAGAGCCAGAATTCCTTTTTTGGTTTTTCTTCTTTCGGAGGAATCTCGTCTTTGTCGCGGTCTTCCAATTGAAGATCGCTTTCGTCGGATTCCTGCTGATCCACATCGTCATCGTCCGCATGGGTGTGACCCATTTCGCTGTCGCGGAGGATGTGGAAGAATCTAGGAGGTTTGGGGTCATCTTTAGGTTTGAGATCCCTGTTTTCTAAGAAGGATCTCCCATCGTCAGTCTGAACGACATGCCCCACTAAGGCCAAATCACCACAATTCTTGCAAATCGAAATTTCGAAAACACGATCTTCGTCATTGCCGTGGAAAACCTTTTCTTTTCTCTCTAAGAAGATTTCTTTGTCGCCGCATAGCGACATATATAGACCTTCGAGGGCGCGGAGGAAAAAATGGTACCTGAGATCCAAAAGGCTCGACCCGTTCTTCGAGGCGAGGGTGCAAACGTGGAGAAACGCCACCGCTTCATCCGCATCGAGATCCATCCAGTTGGCGATCTCGTCGATAATTTCCGGAACTTCGTATGACTGGCGCAAGCGATGATAGTAGACGGAAGATTCGCATAGATCGTAGATGTTCGCTTGTGGGGATTCGCTTTCGTCGTAGGTAACCCCGTATTTCTCGAAAAGCGTTTTGTATTTCTCTTCTTTCGCGTTTGCCAGTTCGATGAACAGATCGACGGGGTATTCCATCCCTTCGTCGGCGAAAACATAGGGTTCCCGCTCACCGAAGATGATGTTG
>OCTW013410619.1_pt1 | contig 17177 bp, 14 predicted proteins | sample 1539671 | NCBI WGS metagenome assembly OCTW01 (sample SAMN02144230, study PRJEB22623) | gut metagenome | biome: sheep rumen | host: Ovis aries | place: New Zealand
ACCTCATCGCCGACGTTCACCTCGATAGAAGTGATGACGCCGGGCAGAGGAGCCTTGATAGCGTTGTTGGCGTTGACCTTGGCAGCGCCTTCACCTGCGGAAGAACTGTTGTCAGTTGTCTCGGCAGCGGGCTTGCGCACCACCACCTTCTTCTCGGGCTCAGCCTCGGGTTCCCATTCCACCTTGTACTCCTCGCCGTTGACGACGACAGTAGCTACGGTGTCTGCTATGTCACCAATGGCCACCTCATACTGGTTGCCATTGATAGTGTACTTATATTCTTTCTTCATGGTTCTTGTTGTTTCACTTTTTATCAAGGGTGTGCGGTCATTGTCTGGGCATAGCCGTTCCACTGAGTCTGCTTCTCACTGATGGTGATGATGCCAGGCTCCTTGTCGTGGACGTTGTTGCCCTTGAACTCGTAAAGTGCCATTGCAATAGCCGCATAAACTTCGTTCTTCTTCATAATTATCAATTGTCAATTATCAATTGTCAATTACATAGGAATGTTACCATGCTTCTTGGCGGGCAGGGCGTCACGCTTGGTAGCGAGTTGGGCCAGACCGCGGCAGATGCGGAAGCGGGTATTGCGAGGCTCAATGACATCGTCAATGTAGCCGTACTTAGCTGCCTGATAGGGGTTGGCAAACAGCTCGTTGTACTCCTCTTCCTTTTCGGCGATGAAGGCCTTGACGTCCTCGCCGGCTTCCTTCTTGGCCTTGGCTTCCTTGGCATACAGCACGGCAGCGGCACCTGAAGCACCCATCACGGCAATCTCAGCTGAGGGCCATGCGTAGTTCAGGTCGGTGTGCAGCTGCTTGGAGCCCATCACAATGTGAGAACCGCCGTACGACTTGCGAAGTGTGACGGTAATCTTGGGAACGGTAGCCTCGCCGTAAGCATACAGCAACTGGGCACCGTGCAGGATGACGGCATTGTACTCCTGGCCTGTACCGGGCAGGAATCCGGGAACGTCGACAAGCGATACAATGGGAATGTTGAAGGCGTCGCAGAAACGAACGAAGCGGGCACCCTTACGAGAAGCGTTAACGTCCAATACACCTGCATAGCATGAAGGCTGGTTGGCAACGATACCTACGCTCTGGCCGTTGAAGCGGGCAAAGCCAACGATGATGTTCTTGGCGAACTTAGGCTGTACCTCGAAGAACTCATGGTCATCGGTGATAGCCGAGATGACCTTGTACATATCGTAAGCCTCGTTGGGATTCTCGGGGATAATCTCGTTCAAGCTGTCCTCCAAACGGTCGATGGGATCGTCGCACTTCTTGCGAGGAGCGAGCTCCATGTTGTTTGAGGGGATGTAGCTCAGCAGCGTCTTCAGCATTTCGACTGCCTCTTCCTCGGTCTTGGCGGTGAAGTGGGTTACACCCGACTTCGATGCATGTACCGATGCACCACCCAGATGCTCTTGGTCGATGTCCTCGCCAGTAACAGTCTTAACCACCTTCGGACCGGTCAGGAACATATATGACGTTCCTTCCATCATCAGGGTGAAGTCGGTCAGGGCAGGGCTGTACACAGCACCACCGGCGCAAGGACCGAAGATACCTGAAATCTGAGGAATAACGCCTGATGCCAGAATGTTACGCTCGAAAATCTCAGCGTAGCCAGCCAGTGCGTTGATACCCTCCTGGATACGAGCGCCGCCTGAGTCGTTGATGCCAATAACGGGAGCGCCCATCTTCATAGCCATATCCATCACCTTGCAGATCTTCTGCGACATGGTCTCGCTCAGCGAGCCTGCATGGACGGTGAAGTCCTGTGCGAAGACGAACACCAGACGTCCGTCGATAGTACCTGAACCGGCTACCACACCATCGCCAAGGAACTGCTTTTTCTCCATGCCGAAGTTGTGGCAACGATGCTCCTTGAACATGTCATACTCCTCGAAGGAACCCTTGTCCAGCAGCATCTCGACACGCTCACGAGCGGTATACTTGCCCTTATCGTGCTGTTTCTGTATTGCTTTCTCACCACCACCGAGACGGGCCTGTTCGCGCTTCTCGATGAGCTGCTTGATCTTGTCTAATTGCTTTGACATTATAATATAATCTTTAATTTTTAATCTTTAATTTTTAATCTTTAATTCTTAATCTTCAATCACTCGGGGTGCTCGCACAACTCGGTTAGTACGCCAGCCGTTGCCTTCGGATGCAGGAAGGCGATGTTCAGACCCTCGGCGCCCTTGCGGGGCTTTTCGTCAATTAGGCGGACGCCCTTCTCGCTGACCTCAGCCAGTGCATTAGCCACACCGTCCTCGATGCAGAAAGCTACGTGGTGAACACCCTTGTTACCCTTGTCGAGCCACTTTTGGATGGTGCTCTCGGGTGATGTGGGCTCCAGCAGCTCCAACTTCACCTCGCCGCACTTCAGGAAAGCGGTCTTTACCTTCTGGTCCTCAACGACCTCAGTTGCATAACACTCCAAGCCCAGCACATTCTGGAAGAACGGCAGGCTCTCTTCGATGCTCTGGACGGCAATGCCCAGATGCTCAATGTGAGATATCTTCATAGTCTTTTTATTTAATAATGTGTAAATTTTCATGCAAAGGTACAAAGAAATTTGTAGATAAAAGATGAAACATGAAAGAATTAAGCATTATTAAAACTCGCACTTACCTATTTCTCACCAGTTTTCTTCTTCATCTCCCGTATGGTCATCTGTTGTGCAGCCGAAAGTGGTGGAATATGGTGAGCTTGTTCATATTTCTCCAGTTCTATTAGTGGCATGTCTCCGGCATAGCCCTTGTTCAGCTCTTTGCTGCGAGCTTTGAACTCATCCTCGTCTACATAGCCTCTGTCAGCAGCATAGAGATATAGGATAATAATTTTCTTTCCTTTCTTCGACTCGTAGGTCCAATGACTCATATCCATCACAATATTCTCAGGTTTCACATGCCCTTCTTCGTCAAGTTTGAAGACCTCTGTGTATTGATAGGTGTAATCTCTGTCTTCTCTTCGTTTGGCCATTTTGTCTTCACCATTGACCTTGTTGGCATAAATCTGCATTTTGCCTGCATCGAGTGTGGCTCGGTAAAGTCCGTCGTCATAGTGGAAGTGCCCAACAATACCTTCCGGGTTCTTAATCGTCCAATGCTTATCGTCTATTTCTTCAATGGTCGTCTTATAATAATTGATGAACTTCTCGCTCTTACGGGCGGCCGTCTCTATTGCCATGATTGCTTGTTTGGCACCTTTCTCAGCATCTATTTCCAGACTTACTACGTTCCATCCAAGGGCTTTGTTGGCAGCACCGCCATACGACCAAAGGGTACGGGTCTTACCCTTACCCATGTTCTTGAGGTCATGGATGACGGGAATGATACCTGCACTATAGATACGTAGCGAGTCTTCGATGTAACTGAAAGCTCGGTAGTAGTATTCTATATAGAGGAATGGCTTGGGCTTGACCACCACTTCCGACAGGTTGTAGTCAACCTCCTCCATCACAATGCGCCCGTTCTTCAGCTCAGCTACGTTGACCGTTTGTGGTTTGAAGGCCACGTGACTTACAGACACCTTCTTGACCCCTTTCACGTCAGCCAGTACACCATGTAGGTCGGTAGTGCCTATCAGCACACCATCCTCTGTCAATATACTTACCAGAGGTATGACGTTGCCGTCGGTATCCACGGTCGTAACCTTCTGAGCCCATACACTCATTGTTGCCATGACAATGAGTGCAGTTGTAAACAATCTCTTTTTCATATTTTCATATTGTTTGTAGGTTTTACCCTTTGATAGCTTTCTTGACCTTGTCGACGTAGGCATCTATGCAGGCTACGGCAACGATGTTCACCACGTCGCGGACGGAGGCGCCGAAGTCAACAAAGTGGATGGGCTTGTTCAATCCCATCTGGATGGGACCGATGATTTCCACGTCGGAGTTGAGCATCTGCAGCATCTTGTAGCTCGACCGGGCTGAGGTAAGGTTGGGGAACACCAGCGTGTTGACATCTTTGCCCTTCAGACGGGTAAAGGGATATTGCTCGTCGCGCAGCTCTCGATCCAAGGCGAAGCCAATCTGCATCTCACCATCAATGGGCAGGTCGGGATATCTTTCTTGCATATATTCTACGGCATGCTTCACCTTCAAGGCACCGTCGCTCTGGCTGGAACCAAAGTTGGAATGGCTAATCATGGAGACAACGGGATTCTCATTGAAGAACTTTACGCTCTTGCTGGCTAGCTTGGCGATGTCGATGAGCGTTTCCGTATCAGGATTCTCGTTGACCAGCGTATCGGCGATATAGAGGGTGCCGCGGGTCGAGTTTATGATGTGCATGGCACCGAAGTGCTTGTATTCCGGACGGATGCCGATCACTTCCTTGACGACCTTAACAGTATTTGAATACTTGGTATAAAGACCTGTGATGAACGCGTCAGCCTCGCCGGTCTCAACCATCATCATGCCAAAGTAGTTACGCTCGAACATCTTGTCGTTGGCCTCCTGGAAGGTGTAGCCCTCACGCTGGCGCTTCTTTGCCAGGAAATGGGCATAGCGCTCTCGGCGCTCCTGTTCAGAGGGATGACGTAGATTGACAATCTCCAATCCTTCGATATTCAGGTCCAATTTCTTGGCCAGTTTGCAAATGACCTCATCGTTACCCAGGAGGATTGGCTGGCAGATGCCTTCAGCCTTGGCCTGTACGGCGGCCTTGAGCATGGTGGGGTGTATGGCTTCGGCAAAGACCACACGCTGCGGATGAGCTGCGGCGGTAGAGTAGAGTTTTTGTGTCAGCTTGGTCTCTTGTCCCAACAATACGGAGAGTGAACGCTTGTAGGCGTCCCAGTCCTCAATGGGCTTGCGGGCTACACCGCTGTCGATGGCAGCCTTGGCAACAGCAGCCGACACCTCAGAGATGAGTCGTGGGTCGACAGGCTTCGGGATGAAGTAGTTGCGACCGAAGTGCAGGTTGTTAACCTTGTAAACGTCGTTTACCACGTCGGGAACGGGCTGTTTGGCCAGATCGGCAATGGCATAGACGGCTGCCAGTTTCATCTCTTCGTTGATAGCGGTGGCATGAACATCCAACGCTCCGCGGAAGATGTAGGGGAAACCGATGACATTGTTAATCTGGTTGGGATAGTCGGTGCGTCCGGTAGACATCAGCACGTCGGGACGAGCCTCGGTGGCGTCCTCGTACGAGATTTCGGGTACGGGGTTGGCCAGAGCGAAGATGATAGGGTCTTTGGCCATGGTCTTTACCATCTCCTTGGACAATACGTTACCCTTTGACAGACCCACAAAGACATCGGCACCGTTGATGGCCTCTTCGAGGGTTGTGATATCGGTTCGGCTTGTGGCGAAGAACTTCTTCTGCTCGTTCAGGTCGTTACGGTCGGCACGGATGACACCCTTAGAGTCCAACATGACGATGTTCTCCTTCTGGGCGCCAATGGCCATATAGAGCTTGGTACACGAAATGGCTGCGGCGCCAGCACCGTTGACCACAATCTTGACCTTCTTGATATCCTTGTTGATGACCTCTAAGGCGTTCTTCAGACCAGCAGCCGAGATGATGGCCGTACCGTGCTGGTCGTCGTGCATCACGGGAATGTCGAGAGTACGCTTCAGACGTTCTTCGATATAGAAACACTCGGGAGCCTTGATGTCCTCGAGGTTGATGCCGCCAAAAGTGGGAGCTATGCGCTCTACGGCCTCGCAGAATTTCTCAGGGTCTTTCTCGTTGACCTCAATGTCGAACACGTCAATGCCGCCGTAAATCTTGAACAGCAGTCCCTTTCCCTCCATGACGGGCTTGCCGCTCATGGCACCAATGTCGCCCAGTCCCAGGACAGCGGTACCATTGGAGATGACGGCCACAAGGTTTCCCTTGTCCGTATATTTATAGGCATCGTCGGGGTTCTGCTGAATTTCCAGACAGGGATAGGCAACACCTGGCGAATAGGCCAGTGACAGGTCTGTTTGTGTACGATAAGCCTTGGTGGGCTTGACTTCGATTTTACCGGGGCGTCCTGCCTCATGATACTGCAAGGCAGCTTCTTTGGATATCTTTACCATTTGATTTTGGGGTTTAGTTTGTTTTCTGCTACAAAAGTACAAAAAATAGATGAAATAACTTGCAGTTTTTCATTTTTTAAGTGTTCTTACCCCTCAAATAGTTAGATAAGTCAATTGTCGCTTACACTTTGAAGCGGATATAGGCACGATCGTCGAAGGAATTGAAGTCGGGGTGGAACGCCTTTGTGGCTTGAAAATCCGGGCCAATGTTCAAAGGGTCGTTGGCTCGTTGGTGTTGCAATGCCTGCTCGCTCTCATTTAGCGTGGCGCGAAGGAAGGGATAGCCGTCGCTGGCCAGCACAACCTCCCAGGGCTGGAAGTCGAGCGGAATGATCCGGACGTGCTGTCTGGGAATAGGGAAACCGTCAATGACGCTATAGCCGATATTCTGTTGGCGCATGGTTTCCAGCATGCGTGGAATGATGACGGGGCGTGCAACGTCATTACGTAACAGGTCGTCCTGTGATATCCCCGTTGCCAAGAGACGTTTGACTTCCTTGGCACGCATGGCAGCCAGTTCAGCTTCGGCAGGTTTAGGATTGTCTAAGAGCGTGGAATGAGGAGCGTCGAGTGCAGAGTGAGACGGGGGGAGTGATGAATGGGGAGTGATGAGGCCCTGACAGTCGCCCACCATCCAGATTTCCCTGCGCAGCCGACTGAATATAATGGCCGAGCATGTCAGACGGTCTTCAGGATGCTCAGTCAATTGTGGCATCATAGACTCTTGGTAGCGTTTGCGGATGACTGCCGTTACCCCACGAAGAAATGCCTCGCAGGTAGTCGTATTGTCCATGCGACGAATGTATTGTGAGACGAGCAACATGGCATATCGTCCGTTCGAACAGCCCCATACTCTGTCAAGCAACGCCCGAAGTGGTCGTTGGCGACTGAGCTGATACAGGCTCTTGCTGGTGCTTCCGTCGATGACGGCCACGAAGTCACTTGTGACGACGATTCCGTCCTCGCTTTTCCCTTTGGGATTCTTCGCGACGAGGTTCTGTTCGATGATTTCCATAAGTGGAATGGGAGCTATGGGAATTGTGTGAACTATTGGAATTACGGGAGCCGTCTTTGTACCAGAAGAAGTAGTCGCGCTGAGCCAGCTTGTCTTTCTGCGAGTGGGCGGTATAGACCGGCTCCAGCGTGTAGGGGTCATAGCCAGTATAGAACATCTCGGTAGAGACGGTCATGGGCGTCGGCGTGAAGTCTTGTACCTGCTCCAGCTTATAACCCATCTTACGCGTAATCTGTGCCAGCTCCGCCATGTCGGCCTCAGTACAGCCGGGGTGGCTGGAAATGAAATAGGGGATAATCTGCTGGCGTAGGCCTTCCTGCTCGTTGATGCGGTCGAACTGGCGCTTGAAGTCGAAGAACTGCTGGAACGATGGCTTGCGCATCAGCATCAGTACGTGGTCGCTGGTGTGTTCTGGAGCAACCTTCAGTCGACCGCTAACATGGTGGGTGATGAGTTCGCGGGTATATTCCTGGGCAGCGCGGTTGGCATGTTCGTCCTTACCTCTATATAATAAGAGGTCGTAGCGCACACCGCTGCCTATGAAACTCTTCTTGATACCGGGAAGGGCGTCGACGGCGTGATAGATGTCGAGCAGTTTGCTATGGTCGGTGTTGAGGTTAGGACAGACCTGCGGATGAATACAACTGGGTCGTTTGCACTTCTCGCAGGCATTGAGGTTGCGACCGTGCATACCGTACATGTTGGCCGATGGTCCTCCGAGGTCACTTAGGTAGCCCTTGAATCCCTCCATTTCCGTCACCTGGCGTACCTCGCGAAGAATGCTTTCCTTGGAGCGGCAGGCAATGAACTTGCCCTGATGGGCAGAGATGGTGCAGAAGGCACAGCCGCCAAAACAACCGCGATGGATGTTGACGCTGAACTTGATCATCTCATAGGCTGGGATGCGCTTACCCTTATATTTGGGGTGGGGCAGGCGAGTGTAGGGGAGGTCGAAGGAGGCGTCGAGCTCGGCTGTAGTCATGGGAGGGTACGGCGGGTTTACCACGACGGAGGGGCCCAACGGAGAGGGGGAACCCAACGGAAAACCGTTGGGAGTGGTGGTGGAAGAGGCAGAGGGAGCAACAGGGTGCTGAACGGTGGCGAGGGGCTGGATGAGGCGCTGGGCGTGCATCATGTTCGACTGTTCCTCGATGTGGCGGAAGTTCTCGGCTTGCAGGCGCTTGTTGTGAAGGCACTCCTCGTAGCTGTGGAGCACGATGTCCGTGTCGGCGGGGGTAATGGAAGAAGTGAGGTATACGGTCTGGGGGATGTCGCGGATTTCTCCGATGGCAAAACCATCGGACACACGACCAGCTAATTCCAAGATGGGCTTTTCTCCCATGCCGTAGATGAGCAGGTCGGCGGGGGCATCGCAGAGAATACTGGGACGCAGGCGGTCCTGCCAGTAGTCGTAATGTGTCAGACGTCGCAACGAGGCCTCAATGCCGCCTAACACGATGGGGACGTCGGGGTAGAGCTCGCGCAGGATTTTGGAGTAGACGATGGTCGGGTATTCAGGACGCAGGTCGTGGCGACCGTCGGGACTGTAGGCATCCTCGGAACGAAGGCGGCGGTTGGCCGTGTACTTGTTGACCATCGAGTCCATACAGCCAGGCGATATACCGAAGAAGAGGCGTGGACGCCCCAGTTTCTTGAAGTCGCGGTAGTCGCCGTGCCAGTCGGGTTGTGGGACGATGGCCACGCGATAGCCTGCAGCCTCGAGGGTTCGTCCGATGACGGCAGCGCCAAACGATGGATGGTCCACGTAGGCATCGGCTGAGAAGAGTATAACGTCAACCCAGTCCCATCCTCGCAGCTCAAGTTCTTTCTTGGTGGTCGGCAGGAAATCAGTCAACCTGTACTCCATGCTTCTCGCCCTGTGCTCCGTTCTTCCAGTTGATGTATAGCAATACGAGCTGCTGCAGTCCGTAGGCCTTCATGTTGGCATGATAGATGACGTCGAGGCAGAGGTCGAGCAGTCGCTTGTCCTTGCCGGCATCGGACTCCAGCATGGCGCGGATGTTGAATTTCAGTTTGTCGAGAACCTGCTCGTCGACATATCCATTAGAGTCGATGAGGTCGCGGAAGAGCTGATAGTCATCGATGGTCTGCAGATGTTCATCGCTAATTTCGATGCTGCGAGTACCGCTGGCGTTGCTTTGAATTTTATACATAGTCAATGTTTCTAAATGTTTGGTTTTTATTAAGTTATTGAAGCAAGAAATTGAGGATGCCTCGCATGATGGCACCTTGCTTCTGCTTGTCCTGAATGCACTCGAAGGGAACACCCATGGCGAAGAGCCGGTAGTCATTGCCCTGATAGGCTACGGCTGCCGTATATCCGTCGGCATATTGCATGGCGGGGAAAGCCGGATGGACGGGCTGCAGTATGTCGGTGGCCGTTGCTGCATAGTGCTGTTCGTTGAGATCCTTGTGGTAAAGGAAAGTCGTGCCCAGACCAGACAATTCGTTAGAGGTTGTCTGTGAGCGCCCTGCCGACTGGCATTTCAATACGCTGGCGAGAAACTGCCGTTCCTCTTCCGTCGCCATGTCGCTGGCCAGATAAGCTCCGCTGACGAAGAGTGCTCCGCCGATGGACGTATAGGCTTTCAGCACGTATTGCATGGAGGTGCTGATGGCCTTATAGGGCTTGAGACTGTGGCCGTCGTTGCGTTCCAGACCCAGCAGCAGGTCGATGGCGGCATATCCGCCCGGCAGTATCTTGTTGGTTTCCAATGCTTCGCTGGAGCAGCTGACAATATTATATTGTTGTGCGGAAGCGATAGCCTCTGCATGCGTCTTGACGTAGTTGAAGTCGTTACCGGCTATCAGCATGCCTGTCAGGTCGGTACCGGTATAGCCCAGTCCACCGTCTTCGATACCCATCTGCGAGCGTTTGAAGTTCAGCTGCCGACCCGCCCATCCGTAGGTAGGACCATAGGTGATTCCCGGATCGTCGTCGAGGTCGAAGCCCTGCTCGTCGACGGTATTGCGGATGGCCGGCGAGGAGAGTCGATGGAAGCCGTTAACAATGAGTATCGTCTTCTTGGCTTTCGGGTTATAGTAGGCTGATAGCACCTCAGAGGGGAAACTCTGTCCTCCGCGGTTGACGGCACAAACCTTAAAATGGTATAGCTGGTTGGGTTCCAGCTCCATCTCAAAGTCGGTCTTGGAACGGATATAGGTTCCGTTGTCGAAGTCTGCCTCGCCGATAGCAGTATAAAGGACGTAGCCTGTCGGCTGTGCGGTAGGTTCTTTAGGGTCCTGGACGGCATTCCAGCTGAGCCGGATTTCCGATTTGTTCTTGAATTCGATGCGGAAGTTGTCGGGTGCCAGCGGAGCGACGATGCAGGGGCGTCCGTGCTGGTCGTTGACATAGCGCAGGATGGTCTTGTAGATAGAGCGTGCCAACGTAAAGCGGAAGTTGGGATCCTGTCCGTAGCGCATGTCGGGGAAGTTCTGGTGCGACATGGTCTCCAGAATAGCACTGGGCACCTCGGGAAGTCGTGTCTCGGAGTAGTTGCGGTCAAAGATTTCGCGTCGATGCCATTGACCGTATTTGAATTTCAAATCCAATGTCTCGTTGCCGAGCAGGGCATCGGCGAAGTCGCGTGATGCCATGCGCGAGATGCCAGCGTTCAGCTTTCCTTCGTTGAACTTCGTAGTACAGATAGACAATGCCCCGATGAGTCCCATTCCGTCTTTGGCATACCCTGCATCGCTATGGACTGCCAGCGACAGTTCGATGGGCACCTTGCGACCCTCGATGGTTGGCATGTAGCACGATCCTCCGCCCAACAGGTTGGTCATGAGTGAGCGGACATTGATGTCGTCGGCATAGTCGTCGGCACCATTCTTGCTGCTGTAGACAGAGTAGGGCATACCGGCCCATTGCGCCGAGTAGCGTGCCCCCTCCAGGGCTCGTGGCAGTCCGCTGACCTGTCCGAAGCGTTCGATGTTGCCCATGCCGCCTCCGAAGCGTACGGCATCGGTCGTCACCACGCCGTTATGGTCGCTCAAGTTGCTGACGGTGACGCGGTTGAAGGCATTATAGCCCTTGTCGAAGTCGAACGTGCCGAGGTACACCCACGTCGAACCGCCCATCTGCTGGTTGACGTGGAACTGGGTGCACTCGCCCTTATGCCAAACGGTATACAGGGCGTCGTCAATGCTGGAGGGTAGCGTCTGATAGCTGACATATACCGCATAGCGCCCGGCCTCTGGAAAGTAGGGCTGGTAGTTGGCTTCGGTGTAATGCGACTTGCTGCTGGTGGTTTTGACCATGCGTGCGGTGCCGGCCTCAAAGGGGTTCTCGCCGTCGTGATAGACACCATCGTGACGGGCAAATCCGCGCTGGATGGCCTTCTGCCACTTGTGGCGCCCGTTGGCTTCCATGTAGTTCTGCCGCGGGTTGTCGTTGTCGACGATGACCTCTGCCTTCTGCCAGTCGCGTTCGCGAGGTGTGAAGACATAGGCTCCTGCCTGTTCCAACATGGGGATGAGGTAGGGGATGACGATGGTTTGCGTGAAGAGATCCTCGGTGGTACCGAAGAGGTGCGGACGCTGGAATCGCCAGTAACCTCTGCCCTGATCGTAGTATCGTCCGTGGCTGGCCCAGAGCGACAAGTGGCGATTCTGGAGTCCGTGTGTGAAGCTGACGGGGCTGGAGATGTTCTTCACCCACGGCTCACCGTTGTACTCAATGTCTCCCCAGAGGCGCGACTTGTCGGCGTTCTTCGACAGGCGGTTCGGTATCAGCTCGTCGATGGTCATGCCGTTGGTGATGACCGTTATCTGGTAGTCTCTGTATACCTTGGGAACCTCGCCCTTGATTTTCTTGTAGATGGCCTCTGTTGTCTCGGGGGTGAACTCCTGTGCGGCAAAGAACTCGTCGGCCGTGATGGTTAGCGTCTTTGCGGCATTATTCAGATCGTAGCTCACCATGCGGGGCTGTTGGCGGAGCTTGGCACCCTTGGCCTTGTATTTGGCAAAATATTCCCTGAGTCGTTCGTTCAGTTTAGCTTCGTCTTTGGCTGTCTGGGCAGATAGCGGTAAGACTGCAAGAAGAAATATAAATACGACGAGTGCACTTCTCGTTATGTCGGTCTGTGTGTTGATCATGGCGTTATACTTCTCCTATGGTAAAGTTCTCGGGGTGTTTGCCTTTGAAGTCCTTGAAATACATCTTGATGTCGCGCATCTGAGCCTCGACGTCACCGTTGGGGATGATGGTCTTGGTACATTCGATGAGTTTCCGCTCATAGTCGACACCATATAATAATATAGGTATACCGGCCTTTTGAGCGATGAAGTAGAAGCCTTTCTTCCACTCGGGATTGGGTGAGCGGGTTCCTTCCGGCGTGATGCACAATTGGAAGACGGGCAACTGCTTGGCTGTCGCTGCAAGATTGTCGGTCATGCTGGTATGCTTAGAGCGCCAGACGGGTATGCCGCCCATGCGCCGGAAGATGGGTCCGAGCGGCCAGAAGAACCATTCCTTCTTCATGAGGAAGTTGCTCTTCATGCCCCGGCTACGGCTGTATAGCTGGCCTATCAGGAAGTCCCAGTTGCTGGTGTGCGGCGCCAGACAGATAATGTACTTGTCGGGATGTGGTTCGGTGATGTTGGCTGTCCATCCCATGCGTTTGTATAGCAGCCAACTGCAGAATGATTGTAACATACTCAAGTCTGTGTGGGCGTGTCGGTTTACAGGTTGTTGAGCTGGTCAATGATATCGTTGGCCTGGGCAACGAAGTCGTCTCTCAGTTTCTTGTAGTATTGCTTAGCGGGCATGCCGGGTTCCGGGTGAGAGATGCGGCAGATGAAGTCGGCTCTCGTTTTCAGGATGCTGTAGAGTAGGGCGTGGGCTCCGTCGCGGTTATGGCCATACAGGGAAGCTGCCAGGCACTCGGCAAAAATCTCCTCGCAAATGAGGTTAATGGTTCTTTTCAGGGTTCTTTTGTTCGTCATAAATTTGTCCTCCTAAGATTATATTGTTTAATTTCAATGGTCAAAGATACGCATTTTTTTTGAGATGGCATAGCTTTTAGTACAAAAAAAATATTAAAAAGCGTGATTTCTTTCCGTTTCTCACACAAAATGATTATTTTTGCATTCTGAAAATACAATTATTCATTCAATATCAACAACAAGACTATGGAAAAAAGTGCATTGCAGCAAGCAAGAGCCGCTTATCAGCCTAAGTTGCCTAAGGCGCTTCAGGGTGCGGTGAAAGTGAAGGAAGGTCAGCCCACACAGAGTGTCGGCGACCAGGAGGAAATCAAGAAGTTGTTCCCCAACACCTACGGTATGCCCGTGGTAGAGTTCGAACCAGCTACCGAGGCTAACAACAAGAAAATGAACGTGGGTGTCATTCTGTCGGGTGGTCAGGCTCCTGGCGGTCACAACGTCATTACCGGTCTGTTCGACCAGGTGAAGAAGCTCAACCCCGAGAACCGCCTCTTCGGTTTCATCCTGGGTCCTGGCGGTCTGGTAGACCACAACTACATGGAGTTGACGGCTGACATCATTGACGAGTACCGCAATACCGGCGGCTTCGACATGATTGGCTCGGGCCGTACCAAACTGGAGAAGGTTGACCAGTTCGAGAAGGGTCTTGAGATTATCCGCAAGCTGGACATCAAGGCCATCGTCATTATCGGTGGCGACGACTCCAACACCAACGCCTGCGTGCTGGCCGAGTACTATGCCGCCAAGAACTATGGCGTGCAGGTGATCGGTTGTCCGAAGACCATCGACGGCGACCTGAAGAACGAGCAGATTGAGACCTCGTTCGGTTTCGATACTGCTTGCAAGACCTATTCGGAGCTTATCGGCAATATTGAGCGCGACTGTAACTCAGCCCGCAAGTACTGGCACTTCATTAAGGTGATGGGTCGCTCGGCTTCCCACATTGCCCTGGAGTGCGCCCTGCAGACCCAGCCCAACATCTGCCTCATCAGCGAGGAGGTTGAGGCCAAGAAGCAGAGCCTGGACGATATCGTGACTTACATTGCCGACGTGGTGTGCAAGCGTGCCGAGGACGGCAACAACTTCGGTACCGTCATCATCCCCGAGGGTCTGATTGAGTTCATTCCCGCCATCAAGAAGCTCATTGCTCAGCTGAACGACGTGCTGGCTCAGCCCGAGGCCAAGAACCTGGGCCGTAGCGAGCTCATCGACTTCGCCAAGAGCCACCTGTCTGACTCCAATTTGGAGGTGTTCAACTCGCTGCCTACCAACGTGGCCCGTCAGCTGGCTCTCGACCGCGACCCCCACGGAAACGTGCAGGTATCGCTCATCGAGACCGAGAAGCTGCTCTCTACGATGGTTGCCCAAAAGCTGGATCGTCGCAAGAAGGTCGGCAAGTACGTCGGCAAGTTTGCTGCTCAGCACCACTTCTTCGGCTACGAGGGACGCTGCGCTGCTCCGTCTAACTACGACGCCGACTACTGCTATGCCCTGGGTACCAGCGCTGCCCAGCTCATTGCCAACGGCAAGACTGGCTACATGGCTATCGTGAAGAATACCACCAAGCCCGCCGAGCAGTGGATTGCCGGTGGTGTGCCCATCACGATGATGATGAACATGGAGCGTCGTGCCGGTGAGATGAAGCCCGTTATCCGCAAGGCGCTCGTCGAACTGGAGGGTGCGCCCTTCAAGTGCTTCGCTGCACAGCGTGAGAAGTGGGCTCGTGAGACCAGCTACCTCTATCCCGGACCTATCCAGTACTGGGGACCGACGGAGGTTTGCGACCAGCCGACTAGAACGCTGGCTCTTGAGCAGGCTTAATCGCATATAATACCCTGAACCTTGAACTTTGGACTTTATGACTAAAAACGGAAAACGTTCAGTTTCGCATTCTTCTGTTAAGGGCAGAGGCACTCATAAAGTTCAGGGTTCAAAGTTCCGGGTTCATAAAAAACCGAACATCTTCGTCCGCTTGTTGCAGCTCATGCCCGGTTGGGCGGTGTGGATAGGCGGTGGTGCCATTCTGGCGCTTTACATTTATTTCTTCTACTACATCTTCGTCAGCCCCTTCGGCTTCCGTTGGCGTGCCTTGTACGGTGACGTCAGCTATCCTGCGGGCTACGAGATTCACGGCATTGACATCAGTCATCACCAGGGCAACATCGACTGGGACGAGTTGCGCGACAAGGGACTCATCGACGAGCGCCCCATCCGGTTTATCATGATCAAGGCTACCGAGGGTGCCAGCCGTGTCGACGAGAACTTCCGCGACAACTTCCATCAGGCCCGCGAGCATGGATTCACACGCGGCGCCTATCATTTCTATAGCGTCCATTCCTCCGCTCGCGACCAGGCCAACTTCTTCATCCGCAAGGTGAAGCTCGAGAAAGGCGACCTGCCGCCCGTGCTCGACGTGGAGCACAAGCCCAAGCAACAGTCGCCCCAGGAGTTCAAGCAGAGCATACTGGAGTGGTTGCGCATCGTCGAGGAATACTATGGCGTCAAGCCCATCATCTATACCTATTATAAATTTAAGATGCAATACTTGGACGACCCTGTCTTCGACCCGTATCCATACTGGATAGCCCACTATTACGTGGAGAAGGTGGAGTACAAGGGCGCTTGGAAGTTCTGGCAGCATACCGACGCCGGACGACTGCCGGGCATCAAGGGCAAGGTGGACTTTAACATTTACAACGGCTCCTTCTACGAGTTGCGCAAGCTGACCATCGGAGCCCGGGAACTGATTGGTGAAGATGCGTACAAGGACTAAATTCGTGCTCTCTGGCGTGGCGCTATGCCTCGCGCTGTGCAGTCTGCCTGCTGTGGCTCAGCAGCCTGTACTCAACAAACAGCAGGCTTTTCCCGCCACCGTACCAGCGGGCAACTACAGTGGACTGGCGTGGCTGGGGGGCGACCGCTATGCCGTGGTCAACGACAAGTCGGCGCAGGCGGGCTTTCACCTCATGAGCATCCGCATCGACAGCATCAGCGGACAACTATTGGAGGTTCGGGCCGACAGTTTCGTAACCAGCGGTCAACCCAACCGCGACGAGGAGGGGGTGTGCTACGTGCCCCAGTGGAACACCGTATGGATTAGCGGTGAGGCCGACGGGCAAATCATAGAATACCAGATGGACGGCCAACTGACGGGGCGCCGGTTGAACATTCCCGATGAGTTTCGCACGGCCTATCCCAACGCGGGTTTCGAGGCGTTGACCTATCAGCAGGCTACGCATCGTTTCTGGACTACCTCCGAGCAGACGCTGGCCTGTGACGGCGAGCAGCCTACTATTATAAATAAGGTGGCCAACCGACTGCGCCTGCAGAGTTTCGACGACCAGTTGCAGCCTGCCGAGCAATATTGGTACGAGAGCGACGCTACGGTGGTCGAGCAGACGGAGGGCACAAGCGTACTGGGTGTCAGCGGCTTGGCAGCGCTGGACGACGGTCGGGTGGTGGTGCTCGAACGCGAGGTGTACCGCAAACCCAAGAATATCGGCTCCTTCGTTCATGTCAAGCTCTACGTCGTCCGTCCCTCCATGCAGCAGCCTGGCGACGTGCTACGCAAGGAACTGCTCGTCGAGTTTCGCACCAAGATCAACCTCACCGCACGTTCCTTTGCCAACTATGAGGGTGTTTGTGTCGGGCCCCGTTTGGCCGACGGTCGACAAGTACTTATCCTCGTGGCCGATTCGCAAAACCAGTATCGCGGCTACCTGAAAGACTGGTTCCGCACCGTCGTCTTCTAATCGTCCTGTTTTCCCATCCTCTCATGTCCCCATCCTAATTTTTAATTTTTCATCTTTAATCTTTCATCTCCCATCTCCCATGTTCCAGTTCCAGCGCTTTACCATTCATCAAGACCAATGCGCCATGAAGGTCGGCACCGACGGTGTGCTGCTTGGCGCCTGGGCACAGGGTGGGGAGCGCGTGCTCGATATTGGTACGGGAACCGGTGTCATTGCTCTCATGATGGCCCAGCGTTATGCCGAGGCGCACGTTGTGGCTGTCGACATCGACGAGGCCGCCGTCCGTCAGGCACGCCAGAATGCCGATGCCTCGCCGTTCGGGGATAGGGTAGAGGTAGTCCTTTCCTCCATCCAAGACTACGCCACATCATGCTCCCTCTCCTTTGGAGAGGGTC
>OCTW013416878.1_pt1 | contig 17174 bp, 16 predicted proteins | sample 1539671 | NCBI WGS metagenome assembly OCTW01 (sample SAMN02144230, study PRJEB22623) | gut metagenome | biome: sheep rumen | host: Ovis aries | place: New Zealand
CAGCAAATTCTGGAGACAGAAAAAAAGAGCTTAGTTTTTCAACTAAACTCTCTGTAACGTCAGCTCCTTAGCTTAACTTAATGACATTGACTGTGTAGGTAGCTTTAATCAAATAAATGTAAATATTCAAAAGCCTTGTATAAGCCATCATGATTGACATCATCAGTTATATAATCAGCCGCCGCTTTAATCTCTAGACCGCCATTGCCCATCGCCACATTATACTGACAGCAGGCAAACATTGATAAATCAATTTTCGCATCGCCGAAAGCAATCGTCTCTGAAGCATCCTCATGTAAATAATCTAATAAAACATGAATGGCATGCTCTTTTGTAATGCCTTTAGGCCCTAAGTCACCAAAGAGCGCCTGTTCATCACGACCGCCCCAGGTATTCGCAACCAAGTTGGGAAATTCTTTGATGGAATCTAAATGATCCTGATAGCTGCGTAAGACAAAGGATACTTTATTGACATCTTCCCGATACAGATCTTCACCATGTAATAGCGTATAATCATTGACAGCATCCTGTTTGAATGCTTCAGGATGATCAATCGTCTTGCCTTTGCCAATGACATATTTATACATCGCTTCAGGGCCTTGCGTGACATAGTAATCATTAATATACAGCCCGCTGTTAGCTTCTAAGTAGAAGCCAATCTGACGCGCATTACACCAATCGACGATATGTTTGACTTCCGCTTTGCTTAATGCCTGATGCATGACCACTTTGCCATGATCTTCGACATAGCCGCCATTAGCGCCAATCATCCCATCAAGTTCCATACTGCGAAAATCGCGCATCGCAATTTCAGCTTTTGAGCAGCCCGTGCAAATATAGACGCGATGCCCGTGTGCGCGGGCTTTATTAACCGCTTCTTCCGCTGAAAGCGGCAATTTTGCTTGATAGTCGATGAGGGTACCATCGACATCTAAAAAAATAATTTTACTCATTTTAACATTCCTTTTCTCGATTCATCTCATCACGGACATACTGCATCCGACGATCGAGATCCTTAGTCATATCAGCACAGGTTTTCATTTCGTCCGAAAGCATTTCTAACTGCTTTGGTGACAAATTCTTTTTGTATCGTAATTTATGTTCTAAAGAAGCCCAGAAATCCATTGCAATCGTTCTTAACTGCACTTCCACTTTCATCATTTTCTTACCGGTTGATAAAAAGATGGGTACTTCCACAATCAAATGAAGAGAACGATAACCCGATGGTTTAGGATTTTTAATGTAGTCCTTCCGTTCAATGAGGGTGATATCATCCTGTGCTAACAGATAATCCGCCAGCATATAAATATCTTTTTCAAAGCTGCAGATCACACGAATTCCTGCAATATCAAAAATTTCATTTTGAATAGAATCCAAGTCAAAACTGATACCTTTGCGTTTCAGTTTCCGTAAAATACTGTCATAGCTTTTGATACGGGATTTGATTGATTCAATCGGATTATCATCGTACTGCAGTGAAAATTGTTCATCAAGGACCCGGAACTTCGTTTCCACTTCCATAATCGCACAGCGATAATAAGTGAATAATTCCTGAACCGGATCCATTTGTGATTTGATCGCACTGAGAAATCTTTCTAATGCGATATCCTTTACGTCCATGGCTGCGAAGCCTCCTTTTAAATTTCAAAATCTGGTTCATAATAATCAAGCAAACAGAAATGACCATCTTCAAAAGACAGTTTAAAAACAGTGCAATTTTTTATACCTTTCTTTAATTGCTTTTTATTGTAATCACCAAAAGCGCGAATAAAGTTAGCGACAGCTGCGCCATGTGAAACGGCTAAAACGCTCTGATGATCATCCTGCTCCATTACCTGCGTTAAAGTTTCAACGACCCGTTTTTGTAATTCATTCTGACTTTCTCCGCCATAAGGTACAAAGAAATCACCGTAAGGCAAAGGCGGATTTAAAAATTCATCCATGCCTTCAAAACGCCCAAAGTTCCATTCTTTTAACCCTTTTAAACGGATATAAGGATACTGATGGTGCGTCACAATTTCGAGTGTATCACAAGCTCTTTCACTCGTTGAGCTATAACAGTGATCGAACGTGATATGGTTATCATCAAAATACTGACTCGCCGCCTCAGCTTGCGCGATGCCTAGTGGTGTTAATGGGGAATCGCACCAGCCCTGCACTTTATGTTCGACATTAAACAAAGTCTGTCCATGTCGCATTAAATATAATATTTTCATAGAGTCCTCCTGTAAGTACAATCATTATAACATATTCACAAGATGTCTATCTATTTTTACCCAAACTGAAAGAAAGATGCGATTGTCTGACGATCCGCTTTAATAAAACCCGTAATCATTTGTGATGAGCCGCCGCCTTTAGCGCCCTGGGTTTTTATTTGTTTAAGAAAGTCCTGCATATTCTCATGATGAGAACCGACAATATAACGGTAACCTTGCTGATCATTACCGACAAAGAAGCCGGCTTTGCCAACGCATTGATCCATCATCTTATTGACAATTGCACGCTGAATAATGGTTTCCACGCCTTCTTCAAATAACAAAAGATCATGCTTAGAAGAGAGCTGTGTCACTTTTTCTTCTAACGACTGCTGCTGGAAAGCTTTGAGCTGTGATTCTAATAAACGATTTTTTTCTTCTAACTGTTTCACATAATTGACAATAGAATCCTGATTAGCTGATAACAAGGCATACATTTCATCAAGATGCGCCGCATCCTTTTGAATATACGTTAAGGCTCTTTTCCCGCAGTGCATAAAAAGACGAGTGCCGCCTTTGTAATTCATCGCCGAAATGATTTTAAAGAGGCCAATTTCTCCCGTATGTGCCACATGTGGTGCACAGCAGGCACAAACATCATAACCTTCAATCGTCACAATCCGCACTGGTTCATGAATTTCAATCTTACTGCGGTAATCTAACGCTGTGAGTTCTTCTTCTGGCACGTAGCGACAGGTAATGGGTACATTGGCATAAATCGCTTCATTGACTTGCGTCTCTAACATTGCGATTTGCTGCTTAGTAAGAGGACCATTTAAATCAACAGTCATTTCCTTTTCGCCTAAGTGAAAGCCAACGTTGTCATAACCAAAATAATGATGGGCTAAACCGGAGAAGATATGTTCTCCGGAATGATTCTGCATCTGATCAAAGCGATGCGACCAATCGATTTCGCCGGTGACCTGATCACCTGCATGAAAAGTATTTGTATCAAGATAATGCGTAATGATACCGTCTTTGATTTGCACATCTTTGACGGCAATCCCATCAATCGTACCGCGATCTGGCAGCTGGCCCCCTTCTTCAGGGAAAAACATCGTCTGATCTAAGATCAGTTTTCCCTTCGCACATTCCACTACTGTGGCCGTGAAATGCGTGGCATAAGGATCCTGATCATATAATTTTACTGTTTTCATTTTGCTTCCTTCTTTGATGCTAAATAATCCGCAATGATCTGACGTTCATCCATTGGATATTTATGTCCTTTAATGTCCTGATAATCTTCATGACCTTTTCCGGCTAAGACGATGATATCGCCTTTTTCACCATGATCGATGGCATAAGCGATGGCTTCACGGCGATCAGGGATTTCAATATATTTTCCAGTTGTTTTCTTCATCCCAGTTTCAATATCATGGATGATGTCCAGCGGTTCTTCAAAACGTGGATTATCAGAAGTAATAATGGTAAAATCAGCCAGTTTTCCAGCTACTTCGCCCATTTCATAACGACGCAGCTTACTGCGGTTACCGCCGCAGCCAAATAAGACCACCAAACGGTGCGGCTGATATTCTTTTAAAGTGGAAAGCAGACTTTCTAAAGCCATGGCATTATGGGCATAGTCAATCATCAAAGTAAAGTCATCAGAAACTTTAACCATTTCAATACGACCTTTCGCTTTCGCATGTAATAAGGCTTCCTGCATATCATCAGGATGGACATTGAAATGATGACAGATCGCCATCGCCGTTAAAGCGTTGTAAACGCTGAATTTGCCTGGGGTAGGAATTTCAATATGCATCTGCATAATGCCTTCGGTATCAAAGGCGATCCCTAATTCACCAGGTTTGGTAACTAACTGTAAGTTTTTCGCGCGTAGTGATGCGTTTTCATGGAGGCCATAGGTTTCAATACTGCAGGTATGGCCTTCAATAACAGTTTTGTAATGTTCATCATCACAGTTGACAATTCCTTTTTTACACTGTTTAAAGAGTAATCCTTTACACTGCATATATTCCTCAAAAGATGCATGTTCATGAGGGCCAATATGATCAGGAGAAATATTCGTTAAAATGCCTAATTCGAACGTAAAGCCCTGGGTGCGGTGCAGCTTTAAAGCCTGCGAAGACACTTCCATGACAACGACTTCAATGCCGGCATCGACCATTTCTTGAAAACGACGCTGTAAGACATAAGATTCGGGAGTGGTATTCACCGAAGGAATATGCTTGTCGCCAATAATCGTTTCTACAGTACCAATCAAACCCACTTTATAGCCGGCGTGCTCTAAGATGGATTTCACCATATAAGACGTTGTGGTCTTGCCTTTTGTCCCAGTAATCCCAATAACTTTTAAGGCATCGGCCGGATGACCATAATAGCTTGCCGCAATAAAAGCCATCGCATAACGGGTATCATCGACGCGAATGATGGTGACATCCGCCTGGTGATCATAATCGATATCATGTTCGACAACTAACACTTTAGCGCCCTTAGAAATAACTTCCTGAGCCGCGTCATGGGAATCAAAGTTAGCCCCAACGACACAGACGAATAATGTATTTTCGGTCACTTTACGGGAATCATAGACAACATCAGCGACCGTGATGTCGTCACTTCCCTGCTCAATGGAGTAAGATACTCCCTTTAATAATTCTTTTACATTGTACATGATTTCATCCTCACTTTTCTACGTTTCCATTATACCCAAATAATCCTTCAGACGCAAAAAACCTGAAGGATGTTCCTTCAGGTGTATTCTGAGATCCTCTTAACTCAATAGGTGTCGAAAATATTTCAAAGGGAGGATTTTAAAGGTCAGTATTTCTGACAGCTCCATCATAAGAAAATTATATGAATGGAGTATTAACACAAATGAAAAAAACAGGTTTCCCACCAACCTGTTCTCTTCTGTCGAAAATTACTTTTTAAAAGAGGTTAATATTAGTTATGACAAGAGATTTGTATCTTCTTTTCTCTTGACGAGTACACTATACAAAATAGTTACGCAAAAATCAAGTAAAAGAAACTTTTTTTCTTACTTTTTCTTCAATTGAAAAAGTGAGCGTTTTCACAGTATTATTTCAATTTCTCTAGATTAATAATAAAGTTATGATTGACAACAGAAGTATTCTTATAGTCATATACCAATATTGGAAGTTTAATCGCTTTCAAAGCCTTCTGATGCACTTTAGTGATGGGCATCGACGTATACATAATCGTATGTCCATTCAAGGTCTGGCTCCACCCGCCTTGGACATGCAGATTCTTGAGCATTGTTGTTTTGAGGGAAAAAGTAAGGGCGTTATCCGTTTTATTCGCCAAGGCCAGATAAAGTATCGCCTTTTTGGTACTTTGTTTAAAGCGATAAGCAAAGAGACTTACCTGAAAACTATCTAACAGTTTCATTTTCTGGTGCGGCGCATCAATCACACTACGCTTCATCTTATGGGTTTTCAACGGATAAAGTGTTAAAGCTTTATTAAAACAGGTCACCCCACCCGCTTCTACATCACACAACAAACGGATTTGTCGTACGGCCTTGATCTGATAACGAGTAAGATCGCGGAAACGGATTTCCAGATCCTTGGTATCTTTGGCGATGAAGCGATCATAATCAAGGCTAACCATCGCCCCATTGATACTCACATCCGAGAGATAAAGACGCATAGGCTGCTTGACTTTATTCGTGATCTTAAGGGATAAGATATAGTTTTCCTTGCTCATGAAGCCATCATCCATCACCATCTTTAACCGGCTGTTATCGCAAAGCACCGTCTTATGAAATGCATAATGCACCTTTTTTTGCGGTGTCTGGTGACAGCCGGTTAGGACAAGGCAAAGGATGAGTAAGAACTTTTTCATCACTCTAATCCTTTCAAAGCTTCCAGACAGGCTTTCCGATAAGGTTCACTGCTTTTTAACTGACTGTTTTCAAAGCAGTGGATCGCCGCTAAGTAGTAATCTTTATTTTGCGTCACTTCCCCTAGCAGCCGATAAGTATTACCCAATCTAAAAAAATGATAAGGGGTTGAGGCTTCATCCTGTCTTAAGGCAATCACTTTTTCAAAAAGTTCGCGGGCTTTTTCAGGATCGTTCTTTTTCAAAATCATTCCTTTATAATTGAGGCAGCTGGCATAATCCTCTAAGTAACTCTCATCACTGGTAATAAGACCTTCTAACAGTTTCTCCTGCTTTTCATAAAGCTGCATCGCTTCTTCTAAATGACCGGCTTTTAAATACGTAAAAGCTAATTTTTGTAAGATTGTAACGAGTGAGCGATCATTGTGCATCTTTTCTACAAAATGATAAACCTTTTCATAACAATCGATCGCTTGGATTAAGTGATGCGGATCATTAAAGTGTTTATGAACATTGCCTAACTTTTCTAATGCCACATAATAAGCCTGGCGATAGCGCGGCTGCTCACTTAAGACCGCCATATGGTAATAGAATACGCGGTATTCGCGTAATGCTTCCGGATACTGTTTGAGCGATTCATAATTTTCACCTAAGTGGCGATGAACAATCCCTAATGCATAACGATGCGCATCGCAGTCATCTTCGTGAAAGAGCGCCATGCGAATCTTCTTCTCCGCATTGAGATGAGCATTGGATTCCTCAATGTTTTTTAGCCGTCGTTCAATCATCCCCATGTTATGTTCGCCGACGGCCATCTCCTGATAATACTGAACATCTGGATGTTCTTCATAAAGATCAGTGACAATCTTTAAATGTTCCTGATAACAGTCTTTCGCACTTTCTAAGTCTTTCAGTTTCTCATGAATATAGCCGCATTTCTTTTCAATACGTGAGAAATCTAAAGGATGTCCTTCAATCTTATAGTGACCAGCTTCCTGGTAACAGTGTAAAGCCTGCAAAAGATGCTCTTTGCCATCAAGTTTACGATAAGCATCCCCTAAGCGATCAAGAATCAGGCCCCTCAAATCATCACTTAAAGCAATCGGCGCCTGGTGAATCTCCTGAAAGAGGCTGATCGCTTCATGCAGGGATGTTTGACTATTTTCCAGCATATCCAATTCGGCAATCTGTCTTTTGGCGACTAAAAGATTGTAATAATCATGATCACTGTGAGACTGCTCATACACCTTCGCAAAGACTTCCGCTTCCTGCTTATGATAAGCATAAGCCTGGCGTAAGTCCTCTTCTTCACCTAAGGACTTATACAATCGTCCTAAGTTTTCATAAGCGCGGCCTAATTCATAGGTCGTCGTGCCCTGACGGTAATCTAACACCTCTCTAAACAAAGCCCCAGCTTCACTGGTATCTTCCTGCTTCATATACTGTAAGCCTAAGCCTTCTTTCGCATTCATTTCAATATCAGTCGCCTGAACGCTTGTAGCATAACGAATGCTTTTATTGTAGGCATCAATTGCACTACGCTGGTAAAACTCACCATCCATCAGCGCATAAAAACCACCTAGTAAAAAGAGACTGCGGGCATATTCTTCAATAAATGCTGGCTGTTTGATCGCCAGATCATGAGCCCATAAAACATTTTCACTATAAATCGCATGCGCTTTTTCATAGAGATCACGATCGCCACTATCGACATAGCGTTCTCCTAGCTGTGAGGAGACAATCAGATAATTTTTAAAATGGGATACCTTTGGATAGTCTTCAAAGAACGCTTTAAATAGCTGCATTGCTTTTTCTAATGCCGTAATCGCCTCCTGATCACTCATCAGGGCATAAGCCTTACTGATTTCATGATAAGCCACCGCCATTTCTAACCCCTGTTTTTCTAAATGGGACATCTGATAACGATTTTTGAGAATTTCAGCATCTTTTTCTAAGTAAGCAATCCCTTCACGCAATTCCTCCTCACCATCATAACGTAAATACATTTCTCCTAACGCATGATAGGCATGGGCTAACGAAAGCGATGTTTCAACATGAGCATAACGTTTTTCATACTGATAGCTATAATTTAATTCTAAATGATAGTAAGTAATGGCTTTTTCTAAATCCTGGCGACTTTGACCATGACTGTAAAAGAGGGCAATATTGCGCAAGGCAATAATATAATTATGTTCATTATCCTGTTTAGGATCATTTGTCACAACCTGCTTTAAAAGGCTTTCTTCATTTTGCAGGCACTTTTCCATCGCTTGACGATCATTTTTTTGTTCATAGCAGCGACTTAAATCCTGATATAAAGCAGCCATTTGAATCATCAGCGCTTCATCCTGGTCGTTGGACTTTTGAAAATGTTTCTCAGCCTGAAGATAAGAGGCAATGGCCTGATCATAGCGCTGCAGCTGTCGCTCTAAATCTCCGCTTTTTTCGTGAATGATAGCTAAAAAAAGATCATCTTCCTGATTAACTATCAGAGATAAAACCTGCACATAGTAATACAAGGCCATTTCCGGATCCTTATCGCTATAGTAATCCCCAGCGATTTCATAAGCATCCGAAACCATCGTATCGACCTGTTCATGAGGAATCTTTTCCGCATATTCCAACATTTGTCGCACAATCTCCGATAAGCGTTCATGATCATGATCAAGACGCATACAGATCATGGCCTGAGCATGGAGGAAGGCAAGACATCTTTTATAATCATCAACGCTGATCGTAAAAGCATTCAGGTCTTCTTCCTGTAAATAACGATCAAAAATATCAAGATCCGCTTTCAATGCTTCATCGCCACTATTTATTATCATAAAATAAACCAAGTGCTGATGATAAATAAGCGGATAATCAAAATGCACATCATAGTTTTGGGCAATCCATTTTTCTAAATCATCAATACTGAAATAAGACAATTGATCAGTGATCTCTTCATAATGATCTTCACTATTAAGTAAACTGCCCTGGTGGACAAAAGCTTTTTCACTATAGAGATAAATATGATCTTCTCTTTTCATAAGAATGAGGGAAACCAGCGCATACTCAGCTGTCTGATCCTGATCATCACGCATATAGAGCACGATATCATGTTCATCTTCGCCTGGTCCTTTCACCTTATTCATATCGATCACCACCTTTCTTTTATTTTATCAAATCCTTATGTGACTTACCACTTTCTTTCATCATGATAAAAAAACCTGGCCTTAGCCAAGTTTCATCAGTGCTTCATATTCCTGCTTGATTGCATTCTCATCAAGGACATATTCATGGACCCGGGTTTCACTTTTTTCAGCGAGATAAGCAAGAACCTGATCATAGCCTTCTTTCGCTAACGCATAATTGCCTAATTGAAAATGGCAGTAAGCTAAGTCATGAAGTGAAACCATCAGATAATGTCTTTGTCCTTCATGATGCCCCTGACAGTAATGCAGTGCAATCTGCACGCAAGACTTGAAATAGAGGCAGGCTTCCTCTTCATCGCCTAACGCTTCTAGGACATAGCCCATATGACGCTGCGCTAAGGATAAGGAATAATGCGAAGTGATCGTGCCATAACGTTCATTAAGATGTAACCGCAAGGATAAATCTTTTTGGAAATAAGACAAAGCCTCATCATATTTCTTTTGATCCATTGCCAGCCAGCCTAAGTTCATATAGGCAATGCCGCATTCCGCCTGTTTTTCATAATCATCACTTTCCTTAGCAACCTCTAAAACAAGTGTAAGGGCATCCTGATAATAGCGCTGAGCTTGTTGATATGCCCGTAAAGCCTGATAGGCTTTCCCCAGTTTTTTATTGATAATAACGACACTAAAGCGATCTTCTAGCTGAGCCATCGTCTGCTGTTCAATCGCAAAGACTTCTAAGTAAGCTTGAATTGCTGCCTCAGGTTTTGATAACAGTAAATAGATATCACCGAGATGTTCTAAAGAGATGGTGTAAAGATCTTCATATTCACTTGATGCCTGATGTAATGTCTGGGCAATGGTATAAGCCTGTTTATAATAGGTTTGGGCTTCTAAAAGAGACGCCTTATCTCCTAATGCTTCAAAGCGGCGGCCGATCTGACGCAAAGCCACATTATAGTTATAGCCTTCTTCTAAGCCATGCGTCTGATGGTAGGCTTCTCGAAAAATATCTTTCTCAATCTGATGATAGAAGATGGACATCCGCAAACGATCGGCATCATGATCGATGCCATCCATATCTTCATTGGTATCAATTTCACTATAGAGAATACCAATGCGTTCACAGATATGTGCAAAATCATAATCGTCCACTTCATGAGCACGTTTTTTGAGATCATAAAGCGCGAGATAAAGGGCCAAGGTGTCGCTTTGAAAAGCATCACCAAGCGCTTCGTAGATACGAATAACATCATTGTAGCCAACAATCGCATTATGAATATTCTCATCGGTAGGATGATGACTTGCGACATCTTCAAGCAGATCCTTTTCACGCCGATAGGGATCAGCGCAGCGAGAAAAATCATAGCGTTCGAGAAAAGCGCCGTAAGCCTGACATAAAATGGCTAAGTCGACGAAATCATCTTCACTTTCTTTCTGGCGATAGAGCCGCTGTAAAAGCATGATGTACTGCTGATCGATTTCTTTTAACGTTTCATCATTATATTCATCGAGAAAATAGTCAATAAGACGGGTATTAAGCAATAAATCGACAATCTCTAACAGATGATCAAAAGCATCATCGATGACTTCATAAAGAGAAAGTAACGTAATAGGCGCTTCGAGCGCCAGCGTTTCCCGCATGCCATCCCCGCTGCCGTTAGGGCCAACCCAGACATAATCGATGCATAACTGACTTGTTTTTGGATCAAAGCTGATCATATCTAAATCCTTCTCAATGATGGGAGAAGGCTGTAAATCATTGATAAATAAGACAATCTCCATAAAATCTCCTTAGATCATGTGTAAAACAAGATAAGCTATATAACAGGCAATCATTGATGTCATCGCCACAAAGACTAACCCTTTGCCGTGATAGGCGAAAAACAAGGCGACGAGACCACCGGTTAAGGATTCAAGCAGGTTGGGCGTTGACGAGAAGATACCGGGGAATGTTAAAGCGCCTAAGGCTGCATAAGGCAAATAATGCAGGAGGCTGCGGACATAACGCGAGGTAATCTTTTTACGATAAAAGGTTAATGGGATAAAACGGGGAATATAGGAAAAGGCGGCCATACATAAGACCCCAATCATGTAATATTTCATAGTGTATCCTCCTCAATCGGAAAGAAATAAGCTCCTAAACCTGAAGCCGCCAAAATACTGATAATGAGTTTAGCCCCCGCAGTCATAAAGCTAAAAAATGGCAGATAGATAAAACAGCTGTGCATGGCCACGGCAATTGCAACAACGATCAAAACCTGACGCGATTTCCGGCACGCCGGAACAATTAAAGCTAAAAACATTGCATAGAGAGCAATGCCCATCGCCCCCTGCACGCTGCCTGGTAAAAAGCCCATGATCATCTCGCCTGCCAGCGTCCCGCTAGCCCAGCCTAAATAAGGCAATAAAATCAGGCCAGCCATATAAGGGAAATTAAGTGTCCCCTCTTCTAAGGATGCTAAGGCAAAAGTTTCATCCGTTACGACAAAAGAAATAAGCATTCTTTTGAGCGTGCTCATCTTTTCATCAATCTTCTGCGATAGTGATAAAGACATCAGAAAATAGCGAGCATTGATCATTAATAAGGTCAATGAAATTTCAAAATAGCTCGCGTGCGAACGCATGAGTGCCACGCCAGCAAACTGACCGGATGATGTGACATTCGATAAAGAAATAAAAGTCGCTAAACCTAGCGGTAAATGGGCGTTGATACATAAGACGCCAAATGAAAAAGCCACAGGGAAATAACCGATCGCAATCGGAATCCCTCTTTTTAAACCATATTTAAAATCTTCCACATGAATCACCTAGGACAAATATATAATGGGAAAGATAATCAATCAAGAAAAAAACAGCTGATTTAAAGCTGTTTTGTATCAAAAATAGGGAGATCTTCAAAATAGTCATCAAGAATATTATCAATTTCAATCATCAGATGGCGGAAATCTTTCGCATTATAGTCATAAACGAATGTGTCGCCTTGGGCAATGGTAATGGAGACATAACGGCTGACGGGATAACTTGCTAAAAAGACATCCGCGTTGAAATCGTTCAAGACGCTTAAGATCGTATCAACCAATTCTCCATCATGGATTTCAAAAGCGGTGGCAAGCTTACTGCCGTGACGACGTTTATAGCTAAAAAGCTGATGATCTGGGGTGATTCGAATCATTTCCTGATCACAGACAATGAAAGCATCGATCACCGCATCTAAGTCCACTAAGGCCGCCTCGGGAACCAGACGATCCAGAAAAGCAATAAAGTCAGCATAATTGTCAGGATAAGCGCCGCGCCCCTGATAGACTTCATCATTGCGTGTAAGTTTCCAGGCTTCCCCGGGCTGACTTTCATCTAGATACTCATGCGCCCATGATGAGAGCTGTAAGTCTTCTAAGCGTTTCAGCTCCTGAGATGTTTCTTTAGGAGAAAGCAATCGTTCACTGATGATATGATCAAATAATTCGCCATAAACAATGTGCAGGCGATCATCGACCATTTCCAATAAAATTTCCTGATTTTGACGTTCTAATTTTGTGGTTGTAAATTTTAGTTCCATAGGCATCCTCTCTTACATCTATTGTACACAATACGAAGAATGATTGCATTAAAAAATGAAATGATTAAAAGTTCATGTATATTTCACAATTTTATGTATAATGAATAAGTGAAGGATGATGAAATATGATTTACGAAATAATACAAACACACGCCGGGGCTGATGCCCACTTTATGATCAAGGATCATGAAAACCACCTGCTGGGGGCTATTGATTATCATAAGCAAGTCTTCAAAATATCCCTCGGTGATCAGGACTTTGAATTGCGTCGCGGCTATTCTGATGAGTTAACAGAAAAACACGAAGTCAAAAAGGCGCCCTATATTATTTATGAGCACCACAAAGATGCCGGCGCTCTGTATGAAAGTACGATGCTTGATGATCAGCTGATTTTTGATCAGGTGCTTTATCATGGGCATCTTTATTCGCTCTTTGCGATTCATTTCAGTTCCCGCGATATGGCTCTTAATATTTTTGAAGGTTCTACGCAGGTGGGCCAGTTAGAATTAGAACGCCAGCTCACGAAGGATGAAATGTACACCTTCCACCTCTATGTCCAGGATGAAGATGATACCCTGAAAGCTTCGATCTTCTCGATCATGTACTACTACATGCGCTATAAAGCCAAGCCGCATCAGGATCACATTTATAAAAGCGATGAAGCCCGTGACTATGCTTATTCAAAGTACGATCCCCAGTTTATTGCGACTTTAAGCACAAAATGATTTGAAAACCGTATTATTCCCTTTCATTGAGGTTTAAAAACCTCCTGATTTTAAAGATTGTATTACAATCTCATCAGGAGGTTTTTTTATGAAATCATTACTTTACGATTTTCTTGATGCCCTTTTTGTGGTTATCACGCTATTACTTTTCGCATTATCGATCGTTTAATGGATATATTCAAAGTTAAGCTGAGCATAACCGGTCGCATCATAAGGTGTTTTAAAATGAGCAGGACAAGAAGCATAGCGACAGCTTGAAGCATCTTCCTCAAGATCCACTTCTAACTTGTCTTCTGTGATGACTTGGTGGCTTTGACTCTTCACGAGCAGATAAAGGCTCTTGCCTGGCATGAGAGTTATTTTCTGATCCGTCGTATAATTACGACCATCTAATGACCAGCGATCGAGATACAAATCACTGATTTGTTCACAAGTGAGTCTTAACCCTTGTTTAGTCAACGTAAGCGGACCATTAAAAGCATCACTTGTAAGAGTGAGCACATATGCCCCTTTTTGCATTGTCACATGGCTGGTAAAAGTGCCAATAGCATGGCAGGCATACATGGTGATGGCGCTGCTCTTTGGACCAATATACGTTTTCTTTCCTTCTTTACGGTATCCGGCAAACTGATAGCTGTAGCCTTGCCCGCCTTTGACCTTTTTATCGACATAACGAAAGGCTTTCGAAGCGGCTTTAATATGCGCTAATAAAGCATATTTTTTACCTTTCTTGCGATAGACATAGTAGCCTTGCGGGGTGAGACCATTTTCTACCGTTCCCTTGAGTTCAATGCTCGTTGGTGTAAATTTTGTATCACTGCGCTGATACTCAAAAAATGTGGCTTTACCGACGCCGGTATAGGCTGTCGCATCGGCACTGCTGAGTTTTTTGCCTTTGTAATAAGCTGTTAAGCGATAGCGATAACGGGTATTTTTTGTCACCTGACGATCGATGTAAGAAGGTTTCTTCAGTTTAGCGAGCAGCCGGTATGAGGCCTTCCCCTTCGCTTTCTCTAAGCGATAATAAGAAGCTTTCTTAATGTTTTTCTTAACAATTTTGCCGGTAATTTTCACCTTCGTCATCGCCAAAGGCTGCGCCTGCAAGCCTAAGGTCAGATAGCTTTTCTGCCCATGAATGGGGACTACACTGCATAAAAGCATCATCATGATGAGTGTCAATTTCTTAAACATACAATTTCCTCCTTTCAACACTCCTTTCAATATCATTATATCGTAATTAAAAAAACGATCCTATTTTTTTCAACAGCTGTAAATAAAAAAAAGAGGTTATGATAACCTCTTAAACGCGTGATGCATATTTTAATGAGACGTAAGCAGTCTTACCATGGTATGAGATCTTACCCCATTTACCATTTTGAATTGATGAAGCTTTTACTGTTGTGCCAGCTGGTAAAGCACCAACAACTGAGTGAGATACGCTAGGTCCGCTGCGGACTGTCATCGTTAACTGTAATTTATAAGAACCAGCGGCATAAGTTGTATTTGTGACAGATTCTTTGGTTGCGACAGTTCTTGATTCTGCTTTCTTGGCTACACGATCAGCCTGCGCTTTTAATGAAGACGCTGTGATCACACGACGACCGCCTCTGAATCTTGATCTCCAGTAACCAGCTAAGCTTGTTACCTTGACACGAGAACGGCTGTTTGGTGCGTGAACCATTTTACCATCACCGATATAAATACCAGCATGACCGCTAAAGAGAACGATATCACCAGCTCTTAAATTATTGTAAGAAACATAGCTTCCCTTCGATGATAATGAAGATGAAGTATTGATCCCAATGCTTGCCCCAGCCTGGTAGTAAGACCAGTTGACTAAGCCTGAGCAGTCAAATGCACGCTGGTTTCTGTTTCTGATCTGGGCATAAGAATGACATGCTCCGTAAACATAACGAGAGCCGATTCTTGATGTTGATTTCGAAACAACAGCATTTGTAGCGGCGTCAACGCTGATAATTTTTGAAGCACTTGTTACATAACCGGCAAATGGTACAACAAGAGCCGCAATTAAGGCAATAACCGCAATTAATTTTTTATGGGATGTAAATTTCTTTTTTTCATTCTGGAACTGGTTCATCATTTTTGCTTTCCTCTCATACTCTAAAATTTCGATGACTCTATTATGTCGAAGTTGAGTGCTCTTGTCAATAGGGTTTTAAGAATTTCTTAAGAAATACGTAAGATTTTGGAAAGAAATAGTTAAGAGTTTCACAAGAATTAAAAAAGATGACATCATTCGATGTCATCCGTATAAATTTCATTTTCGATCGAAATAATATCATTATAAAGCACCCGATAACGCCCTTCTAAGGTCGTATCTAAATGATAATGACCGCAGTACCATTTCTTAAAATGTAAGATATGGCTAATCCGCTCTAAAAACTCCGTCAAATCATCTGGTAAAGTATATTTAGGCAGTCGCGACTGCAGTGAAGTCGGCAAGCAATGGGTTAACACATAATCAACATGATTATGATGTTTCATCAGATTGATAAGAGCCTGTTTATATTCCGTCTCATTAGGCAGTTCTCTTGCCCACCAGGATTTGCCTTCGATCCGTAAGAAACGGTCGATCGAAGTCGCCCCGCCCATCGTAAAAAAAGTCTTATGTTCAATGGTAAAGATTTGACCACGCATCAGATGGTAAATCGAGGGCCGGATCTGATGAGCGAGACCGCCATTAATAAAAACCGTCGGATAATCATGATAAAGACGATAGAAATTCTCATGATTGCCATCAATAAAAAGAGTGGTATACGGGGCTTCCTCAAGAAAGTCGAGCCACTCTTTTTCGGTTTCATCTTCATAGGTCTTCCAGATCAGACCGAAATCCCCGCAGATGATGACATAATCATCAGCGGTGACATGTTGCATAAAATTTTCATCAAGTAATTTTGCGATATCAATGTCACCATGGAGATCGCCGGTTATATAAATCATAAAGATCCCTCAATTATCTGTGAATAGTTTCTGAAATAGCTGCCAGCTTATCGGCAATGACGATGATAAAGCTTTCGCGATAACGCGGCAGGGATAAAGTTAATGGGAACATATGTTTCACAATCATATCCTGCTCGATGGCGCCAAGCTGATAGTCCTTCCGGGCATTAGCTAAAGCAGTCGCTGGATGGGTGAAACCATGCCACGAATGTCCTGGTTCATGCCAGTCATATAAGAAGTAATCATGCAGTAAAGCACCGCGCACAAGGGCTCTTTCATTCACTTGAAACGGTAAAACAGACGCAATTTTCAGACACATGATTGCGACATTAACGCAATGTTCATAGACTGATACATGACCATGCTGAATAAAAAGACGCTGCGACTGATAAGTTGAAGAATGTAAGATATCTTGTCCATATAATTGTACTTTATTCATCTCATGCCTCTCTTTCACCCGATATTTTACCACGCTTGCTTAAAAAGAAAAGCAAAATAAGCATCAAAAGATGCTTATTTAATCACTCTGTTTAATTTTCCATTTGCCGTATGATCGTTTAAGCTTAACCCTAATGGCAGATAGTCTTTCACATTTTCCCGATCATTTAAGGTTTTGACTTTAAGCTTATCCTGAATAATTCTTGTAATAACACAAATAAAAATATACATATGAAAAAAGGTACATTAACTCATATGATTTCCGTCATTATGAATC
>OCTW011453718.1_pt1 | contig 17167 bp, 15 predicted proteins | sample 1539671 | NCBI WGS metagenome assembly OCTW01 (sample SAMN02144230, study PRJEB22623) | gut metagenome | biome: sheep rumen | host: Ovis aries | place: New Zealand
AAAATCAGCAGAAGCCCGCATATTTCCTGACTTTTTTAGGCTTCAATCACCGCCTTTCAGTTTGAGGGTTAATTATTCTGGAAGTTCACAATATTACAACACTGAAGAATCCAAAAATAGAAACAAACAGTTGGGGATCTTCATAATAATTAAATGGACCATGAAAACTATATACATTCCCCTCTAGGTTATTTGAAAAGAATCGATAAAAAAAGCTCCTTAACGAATTTGCCGATATAAACATATTATATTGGACCGAATTTCCTTTAATTCTTGATGAAACCGCTAATAATTGATAGATTGCTGGTACAGTAATTACACCTGATATCAAGAATGCTGTTAGGCAGCATAAAAACAAGGAAACTATTTTTCTTAAATTTTCTTTAACATTATGATATTCCTTCGTTATAAGGCGCACAATTAAATAGACAAGACATGCGATTGATATCATAAATGAAGAATATAAACTGAATGATAATGTTGCTGCAACAGAAATTAGCAGGCCTAAAATGCTTTTCTTGCCATTTAAAAAGTTCTCAACAAAATATAAATCTAGGATCAGAAAAAAAACAGCCGTTCCAAAAAAATAATGCTGTCCCCACAGCATAAGGAATCCATTAAAAGCAACCGCATACGAAGCCAGCAGCCTAGCTGTTCTTGTAAATTTAAAGCTATTAAGGAAATCGTAAAACAATAAGCCTACCAGTGTACACTTGATTATTTGTACAATAACTAGCATATAGTACATTACCTGTACACTCGCAAGCCATCCCATAATGTAAAGGATAATATTAAACGGGTCAAAAACCAGAGACTGATTATTTGCCAAATCAATACCAGTCCCCCAAGTCATCACCCAGCATGAAAAATCGCTGTTCTTAAGTTTGTCAACCACCATGTTAAGTAATGGAATATACTCATGCTGCGTATCACTTCCAATGTCATTGAACACAAAAAAACTTTCGCCAATGACATATCTATAAAAAATCAGATACGCTGAGCAAAAAATACATGTACTCAATACCCATTTAATATGATTCTCAAGAAAATCTGCTGGACTTTCTTTTCTGTGAAAAAAGATTGGAAACAGAATCCAAAAGAATAATGCAATATGCATGAATAATGCTGCCTTATCATACCCCATCCATACTCCACCCGAAATCACGTTATGAAGATATAGATATATTGCAAAGCAGCTTAGGCACAGGCTCACTGCTATTATAAGCAAAGATCTCATTCTCAATGCTTTCGCCTTACTCATAACTCTCCCCATAAAACAAGTAAACTACAACTTTCAAGTAGTAATTAAAAGCCCCCAAATTCGATAATTATATATAAAACTATCCACCAAACTCACCTTTTTAACAGGTTAAAAATCAAGTAGCTTCTATTTCTTATTATTTCAATAATTGTTTTTCTATGCATTTGAGAAACATTTTCATCATGTCTTCGGTATAAAATCAACGGCTCACTGAGGAATTCATTCCTTCCATGTTTTCCACAAACTGCCCCGATCCATCGATCATGCATCTCAATATGAGAAGGTATTGGCAATATATACGCTGCCATATCCGAAGTGAATGCCATACAACAGCCTAAATATCCCGGTTTAACTATATTCATAAAATTTCCCTTTTTAATTCCACGAAATCCAAAATAAGAAGGGGCAATTTTCTTTAAATTTTTATCAACGATTTCTGCGTCATGAATGACACAGGTGCATCCCGTCCTCTCAAAATGATTCAAGACTTTCTGTACCTTGTCTGGCATCCAAACGTCGTCCTGATCAGAAAGGAAAATAAACTTTCCAGTACAATGGCGAATTGCATTCTCAAAATTAAAAACTACGCCTTTCTTAGGGCCCGTAATGATTCTTATCCTTGAATCATTAAATGACCGAATGATTTCCAACGTTCTGTCCGTTGATCCATCATCAGACACAACAATCTCATCCAAATTGGATAAATTGTCCAAAATAGACTGCATTTGTTCATATATATATTTTTCACCATTATAAGTAGCCATTGCTACAGAAACTTTTATTCCCATATTCACATAAATAATAAAGTAAACCAGTTGTTTATTGAGACATAGTGCTGTTCTAGACAATATTTCATTCGATATAATTTATTTTTTTTGCACATACCTAAAAAGTCACTAATCTCATTCTTATATTTTCCACCAAATCCATTTAAAGAAAGTTCACGTATTTGCTGTTTACATTTTAAAACAGCATTCCTTTTACCTTTTACCGACTTTACAGGTTCAAGTAAATAGCGCTTCATTTTTTGCCAATAGTTTTTGGAGTCGGCGCCTAAAGTATTATCACCGTGTTGTCTGTAAAGCATCAGAGATTGAGGAACGAATTTAACCACTCCCATTGTTCTTGCAATTAAAACCATCCACCAATCATGCATGTTTATATCAGCAATATTCTTTATTTTCGTTCCCTTTTCCAATAAATTTCTATTAAAGCACATAACGCACCCAGGTGCACAATTTTCGAAAATCAAATTCTCAAAAGAATCTGCGTCTTTCTTTCTTTTTGAAAACTGCATTCCAGATTCGGCAATAATATTTAAACCGCCATCCACAATTTTCTGATCACAATAAATCAAAACAGGGCTATTTGGATGCGCTTCTGACTCTTTTTTGGCCTCATTCACCTCGATTTCAATTTTTTCTGGACTCCATACGTCATCCTGATCAGAAAAAAGAAAATACTCCGAATCGATATTGTTTAATGCATATTTCATCAGATATAGAAAATTTGAGCATGCTCCACCTGTCGAACCATGCTGAATCAGGACTATTTTATCAGGATATTCTCTTTGATATTTTTCAATAATAGCTAATGTATTATCTTTAGACCCATCATCATGAATATAACAAACCACATCTTTATATGTTTGGTTTATAATAGAATCCAATTGCTCAGCTAAATATCTTTCGCCATTATATGTAGCCATTAATACTGCCGTATCACTCATCGATCACCCCATTAAAAAAGCGAGAGTTACTCAAATAACAAACTTAATTGTCCAAATGTATATGAATAGTTCTTCGTCTGTCCTTCCAATCGCTCATATATAATTTAATAATAATCCAATATACAATCAAGTAAAGGATATAGCTAACAAACACATTCTCATAAAATTTATCAGAGAAAAACGAAAACAGCAGGAAACTATAAATATAAATATATATTAGTGAAGTGAGCGGCACTGGTTTTTGTGCTGTGTTTCTCAATACGCTGCAATAAATAATCTGAGAGATTGCTGCCATGAGAGCAGTTAATAGCACTGCGCCGACATAGCCAAAATCATACAAAAAGGCATAATACGTCGTGTAGACATTTCCAAGATTAAATCCATTTATACTTTGAAATGGAAGATCTAATTTATAGGTAGTTGGAAACAGCCCGGTTTTTGGTCCAAGCCAAGTAATTATATTGATAAAGGTCTGGCTGGAACCCAAACCATGATTCATTGTACCTGTTTGAAGATAAATATCTAAATTTTTGATTTGAGCACCAATATATGTTGCAAGATATTCAAAAATATTGCCGCTGGTTTCCCTTCCTAGCAAAGAGGCTGAAAACCGAAAAGCAACTAATAAAGCGCCGATGATAATAATGGCCATAACGATATTTTTTTTCGTAATATATTCTCTATATGTAGTCTTATGAAATATCAGCCAGACGCAAATTAATGACACAAAGTAATTGACAAGTCCACCACGGTTACCAGTATCTCCGATGTTTATCAATGCTACAATTAACAAAGCATACATCAGCATGGATACTTTCTTTTTTTCAGATAAATTCCGTACGATTACAAATATGCACCAATATCCTAATGCATCGATGAATCCTCTGAGGATCCATATCGGTTTCGAAAAAACAAAATTTTCAGAATCAGAAAATTTCGAAACCTGATCATATACCAACATAGCAGAAACGATATTTTCCTGTCCTGTCAATGAAATCTCTTCGTACAGTGTGAAAACAATAGTCGTCACCCCTATCAGTAATAGAATATACAGCTTCCAATCCCTAATATTTTCTGACTTAATTGTAATCCAGGAATGCTTATGTATTTTATTGGGATTTAAAACCATTTTAGCCATTACTTTTTCGACTATATGACAAACGGAAATAAAAATCAGTCCGCCAACAGTTATTACCAAAAAAGTATTAAGATGCAGTCCTAATTCCCAGCGCTGCGAAAATATAGCTGCAGGAATTGTACATATAAAAAAAGAAAATGAATAGACAACAGCAGGAGCGGCTAATTCTCTTCTAAAAAGACGAATTGAAAATATGAATTCTGCCAGCATTGAAATTAACAATAATATAATCATGGCAAGTACGATGACTTTTCAATCATCCTCCTTTCGAAGAAAATTAGAAGCTCTTGTTATATTTCTTTCAAAATCTCATTTATCCACTGCGATTCTGCCTTCACGATAACCATAACGAATAAAATGTATATAATATCGTTTCCAATCATCCCCGAAAGTTGTACTCAAATCGAAATAACGATTTCTGTATGATACCGGTGAAAAATTCGTACACGCCTGAACGCCTTCCGCCATTCCAAAATTTACAAAATGATACAATAACTCTTTTTTACTATTTCCTATAAATTGAACTACATCCGGGCGTTTTTCACGATAATAATTTTCATCAAAAACAAGCGAGTAATCAATCCCAAGCCACACATTCGTCAGCTGTTCTATTGCCTCTCTTCGCTCCAGCTTACCATTTTTCAAATAATGATAATAATATTTTGGCCAGTTGTTTCCAAATGTTTTTTCAAGATCACTATAATTATTTCGATATACCAGCGGATCAAATTCAGACGAACCTCTCCTGCCTTCAAAAACACCACAATTCATAAAATGATAGTAATATTTCCGACATTCCTTCCCACAAGCAGCGTCAAGATCTTTATATTGTGTTCTATAGAATGCTGGATCAAAAACAGGTGATGCCTGCGTTCCTTCTGCCATTCCGTTATAGACAAAATGCTGCAATAAAGCACGCTGCGATTTCCCACAAGAATTCACAACATCAGGCCTTTTAGCTGCATAATAATCCGCATCAAACACTAAAGAATAATCTGTGCCATTCCATATATTGTTAAATTGATGGTCAGCTATTCTCCCCTCTTTTTTGCCATAATTTAAATAATGGTAATAATATTTTTCCATATCATCGCCAAAGGCATTGCACAAATCTGGATAATTATTCATGTAGGCATATACATCAAAGCTTTCTGATGCCATACGGCCTTCCTTCATACCGAATGAAAGAAAATGATTAAGTACCCCCTGCCTGTCGTTATACCCATATGCATCTAAAACATCTTGGTTATGCTGAATATAATAGGTATAGTTATAAACATCCACCAGCTCTTGTTCCTGTTGAAACACTCCTGACGAAATATCACTATAATCCCTATCATATGGTTCTGTAAGTCTTGCATCAAGATCTACATTACCATTTATACCAGACACTTTTCCTGTACTTCCATACTGCCAAATATCCCAATCTCCTTCTGGAATCGGATTACTGTCAACTTTGTTATCATTGTAATTATAATATCTTGCCACCCAGCGAATAGCTGAATAAAAATGAGAAGCCGGATACAATACATTATCAAAATAATCTGTATTCGCATATATACCAGGAATGTAACCAGCTCCACCAATCATATTCAGAATTATATCAGCAAGCTTAACGATCTTTTCCCCTTCGGTATAAGGATTTATTCCAGCTTCTTCATATGCATCAGTAGCTTCAATATCAACAAAAACACCAATCTCTGGATTTCTTCCCTTTAATCTTGAAATCAAATTATTGGCTTCAAGAACCGCTTCTTCTTCAGTTGTTGCTTCTGAATAATAATATACGCCATATGGGATACCGTTCTTTTCGCAGCCTTCCATATTAGCATCTGCAAATATATCTTCCCAGTTATCTCCATGCCCATGTCCAACACGGATAATAGCAAATTGTATGTCATCACCAGCTACTTTTTCCCAGTCTATATCCTCTTCCCATCTGGATACATCTATTCCTGTATCAGAAATACATTTTCCGTTACTGTTATACAGGTATTTCCTTCCGTTAACATTTTTCCATACCGAGCTGGAGTCAGAATCCGCTTGAACAGGTACAGTAAATACAGCGCATTCAATTACCAACACTATTATTGCCAAAAAAGAAGAAACAATTTTAAAAATTCTTTGCTTCAAAAGATCGATGCTCCCCTCAATATACATCTGGATTAAATCTTTAATCAGTCGGTTATAGTTTTTCGCACTGATATCTGACACGTAATTTCATCTCTGCCCAAATTTGTGAGTTACGGTTTTCATCTGTATTTATAACTGGCTTTTCAATTACTTTTAATTGATTCTTCTTGAGCCACACATTAAAAAGTCTTTCGGAAAGGAATCCAAAAATCCGCTTATTATAGTCACTATAAGAAGAAATATCGATCCTTTTTTCTGTTTCAAAAAGGACTTTGAATAACCATTCTGCATAATTGTCAAACATTTTCTTCTTCATGATGCACATATTAAAAGGATAAAGTGCTTTCTCTCCCAAAAAATGATCAAAAGTTGAAAGGTATTCTGGATACCTGTCTGCAATCACTCCCCTTACAACAGTCAAATCCTGCTCATGATGGACTGACAGATATTGTGTTCGAACGGTATATCCATGTGTTAAATACAATGGATTCGGCACAATCACATCATATTTCTCTAAAAGCGAATCAATTTTTTCGCAGGAAAGCCATCGCTTTGTCATCCATCCATCTTCAAAATGTCTGCGATAATGTACAAATCCGACGATATCTGATTTTGAATCATTTTTCCAAACCCAATATAGTCCTGTCAGTTCGCAATAATTTTCATTCTTTTGCGATATAGAATCACCTGTAGTGTCGCTTATTGCATCGAATGTATAATCATGTAATGTTGCTCCAACGTGAAGCAATTTATACCCTGGTAGTGCAGGTGTTGAAATTTTTTTATGTGTCAACACATATACAGTGATATTATCCTTCATATTGTTCTTTTTCCTTGTTTGCTGCAGTAATCAAGCTCCACACTTGCTTCTACCCTTATGTCATATTTGATGAAATATAAAAGAGAGCTTTTCTATTATTTTCAAATTTCAAATACCGTAACAATATTATCACGCAGTTTAGCATAATACTCTACATAAAAATCATTGTACAATTTCCCATTAAAAGCTCCCTTTATACTTCATATGGAAGAACTTTGCTTCAAGGAAAGATATGCTTTTTTTCCACCAGTCAATTTTTTCCATATAAATATATGGTACTTCCTTGATATCTGACTTGCTTAACGCCCCAATTCTCACCTGATGCATTAACCAGACATTGAAAATAATCTCACTAATTCTTCCATAGAAACGTCCCTGAAATGAAGACAATTCTGGATGGTTGTACTTTTTCTCCAATTCAAAAAGAATATCAAAAAGCCATGAGCAATATGAATTCACAAGATTTTTTCTCATAATCATCATATTGAACATATATCCCCAAGTACGGTTCACTACTTTATCAAAATCCACTATATAATCAGGATATTTTTCAGAGATAATTTTTCGTGTGACATCAAGCTGTTCTATATAATGCGTATGAGCATAATGTGAGCGAAGAGTTTCGATATAATACTGCCTTCTTTTCGGAACAATCACTTTATATTTCGTGACAAGTTTATTAATTTCATTGTCATTCAATATATTATTAAATGGATCCTTTGTATTTTTTCTGATACTAAAATACCTTCTGTAATGGACTAAACCGATGTTGTCAGCATCAAGATTCTTCCAAGCCCAGTACAGTCCTGTAAGTTCACAAAAAGAAGGATTTTTCAGAGAAATATTATCTCCGGTATTATCTCTTACATACCCCAGCGGTTCTTTTCCCTCAGCGCCGACCTGCAGCGGAATATAAGAAGAAAATGTTGGCATCCGGTATTTTTTATGTGCCGCAATGATAATCTTTGTAGTCCCCATATCATACCCCTGCTAACTTATAATGGAATCACCTGTAGCATCACTGATTGCATTGAAAGTATAAGGATGTAAAGCCGCTCCAACATGAATTAATTTATAGCCTGGTTCCGTCGGCTGCGGTACATCTTTATGTGTCATCACGTAAATCGTTATTTTGGATTTCATTATTTTTATTCCCTTCTGGTTGTTTAATCAGGCTGTCTGCTTGTCTGTGTTCTGAAACACCATTATTTATATAATGAAGATAATATTGTTCCCAGTCATCGCCAAACGCCTGATTCAAATCCATATAGTTGAGGCGGTAAATATGAGGATCAAACTCCGCACTAGCTCTTGTCCCCTCATTCATCCCCCATCTCACAAAATGATATAATAATCCTCTTTCTGAGTTACCATATATAGCAACAACATCCGGGCGCTGGTCTGCATAATATTGAGCGTTAAAAACATGTGTGTAATCTGTTCCATGCCAGACATTCGTCACCTGAACCTCTGCATTCCGGCCTTCGTTTTTACCATATTTCAAGAAGTGCGCATAATACTTTTCACAGTCATCGCCGAATGCCTTTTCCAGATCCCAGTAGTTATTCCGATATGTGTCCACATCAAATTCCGCACTTCCTGTTCTTCCCTCTTTCATTCCGAATTGAACGAAATGGCGTAGGTACGCATCATTTGACTGACCGGCAAATGCATTGATAAGATCAGGATAATGATTTTTATAGTAAACAACATCAAATACCGGCGATGATCTTCTGCTCTCTGAAATCCCAAAGTTCAGAAAATGATAATAATACTTCGAAATATCATCTCCAAATGCAGCATTTAAATCCGGATAACTATCTCGATAATATTGCGGATCAAAGACAGGATTCGCGATTCTTCCTTCACGCATTCCATATGTCAGAAAATGGTACAATGTCAACGCATCGTCTCCGCCATATGCCTGGAATACATCCGGATTATTTTCCAGATAATAGTCTTTATTATAAATAAACTCGATTCCGGAGGGGATTTTTATTCCCTGTCCGTTCTCAAAGCAATAATCGCCATCAGACGCATGATTAATCCCTGAATAGTTTGTATCTATTGCGCCATCATCAACTTTTACAATTGTATTATCCGCTACATCTCGTCCGTTATCAAACCAGTATCCCAGTTCTTTTCCTACCTCATATACGCCAAATGCCTGTGCCTTATATCCCATACCGTTGAGATGAGTTGTATCTATTTCGGTATGACGAAGTCGATTGGATATGCATCCTCTAGAAGCTCTTTCAAAATCCTCTGTAGTAGGAGAGAGATTGTTTATTTCCAGCCCTCTCTGAATCAGATACTTTCTTGCCTTCAACACATGATTTCCAAACACTTCACCAATTGCAGCTTCATAATATGTATCATCCATCCCCGGGTGGTAGTTTTCCTGCTCATCAGATCTTTGGCTCCAGATCCAGCTGGTATCGTCCGGGTCATCTGTGGAAGTAATAATGATGTAACGAGAACAATTGGCGTTGTTGATCATCTCCTTATACTGCGAGACAAGGTCGTCCATATCACTCCAGACGCCATTATCCCCCATCTCAATAATCATGATATCATCAGACTGATCACCATATTCCTTGGACCGACTCATTATCTGATAGGTTGTGTTCCCGCTGATTCCGTAATTATTTACCTCGAATCCAGTAAGCTCCTGCAATATGTCCGGGTAAGAGACCCCATCGCCATTCTGCCCGTAGGTCATGGAATCGCCCCAGCAGTTTATTGGCAAGCGATGATATGAAAAAATACCGGATAACGAGTCTGCATGCACGTCATCATCCGATATACCACAAACTGTTGAAATAATCATTATTAAAGCAGCGGCTAGTACCCCCGCCTTCTGAAGGTTTTTCATGTATTTTTCTCTCCTTCACTTACTACCCATTCATCATTGCTCCTGATCAGCAGATCAAGATGCTCTGGGCACGATACAATCGCTATTTCTTCATCTGATACGCCTTATCCGCCGGATACCCGCCTTTCAGCTTCTGCATGGCGCGCTGGACGGCGTCCTTGGAATTCTTCCAGGGGTCGTCGGCGTGTTTGTAGTCGAATTTCTCGATCATCCAGTCGACGTCGCCCGCCACGCGGGACAGGTTGTCTTTCATGAGTTTGAAGACGGCGTCAAAAAAAGGCTGTTGCTCTTTTTCCGGAAGGCAGGTGTGGGCGGCCTCGCAGAGGTCGCCGAAGTGCGGGATGCAGAAGCCCTTGCCGGAGAGAATTTTCTCCCGGAAGGCATCGTCTTTCTGCCAGAGGTAGAAGAAGGTTTCGATGTAACGCTTCTTTGTATCCGCAATCCGCCTGCAGATGAAGCAGGACGACTCCTGCTCTGCCGTAAACTGCGCGACGCTGTCCCGCTTTGCCTGACCGGAGCCTGTGGCAGAAGCGACGGAAGACCGTCCTTTCAGGAATGGCAGGTGGCCCTTCTGCGGCGCGGCAGACTTGTGGCAATTCATGGCCGCTTCCAGGCCGCTGCTCACGCGGCGCATGTGTGTGGATAGAATCCAGGCGCAGCCGAGCGCATTGCCGTAGTCAAACATCATCTTGAAGTGGCGGCGGCAGAAGCCTTCTTTATCGGTCATCTCGCGGGTGTCAGGTTTCATGTAGGAAGAGGCGCCGCCAAGCGTCAGGTCAAGCGCATCCTGTTCGATTTTGCGCTCCAGGAAGCACAGCGGACACTCGTCGCCGGCGTTCACGGCGTCATTCAGCGGGATGGTGTAGATTTTTTCGTTCATTCCTGGTCTCCTTTGCGGTGCAGGAAGGCTGCGGATTCGCGTCCATCAGGACTGGTGCTCCCGGGTGAATGCTTTGACCGTCTCCCCGATCTGCGCGAGCCGGCGCTGCGTCTCCGGATTCTCACTGACAAAGTCCAGCATCTGCTGCAGATACTCCTGGGCGACAGCCTGGCGGACGCTTTCGGGGTACTCGAGCCCGAAGACCAGAGCGATGTGGGCAGTCAGGGAATCGGCTGCCGTCACCCGGTGTCTGGCCTCGACGGTGCGGCAAGCGAGACAGTCTTCAAAAACAGCGTCAGAGATCGGCGAAGTTCGGAACGCTTCCTGCGGACAGTCGTAGATTTCCTCCAGCGGCGTCTCGCAGTTCACGCGGAAGATATCGACTTTATCCGCGTCGCGAAGAATCGCGGAAAAGCGGCGCTCTTCCGGCGTCAGGCTGTCCGGCAGTTTGTATACGTTGTGCAGGCGTATGACGGTCTCAAGCATCGGGTACCATTCGGGCGGGAAGCCGTAAGCGTCGATTCTGCCTTCGTGAAAAAGAATGTCCGCGCTAAGCCCGCCGTGGTTGGCGGACTGCGCGTCGTTAAAGGTATGATAGCGGCGCAGCTGCTCAAAGCGCCCGACGTCGTGCAGCAGACCTGAGCCCCACGCAAAGTCGCATTCATCCTGTGTAAGGGCAAGGCTGCGCGCGATGGTGTCGGCCAGTGAGGCCACGCGGAAGGTGTGGGCGATCTTCAGTTTGATCTTGCTGTCCGCCGGATCGTAGGCGGAGACATAGGTTTTGAAAGCACAGATGGCGTGTTCCCGGTCCAGGCTCACAGCTTCTCCTCCAGCTTTCCGGCGACGTACTTCAGGCACCCGTCCTCAAACGGATTGGCAAGTCCCACTCGTTTCATGAGGCCGTCAAAGAAATCGGAGGCGGACAGGCGGCAGAGTTTCAGGTAGCTGTCCCAGGCAGCCTTGTAATCCTTGTCCATCCAGACCTTGTACTGAAGGGCATTGGTGCCGGCGATGCAGTAGTCGATGTAATACAGCGGACAGTCGTAGATGTGGTGCTGTTTCTGCCAGAAACCGCCGCGCTCGTAGTAGGCGTTGCCGGTGTAGTCAAGGTGCGGCTTGTACTGCCGCTCCAGGTCGCGCCACACCTGATCGCGCGCTGCCGGCGAAAGGCCGGGGTCCGAGTAGACGATGTCCTGGAACTCATCCACCATGGTTCCGTACGGGATGAACAGGATGGCATCCATGAAGTGCATCTTCACATAGTCCGCTGCCCTGTCGCCGAAGAGTAGGTTCATCCACGGCTCTGTAAAGAATTCCATGGACATGGAGTGCGTCTCAGCGGTCTCCATCGTGATGTCGGCATGCTCCCGGATCGGATCGCCCGCCACCAGCCACCCCTGGAAGGCGTGGCCGCACTCATGGGTGATGACGTCCGCATCGCCGCTGGTTCCGTTGAAGTTGGCGAAAATGAACGGCGCTTTATAGTCCGGCAGATAGGTCATGTATCCGCCCGTCTTCTTGGTCTTGCGTCCGAGGACGTCGAAGAGCTCATTGTCGCACATGAAGTTCATGAACTGTCTGGTCTCCGGAGAGAGTTCCCCGTACATTTTTCTTCCGGCCTCAAGGATCTGCTCCGGCGTTCCGACCGGCGCCGGGTTGCCGCTGCGCAGATAGACCCCTTCGTCTATGTAGGTGAGATGATCCACCCCCAGCTCGCGCCGCCGCATCTCCGTGATCTTCGCGGCAAAAGGCACCCAGTCCTTCTTCACCTGGCTGCGGAACTCCCGGATATCACTGCGGGTATAGCAGTTGCGCATCATGCGGGCGTAGCCAAGCGGCAGGTAGGTCTCATACCCCATCTTCTGCCCCTGGGCGGTGCGGTTTCTGACCAGCCTGTCATAGATATCGTCGAACTCTTCCGCGTGAGAGGCAAAAAATGCGGAGTATTTCTCCCAGGCCTTCGCGCGCACAGACCGGTCGGCACTGTGCAGATACGGAGTCATGAGGGAGAGGTTCAGAGTTTCGCCGTTCCAGTCGATTTTCGCTGTCGCAAGGATTTTGTTGTACTGATCCATCAGCGCGTTTTCTTCCTGCATCAGCGGGATCAGCTTCTCGTCCATGCTTCTCATGGCAAGTTCAATGTTTTTAAACGCCACGGCGCCGATGCGCTCCTCCAGGTATGGGCGGAAGCGCGACTCGTACATCTTCCTCTGGAAGGCCACCAACAGATTCTGAAAGACCGGGCGGTTGGCATCGTAGAATTTTTGTTCCTGCGCATAGAACGGATCGGTCATGTCGATGTCATGGCGAATCTCTGCCAGAGTCATCTGCGTCTGAACATGCTCGACCAGTTTCGTAAAGCGCCCATGCAGTGTGAACTGCTGTTCACCGGAGTCTGCCGCGTCAAATTCTGCCAGAAGAGAGGCAAAATCCTTTTTCACCTGTTCAAAATCGATGCGGTTGTACGGCATATCTGAGAATTTCATCTGATTCTGCCTCTCCTTCAGGTATTCTGGATGTTCTTGAGCATCTGAACGGTTTCCATGTCATCACCTGTCACCCGGATGTTGGAGACATATTCTCTGCCCTGCGGATCGGTCACTTTGATCTCTATGACAGAGCCCGCCTCGATGCCTCTGTCCGACACGGCGCGAAAGAACGGAACGACCTTCGGGTGCTCCTCGTTGAACTTCTTCCAGCGCGAGGCTAGCTTCATCATCATCATGGGATTGATGTTGTTATTGTTTCCTGAAAATGCCATAGTTCTGCCTTTCTGTATATAGCATACCCGGGCGACATGACTGCATTCCGGCAGCTGCCAGCCTGCGCGGTCATAAACCGAAGGATTTCACGGTCATCTCGCTATTATTTCTAACATATTATGTCACATGCCGGTTGGAAATTCCAGAATCAGGCTGACTCCGGCTTACAGGGCGGCTCTCACTCCCAGGTGCACTGAATCGTTCCATCTGCTCCCAATGCAATATGAGTAACGCCGACGAAATTTCCGGTGTATTCATTCTGAATCAGAACATACCAGCCTGTCTGGTCGGATATATATTCCTGATTATTGACTTTTATCGATGCTCTGGCCGTCGTATTTGTACCATCTCCTTCAGAGCTCGTAAAATTAATCAGCCGCGCATACCTCGTATCAGACTCCTTCCAGTTTTGCGTTCCATCCGACAGCCTTGTGATCGCTCCGTCTCTGTAATGATATAGCTGACCATCCTGTATATCACCTGGCTTCATTCCCGCCTTTTTAAAAAGACCTGCTGACGCTTCCAGTTCAACTGTCTGATTCAGTGGATAGATTAATAGAGAGAGATCATCTGCCGTGACAAGCTCCGAAGTAAGTTCTGAAACATCTGTCATAGTACGGATCTGTATCTCGTCTCTCTTTCTCTCTTCAACATCTTTACTGTGCATTGCCCAGGACGTATATGCAGGATCCCCCCTGCGGTCAGGCAGTTCGGCTTCTTCAAGCATATATCCGGCAAGCACCCTCGTATATTTTTCATTTCCTTGATAATTAAGATGATCACTGTCACTGAAATCAGAGTTGAAATCCAGTTCCATCCGTCTGTAAAAATCCGAACTATTGAAGTTGACAAAGGAAATGCCATATTCATCAGAGACCTTCTTCAGATAGTTATGTTTCTGCTGTTCTTCTGCACTGAGCGGATATGGAGAAATCACCGTCATGACCGGAATTTTCTGTTCCTGGCACAGTTCTACTGTCTTGCGGTAATACTCCTCTTCCTTTGCGATAACAGGCTTTGATTTCTGGTACGCTGCTTTATCTACATCTGGCTCCTCCTGGGAATTCATATCAAAATTCATGCCAAACCCTTTATAATACCGATATTTGGGCACATCATAATATTGACGGAAATCGTCAGCGCCCAGCTCCGTATAACGAGAATGCCACAGTCTGTAATCCAGCAGATAATCCATAATCTGCCCCTCCGGAACCGATACCTTAAGTGCATCAATCCGGTTTCTGATGTCACGGATACCAAGGCAGTTTTTAATTATGCGGCTGTTATCACTATATTCAAAGTCCTGTGATGTCATAAAGCCTTCTATGACCACAAGTTTCGGTTTTTGTGTTTTCAGCGCTTCCTTCAAATAATAATATGTGTTCCATAGCGGCTGGACACTTCCTGCAAGCACATACGCCGCAATGCCATACTCATCATACAAAATTTCCGTATTGACATCTTCAAATGCATGGCTCGAACCAAGCACAAGGACGTCCACACTGTTTTCCTGCTGTTGGTACAGGTACTTCATACCAAGAATTCCGTCACCATACTTGAATGACAATGCGCTCCAAATCGCCGACATGCAAATAATTCCGCATAGTAACAAAACTGTGATTTTAGCAATTCTCTTTTTCATTTCGGCCTTTCTTCAGAATTGGAAATAAATAAATTCCTGCGCATTATATGCCGGACCATATTGTCCAAACACAAATGTAGCCAGAAACAGCGCCAGAATACATAGCCCACGAAAAACAGGATTCTGCTGCAAAAGCAGCACATCAATATTTTTATCTGTCTTATATTTTCTATAATCCAGCGCTATCAAAACAAGCAATGCCAGGAAAAGGATCCGAACCTGCAGCTCGTCCAGCCCCATCGTATACAGGCTCTGATTAAACACATCCCATGGCCAGAACAGAGTAAACATTCTGTATATGTACATGAATGCATCCGATATCGTTGCCGATCGAAAGAAAATCCACGCCAAAGATACGCAAACCCATACGAAAAATTTACGCCATAAATGCGCACTGAAGCATGTGGTGTCGAATTGAAGCCACCGGGTCACTCTGTTTCGAAATTTTCTGGTTCTATTCCCGACAATCTGAAAAATCCCATGCAGACATCCCCACATGACAAATGTCCAGTTTGCACCATGCCACAAGCCGCTGATAAGGAACGTAATAAATATATTAATATCTTTCCTTACTTTAGAACAACGATTGCCTCCCAAAGAAATATACACATAATCCCGCAGCCATGTCGAAAGAGAAATGTGCCATCTTCTCCAGAATTCCTGCACTGACTCCGAAAAATAAGGAGCTTTAAAATTCTCAATCAATTCAAGCCCCATCATTTTCGCACTTCCCTGGGCAAGAAGAGAATATGACATAAAGTCACAGTAAATCTGGAGGGAATAACCGATCGCTGCTGTCATCAAAAGGAATCCGCTGTAATTCTCGTATGCGCCAAAAACCGTATTAGATACAACCGACAAGCGATCTGAAATTACCATTTTCACAAATGCTCCATATAAAAACAGAATGGCTCCAGACCGGATTTTTTCATACTCAGGCTTCTTTTTCCCTGCGAACTGCAATTCTTTCAAAAAATGATCTGATCTCTCAATCGGGCCAGATGTAATGGTCGCAAAGAAAGAGGCAAATGCCGCATACCGAAGCAGATTTTTCTCGCATCCAGATTTCCCCCTGTAGACATCTATCACATACCCAAGAGATTGAAATGAAAAAAAGCTGAGTCCTACAGGTGCTATCGGACTTTCAGCTGCTAATGGTTGTATACCCAGTAATCCTTGAAGATTATTGATATTTTCAATCAAAAATGCAAAATATTTGAAATAAAGGAGCAAGCCAGCACTTGTCACAACGAATGACCAGAGCACCGTTATACGAACCCATGATATTGTACATCCTGCAATACAGATGGCAGCACCATATGCAAGAATGACGAGTAAAATCAGCAATAGAGCATCCGACAGAGAATGCACCCACGAACTATAAAAGAAAACATTCGCTGCAAGAATAACCAGATACTGATACTTTCCTGGAACGATATACCATATGCAAAGCACCATCACCAGAAAAAAAATATAGGAAACTGATAAAAACTGCATAAAGTCCCCTTTCAGCTTTTGTAATAGTCCGTGATAATCCAAAGATACAGATAATTGTATTTTAAGGAATATTATGCATTGCAAGCAAGTTCGGATCTTTTCATCAAATATATGTTCTTGCAACACCTGATTGATGATTATTCTATCTGTTTTTAGGTGATGCCACAACTTATTTTTTCAAGAGGTTGACATTCAAATCGCAATATGTATAATTGGATTATAAAGTAACAATTGTTACATATAAAGGAATAGAAACGGTATGCGTGTAAAAAACCCTGATCTATATCAGACTCTTGAAGAATTTATTAATACTTATATAAATCGCTTTGGATTCTCTCCAACAATTCGAACTATTGCCTCTTGTACCGGCACCTCAACCGCTACTGTTTCCCGCTACCTGCAGGAAATGCGTTCAAAAGGACTGATCGAG